>Ga0184612_10001022_pt1 | contig 13415 bp, 14 predicted proteins | sample PLM3_60_coex_FD_133163 | JGI IMG/M metagenome (GOLD analysis project Ga0184612, IMG submission 133163) | Groundwater sediment microbial communities from an aquifer in East River, Colorado, USA - PLM3_60_coex | ecosystem: Environmental > Terrestrial > Soil > Riparian zone | place: USA: East...
AATCCCAAGTCCGTCATTCCCGCGTGCTTTAAGCGGGAATCCAGGCGGGTTCGGAACTAGACCCCCGATTAATACATTCGGAGGTGACGCCTTCAGGATAAATTCTCATAGCGATGTTTTGATACTGCATCAGCTTGCTGCGGGGTTATTCATTTTGTAAAAAGCCATTAGAAGGAGGAGGTCACATTGGATTACGGCGCACACCTTCCCGTCGTTGATTTCGGCAACCAGAAGTTTTCGCTCGAGCGGTTATCGGCATACGTGCAAACCGCTCGGGAGCTAGGCTTTAAAGCCGTCTCGACCAACGACCACTTGATATCCGCTCGTCCGTGGCTCGACGCGCCGACGGCTCTTGCCGCCGTGCTCTCTCAAAGCGGCAACATGACGGTCGGGACTAGCGTTATCCTGCCGATCGTGCGCGGTCTGGTGCCGATGGCGAAGGCTCTTGCAGCTATAGATATTCTCTCCAATGGCCGGCTAAACGTCGGCGTGGGTCCGGGATCGTCGGCGCGTGACTATGAGATCGTAGGTATCGATTACGCGGAACGCTGGAAACGTTTTGACGAAGCCATCCAGGTTTTGCGGGCTCTGTGGAGCGGCGGCGGAGTTTGCTTTACCGGACGCTTTTACTCCACGGCGGGAATCGATCTCGATCCCAAACCTATTCAGCGACCAAGTCCGCCCATCTGGATCGGCAGTTGGGGATCAGACGCGGGGTTGCGCCGCGTGGCGCGACTTGGAGATGGTTGGCTGGCGTCAGCGTATAACTCGACGCCGGATCAATTCAGGTCAGGCCTAGACAAACTCCAGAACCAGCTCAAAAATCACGGCAAAGATCCGGCGACCTTCCCGAACGCGCTTGTGACCATGTTCATGTACATCACTCAAGACCGGTCGAAGGCGGAGCGAGTCGTGTCTGAGACCATTGCAGGTTTGTTAAAACGTCCTATCGAAGAACTGCGCCAGCGGCTGCTCGTGGGCTCGCCGCAAGACTGCGCAGAAAAACTCGCCGCTTACAAAGCGGCCGGTGTCCAGCGGGTTTTTATCTGGCCCACGGCCGAAGAGCAGGATCAACTTACGATTTTTCAGACGAAGGTAGCCCCACTGGTCGTTTAATAAAGCGCGATGTGTGGAGAAATGTAAATCCGCCTGCGACATTCGAAAATGCCTACCATCGAGCTTATCACTCAGCACAACGCCATGGCATTCAAGGATGTTCGCCTGCGCGCATTGCAGGACGCTCCCACCGCATTCAGCTCAACTTACGCCGAGGAATTTCAACTCACCGATGCCGAATGGGTGAAGCGCGCAGCCCGATGGACCGACGAAACATCCATTGCATACCTCGCGGTGGACGCGGGAAGTCCATGCGGCATTGCCGCCGGATTTCTCGATAAGGATGATGCGACCCGCGCACACTTGGTATCGATGTGGGTGGCGCCGTTGCACCAGCGTCGAGGAATCGGCCGTGAATTGGTGGAGAAGATCGTCGACTGGGCCCGGCTCAAGAGTGCTCGGACTCTAATGTTGCTGGTAACGAGCAACAACGATCCCGCGATTAGGTTTTACCAACAGCTCGGGTTCCAGATGACAGGACGGACCGAGCCGTACGCAAACGATCCGGCTCTGAGCAATCTTGAAATGATCCGTTCGATTTCCTGATCGGTTCTTCGCTTTCCATAACAAGCTATTTTTCTCTACAACAATATTACGACGGTCGCTCCGCTCCAATTGATTGACAGCCGTTTCTGCGCGGACGTATAGTCCGAGCAGATTTGCGCGGACAGCTATTTGCTGTTTAAAAAAGGACTATTGGAGGACATATTCATGAGCCGTTGGCTCAAGGTAGCGAAGCAACTGGACGAAATGGCCAACCAATGGTACGAGACGCCGGAGATTCGACGGCTGTTGACGGTGAAACTCACTCCTGCCCGCCTCGCGTTCCGGCACCTGCATATGACTTTTTTTGGCAACAACCGCCGTGATTGCTGGGCGGCGGTGGCCTGCACGGCCCCCCTCGACGTCAAGCGGGCCATCTGGGAACACGAAAAGGACGAGCTGATTTACGATCCGCGCATGGGTAAAGCTCACGTGACCGAAGAGGACTTGGGCAGCAACAAGGAATCGGACATGATTCCCGGCGCGCGTGCGGCGTTTTATGCCTGGCTTTACTGCGCGCGCGAGAAGCCCTGGCTCGAAGGCCTCGCCTGTTCGCACATTCTCGAACGTCGCAACAACGACCAGATCGTTACAGGCGGCACTCTCACCCAGCGCTTGGTGAAGCGGCAGGAAGTGGAGCTAGGAATCAAGAAGCAAGATCAGGACATCGGCACACAAGTTCATTTAGTCGCCGACGTCGATCACTCGGCATTGCTTGATGAAGTTTTCATGCGCTACGTCGTCGATGAGGTAACCGCGCAGCAAGTGCTCCGCGGCGCCGAAGAGTCGCTTGCCATCGAACGTTGTTTTCACGGCGCAGTGGCTACGGCGATGGCGGAACTAGATTGAGACAAGAGTTTCGAGTTCCGGGTTTCTAGTTTCGAGTTAAACTGCAAAGGGTGAGATTCTTCACTAGTTCGGAATGACACTCATGCCGACTATCATCCTGAACAAACGCCAAGGATCTCGCAGCGAATGACCTGTGATCGAATTCGGTGACTAACGCAGAGGCGGAGATATGGAAATTCGTCATGGCCTGATCAGCGCAGATTCGCACGTGGTGACGGAGCGCAACGCGTTTCTCGATCGGATGTCGAAAAGCAAATTCGGCGAGCGCATCCCGCAAATCAAGGAAGTCGACAACAAAGGCGTCAAGGTCGAGCGCTGGGTCGTCAATGGCCGACCGCTACGCACGCGCGGCGTGTGCAACTGCCCCGCGGTGATGGGCGATCCACTGCGCAATGCGTATCCGCAACGTTGGGAAGAAGTTCCCGCGAAGGCTTACATTCCTAATGAGCGCCTTAAAGCTCTCGATGCCGACGGTATCGACGCCGAGGTTTTGTTTCCCAATGACCCGAGCTCGTTTCATCAATACAACGATCCTGAGTTCGAGCTCGCCTGCGTGCAAGCCTACAACGACTCGCTCAGCGATCTAACCCGTGCGAGCGCGCGCTTCATTTCCCTCGCCATGGTGCCGCTGCTCTGTGGCATGGAAACCATCGTCACCGAAGTGAAACGGGCGGCGAGCAAGGGCCACCGGGGTATCGTCATGTTCGCACTGCCTAGCCTGATGGTCGAATCCTTGCCGCACATCAGCGAGTCTGACTGGTATCCCCTGTGGGAGGTTTGCCAGGAGCTCGAAATGCCGGTTCACTTTCATGCATCAGCCGGGCTTGCGCGCAAGTTGACTTTTCCCGAGTGGGATGGTTACACGCCTTACCAACAACACGCTGCCTTCACCGTGCCGACCTCTGTGTGGCCGGCACAGATCGTTCCGAACCTGATCTTCTCGGCGATCGCGTACAAGTTTCCGAGATCGAAATGGGTTTTCGCTGAAACCGGCATTGGCTCGGTGAGCTGTGCCCAAAGCGCCTGCGATCACGAATGGGAGCGACGCCAACTTTGGCGCCACGGATTGGAACAGCGCCCGAGCGAACTGATCCGCCGGCAAGTCTATGTGAATTTCTGGTATGAGAAGGCCGGCATCGAGCTGCGACACAACGTCGGTGTGGATAACATCATGTGGGAATCCGACTACCCGCATATCGCATCGACTTATCCCGAATCGTGGAAGTTTGTCGAGCGATCGCTCCAAGGCGTGCCCGAGGATGAACGCAATAAGATGCTGTATCGGAATGCGCAAGCATTGTACCGGCTCGGCGAAAGTTAGCTGGTAGATTTCGGGAATGGAAAGTAGAGAAAGATTAAGCGGCTTCGCCTCGGAATGACAAGCGGTTTGCATGTCATCTCGAACGAAGTGAGAGATCTTGTGGCTTGTAATCAGCTATCGTCGGCTCTAGCGGCTGCAGCCCAATTAGACCATGACTAATATGTCCAAACTTATCAGCGCCGTCGATCGCGTCGTCGAGCATCCCGAAGTGTGGACACAGCGTCTGTCGAAATCGAAGTGGGGCGAACGCATTCCCCATATCGAACGCGGTGCTGACGGCACCGACGCATGGCTCGTCGACGGGCGAATCATTCCGCTTTCAGATATCGCGCAAGTTGGTGCGGTGATGCCTGACCGCGCGAAAACGCCGGCACGGTGGGACGATATCGATGCATCCGCCTATCTCCCGGCTGAGCGAACAAAGGCGATGGACAGAGACGGCGTCGAGTACACCGTTCTTTGTCCGAGCGTCGCCGGATTCTCAGGTGAAACTTTCGCCGCGATTAACGATCCCGACTTAGAGCTCGCCTGCGTGCAGGCTTACAATGATTGGCTCATCGAAGAGTGGACGACGACAAGTAATCGCTTTATCCCTCAGTGCATCGTGCCGCTCTCGCCCGTCGAAGCAACCGTGCGCGAAATCAAACGTGCCGTCGCCAGCGGCCACCGCGGCGTGATTTTTCCGGCCGTCCCTATGCACCTGCGCAATCTGCCACACATCAACGGTCCTGAATACGATCCGGTCTGGGCGATCTGCCAGGAACTCGAGGTACCGCTATGCTTTCATGCCGGCTCGGCGCCAAAGCTCCAGTTTCCAGCGCAACCGAACCTATCGCCGGAATTGTCGGCGGCGCTCCAGGCAGTGATTCGCCCTGCCAGCGCGGCCTTCGATCTGACGAACATTCTTTTTTCACGGATACTGCTACGTTTTCCGAAACTAAACGTGATCTTCGCCGAAAGCACCATCGGTTGGGGCACTTTTTTGCTCGAATACGCCGACCATCAGTACGAGCAGGATCACTGTAATTATGAGTTGAAACCGTCCGAGATGTTTCGGCGCCAGTGTTATCTGACCACTTGGTACGACCCGGTTAAAATCAACGCGCGCCATATCGGTACGGATCGTATTCTATGGTCGACTAACTTTCCGACGGCCAACTCGACCTGGCCCAACAGCCAACGATATGTTGAGAAATGTTTCGCCGGAGTGAGTAACGAAGAGCGGAATCAAATATTGTGGGAAAACGCGGCGCGGCTCTATAAAATCGATTAGAGGTAGGTTCAACGCTGGAACAAATTGAACGCTTTGAACGACAGACTGTGTAAAAACTCATAGGAGGCCTTCGACAAGCTCAGGGCGAACGGCTAAGTAGTTGATTTCTGTGTGCCTCGTTTCCGTTCGTGGTGAGCAGCCTGTCCCGAGCGCAGTCGAAGGAAACCATGAACGGAGTTTTCACACAGTCTGACGATTGGAACGAAGCAATCGGAGAAAGGATCAAGTGAATGCTCTATAACGATTTACGCGGCTGGATGGAAAGAGTCGACGAGTTCGGCGAATTGCGACGAGTCGAAGGCATCGATTGGAAATACGAAATGGGCGCGGTCACGGAGGTCTACGCGCGCAATCCGCCTTATTCGGCGATTCTCTTCGATAAAATCAAAGATTATCCCGCCGGTCACCGCGTGCTCGTCGGCGTGCATCATCAGTCCTTAAGACGCCAATGTCTGACGACGCACTTACCGCTGGACTCTGACCGTACGCAATTTATTCAGGCATGGCGAAAGCGATTGAACAATCCGCAATTCATTCCACCGCGAGTCGTAAAGACTGGGCCGGTGACGGAGAATGTTTACGAAGGTAACGATATCGATCTCTATTCTTTGCCCGTGCCGCATTGGCATGAAGAAGACGGCGGACGATACATCGGTACGGCTCACGTCGTCATTACTCGCGACAAGGATGAGGGCTGGGTCAATCTCGGCTGCTATCGGGTCATGGTGCACGACAAGGACACACTGGCGCTCTACATCTCGCCCGGAAAACAAGGCCGGATCATTCGTCAGAAATATTTCGACCAAGGCCGCCCTTGCCCCGTGGCTATCAGCTTTGGCGATGATCCGCTGCTGCTCACGGCTGCGGCGAATAGTCTGCCGTGGGGAAAATCCGAGTACGACTACGCCGGCGGAATCCGCGGCGAAGCCATTGACGTCATTGTTGGCAAACACACAGGTCTGCCGGTTCCGGCCTTTTCAGAAATAACCATCGAGGGCGAATGCTTACCCGATCAGCAGAGACGCGAAGGGCCCTACGGCGAGTGGACCGGCTATTACGCCAGCGGCGAGCGCACCGAACCGATTATCAAAGTGAAGCGCATGATGCACCGCAACAATCCGATCTTGACCGGCGCGCCGTCTTCGCGCCCTCCGGGCGGCGCCGACGATAACCTCGTGCGCTCCGCGTTTATCTGGGATCATCTGGAAAAAGCCGGTGTGCCGGATGTTCGTGGCGTCGCTTGTTTTCAAGGCCGATTTTTTACTGCGGTGTCGATCAAGCAACGCTATCCGGGCCACGCCAAGCAAGCCGGCGTCATCGCCGCCCAGTGCGGCGCCGGCGCATATCTCGGACGCTACATCGTCGTCGTCGATGACGATATCGATCCCTACGACATGAACGACGTGCTGTGGGCGATGTGCACAAGGTCGGATCCGGCGAACGACATAGACTTTATTCGCCGCGCCTGGAGCGGCCCGCTCGATCCGGTGATACCAAAAGACAAAAAAGGTTTCAGCACTCGCGCCATCGTCGACGCTACGCGACCCTATGAATGGATGAAAGATTATCCGCTGGTGTCGGGGTCCAGTGCTGAGCTGAAGGCGCAGGTTATTAAAAAATACGGCAACTCTTTTTCATAGCGCATGAGCGTTATTCTTTTCATTGGCGTCTTGTCGCCATAATGAAGGTTTAGGGAATATTGTAGGGGCAACCCCCCGTGGGTGCCCCGCGGGGCAGGCACAGGGGCCTGCCCCTACAGCAAGGACACAAAGAACGCCAACGGGTTTCATGCAAGTAATCTGTCATCCCGAACCCTTCGGCGGAGTTTATCCTGAGGATATCGAAGGGCCGCACAATGACACCAGTGGGTGAGGAACCTCGCATGCAAAAAATCTCCTTGATTCTTCTCGTGACCATCGTGGCCGCAACGATTCTGGGGGCAAACTCGACCTCCGCACAGCAGCTCGTCCGCGTCGGCTACAGCGGCACCGGGGTCGCCAAAAACCTCCACAAGACAATCGAACGAGTCGGTCTGTGGAAAAAACGCGGGCTCGATGTCCGGCTCATCTACTTCACCAGCGGCGCGACTATGGCCCAAGCGATGGTCGGTGGCGATCTCGAAATCGCCGACTCGGACGTGCCCGCCATGTTGAATGCGATATCGGCAGGCGCGCTGGACGCAAAACTTATCAGCGTCTACGTCAACCGTTTTCCTTTTGCCTTCGTCGTGCGCAACGAAATCAAATCCGCCGAAGATCTCAAAGGCAAACGCCTCGCCATCAGCCGCTTCGGCTCGTCTTCGGACGTCACGACAAGAATGTTGCTGCGTCATTTCAAATTAGACCCGGACAAAGACGTGCGCATCATCCAAGCCACCGGTACGTCGCGGCTCCCCGCGATGGTGGCCGGCCAACTCGATGGCACGCTCCTCGGAATTTATGATGTGCCGGCGCTTTTGGACTCGGGGTGCTGCCGAGTTCTGGTAGATATGTTGGAGTTGCCGCTCGAGTACGCCCGCTTCGGTCAGGTAGTACCAACAAACGGATTAAAAACTCGGCGTGATTTATTCTTGAAGTTCGTCGAAGGACTGATCGAAGGCATCCATGTTTTCAAGACCAATAAGGAACTGGCCCTGTCGGTTCTCAAGCAAGAAGGTGTCAAAGGACCAGAGTACAGTTACCCCCGCGTTGCCGCGGCCATGCGCGAACGCCCCTTCCCGGAAATCAAAGGAGTCCAAGCGGTATTGGATTCCGTCAAGACACCGAAATCCAAAGTCACGCAGGCCAAAGACGTAATGGATCCGAGCTTGGTCGAAGAGATCGATCGGAGCGGATATATCGCGAAGCTGTACAGCAGATAACTGCGACATCGATTGAACGCACAATGAATTCAGACCCATCCATCGAACTGGAAATTCAAAATTTGGAAGAGCGATTGCTCGATCCGGAAGTGCGAAGGTCCGGCGAGGAGATTGCCGCGTTGTTGGCCGACGAGTTCATTGAGTTTGGAAGCTCGGGGCGGGTATTTGATAAGCGGCAGATCATTGAGAGTCTCAAGTCCGAAACCCCGGTTCGCCGATCGCTTGTAGATTTCAAGACATTGCTATTGGCACCGGGTGTGGTTTTGGCGACCTATCGCGTTATCCGACATGAGGGCCTTGATGCGGAATCGACCTATTCATTACGAAGTTCTGTTTGGAAATTGATTGACGATCGCTGGCAGATGGTGTTTCACCAAGGCACTCTGTCCAAGAAGTCGAATTGATTCTGTGCAGTCCTGACTTACTCCACACCGGGCTGCCCAGAGCTTGTCATTGCACGGTTTCCTTTGTGCGATGTGCTCGGTCGGCGTCAGTTTGATCGTTTGAAGAGCGCGTTGCGACGGCGTTATAATAGTCGTGTTCTGTAGCCCGTGAATATTCGATCAGCGAGGCGTGCCATGTCTGAGTCGGTGAATTTGTTGATGCTAGAATTTCTCGCGTGGATCTCGAGTCGGCGGCGGACTTACGCCGAAACTATGAATGCCTGGCAAAGTACGTGCCCCAGACACACCGTGTGGGAAGACGCCATGATCGACGGTTTCATCGAGCTCAACCGCAAGCCCGCACTCGTTGATCCCGAGGTCATTCTTACTCCGCTTGGCAAAGCCCTGCTCAACGGTAGTAATGGCCACCGCTGAGCCCACGACGCCTTCGCTTCGATCTCATCAGGAGCTTTGATTCACGGGTCGTGATGCTTTAGCCAGAAAGGTATCTTCCTTCTCTCCGCTAAAATTTCTCTCAACAAACCCCAGTCCGCCAGTTGGCTCAGCAACGGATCATTTGCCAACTGAAACTTTTCCGCAGCTCTCCATGCGGAGAAAGCCAGCACCCGATCGGAGATGAGCCCCTGTTCAGCGAACGCACGGATTGCCGAGTCATAGCTCCTGGCCGCCTGGGACGGCGTGATTTTCAAATAGTATTGAATGATCCGGACGGCCTCGGTCCGGTTCTGTTTGATAAAGCGCGCGCCTCTCAACGTCGCTCTGAGAAATCTTTTTACGCTCTCCGGCTGCTTTGTGAGCTTTGCACTAGCGACGAAGATACCGGACACGGGAAAATCGATGATATCCCCGATCGAAATGAGGCGCCTAAATCCTTCTTCTTCAGCTTTTACGGCTACCGCAAGGTCGACCGCAGCAGCATGAATTTCCCCGGCCCTCAGCGCCACCAGTCGAAGCGCACTGTTACCGACTTCAACAACACCCACCTGTTTGTCCGGTTCAAGACCCAGATATCTAGCCGCCACCCGTGACACAAAGTCGATCATGCTTGAAAATGCATCCACTCCCAGAGTCTTGCCTATAAGGTCTTTCGCGGAGCGAATTTCGGGCCGTGAAATGAGAATTTGAAGAGGTTTTGAAACGATCGCGCCAACCAGTCTGATCGGGGCGCCGGCTACGGCCGCCTGCACGGATGCCTCCCAGGCCAAGTTGAAGTCCACCTCGCCGGCGAGAAGCGCTTTCACGGCGACTTGCGGCTCAATCTGAATCTTTTGTATTTCCAACCCTTCGCTTCTGAAGTATCCGTTGCGCATTGCGACAATAACGGGCAGTTCGATCAGTCCCCGGCTCGGCGTTGCCACATTGACCTGTTCCGCTGCGGCCGACCAGGAGACCACCAGTAAGCACAGTATCAGCGCCCGCAGGAAAACTACGGTCAACGTCATTGCTGCGAATTCTAATCGGGGTTCAATCGTCTGTCATCGTATTTCGCGCCCCTGCTTACGAGGCTCTTGATCAAATGACGATTGCCTAAACTAGCTAATCGGAATAAATGAAAACAGACCTGCGTGAGTTTATGACCTTTCAGAACGATATAATAGGGTCGTCTCCGGCCCGTCATGCTTCAATGCGCCCGTCCGTTCTCCTTTTCGGCGCCACCTCGATCCTCGGCTTCAATCTCGCCCAACTTTTCCCGAAACCATTTTACCGTTTGTCACACCCGGGAATCGCTGCCGAACTCTCCGACAATGGCCGGTGCTCAAGTTGGAGAATCCCGATTGGCCTAAAACGCTCTTCTCTCGGCACGAACCCGAAATTCTCCTTTACTGCCAAGCGGTTCGCGACGTACCGAAGTACCAGGCGGCTCCTGCCTGGGCTCGCGAGATCAACGTCGAGTATGTTCGTCAGCTATTTGCGTGTGCTTCCGGAGAAGGCCAAACTGGTTTACGTTTCGTCGGATCACGTGTTCGGGGGTAACGGCGTTTACGATGAGAAATCGACACCCTGCCCGATCAGTGTTCACGGCAGAACTCGCGTAGACGCAGAAGAATTGACGTTGACAAGGTCTGGTTCATTGGCAACAACGGAGAGGTGTCAAAGATCAGCACGAAGTGTGAAAGCATCAATTTTTGATTCCTTCGCGCGCTGCGCGGTATATAATCTCGACATCTTGATATCGCTGCTGTCGGCCGCGATACCTGCAAGGTTATAGTGACTTTACGTTATGACCGCCTCTAAAGACGACGAAAGTTTTCTTTGCTTGAGCGCCGAGCCCGAGGACATGGACCGGTTCTGGGCGGAAGGGTGGCGGCACTTTGGTATTATTTTCGTCCGTTATGGCAGCGCCTTTCACGGCAGAAAGCTTTTCACCGTTTTGCCGCTGAGAGTCGATCTTAAACGATTTGCTCCCACGCGCAGTCAGAAGCGCGTACTCGGCAAAAACTATGATACCGAACTGATCGTTCGGCCGTCGGTTATCGACGATGAAAAAGAACTGCTGTTCGAAAAGCACCGACTCAGATTCCCGGAAAATACGCCCACCTCTCTGAACAATTTTCTTTCGGAATTTCCCGATTCAGTACCTTGTCCCAGCGTGGAACTTTGCGTCTATCTCGAAGGTAAACTTTGCGGCGTCACCTTCCTGGACGTCGGCAAGCGCTCCACCTCCGGCGTTTACGCCATGTTTGATCCCAATGAAGCGAAGAGAAGTCTCGGAATTCTGATGATACTCCACTCGATCCGGTTTTCGCGCGAGCGCGGCTGCCGGTACTACTATCCCGGTTATGCATACCGCGAGCCTTTCACCTATGATTACAAAAAAAGATTCATGGGACTGGAGTATCTCGACTGGGAAACTGGTTGGAACCCGTACGTCGAATAATTCTACTCGGTTGCGGCGCCGACCGATTTTAGAGCCACAACGCACCAACCCATCACGCTCAATGTGAATGAGCGAATAACGAACCTGGCATTGCTAAACTTAGCGATCAGCGCGGCGGGAGCGGGCCGGAATCCGCGAGCTTTTTGTAAAGCGCGATGACCTCCGGGTCGCGCGGCAGCTCCTTGATCGCTTTCTCCACTTCTTCGCCGGTGAGCGGGGTCGGTTCGCGACCCATGAGTTTGGTGAATTCCTGCTGGAAGCCGGGATCTTTGAATGTCTTGGCCATCGCTTCACGTAAGATTTTCACCAACTCGGGCGGCGTCCCCGGCGACACATGGTGCGGCCAACGCGGTACTTGGAAGGCGCGGAAAAGATCGACCACTTTTCGTTCCTTGTCGTTTTTGGCGAAGGTGTCGAGGTCGGACAGACCCGGTAGGCGCGGATCGAACCTGCCTTTAGGATTTGAGATGGTACTGTGAAACTGCACCTGGTCGCGCATTTCTCGCAGCACGCTGTCGATATTACCACTGGTTCTTCCGTCGAGCTCGCCGTTGTTGAGGGCGACGTCCATCTCGGGATCGTTGAAGCCGACGACGAATCTGGGGTCCTTAAAGTCGAGCAAGAGAGCAAACATACGCGCGGTGATATAAACGGAATGGCCCACGGAGTGGGCGCCGATCCGCACACCGCGAGCATTGCGGAGTTTATCGAGGCCGTCAAAGCCGGCCGCTTTGCGCGTGAAAAATGCGTAGGGGTTGCCGGTTTCGGTTGAGCCAATGTAAATGAATTTGTCGATATCGTAATTGCTCCCCGGCAGACCAAGGATGGGCCCGGGGAGCATGTTGCCGGGAGAGCCGATTTTGAGGCCGTCCGGTTTTGCCGTGTAAAGAAAGTTGGCGGCTTTTCTGCCCGCGCCGCCGTCCATGAATTCCATCATGATCGTCGGGTTGCCGGGAACATATTTTTTCAAAAACGGCATCAGCGCACGCGATTGAAACTCCCCCGAGCCGCCGGCCCCACCGCCGCGCACGATGGTAATCGTCTTGCCCGCGTAATAAGGCGTCTGCGAGATTGCGGAATGCACGAAGAGCGACAGCGAGCAGAAGGCAGCGAGCAGTATCGACACGACTTTAGGATTATCGGCAACGCGCATGGGTTCACCCCTTTACTTTGTGATCTATGTACCCTTTGTGGTTAATCTCTTACTCTTGTTCGCGTAATCTGTCGTCCAACGCGCTAACTATTGGCCGGTCGGCGTCAAGCATTATTACGGACGACGGATTCGGTCAAGTCCTGTGGGATTTGTAGCCTAGTCGAGCGATTTTTTTTGGCGCATCATTTCTGCAAAATACGAAAAGGTCACTTGTCGTGACGCTCGTGCTAGTGCTAGTAATGAATTCAGTTCTGCCTCGCGATGCAAAACATTTTTGATCGATTGAATCGAAAGGAGAAAGCCGATGAGTGTTAACGGCGAAAAAAAGGCGCGCGCCTTGGGAATCAATCACGTGGTGCTCGAAGTCGAGGATTTGGATAAAGCGCTGGAATTCTACGGCGCCATCTTTGAATTCAAGCTGCGCGGCAAGAGCGATCACAATGCCTTCATCGATCTCGGCGACCAGTTTGTCCAGCTCACCTTGGGGAGAACCCAGGTTGCGGACACCAAGCGCCACTTCGGTTTCGTCGTCGATGACCGCGAAGCCGTAAAGCGCGCGCTGGACAAGCTCGGCGTCAAGAGCATCAACGAGCGCTTGAATATACTGGACCCATGGGGCAACCGCATCGAGATCGTCTCCTACGATGACATCCAGTTCACCAAGGCCGACCATATCCTCAAAGGCATGGGGATCGGACCCCTCGATAAAACCCCCAACGCCGTGGAAGAGCTTAAAAAGAAAGGGATGGCACCGGCGAATTAGCTTCCGCTTCGGGCAGATTTCCTAGCCGCGTCGACCAGATAGATAAGCTTGAACGCGCAATCCGTTCGCTCTTGCTCCGCTAAGATCGGAGCGAGGGAAAAACGATTTCAGCGGCACGTGATCTCAATCGGTTCCCGTTAGACTCTCTCGAATCTTACCTAATCCTCCCTCAAGTTTTGCTGTTCCATTTCACAAAATTCAATCTCCATAGTTATACCGCTGTGCGAGTCATTGTACGCCATGACACCGCGCTCT
>Ga0184612_10001023_pt1 | contig 13415 bp, 39 predicted proteins | sample PLM3_60_coex_FD_133163 | JGI IMG/M metagenome (GOLD analysis project Ga0184612, IMG submission 133163) | Groundwater sediment microbial communities from an aquifer in East River, Colorado, USA - PLM3_60_coex | ecosystem: Environmental > Terrestrial > Soil > Riparian zone | place: USA: East...
CTCGCGCGTGGCGCGCGAGATAATCTCAGAAGCCCCCTCCCCCAAAAAATTTTTTTAGATCGTTGCTTTTCGATACAACACCCGAACATACGTTCGATTTCAAATGTTCACACAATGTTCACATTGGAGAGTCGAACACGCGTTCGGTTGCGTCCCATAGATAACACTATATGTAGCGAGCACTATCGGCCACTGTCAGTTAATTGGAGTTAGTTGGAGCGAACGAAAAGGATCGTAGTTTCTGTTGCTTTGAAAAGAAACCTTTTTTGTTTCATCATCATACAACAGAACACACGTTCGGTTGTACTATGACGCAACCGAACACATGATCGGTTGTGCTTAAGTACAATAGGCAACCTTCTTTACTAGTAACCGCCCTATCAGTAGGGCACGCTGGTAGGTTGTCATAACGCACGGCCGCCGGGTGACACGTAGGTCGAACGCGTGTTCGGTTGACGATCGTCTTGGGATATGATAGTGGGACAGCGCTCGAGGTTAGCATATGCTAAGGAATAGGCATAGCTATGCCTAAGGCATAGGCTTAGTATAGTCTAAGCGATCGGATTAGGCTCGTCTAAGGTCGGGGATCGGGTCGTGCACCCATGCGAGCCGATGCTATTGCAAGTTGTGGCGATAGTGGGAATCTTTGTCGATCGCCGCGACACGCACGTAGAATTTAGGCGTGGAAGCCGACGCACGAAAGGGGGCAGGCGGTATGGACGGGCACATCGGAGGGTATGGGGGATGGCACTCGGAGATTACGCCGGAGTGCTCGCATCTCTGTTTCAAGGACGAACCGTTCGACCCGCGGCCGTGGGCCGAGCAACAGGAGCAAATCGACAGCATAGAGGAGGGAGCACGATGACCGAACATCCGAACTACGCACGCGCAACCGACCGGGAGCGCCGGACGATTTGCCGTCATTGTGGCGGAAACCTAGACGGGTCGATATCGCACGTCGACGCCGTTTGTTTGGAGGATGACGAGGCCGTGTATTGGCTCCTGCGTATCCGCGAACTCCAGGAAGAGCCTTACAACCTAACTACGGCCGAGGCGATTCAGCGGGCCAACGAGGAGGAAGACTCTCAATGAGTAACGACATCAACGCTAGCACTCCCGAGGACCGGCTCAAGATGGATCGCCGGGCCCGCGCCATCGGCACCACTTGCAAGGAGTGCGGCCAAGCCGTGCTGCGAGCGAACCTGGTCAACCTCAAGGACGGGCGCAACGTGTGCCCGAACTGTTTCGACCGTATCCTAACTAGCGCGCTTGAGGAGGACTCACGGTGACCGACAATCGCGACAAATATGACGCGCTATTCGATGCCGACGCCGAATCCGACTACCGCGACCTTATGGGAGCGGCGGATATCGAACCTGGGCTCGAGCGCGGGGCCGGATTCCTGATCCAACGAACCGTGCGCGCATCGGTACCGTGGGCGCCATCGGGCGCCCGATCGGGTCCGGTCCGCAAGCCTTGTAAGCGTTGCGGCTCGCCGATCATCGGCCGTGCCTACTACTGCGGCTCGGCGGATTGTAAGCGCGTGCGCGCTACCGAGCGGAAGCGTGCGAGCCGGATGTCACAAGTTAGGTCCCACGTAGGGTAGAGGGAAGAAACCGACCGACTGAAAGGGGTAGGGAAATGACCGAACAAACGTTCGAATGGGACGCCGAGCCGACGGATGCCGAGTATGACATCCCGTGGACGTTCGAAGATGGCAGGAGTCCGGCGCAGCTAGCGCTCGCCGACAATCCGGCCGACGGGTGGGCTATCTACTACGGCCTTCAGGAAGCGAGGTAACGATGCAGACTCTAGGATCCGTCACTGTCTATCTCGACCCGGGGCCATGCGATTGGCTTACACCGAACGGCACCCGGTGCGACGCTCCGGCTAATCGGTGGGTCGAGCGGAACCTGGGGCGGTACTGCCCATACCACTATTCGAAGGCCGTTGAGGTTTTAAAGGAGAGGCGCCGATCGCTCCTTGGACGGGTGCAGCTTCCCGACCAGTACCGCAACGACGACGGATCCGTCAAGGGTATGGACGATGACGAGGAGGAGACACGATGACCAAACGAGGATTGTTCGAGGAGTGCTTTGACGGCAATCACGCCGAGTGTCCTGTAACTGCACCGGGGGCGATCTGCACCTGCGAGGGTCACACCATCGTAATCGAGCCCAGCGATGGGCGCGCACCGTACACTCTAAGCAACGCCAAGGAGGGTTCACGTCATACCGTAACCCTGAGCTACGAACGGCGCGAGATGCTAATAGCGACTTGTACTTGTGGGTGGATGGCAGGCCGCCGCTCGAGAATCGGTATCGATGAAGCAATCGAAAAGCATTCAGCCGATAGCGACAAGGAGGACTCACGATGACCGACAAGACAAGGATACGGCTTGACGTTGCCGACGGCGACCTAGGCGAACTTTTGGACGCTCTGCTTCAGCTTAGGTATCTCGGCGTTGATCTAGCGTGGGACGTGCTCGACGCCGACGGCGAGGTTGTTTTCGAGGAGGACTCACAATGCAGACACTAGGATTCCTGCCGCTCAACGCGAAGGACGGAACTAGGACGGCCGAGGATAAGTTTGCGCAAGCGCGCCGGATCGTCGACGCGTACGCATACGCTTCCGTCGTCGCGCTATGGGACGGATGGGACGACAACCGGCCCGGATTGTACTTTGTACTCGACGGCCATCCGACGTCGATCGCGTCGACGTTCGACAGACTCGCATCCGGTCTTCATTTCGCGGCCCGGATTACCGACCTACGATAGGGGGAAATGATGGCAGCACGTAAAGTCAATCCGATGGGAAAGTCGCGCAAGCCAGGCGACGCGTATATCGTCACTACAGATCCGCGAACCGGATGGACGTACGAAATCTTAAAGACCTATCAACTCGACGGATCAAAGCCTTACGCTCGTGCATTCTGTAACGTCCACGGTTTCGCGACTGATATTGGCGATGTGTACATCGCCGAGATCGGAACGCGTCTAGATTTGTACGATCGCGAAGTGTTCGCAAGCGCAGCCGACGCGCTAGCGGCACTGTTTGGATCGGGAACGCCGAGCGCTCCGGGATGGAGTTAGAATGGGATACGGCTACGGAACATCCGACGCACGCGGATACGTCAACGCACGCGATGCGCGCAAGCGGCTCAACGTCGCATCGGACCTAGGCTCTAAACCCGATAACGCGCTTCGCCGATGCGACGGAATCGTATCGCGACGTGGGATCATCGGACAGTGTAAGCGACGTGCGGCCGTCGAATATGACGTACGCGACGCACGCGGCACGGTTGCCTACTGTCGCGAACACGACAACGGTGGGGGAATCATGCATCTACTCCGACCGTTCCCGTGGGAGACTACCGATCGGAGGGAGATTTGATGGGTCGCAACGTGTTTGTCTTAGATGGTACGACGTCGGACGGAGACGCGTTCGACTTTCCCGGCGCTCGGTTCGACAGCCTAGCCGACGCCGTCGACTACGCACGACGCTACGCGTCGTCGGTTTCAGGAACGGATGAAGTTATCGCGAACGATACGGAAGGTTGGGTGATCGCGTTCGGTACAGAGTATTCCGAAACTATCCGCGTGCGCGAAATCGTCGCACGCTAACCGACCGGAGGGAAATTTACTATGACAACGTTTCGGAACATCCTAACGGCCGTCGTGATTACGGCGTCGGTTATGTTCGGATCGTACGTGGCGCGTGCCGCGTCGACCGACGCGCTGCACTATACCGAACGAAACGGGAACGGGCCGACTATCGTGATCCGCGGCGAGGGATTTGCGACTACGGAGGATTCCGTCGAGCTCAGGCTTGTCGATTATGACCCGACCCATAATCGGGTGATCTATCGGGTCGTTGTCCCGTAGTTTGTAGATTGCGCGTCGTGTTCCCCCACCGATGGGAACGGCCGTCAACTCGACGGATGCGCCCTGGAATCGGGAACGCGTGCGCGGAATCTATCTACGATGGGAGGGGAAAGCTATGCCGAACGTTAGCTATTCCGTATGGTACGCGAACGGCCGTCGGCTTGACGGTACGCGGATCGCCGTCGGCCCGTCTAAGACGTCGGCCGATGCGCGCCGAGCCGTGCGTGATCTTGGCGCACGTCCTAGTACTATCACAACGATGGGCGCAACGCGTCCATAGTTCTAAGGTTGATTAGCGGCCGAACTTGAATGGAGGAATGATGCCGAAACGAGCTCCGAGTCTGTCGCAGCATCTCGAACGATCCGGACCATATCGTCCGGAGGATATGACGGTGCGAGACGCACGCGCTATCGCACGTCGGTACTATGTCGACGACAACGGGTACGCGTCAACGCCCGAACTATTGACGCGTCCGACGTCGCAGCCGAAACTCGGGAAGTCGATCCGACCCGCGTACGGTCTTTCGCTCGCTCCTGCCGATATGTCGGGATGGGACGCGTGCGCGTGGCGGACGGAGACTTGTACCGCGGTTTGTGTGCTCGCGACCGGGGGACGGTCGGGTTTCGCGCCGACCCGAAAGGCTAGGGTTTTGAAAATCCGATTCCTGGCCGACCACCCGCAAGCGTTCATAACGCTACTCGACTTTGAAATCCGCGCTGCCGTCGTGCGCCATGGTGGGATTGATATTAGGCTCAACGTCGCATCGGACCTACGGTGGGAAATTTTCGCGCCGAGCCTAGTCGCGATCCCTGGCGCACGAGCGTATGACTATACGAAAGCGCCCGCGTCTCAACGTTCCCCCGGTATCGGATACGATTTGACGTTCTCCGTATCCGAAAAACCGACGGCCGTCGGCGAAGCGCTCGAGTGGCTCCGGTCCGGAGGAAACGTCGCGGCAGTGTTCGAACGTCCGACGCGTGCGCCATATCACGCGGGGGACGGATTGCTTCCCGATACGTTCCTAGGCTTTCCCGTGATCGACGGCGACGTCTCCGATAGCCGCATCGACGATCCGGACGGAACGGTAGTCGGTCTTCGCGCAAAGGGAGCCGCCATCGGCATCGCCGGAACTGTTGACGGTTTTGTCAAACCTGGAGGAAAGACAAGTGGATAAAACGGATGCATTGAAACACGCACGCGCCGAGCTAGATAGCCTAGGTTTGAACGATTGGAGCCTAGTTATAGACGCACGTCCTACTCGACGTCTCGGACAAACTAGGTTCAACGCGTCGACGATCGGATTATCCGCAAAGTTTGTAGCGCTCAACGCGTGGGACGAAATACGCGTAACCGTACGGCACGAGGCCGCGCACGCGCTAGTCGGCGCCGGATACGGCCACGGTCCGGTTTGGAAAGCGAAAGCACGGGAGCTCGGCGTGCCAACATCGTACAAGCGTCAATCCGAGAACCTTGTGCTACCGCGCCAAGCGCTCGACGTCATTTGTCCGATCCACGGCGTCATCGGTTCCCGTGCGCGTCGGCCATCGGCCGGTCGCCGATACAAGCACAACGCGTGCGGACAAGCAGTGACGTTTGAACGTAGGGCATAGGAACGATCCTAACGACCGTTCAGCGTGCGATGGTACGGGGGTGCCGACCCGATGCGTGCGCCTGTTAGGAACGACTAGGGGAGGGAATATGGGGCGAACGTTCATACGATGCGACGCGCATCCGTCTACAGGGGGTCCGCACATCTCGCGTGGAGTCTACGTCGGACCCTATGGCGCGCACGCGGCCTGGATCGTCGCGTGCACGCATCGGTCGCGCCGGGGGGGAGTCTGCGGCGCGTTGATGTTGGAGCTCGACGATCGTAGGTCGATTGGCTTAGGTCGATTGGCTTAGGTCGATTGGCTTAGGTCGATTGGCCTAGGTCGATTGGCCGATTGCTCTAAAGCACAACCCGGCGATGGATCGAACACGCGTTCGACCCCCCGGAGGGGCTAAAAACAACGGTGGAAAATATTTACCCCCCGGAGGGGCTAAAAACAACGGTGGAATTTACCCCCCGGAGGGACTAAAAACAACGGTGGAATTTTAGGGCCGGAGGACCTAAAAACAACGGTAGAATTCGAAGCATTGGAGCAACGAGACTAGGAGGTCAAGATCATGGGAACACGCAGCCTGACAGTTTTCAACGACGACGACGGAGCCGAAATCGTCGTCATGTATCAGCAGTACGACGGCCATCCCACCGGTGTAGGTGCGGAGCTCAAGGGAGTGCTACAGGGTAAGAAGATCGTAAACGGATTCAGTCCCGGCGACGACGGCAAGGCGTTCAACGGTGGAAGTTGCCTTGCGGCTTCGATTGTCGCTGCTCTCAAGTCCGGTATCGGAAACGTCTATCTCTACCCCGCAGGGACGCGGGACACGGGCGAGGAGTTCATCTACACGATTACCCCCTCCAACCCAATCGGGATCAAAGTCGAAAGCATCTATGGTGGTGGCGAATCTGTTCTATACAATGGACCTGTCGACAATTTTGATCCCGCAGCAGCGGAAAAGCAGATGTGACGTTTAAGGCGGAGGCACCCCTGGCAGGCCACCCAGGCCATCCGGGCACCCCTGGCAGGCCGACCAGGGCAGTCGGGCCACCCCGTCCGGGCGGAGGCACCCCTGGCAGGCGCGGATGTCACAAGTTAGCCTCCGCGTAGGGTAGAGAGGAGGTACAGAGGCCCCGCACGGGTCCCAGGAGCAACGGAGAGGTACTTGGACAGGCGTTTAGGTCCAGGGACACCAGGACGACGATTTGGAGGCTTAGAATGGCGGAGAATGGCAAGAAACAAGAGTACTATGTAAACGAGTTTGACGAGGTTGAGTTTTACAACAGGGTCACCCCGGCCGAGCAGGCGGAGGCTACCGCAGTCCGAGCCAGCGTCGACCCAGACGACGAAGACCACGCCGTCGAGGCGGAGGGCGCGGAGGACAAATTTGAACGCTGGCTCATCGAAGGTATCCCGGACAAAGACTACGGCAACGACGTCTACCCGCCAGGGTTCGACGACCAGTACGACATTGACGAGGAGGCATAATGAATGATCTAGTGCTAGTACGGTACAGCGTTGACGCGTGGATTTTGCCAGGGTACACCGACACCGTCCGCGAGAGCATTGAGCGAGCTCTGTCGGAGGAAGTGGCAGTCGACGACTTTGGAGTCGACGCCGACCGGGCCGATGAGGAGGCATAACATGTTCTGGATCATCTTGATTATCGTACTCTCGATTCTCTTTGTTATCGGGGGGTTGTACGGCAACATCTCGCAGCAGCAGACAGCACGGGCCTTGAAAGAGATGAACAAGCGACAGAGGGGGCAGCAATGACGGACGAAAACCGCGCAAAGTGGATTGAAGAACAAGCAGAAAACATGGCAAATGACCTGGCAGATGAAGCAATCGAGCAGGCGGAAGTAGCAAAGGGTTGGAGAGTCGAACACGTCCACGACGACGAGATCGTGGTCAAGCGAAAGACGTTCGACGACCTCGAGCAGGCCGCGAGCAACGCGCTCGTGTACCTGCAGAATGCACAGACCGAGGACTTCGCACACGGCAGCGATCAGGCTGTCCGAGTCGAGTTGGCTGAGGCATTGGGGGTGGAGATACAATGAAATATTCCGTCTATCTCCGAACGGCTATGGAGTTCAACAGCAGGACGACGGTAGCAGTCCACGGCGACATATGGAGACGTGACCGTCGAGGCATTACCGTCATCACAGACAAAGACAAGCATTTTGTCCCGTGGGACAATATTGCATACACGAAGGAGACTCGATGAGCAATCCACTAGCACCGGCACGCGGCATCGTATACGGCGTCATCATCGGCTTCGGCCTATGGGCTGTCGCCATCTTCATCGCGACGTGGTGGGTGGGGTGATGACCTGGCAGGAGGACGCACTCACCAAACGCAACGGCCACGTAGCTGCCGGACTCACCGAGGCCCCGACGTTTGAGGAGATGATGGCACGTATCAAGATGCAGGCTAACATCGCCCGTGGCCGTGTCGGCAACGGGTACATGGGCCGTGGGACGTTCGTAGGTCCCCGGTCCGCTGGATACGAGAGGAGGCAGAAATGAGTGATCGAGTCATCGGATTCTTGATTTTGATCTTCGTCCTGAGTTTGCTAGCCGCAGTTTGTGCAGATATGGCCGATGCTGCAGAATCACAGACCAAAGAGCACTGCGAGTGGACACAAACACCGATGGACTACGCCCACTGTATCTCGGCGGGGTTTGCGTGGGTCATCGTCGGTACGTCAGAACCTGACAACCTGGTCGGGTACCTGAACGACGACATCATCCGATCGGGCCTAGGAAAAGACTACGTCAACGGACGCGGCGGATACGATGTCTGCTACGTCCAGCCGGGCGACACAGTGAGAAACTGCGAGGAGGAGAGTTAATGTCGTCTAGGCTAGAACTGACGGACGAAGAGATTCAACTACTACGCGACGTGGAGAACATCCTCAGCACGGGCCGGGTCGAGGAAATGGTACATCACTCGTTCCCGGAGAGGATTGGCGCGCTCGCGGACAGGTTCGATCCAGAGCGCAGGGTGCGGACTCGATTCGGCACGGTGAACCGCTGATGGGCTATTTCTACACATGTCCCAAATGCGGGTCGGTCCAGACGTTCGGAGATGACGAGGACCCATACTGCAATAACCCGGACTGTTTCTATGACCCAAACGAGGAGGGTAAATAATGTACACCGAATTCCTGAAGGGCTTGGCGGCGCTAGCCGAGAAGCTAGACGAGGTAGCAAAGATGGGCAGCGACAACGACACAAGCGGATTGCCAACTCCGTACGTCGCTGGATCGATTGAGGTTCGACTCGATGGTGAAGTCATCGGGTACTTCGACTTCGAGGACGAGTACGTCCTCTATCGAGAGAAGCCCCCGGAGGCCCCAAAAACAACGGTGGAATCCCCCCCGGAGGGGCTAAAAACAACGGTGAAAAAATACGATCCGACAGAGGAGCCATTCGGATGAAAACCGTCGCATTCGACGTCGATGGAACACTGATCGACGCCAACGACAAACCACGGGCGGATGTCGTCGCTATGCTGATGCACCACTACCAGCAAGGTGACAAAGTCATCGTCTGGTCAGGCGGAGGTGTCGACTACGCCAGGACATGGGTCAACAGGCTGTGCCTTGGCAAGTACGTCTATCGAGTCCTGCCGAAGGGGCGGGGCTATGATGTCGACTTGACGTACGACGACCAGATCGTCACACTGGGAGAGGAGAATGTCTGCGTCGGTCCAGGAGATCACGAAGAGAGGTGGTGAGATGAGCAACTTGGCATGGAAGCCCAGTTGCGACTGCTGTGGGCGGATGTTCATGGTCAGTCTGGACACTGATCCCAACGGGACTCGTTGTGGGATGTGTACCAACCGAGGTGGCTTGTGCATGCACAACGTCTTCGACCGGTACCGGAGCTTAGAGCCTGGGACGTTTAAGATCGAGATGCACCAAAGCAAGCCACACTTCGACGCCAGTGGGGCAGGCGACCCAGGCGAGTGCAGGTGGTGCAGGCTACCCACGCCAGGCGGGCGGGACATAGACGCCATCCGGGCCTACTACAAGGAGGCAATGGAATGAGGAAGATGGTCGCTTACGAAAATGAACTTCGTGCATATGTCGAATATTCTAACGAGCTTAGAGAGAAGAAGGCTGTATTGTATAAGCGTTTAGGTGAGTTGACCGGTCGAGTCGCTGAGCTAAAAACCAAGCTCGAGAAATTCGAGCGCACCCAGAATCGGCGTCGGTTCACGCTGCTCAAGTTCTGGGGATACAACAGGGTGACTGATCAGCGCGAGATGTTCGACGCATATGTTATCGAGATCGGGACTGGCAACAGCTTTCCGCTGACGCCGGGGTACGACGACATCGAGGTCTGGACCTCGGAGATTGGAGAGATTTGATGACCTACACCCCGGGCTATGAAATCGGACCGAAGTCCCCCGGCGTATGGAAGGAAGTGCGCCGTCTAGAAGCCGAGATCGAGAGGCTGCGGAAGACGCTGCGCGAGTGGCAGGAAGGTTACCCCGGCGAGTTGATAGCCGAGGTTGAGGGGCTGCGGGCTCATTATCACGACCCGACGACCGGCATGGCAACACATGACCATGCCGAGGTCGAGAGGCTGCAGGAGCACGCCGAGAGCCTCGGAACCGCACTACTGGAGAGTCGAGCCGAGGTCGAAAAGCTGTTCAACGAACTGAAACTGACCCAGGAAGAGCTGATGAAGGAGCAGGACGAGAACGAGAGGCTGCGGGATCAGGTTGAGGGTCTGCTCTCAGTCGAGTTTGAGAACCGCAAGGAGATCGAGAGGCTGCAGGCGGACCTTGTTCTCCGACAGAACGAGAAGGAGCTACTTCACCGACTAGCACAACAGAACGGAGCCGAGGTCGAGAGGCTGCGGCTGAAGGTGGTCATGTTCTCGAAGGACGCCGTGAACTACTCCCGCGAGGTCGAGAGGCTGCGGGCTGAGGAAGTGAAGCTGTCGCAAGCACTGTGGAAGGCACGTCAGTCCCGCGATGTCGCCGAGGCCGTGGTCGAGAAGCTGCGGGAGGAGAAGTGATGGCATGGAGCACCGGCAGCTGGGGGCAATGGCACACGAGCGATGTCATCGCGCAGGACTGCCCTCAGGGATGCGATCGTCGGCATACGATCGATGAAGCTGTAATGCTGAATGACAAAACACGCGAGTACAATCAAGCCAAGATGTACGCGAGGACGAAGGAGTGGATGGTGAAATGAAAATCCCGAAAGATAGACGCGAAGTAAGAATTGCGATCCAACCTAGCGACCTCGAAGGTCCACTCGAGGGTCTCGAGATGAGGCTGAAAGGACGCATCCAAGGCGAGTGCCAGAATGCCGAAATCACATGTGGCTGGGACTACGACTCATGGGAGATCGTCGGTACTCGAGCCGCTACCGAGAAGGAACTAGAGCGCTCAGCTAAAGCAGCGACACGAATGAGAGAGCTGGCTGCTAGGAAGAAGGAAGCAGCTAAAGCTGCAGAGCTCAAAGAGTACGAGCGACTGAGGAGGAAGTACTCATGACAAAAACTAGCGTCGAAGTACGCGACGACGGAACTCGGTGGACGTTCCACCGCCGGGGTAAGACGGCATGGGACCACCCGGTTGACGAGCCATACATGATCGACTCGGTGTCGCCGACTGTGAAGCTGCCGTGTCCAGTGTGCAAGAAACCGCTAGTGAGGAGGACTAAGTGATAAAAGAAGATATACGTAAAGCACTGCTCGATTTCTCATGGGATAACTACGGAGCTGAACCACCACCCCTTAAAGATGAAGATGGCGAAGACACGGATTTACTTCGTGATCTCGTTGAGCTACTTGCAGGAACAGCAATAAGGAGCCTTGTATGAGACTGCCAGGACACAACGAGGACGACAACGCGTTCTACGAGCGTGCTATCGTGAACTATCCAGACCATGACCCGGTTAAAGCGCGTAAGCCTACGCGCTGGGCCGGTCCGGTGAACAAAACGACACCGGCGTATACCCAAGAAGAAGTTAATGAAATAGTCAAGCAAGGCCACGACCGGCCACGTCCGTTGACACACGACGAGACCGAGCTCGTCAGCAAGAACCGACGCGACGCTCGAGGAGACTTAGCGGCGATGGAGTCATGGTACCGCACCGAGTGCAGAGACAACGACCAGAAACGAGCCATGCTTCGTCGATACCCGACGGGCACGGCTAACTACGGTCACGAGCCGAGAAAATCAGATGATGGGATTCTGAGAGGAATCGAACTAAGCGATCAATTCTGGCAGCCGGTGGTTTGGTGATGCCTTACCAGGGATTCCTATACACACACAGGGGGGCGTAATGCATCCGAGAACATATCAGGTCTGGAAGGCTATTCCTCGCCTGGAATTCGAGCAGTTTCGTCACCTCGAGGATCGCGAACGTCTGAACGAAGTTCGTGCGCTGGCTCAGGAACAGGTCCGAGATGACACCGATGAGATGGGAAAAGTTAATCGATTTCGAGTAGGCGGACAACGAATACGTGGCCTCATGGGTGGAGAAATTCTAGGTGATGAAGACTCTCTCTGGCCCGAGTACTCCGAGCGTCAGCGTGCCATTATCGCTGGGATGGAACCCATCCTGGACATGGTGATCACGGCCGAGCAGCGAGTCCTGCTTCGGCAGGTCTATGATGAGCAGGCCGATCTGAGAACGATTGGCAGGCGATACGGGGTGAGTCACGTAGCTATCCTCGGACGTCTCCAGACGATCCACAAGCACCTGCGAGAGGCTCTGCTTAAGGTCTACGGTCCACAGGAGGAGGCATGAGACATCTAGGCATCACCTCAGATGACCTCCAGAAGTGGTTCGGTGACTGGGGCAACATCGAAGACTACTGGCTGGGCTACCCACCGACGAGCAACTCGTTCATGTCGGACGACAACGGCTGGAGCTCCGCAGAAGCCATCCTAAGGGCTATGCGCGCTCGAGAGATTGCGACGTGGAGCAAAGACGACGCTGCGACCGAAGCGCTGATGCGCATCGGCTCGAGTGGTGGCGGTCTAACCGGTGTCGAAGGGATTTACCACGACGTCTTGTCTGGCGTCGTGGCCAGTGGCAAACGTGCGCTGGATGAGCAATCTGGCATCGATCGCATCGTTGCCAACAGGTAGTGCGAGGGGTATTAGAGATGTCAGGAGATAGATACGCCACAGGAGCGTACCTGACCGCCCCTCAAGAACTAAGGGCGGGCCCCATGAGGAACGTGGTCGGGGATTCCGAGTCCACTGCCCGCCCTACTCGTAGGGGAGAGCCTAACTGCATTGTCGGGGATGGCTCTCCCCTCGAAATCTTTGGAGGAGATATGAACGACGACCTATTCGAGTCGGAAACCGATAGGCTACGGGCAAAGTACGAGTTTCTGCTGAGCGAGAACGAAGGCCACGCGACCGAGGTCGAGAGGCTGCAAGGGTACAAGGACGAGGCCGAGAAGTTCCTGGCCTCATACCGGATTGAGGTCGAGAGGCTGCAGAAGGCCGAGAAAGCATGGACCGAGACGGCTCGTATCTACGCGGTGAACGATGCCGACAGACACGCCGAGATCGAGAGGCTGCAACGAGGTTGGGACAAACTGTGTGAGATGCATGAGGCTGCGGTAGCCGAGGTCGAGAGGTTGCGGGCGCTGGAAGCGTTTGACGCTGACCGCTTTGCTCAGTTGAAACGGGCCGAGGCCGACACGGCTGAGTACGTGGCCGGGGTGGTAGCGCAACATGACGAACTAGAGGCCGAGGTCGAGAGGCTGCGGGAGGGCCTCACGATGGACGCCAACCATCGTAGACAGTGGGCTGACGATAGAGCCAAGCTGGCTGAGGCAAGGGCCGAGGTCGAGAGGCTGCGGCGACGAGGCGAGGATGACCAACAGGTCATTGAGACGATGTGCCGGAAACGGAATGGATTAGAGGCCGAGGTCGAGAGACTGC
>Ga0184612_10001024_pt1 | contig 13413 bp, 16 predicted proteins | sample PLM3_60_coex_FD_133163 | JGI IMG/M metagenome (GOLD analysis project Ga0184612, IMG submission 133163) | Groundwater sediment microbial communities from an aquifer in East River, Colorado, USA - PLM3_60_coex | ecosystem: Environmental > Terrestrial > Soil > Riparian zone | place: USA: East...
CAGCGGTCAGCGGTCAGCGGTCAGCGGTCAGCGGTCAGCGGTCAGCGGTCAGCGGTCAGCGGTCAGCGGTCAGCGGTCAGCGGTCGGGCCGCTCATGGCTCCATGACGGTGCGGAGAGCGGCCTGAGCCGCGTGCCGGGCGGCGGTCGCGCCGGCACCCTCGACCAGGGCCGCCAGCGTCGCGCCATCCACCACGGCGAGTGCCACGGTGGCAGGCAACGCCGCGTCCCAGCCCGAACGGTTCAGAATCGTCGCAGCGTGCTCGCGGGCGGCCCGGTTGATGGCCCGCGCTCCCACTCGCAGGACGGGCTGGCGCGCAGCGCCCAGGTAGCGCTCGAACCAGGCCACGAGCTCAGGGTGGCTGCCGGGCATCAGCGTGTCGACGACGAGGCGGGCTGTCGCCTGGGCCGACCGTCGGCGCTTCGTCACCTTCGCCGTCGCGCGCTCCATGCGGGTCAGGTCGCGGCTTACGACAAGGTCGACGGCTGCCCGGCGAAGGTCGTCGAGCGTGGCGAAGTAGTAGGTCGTGGCGCCGAGCGGCGCCCGGGCCCGCTCGGCGACGGCACGGTGACTGACGCCATCGAGGCCGTGGGCGAGCAGGATCGCCGCGGCCGCCTCGACCAGCGCCGCCCTGCGGCGTTCTCCGCGCACGGTTGCCACGGCTGTCAGTGCCCCGATCCGCCGGCCAGGTTGAGGACGACGACCCCGCCGACGATGAGCACGATCGCGGTGATGCGAAGGACTGTCGCCGGGTCGTCGAGGAAGAGGATGCCGTAGAGGGCGGTGCCGGCAGCGCCGATGCCTGTCCATACGGCGTACGCCGTGCCGACCGGCAGCTCGCGCAGCCCGAGGCCGAGCAGGCCCATGCTGATGGTGACCGCCACGACGAACCCCAGTGTCGGCCAAGGCTTGGTGAAGCCCTCGGAGAACTTGAGGCAGACAGCGAAGACGGTCTCGAAGAGACCACCGACGATCACGAACACCCAGGCCATTCGATTCCTTCCTCTTTTCGGACCGTCCCGAATATGTACGAGCGTACAACAAAACTAGTACACTCGTACAATCGACTACCCACGGCATGCTTGATGGGACACTCGTCTCCGTGACGACGCCTACCGACCGTCCGTACCGATCCGGGTTCGCGTGCTTCGTCGGCCGGCCCAACTCCGGAAAGTCCACACTGACCAACGCACTCGTCGGTGAGAAGGTCGCGATCACCTCGAGTAAGCCTCAGACGACCCGTCACGCGATCCGCGGGATCGTCCACCGCGACGACGGCCAGCTCGTGCTCGTCGACACGCCCGGCCTGCACCGGCCGCGTACCCTCCTGGGTGAGCGACTCAACGACGTCGTCCGAACGACATGGGCCGAGGTCGACGTGATCGGCTTCTGCCTCCCTGCCGACCAGAAGGTCGGTCCCGGTGACCGGTTCATCGCGACCGAGATCGCCAAGGTCCGTCGTACCCCGAAGATCGCCGTGGTGACGAAGTCCGACCTCGCGTCACCGGATCAGATGGCCGTCCAGCTCACCGCGGCGAGCATGTTGGGCAAGGAGCTCGGCATCGACTGGACCGAGGTCGTGCCGGTGTCCGCGACCACCGGTACGCAGCTCGACGTGCTGGCGGACCTGTTGCTCGCCCAGATGCCCGAGGGCCCGCCGCTCTATCCTGCGGGCGACCTGACCGACGAGCCGGAGGAGACGCTGATCGCCGAGCTGGTCCGGGAGGCGGCGCTCGAGGGCGTCCAGAACGAGCTCCCGCACTCGATCGCCGTCGTCGTCGACGAGATGCTTCCACGCGAGGATCGGCCCGCCGACCGGCCTCTGCTGGACATCCACGTGAACGTCTACGTCGAACGCGAGAGCCAGAAGGCCATCGTGATCGGTCGCGGCGGCTCTCGGCTGCGCAACGTCGGGACCCAGGCCCGCGGGCAGATCGAGCGGCTGCTCGGTACCCAGGTGTTCCTGGATCTGCATGTCAAGGTCGCCAAGGACTGGCAACGCGATCCCAAGCAACTGCGCAGGTTGGGCTTCTGAAGCCGGTCGCGAGACCGCGAACCACCGGTTGATCATCTCGCATGGTGAGAGCCGGCAGGCGGCGCGGCGCGTGATCGCCTAGGCTCTCGACTCGTGCGGCGCTTCGGCCTCCTTCTTACCCGCCGCGGCGGGGCCAGCTAGACCGGCTCCCTCGCCGCGGGGATGCGCGCTGCCGGTCGCGCCAGGCGAGTGCCGAGGAGCCAGCACCGATGTCCGAGATCGTGACCGAAGTACGTCCATGGCCGCCGGTGCAGAGGCCGTCAGGGATGCCGCTGCACCGATACCGCCCCTTCCACGAGCAGATCGCGGTCGAGTTGCCCGACCGTGCCTGGCCAACTCGCCGGATCGAGTCCGCCCCACAGTGGTGCGCAGTCGACCTGCGCGACGGCAACCAGGCGCTGATTGACCCGATGAGTCCGGAGCGCAAGAAGCGCATGTTCGACCTGCTGGTGAGCATGGGCTACAAGGAGATCGAGGTCGGCTTCCCGTCAGCGAGCCAGACCGACTTCGACTTCGTCCGTCAGCTCATCGAGGGCGACCAGATCCCCGACGACGTCGTCATCCAGGTGCTGGTCCAGTGTCGCGACCACCTGATCGAGCGCACATTCGAGTGCCTGCGCGGAGCCCGCCGCGCGATCGTCCATCTCTACAACTCGACCTCGATCCTGCAGCGTCGCGTCGTCTTCGGCCTCGACCGGGACGGCATCGCCGACATCGCCACCACGGCGGCTCGGCTCGCGCAGAAGTACGCCCACGCCATCACTCCCGACACCGAGATCTATTGGGAGTACTCGCCGGAGTCCTACACGGGCACCGAGCTGGAGTACGCCGCGGAGATCTGCGACAAGGTCGTCGATGTGCTCGACCCGTCACCGGACCGCAGGATGATCGTCAACCTGCCGGCGACTGTCGAGATGGCGACGCCGAACGTCTACGCCGACTCGATCGAATGGATGCACCGCAACCTGTCTCGCCGCCGGTCGCTCGTCCTGTCGCTGCATCCGCACAACGACCGCGGTACGGCCGTGGCGGCCGCTGAACTCGGACTGCTTGCGGGGGCGGACCGGGTCGAGGGTTGCCTGTTCGGCAACGGCGAGCGCACCGGAAACGTGTGCCTCGTCACGCTGGGCATGAACCTGTTCAGCCAGGGAATCGACCCGCACATCGACTTCTCAGGCATCGACGAGATCCGCCGCGCGGTCGAGTACTGCAACCAACTGCCGGTCGGTGAGCGGCACCCCTACGGCGGAGACCTGGTGTTCACGGCGTTCTCCGGCAGCCACCAGGACGCGATCAAGAAGGGCTTCGACGCCCTCGAGCGGGAGGCGAAGGAGGCAGGGACGGCGATCGAGGACGTGCGGTGGGAGGTCCCGTACCTGCCGATCGACCCGAAGGACATCGGGCGGAGCTACGAGGCCGTGATCCGGGTCAACTCGCAGTCGGGCAAGGGCGGCGTCGCGTACGTGATGAAGGCGGAGCACCAGCTCGACCTGCCACGTCGCCTGCAGATCGAGTTCTCGGGCGTGATCCAGGCCGTGACCGACGGCGAGGGCGGCGAGATCGAGCCGACCCGGATGGGTGAGCTGTTCCGCGCCGAGTACCTCGACCGGAGCTCGCCGCTGGCGCTGAACTCGGTCCACACGTCGGCGGCGGCCGGCGAGCGTGACGCACTCGAGGTCGGTGTCTACGTCGACGGTGAGCATCGCGTCCTGACCGGCGTCGGCAACGGGCCGATCGACGCGTTCGTGAGCGCACTGGCCAGCGTGGGGTACGACGTGCGTGTCCTCGACTACGCCGAGCACGCGCTGTCGTCAGGCACCGACGCGACCGCCGCCGCGTATGTCGAGTGCGCGATCGGCGGCGAGGTGTACTGGGGTGTTGGCATCGACCCGAACATCCTCACCGCGTCGCTACGGGCCGTGGTCAGCGCCGTGAACCGGTGGGCGAGTGGCTGACGCGAGCCGCCTGACCGTTCTCGGCAGCTGCGGCGCCTGGCCGGAGGCGGGCCGGGCCGCGAGCGGGTTCCTGCTCGAGCACGACGGCTTCCGGCTTGTCCTCGACCTCGGATACGCCACGCTGCCGCGGCTGCTCGCACACTGCCCGGATGGCGACGTCGACGCGGTCGTCGTCACCCACGAGCACCCCGACCACTGCGTCGACCTGCACGGCCTATACCGGGTGCGGTACTTCGCGGCGGAACGGCGGCCGCGGGTGCCCCTGTACTGCACGCCAGGGGTCATGACCCGGCTCGGTCCGCTCGAACCGGACGGCTCACTCACAGACGTCTTCGACGTCCGCCCACTGCCCGGGCGGTATGACGTTGGCCCGTTCCGGCTCGAGAGCAGGCTGCTCCCGCATTACGTGCCGAACGCCGGCATCCGCCTGACGGCGCCCGGCCTTACGGTGGCGTACACCGGCGACACGGGACCCGACGCCGCCCTGGCCGAGCTGGGCTCAGACGCGGACCTCTTCGTCGTCGAGGCAACCGGCCAGGCCGAAGGCGTCGGCGTCCTCCGTGATCCGCCGACACCGCGCTTCCACCTCAGGGCCGGCGAAGCGGGGGAGTGGGCGAGCCGGGCCGGCGCCGAGCGGCTGATGCTGACTCATTTCTGGCCCGGACTCGATCGCGCCGTCTCGCGGTCCGAGGCTCAGGCGGCGTTCGGGGGCCAGGTGATGATCGCCGACGAGGACCTGGTCGTCCCGCTCGGCTAGCAGCGGCCTACTCGTCCAACCGGACCCACCCGTCAGCGGGCCGTTGAGAAGTCGAGGAAGGTGTCCGGCTCGGGATCGTCGGCGGCGGCTGCCACGCCGGGAAGCGTCGGTTTCGGCCGCCGCGGCTCGCGTACTCCGGCCCCGCCGGCCCCTGGCGGGTGCCAGCCCGGATCGTCGTCTGGCTGCCCGGGATCGCCCGGCTCGTCGAGCAGCTCGCTCAGCAGGTCCTCGCGCGAAGGCCATGGTCGATCGGGTCCCCATGGGACCCGATGTCCCCGACGCCGGCGTCTCGCCATGCCCCCAGTGGACGCCAGCAGCACTGCCCAGTCAAGGTCACGCCTCGTTGGGTGGTCGCTCGGGCACGCATCCAGCGGCACAATGACGTGGTGCGAACGGAAGGCTGGCTCGGCGTGAGTGTGCGGTTGGCGTGAGCGGACTCGCGGGGATACTCGCCGGCCGACGTCGCCCCGGCGTCTACGTATGGCGCTCACACACTCCCGCGGCCGAGATTGCCCATTCAGCGGAGCACGCGCGTTGGCGACCGTTCCTCCTCGACGGACGCGCGGTCACGACGAATGCTCAGTTCCTCGATGCGCTCGCGACCGCCTGCGCGTTCCCGGCCCGGTTCGGACGCAACTGGGACGTTGCCGCGGACTGTCTCGCCGACCTGTCGTGGGCGACGTCGGAGAAGGGGTTCGTGCTCTTGTACGACGGGTGGGGCATGCTCGCCCGCACCGAGCCGGACGCCTGGAGTGCCGCGAGAAGCGTGTTCGAGGACACGTGCACGCACTGGGCGGCTACGCGGACGCCGTTCGTCGTCCTTCTGCGTGGTCCCGGTCCTGACGACGACCTGACCGAGCTCGCCTGACGCCCTGCGACGCCGGTCGGATCAGAGCCTTCCGAACATCTCCGCAGAATCGGGCGCGAAGATCCAGACGACGGCCGTCCCGATGGCGACCAGGATGCCGATCAAGGTGGCTGCACCGGCCAGTGTCCTGACCCAGCTGCGGCTGGCCTGGGCGGCGGCCTGACGCAGTGCCAGCAGCCCGGCGACCATGGCGATGCCGGCGGCGACGAGAGGGGGCCCGTACAGCCATCCTTCGTGCTGGTTCTCGGGATCCATGTAGACGACGGGGGAGAGTGCCAACTGGAGGTAGGGGACGCCGAACAGAGCCGCCGCCGCCGCGACGACGCCGGTGAGGGCGAGCACGTCGGCCCGCAACAGCCCCGACAGCCAGCGTTCCGGACTGACGGCAGCACCCGGGACGACATCGTTAGCGGGTTCGTCGCGTCCGTTGGAATTGCTGTCCATCATCCGCGGACTGTACAGGCGACCGCTCCGGCGCGGCCGCGCGCCCATCCCACCGTCCGACACGCGACAATGGGGCGGTGAGCCTCTACCGGGACGAGGGTGTGGTGCTGCGCACCCAGAAGCTCGGCGAGGCCGACCGGATCGTCACGCTCCTGACCCGGAGCAATGGCCGGGTGCGCGCCGTGGCGAAGGGCGTGCGGCGCACGACCAGCCGGTTCGGCGCGCGGCTGGAGCCGTTCATGCACGTCGACCTGCAGCTCGCCACCGGCCGCTCGCTCGACATCGTGACCCAGGCAGAGACCATCGCGCCCTACGGCATGAGCATCACCAGCGACTACGCGCGGTACACCGCCGGCACGGCGATCCTCGAGACCGCGGAACGGCTGGCCGCCGAGGAGCGCGAGCCCGCGTTGCAGCACTACCTCCTGCTGGTGGGCGCGCTGCGCTCGATCGCCGAAGGGAGGCACGACCCCGGGCTCGTGCTCGACGCGTATCTCCTACGCGGATTGTCCGTGGCAGGGTTCGCTCCCAGCTTCGCCGACTGCGCCCGCTGCGCGGCCCCCGGCCCGCACCGCTTCTTCTCGGTGCCGGGCGGCGGCATGGTGTGCGCGGATTGCCGCCCGTCGGGCACCGTGGCACCGGCATCGACGACCGTCGATCTGCTCGCAGCCCTCCTCACCGGCGACTGGACGGTCGTCGACGCGAGCGACCAACGCACCCGCCGGGAAGCGAGCGGTATCGTCGCCGCCTTCCTGCAATGGCACCTCGAGCGTGGACTACGCTCACTCCCCCTGGTGGAGCGTGTGTGAGAGGGAGTTACGCAGCCCCCAGGCCACATCCCTCGGGAGCCCGGCCACCGCGCATCCCACGTGAGCTCGTCCCCCGGCACGTCGCGGTCGTCATGGACGGCAACGGGCGCTGGGCCCAGCAGCGGGGACTGCCACGCACGAAGGGCCACGAGGCCGGTGAGGCATCGCTGCTCGACGTCGTCCACGGCGCCGTCGAGCTCGGGATCGGCTGCCTGTCGGCGTTCGCCTTCTCCACCGAGAACTGGAAGCGGTCGCCGGACGAGGTCCGCTTCCTCATGGGCTTCAATCGCGACGTCATCCACCGCCGTCGCGACGAGTTGGACGCGCTCGGCGTGCGCGTACGGTGGGCCGGCCGCCGCCCGCGGCTTTGGAAGAGCGTCATCTCCGAGCTCGAGGACGCCGAACGCCGCACCCGCGACAACGACGTGATCACCCTGCAGTTCTGCGTCAACTATGGTGGCCGGGCCGAGATCGCCGATGCCGCTGCTGCGCTCGCCGCCGATGTCGCCGCCGGGAAGGTGCGTCCGGGCAAGGTCGACGAGAAGGCCCTGGGCCGCTACCTCTACAACCCCGACCTGCCGGACGTCGACCTGTTCGTACGGTCGTCGGGCGAGCAGCGCACCTCGAACTTCCTGCCCTGGCAGGCGGCTTACGCCGAGTTGGTCTTCCTCGACACGCTCTGGCCCGACTTCGATCGTCGTCATCTCTGGCAGGCCGTCGAGACATTCGCTCGTCGGGGCCGGCGTTACGGCGGCGCCGACCCGTCGTCGACGGCACTGTGACGGCGTGCCGTACGAGCGGGGCCAGTCCGTCGTCATCGTGCCGGTCTCTGCGGTCGAGTCCCACGTGTCCGCCTGGCGTCAGCGTTTCGACCTCTCGGCCGCGCGCGGTGTCCCGGCGCACGTCACCGTCCTGTACCCGTTTCTGCACGAGAGCCGGCTGGACGGGGAGGTGCTGAGGCAGCTCGGCGAGCTCTGCGCCGCCACTCGGGCGCTCGACGTCGGTTTCGCCCGCCTGGCCCGCTTTCCGAACGTGCTGTACCTCGAGCCGGAGCCTTCCGACACCTTCCGACGGCTCACCTCCGCGGTCGCCGAGCGCTGGCCCGAGGCGCCGCCCTACGGGGGCGCCTACGTCGACAACATCCCGCATCTCACGGTCGCACACGACGTGGAGGAGGCGGTGTTTGCGACCATCGAACGCGACGTCGCACCGCGGCTGCCCGTACGAACGCGGGTCGAGGAGGCCTGGCTGTACGTGTGCGACGGTGAGCGCTGGCATCCTCGCGTCCGGCTGCCGTTCGGCTGAACGGCCGGGGCCGAGCGACGAGCAGCGCTTCAGCGCGACACGCCGCCGTCAGCGTGGGCAGCGCGTCGCTGGCGGCCGGCCTCGTAGAGGACGACGGTGGCAGCGCTGGCGGCGTTGAGTGAGCTGGCCGAGCCTCCGATGGGGATCCGTACGATGGCATCGCACGCCTCTCGCCACGCCACGCTCATTCCCGTCGTCTCGCTACCGACCACGAGCAGCGTGGGACCGGTGAAGTCGTGTCCGTCGATGTCGACGGCGCCGGACTCGTCGGTCCCGACGATCCTTGCGCCGCCATCGTGGGCCCAAGCGATCACGTCCGTCGGCGAGTCGGCCCTGACGACCGGCACGGCGAACAAGGACCCAGTGCTCGCGCGCACGGCCTTGGGGTCGTAGACGTCCGCGGCATGGCCGGTGACGACGAGGCCGTCGGCGCCAAACGCGTCGACCGACCGCACGAGAGTGCCGACATTGCCCGGACTGGTCGGCCGGTCGAACACCACGGCGAGCAGCCGAGACGAGGCCGCGATCCGATCCAGCCGGTCCGGTCGCATCTCGACTACGGCGACGAGCTCGGGCGGTGCGTCGGCCTTCTCGCCCAGCTCACCGAGGAGGTCGGCCGGCATCGCCACGTGCTCTGCGTCGACGCGCTCCAGGATCTGCGCCGCCCACCGCGAGGGGGCGCCTGTCGCCGCGTGAAGGAGTGCGCGGACCGTCCAACCGTTCTCCACGGCCAACGTGATCGGCCGGACGCCCTGGACGATGAACTCACCGGCCCGGTGGCGCTTGGTCCGGTTGGCGAGCAGCGCCTGCCATTGCTGGAAACGGGCGTTCCGAGACCTGACAGCCCTTCGCATGTCAGTGCTCGTCGTAATGCTGACCGTGCTGGGCGTGCAGGTGACCGCCGTGCAGGTAGTCGGTGTGGTCTTCGTGCGGCACCCCGGGATGGCCGCAACGCTCGTCGTGCTGATGGGCGTGCTGTTCCGCCGCGACGTGAGCACCTGCCAGCCGCGCGTCGCTCTCGGCGGATCGCACTGCGGCGCGCCGACGGCGCACCAGCGAACCGAGCGGCCAGGCGAGGAGGAACCCGAAGAGCGCGATCACGACGATGCTCGCACCAGGAGCCACGTCGACGTAGTACGAGAAGACGACTCCGGCGATCGACGGGATCACGCCGAGTGCGAGGGCGAGGACGAAGGTCCCCCGGAAGCCCCTGGTGAGCTGCTGAGCCGTTGCCACCGGTACCACCATGAGCGCGCTGATCAGCAGCAGCCCCACGGTGCGCATCGCGACGGTCACGGTCACCGCGGCCATGACGGCGATGAGCAGGTTGTACGCCCGCACCGGAAGGCCAACCGCGCGGGCGAACTCTTCGTCCTGGCACACGGCGAACAACTGCGGCCCAAGACCCACCGCGAGCACCACCAGGATGGCGGCGAGGACGACTATTACCCACAGGTCGGTCGTCGACACCGTCGTGATCGATCCGAACAGGTAGGTATTGAGGGTCGCTGCAGTACTGCCCGCCAGTCCGGTGAGCAGCACACCGCCGGCGATGCCGCCGTAGAACAGCATCGCGAGCGCGACGTCGGCCGAGGCTCGGCCCCGTTCCCTGACGAGCTCGATGGCCGTGGCGCCGAGGGTGGCCACGATCACCGCGGTCCAGACCGGAGCCCAGCCGGTCAGCAGGCCGAGCGCGACACCGGTGAGAGCGACGTGGCCGAGGCCGTCGCCCATGAGCGCCAGCCGTCTCTGGACGAGGTACGTGCCGACCGCGGGTGCCGCGAGCCCGGTGAACAACGCCGCCAGCAGCGCCCGCTGCATGAAGTCGAGTGAAAGGATCGTCATCCGAATAGCCCGACGTCGGTGTCGTCGCCGTGGCCATGCTGGTGCGGCATCTCGGCGACGGCGGGCGGTAGGGGCATCGGACCGTCGTGGACCACTCGCCCAGCATCCAGGACGACGCCACGGTCGACCAGTGGCGCCAGCGGACCCATGTCGTGCAGCACGAGGAGCACGGCCCGACCGGACGCGACGAACGTGCGCAACGCCCGGGCGAACGCCTCCTGGCTTCGCCGGTCGACGCCGGCGTTGGGCTCGTCCAGCACGAGCAGATCCGGGTCGCTCGCGGCCGCTCGGGCGAGGAGCACGCGTTGCTGCTGACCGCCGGAGAGAGTCGTGACACTTTCCTCCGCCAGGTCGGCGAGACCGACCAGGTCGATGGCCTGGTCGACGGCCTCCTTGTCTCTGCGGGTCGTTCGGCGAAAGGGACGGCGGTGAGCCAGCCGGCCGGACGCCACGACCTCGTTCACGGTTGCCGGGACTCCGCTGGCCGCAGTGGTGCGCTGCGGGACATACCCGATCCGGCGCCAGTCCTTGAACTCGGCCATTGGGGTGTCGAACAGCCGGATCTCGCCCGCCACCAGCGGCAACAGCCCGACCGCGGCACGGACCAGCGTCGACTTGCCAGACCCGTTGGCGCCGAGCAGCGTCACCACCTCGCCTGGCCGTACCCGCAGGTCGACTCCGTGCAGCACCGGCCGGTCGCCCAGCGCGACCGTCGCGTCGCGCACGTCGACGACCGTAGTCATGAGCAGCCGTTCGCCTTCCGCAGGGCGTCGAGGTTCGCGTGCATCAGGGTGAGGTAGTCCTGGCCCTCAGTCTGGTCGGCGAGACCCTCGATCGGGTCGAGAACCGCCGTGGCGATTCCGAGATCGTCGGCGATGGTCTCCGCGACCTCGGGGCTGACCAGGGTCTCGTAGAAGATCGTCGTGACACCCTCGTCCTCGACGACCTGGCGCACCTCGGCCACCCGCGCCGGCGAGGGCTCCGCGTCCGGCGAGATGCCGGAGATCCCGACCTGCTCCAAGCCGTAACGGTCGGCGAGGTAGCCGAACGCCACGTGGCTGGTCACGATGGTGTGGCGCTCGCACGAGGCGAGGGCCGCCTCATAATCCTGATCGAGGGCGTCGAGCTCGCCCACCAGATCGTCGGCGCGCTCCTGGAACGCCGCGGCCGATTCCGGAGCCAGCTCGGCGAGCCGGTCGGCGACGGCCCCCGCGATCGCGACCATGTTGGTCGGGTCGAGCCAGACGTGGGGATCGCCGGCGAGGTCGCCGTGCTCGTCGTCGTCGCTCTCCTCGCCGGGCTCGTGCTCCTCCTCGGTCTCCGGTAGGAGCTCAACCGTCTCGGCAACGTCGAGGGCCCGATCGGCGGCATTCTGCTCGACGGCTTCGTCGACGGCCGGCTGGAAGCCGTGCAGATAGAGGACAAGGCCGGCATCGGCGATGCTGCCGACTTGCTGACCGGTCAGCTCCATGTCGTGGGGTTCGACGCCGGGCTGTGTCAGGTTCTCGACGGTCGCGTCCGGGCCCGCGATGCGCTCAGCCACGAACGCAAGCGGGTAGAAGGACGCGAGGACGGTGGGAGTGTCGCCGGATGCCGCCTCTGGGTCATCGGAGCCACACCCGGCGAGGGCCAGCCCGGCGGCGACGGCAATGGCGGTAAGGCCGGCGGACCGGCGACTAAGTGTCATGAGAGCCATTCTCATCAAGCTCTATGCCGGCTGTCAAAGACGCGCCGTATAGCTGCCCAGTCGATGCCGTGGCGCGGGTCGAGCGCGTCTGTTGCGTGGCTCACGCCGCAAGCAGGACGATCCCGACGCCTGCGACCAGCAGGCCGAGGCCCTGGATCCGGCGCAGTCGTTCGCTGTAGACCAGCCGCGCGAGCAGGACCGTCACGGCGGGGTAGAGCGACGTGATGACCGCAGCCAGGCTGAGCATGCCCGCGCGGCTGGCCAACAGGTAGGCCAGGTTGCCCAGCGCGTCGAACAGGCCGGCCGGGATGGCGAGCCAGAGGACTCCCCGGTCGCGGGAGAGCCGGATGCCCAGGACCAGGACGGCGACGGCGGCGACCACGACGGCGGCTGCGCGCGAGCCGACGAGCGGCCACATGCCACTTGCCGGGTCGGCGTGCCGGACCAGCACGAAGAACAGGCCGAATCCGACGCCGGCGGCGAAGGCGAGCAGAGCGCCTCGGCCGGCACGTACCCGCCCGCGCTCGTCGCTCTTCTCCAGGCTCACCATGGCGATGGCGGCGAGACAGAGGACGATCCCGACGTAGACCGCCGCGCCGAGCCGCTCTCCGATGGCGAGCGCATAGCCGATCGGAATGACGGCGGAGGTCAGCGCCGACACCGGTGCGACGACACTCATCGGGCCGGCGGCCAGCGCGGCGTAGAGCAGCGGCAGGCCGATCCCACCGGCCAGGCCCGCGAGCGTGCCCCAGGCCAGCGCCATCCAGGTCGGTGTTCCGGGCACGGCGAACGCCACTGCGAGCAGTGCGACGAGACCGATAGGCGTGCTGACGAGCAGCACCGCGAGCGGCGCCGCGCGTCGGGAGGCCGAGCCGCCGAGAAAGTCACCGGTGCCGTAGAAGATGGCGGCTCCGAGCGCGAGCAGGACAGTCACGGACGGTCAGTTTAATGGTCTAGACGGTCATTGAACAATACCAGCCACAGCGTGAGACGATGCCCACCATGGCCGAACCCGGTGACATCTCGCGCGCCGTGGCGCTCAATGTGCGAGCCAACCGCACCGAGCGCGGCTGGAGCCTCGACGCGATGGCCGCACGTGCCGGGGTGAGCAAGGGCGTGCTCGTGGCGCTCGAGCAGGGACGTGGCAACCCCAACCTCGGCACGCTCGTGCGGGTCGCCGACTCCTTCGGCCTCCCGATCACGAGTCTCGTGGAGATCGGTGAGACACCGCTCGTTCGGGTCGTCCCGCCCGAGCGACACCTGTCGCTCTGGAAGGGGCCGTCGGGCGGCACGGGGACGCTGCTGGCGAGCACGGAACCGCCGTACGCCGTGGAGTTGTGGCGGTGGGAGATGCGTCCGGGGGAGGTCCGCGAGTCCGCTGCGCACGGGTCCGGCGTGCGCGAGATGGTCCACGTGGAGTCCGGCACCGTCGTCGTCACCGTCGACGGTGACGATCACCGGGTGCCTGCCGGGTCCACCGCGGTGCTGCCCGGTGATCGACCCCATGGCTACGCACCCGAGGGCACCGAGCCGGCCCGGTTCACGCTCGCCGTCCTCATTCCGCCGGCGTCCAAATGATCACGTTAAGAGCGCCCGGCAATAGGGGGCCTGGGCGTGTCATGACGTAAGACAGGCACGGTTCCTGATGATCATTGGCTTACCACAGTCGATGATCATCGAGGTGTTCCGTGCCTGTCGTGCCATCTTGC
>Ga0184612_10001025_pt1 | contig 13412 bp, 9 predicted proteins | sample PLM3_60_coex_FD_133163 | JGI IMG/M metagenome (GOLD analysis project Ga0184612, IMG submission 133163) | Groundwater sediment microbial communities from an aquifer in East River, Colorado, USA - PLM3_60_coex | ecosystem: Environmental > Terrestrial > Soil > Riparian zone | place: USA: East...
GCGTGGGCATCCCCAGGTATGTGCACCCCACCACCCAGTCGAACTCCTCCGGAAACCAGGTGGGCCGACGACGCAACCACATCGGGAGGATCGATCCCCCGACTGCCATCACCGAGGCGTTGTTGTACGCCGCCCGGAGCTCCTTCAGCCAGTCCGGCTGCGCCATCGCGTCGTCGTCCATGAACGCGATAACGTCCCCGTGCGTCGCGCGGATACCGGAGTTGCGAGCGCCCGAGAGCCCACGCTCTTCCGCATTGTCGACAACGATGATGCCGACAAGGTCGCGTCGCGCACGTGTTGAGAGATCCGGGTTGTGGTCGATCACGACGACCGTTTCCAATGGCGGCAGGCTCTGCACGTTCACCGATGTGATGGCCTCGGTCAGATCGGACCAGCGGGCCTCGGTATACGCGCAGATGACCACCGAGATCGAGGGCATTCCCGGGTCAGAGGCTATTTGGGACACGGCGAGCCAACTGTACAGGCTCGCCTCTCTGTGAACATCCGGGCGGCTTGGAGCCCGGTGCATCGATGCACCGAGCGCTGGACCCGCGGCTATCGATGCTGGACGGCGGCGACGCCGGGTGTGACGTCCGCGACTAGGGCGACGAGGGCGGGTTGTCGCTTGGCGCCTTCTGCAGAACAGATCTCGCGGCATCACGGACGGGTCTCGTTCGTCGCCGGTCGCCGAGCACCTGCCGGTAGGCGAAGCCGAATCCGACACGCCGCGCAAGCCGGTACATCCGCTGCGCTTCCTCCGGCTCGAGATCGTAGCGATCCCGCAGCCGAGCGACGTTCCGGGCGTCCCCCACACGCCGAAGGAGGTACCAGAGGCCTCCGACGGCGGCGATAGCGATGACTATGACGAACACCTGATCTATTCCCATCGCGTGCACGATGCCTCTACGACCTACATCCGTCAATGCAGCATTTGCCCTATTCGACCGAAGATTTGTGAACCTGCGATTACCACCTCGTAAGCTCCCAGGTCAGGTGCGAGACCCGAGAACCCGTCTCCGACGACGTCGACGCCGGCATCGATGGCCGGTGACAGGGGTCCGAGATGGTAATCGTGGGCAACCCGGTCAAGGAAGTTGGGGTCTGCCTGGATGCCGTCGCGGTCGTGGCCGGTCCAGGTACTGAATTCGGCAAGAATGCTCGTGTTTCCCTTGCCTTCCACGTAGCCGACATATGAGCCGTACTGGGCGGCGCTGCCGCCCGGGTAGGAGAGGTTGTAGTCGATGACGAGGCTGGCAGGCAGCCCGGCCGCCAGGCTGTAGCTGCGGCCCCCGACAACGACGTTGTCCTCGATGCGGAGGCCGTCCACCGATCCTGCGTACGAGCCCGCCGCCGACACGTAGAAGGCGAACGTATCCAGACTCTCGAACGTGTTGTTCGCGATCAGGCTGTCGGCGGCGCAACGAAGGATCATCCCTTGCGTTTCGTTTGGAACTGATCCGGCCCCGTAGGCGACGTTCCTCACGAAACGGATCCGACTGCACGGGGCGGTTCCGTCCGTGCCCGTTTCCATGACGTTGTTGTTGTCCCAGACAACGTTCCCCTCTATGCGGATGTCGGACGCGGCGTAGATCTCAAAGGCCCCGCCGTCGTACCCGCTGTCGGCGAGATGGGGGGCACGGTTCCCCCACAGCAGGTTGTCCGACGCGGTGATTGGACCGACCGTCTTCGTGAAGACGATCCCGTTTCCCCCTCGACTGGGCGTGACCATCCGGTCGTTGTCGTGAATCCTATTACCGCTGACAATGGTCCCAGCCACTGCGCCGCTCAACTCGATCCCGGTGTCGTTCTTGGTGATTTCGTTGTCCCGGATGGTGATCCCGGTGGCGTCCTTGACCTTGACCCCGAAGCTGTGGTTGTCGCGGATCAGATTCTGCTCGATCACGACGCCCGAGCTCGACTCGATGCGGACGCCGGATCCCCACTGATCCGGAGCGTCCTGGATCGTCAGCCCGCGGATGGTCGCACCCATGACCCCCCGAACGAGCACGACATACGTGCCTCCCGAAACCACCGCCGTCTCGGCCGTCGCTGCCACGACGGTCAGGCCCGATCGAGCGATCGCGAAGGGTCCGTAGGCACCGGCGTGAACGTAGATCGATGATCCGGCAGGCGCTAAGTCCACGGCGCGCTGGATCGTCCGCCACGGCGCAGTCGCCGACCCGTCATTCCCATCGGACCCGGTCGACGCCACGTGCAGCTCGGGCCCTTCGGTGGGGCTCGGCGTGGGCGTCGGCGCTGGCGTCCCCGTAGGCGCGGGCGTCGCGGTCGCGGTCGGCGCTGGCGTCGACGTCGGTGTCGGTGTCGCGGTGGGGCTCGGAGTCGGAGTCGGAGTCGCCGTTGGCTTCGGACGCGGCCGGCCAAGCCCGAGGAGCTCGCGTGATCCTGCCTCGAGCTCGAGCCTCTGCCCCATCATCGCGAGGCGCAGCGTTGGGTGATCGATTGCTATGGCTAAGTCCGAAGCGGCCTCGTCGGCCGTCACGACGGCCGGGAGCGCCGGGGCAGCCAGGCTGAGCGCCATCAGCGTGGCGATCAATCGACGACTGAAGAGCCTTGGACGCCAACGGTGCCGGGCGGCTGGATCGGATCGGCGGGGAGTCCGAGACATGGGCGTTGACCCTGTGGCGATCGGGATGGCGGCGAGCGGCCGGCCAACCCGATGGTCAACGTCGGTGGCTGCGAGCGGAAGAGGCGAAGTGGTCCCACAGGCTCCTCGGCGACTGCCAGCGACGAAGGGTGCGTGGGGGGCGGTCCGGAGCCCTGGGCGCCCATCTGTCCCGGTACTGATGGGCCGTTCCCGCACTTCCGGCACAACCTGTCCGCTGGCGCGGTGCCGGCCGACATGCGAAGATCAGTCCGCGGAACCGGGGACATCGTTTCGGATCGAGAGGACCCCTTTTGGCTGGGTCGCGCGCCTCATTCACCGGCCCAAAGCCGCGGGCTCCGGGTATCAAGTCCAGCCGTGTCGCCGGTTCCAGGGCCGCAGGCGGTGAGCGGGCGCACCGGATCCGGGTCCCGTCCGGAGTGCGAGAGTGGTTCCGTGGACCCAGGGCGCGACGCCTGGCCCGAAGGATCGCGAGCGCACCGCCCAAGCTCGTTGCGCTGGGGTTATTCGGGTCTCTCGTTCTCGCCCTGACGGTCCCGTCCCTGATCCCGGCCAACGCGCCTGCCGATGCCGCGCCCGGAAACGACGTCGGGACCGTTGACTTCTCGTTTCAGGCAAACGGGGTCAAGGCACCAACTGGGCGCAAGCCCGAAGCCGCCAAGCTGTGGATCAACGACGGGTCGTGGTGGGGCGTGCTGTTCGTCCCCGCGCGCGACGCCTACATGATCGAGCGCTTCGACTGGCCTACCGGAACGTGGGTCGACACCGGAGTGATGGTCGACGATCGCAACGCGGCCCGGGCAGACGCGTTGTGGGACGGGAACCACCTCTACATGGTGAGCGGCGGGACCGACCCGGCAGCCGCGAAGCATCGGGCCGTGCTGCTCCGCTACAGCTACGACGGCGCGGCGAAGCGATACTCGCCTGACAGTGGTTTCCCCGTGGCGTTGACCCGAGGCGGCGCCGAAACGTTCACCCTCGCCAAGGACAGCGGTGGACGGGTGTGGGTGACGTTCGCATCCGATGGACGCGTCTACGCCACGCACTCGCTGGCTTCAGACCGTGACTGGACGGTGCCCTTTGCCCTGCCGATCCCCGAGGCACAGAACCTGACTCCCGACGATATCGCGGCGCCGATCGCCCACGATGGGAAGATCAGCGTCATGTGGAGCGACCAGACCGACGGGGCCATGTATTTCGCGTCCCACGCCGACGGCGCGGACGATGCCGCCTGGACCCTGTCCACCGCGATTCAGGGACCCAGCCTCGCCGACGACCACATGAACCTGCATTCCCTGTCGAACGATCCGGCCGGCCAGGTCTTTGCCGTCGTGAAGACGTCCCTGAACGACGATCCGAATCCAGATCCGGAGAAGCCCCTCATCGTCCTGCTCGTTCTCAAGTCGAACGGCGTCTGGGAGAAGTACGTGGTGGGTCGGGTGAAGGACAACCAGACCCGGCCTCTGCTGCTCATCGATCTCGAGCATCGCCGCCTGTACGTGTTCATGACGGCCCCGTGCTGCTCGGGAGGATCGATCTATTACAAGTCGAGCAGCCTCGATCAGATCGATTTCCCGGACGGCGACGGGACGATCTTCATGCGCCGCGGACGCTCGGGACTGCTGAACAACCCGACGTCGACGCACCAGAACCTCGACGGATCGACTGGGCTGCTCGTCCTGGCCGCCGACGACAAGTCGAACCTCTACATGCACAACACGCTGTCGCTGTCGGGGCCATCCGTGGCGCTTCCCACGACCGGCCAGCCGGTTCCCGGCGCCCCCGGCTCGCCGCTGCCGGGGGCGTCAGATCCCGGCCGTGGATCGGTCACGGGACCGCCGGTCGAGTGGTTGGTCGACGGCTTCGAATCCGGTCGGTTCGGCTTGTGGACGACCGCACGATCGGGGCCGGGCTCGGTCGCGGCCGTGCAGCCCGGACAGGGTCGCTCCGGCGCGAACGCGGCACACTTCTCGGCCATGGCCGCTGTCGGGTCATTCGCCTTCGCGCGGTACTCGCTGCCCTCCAGCCAGCCAACCGTCAGGGTCAGCCTGGAGGTGAAGCTCGAAGCGGAAGGTCCGGCCGGCGCCAACGTTCCCTTCCTCCGCCTGTTCAACGACAAGGGGTCGCGCCTGGCCGCGATCTACCGCCAGAACCTCGCAGACGAGCGACTGTGGGTGAGCGCGGGGGCGGGCCGCCAGCCAACCAGCGGTCGGGTGGACCTGAAGACCTGGGCTCACCTCGACGTGGACGTGCTGGGCGGTGGGGATGCCGCAACGATCGTCATACGTCTGGATGGCAAGCTGATCTACCAGGCGGCGGCCCCGCTCATCAAAGGTTCGGCCGTTCGGACGATCCAGATCGGGTCGGATTCCAAGGGCCAGCCGTTCGACATGTACGTCGACGACGTCCGCATCTACCGATGAGACACCGGGTGACGGAGCAGGGAGTCGTCGAGGCCGAGCTGGCTAGCGAGCGCTGAGATGGAGGCGCCGGCCGCCCACCGATCTGGGACCACGATCCGCTCGACGGCGATCGAGGCGAGGCCCTCGCTTAGGATCGAGAACTCGACGGCCTGAACCTCGGCAAAGCGCGTCGTCCAGGCGGCTCCGGCCGCGGCGGCGAGTCGCCTGCGCTGCTCCTCCAGCAGGTCGAGTGCGGTCTGTACAGCCGCCGCAGGGCGCGCGGGCGAGGCATCGATCGACCCGGCTGAACCCGATCGCTCGACGATGACAACCCTGCCGATCGGCACGCCGGCTGGCGCCCAGGCTCCGCCGAGCTCCATCGGATCGACGGCGAGCGATGGCCGGATCCATCCGCGGCTCAGCCGGGCCACCCACCGGCGCAGAAGGAGCGCACGACGTGTCCGCGGACGGAGCCGTGCATGCGCCGCGGGCGCGGTCTCGGCCAGGTCCGGGTAGAAGCGGAGCCGCCGGGGGAACGGCCAGCATCGTCCGCTCCGATCCACGAAGACCTGGTCGTCGCCGAGGACGGTCCGACCGTTCGCCAATGCGCGGGCGGCGAGCGTGCTCTTGCCAGCCCGCGACCGGCCAAGGATCAGGACCAGGCCGTCGTCCAAGTCCAACGCCGCGGCCGGAACGAGCGCGAGGTCTCGGCCCGGAGCCACCAGCGAGACCAAAGGCTCGACGAAGTATCCCTGAACGAGCGATCGGACGAAGGACTGCGGTCGCCCGCGAGTCGCAATCCACAGCGTCACGGGATGGGCCGTCTCGGCATCGATGGCGACGTGCCAGCCCACCGTCTTGTGCCCACCGTCGGTGCCGTCGGTCCTTGAATCGGACGGCCTCCCGATCGTGACGAGGGCATCGACCGGATCGCGGTCAGGAACCAGGCAAGGGCCATACTCGTCGGTGAAATGCGCCACCGCCCGGCGTGGACCCTGGAGCCGAAGGCGGACCCCACCGGCGAACTCGAACGTCGCCGAGTCCATCGTCGAAGCCATCGATCAGATCGCTCGATTGATGGCATCCGCGACGCGAGTCGGATCTGTCGGAAAGGGCGCCCGGACGGCAAGGACCGTGCAGCCCTCGAGGATCGTGCGGAGGACGGCCTCCTCGCGACCGATCGCCTCCTCCAGGATCGACGAGGAACGTTGGACCGAGGCAAAGCCTGCCCGCTGCAACAGCTCGAAATACGCCCGCCGCTCGTAGGCCGCCGACCGGGCCAGCCGGGCCGCGGCCCAGGCCGGGTCCGCAGGCTCGGTCGTGATCGCGGGCCCCGGCACGGTCACGAGAACGATCACGGCGTGCGTTGGAACGCGCCGCGTCGGGTCATCGTCCTGCCCGTACGCCTGGCGCAGGTCCTCGACGCTGAAGGCGGCCCGATCGCCGAGCGCGGTAGCCAGCCGGGCCGCATCCCGGATCATCCCCGTGGCCCGGTTTCGGGCCCTGCCTCGACCAGCCGGCGCCAGGAGGACGGCCCCGACGCGCGCCGCGGCGAATTGCGCGCGCGCGCCGAATGTGACCGACGAATTCAGGGTTGGCAGGTACTCGAGCACCCAGCGTCGGATGCCGACCGTGATCGGGAACGCGGACAGCGCGCGATCCTCGCCCACGATCGTCCATTTGTCCGACACGAACCGGGCCCCGCGCTCCATCATCGCCAGGGCAGTCTCCGTCTTGCCGCTCTCCGACCAGCCGGACACCAGCACGCCGCGGCCGCCGATCTCGACGCTCGACGCGTGTACCGCGACCGATCCGCCGGCGACCAGCGAGACCTGCAGGGCCGGTCTGACCGTCTGGCGGAAGATCCTCCAGATTGGAAAGCCTGGCTCGTAGTCGAAGCGCGCCGGCGCGCCGTCGAGGGCGTTGGGGACGGTGCACCGCAGGCCGTCGTAGATCACGTATAGGCGCTCGCCGTCCGTGCCGGTGACGAGATCGTCGTTGGCCGGACCCATAAGCTCGACGATCGGCGGATGCTCGTCGGCTGCGGGCTCGATGACGACGGTCGGGGGCGCGCTCGTTTCGGTTGGAATGAATGGGGCGAACTGATCCCGCAAGTATTGGTCGAGAGCGTCGCCGGTAGGGGTCGCCTCGACGACCGCGCGGCCTGACAGGTCAAAGCGCATGACCGCAAGCCTAGCGTCCGGCCCGACCTTCAGCGAACGGGACGACCAGACCATTCGCGACGTGACTCGCTTTCCGCTCCTTCCGGCTACGATGGCGCGGGCCGCGATCGGCGGCGAGCAATTCCGCAAGGCTTCCGGGGCTTCCGCTGGAGCACGCCCTGATCATCCGATCCGCTGACCGTCGTCCCGCCGTCCACACTCCGCCGATCGGTCGATGAGACCCATCAGGCGCGTCGCGATCCTCCTCCCGATCGTGCTGATGGCGACTGCCTGCTGGGGGGTGGTTCCGGAGACCCAGAGGCCAATCTCCTCGGCGGCCCCTTCACCCCCAGCGGCCTCGAACAGCCCGCCCGTCAGTGCGCCCTCGCCGTCCCTCTCGGGCCCGGTCGTCACGGTCCTGGCGGCCGGCGACATCGCCTCCTGCGCGGGAACCGGCGACGAGAAGACCGCGGCGCTGCTCGCCGCCAACCCGGGAACCGTGATCACGCTCGGGGACAACGCGTACGAGAGCGGGTCGGCCCAGGAGTTCGCCGCCTGCTACAACCCTTCTTGGGGTCAGTTCCTGGACCGCACCCACCCGGCGCCGGGCAACCACGACTATCGAACGCCGCACGCCGCTGCCTACTTCTATTACTTCGGCGCCGCGGCGGGTGGCGCGCAGCGTGGTTATTACGCGTTCGATCTTGGGGCGTGGCGCCTGTATTCACTCAACAGCAACTGCGATGCGATCGGCGGCTGCGAGCTGGGTTCGCCCGAGGCCAACTGGCTGCGTGACGACCTCGCTGCGCATCCCACGACATGCATCCTCGCGTACTGGCACCACCCCCGGTTCAGCTCGGGCAGCCTGCACGGCAGCGACCCGCGCACGGACGGGCTGTGGCGCACGCTCCAGGACGCTGGCGCCGACCTGATCCTGTCCGGCCACGACCACGATTACGAGCGGCTGGCGCCGCAGAACGCCGAAGGCCAGGCGGATCCGGCCGGGATCCGGGAATTCGTGGTGGGGACCGGAGGGAGCGGCCTGCGCCCGATCGGCACCGTCCTGCCGACGAGCGAAGTCGCCAACGGCACGACCCACGGGATCCTTCGCCTGGAGCTCGGCCCCTATGGGTACCAGTGGGAGTTCATTCCCGTCGCCGGCAGCACGTTCACCGACTCGGGCTCCGGAGCCTGCACGTCGATCCCGACGATCGCGCAGCCCGCCGGCGGCGGTACGGCGGGGACCTTCATCGTGAGCCCAACGGGCGATGACACGGCTGACGGCACAGCGGCATCGCCGTGGCGAACCGTCCAGCATGCGGTGGATGTCGCAGCTAGCGGCTCCACGATCCGTGTCCATGCCGGCACCTTCGCCGGCTTCAACGTCCGTCGTCCCGGGCTCACCGTGACCGGTGGTCCTGGCGCGCGGCCGTCGATCACGGGACCTGTGCGGGTGCTTGGCACGCACGACGTGGTCCTCAGGTCATTCGATGTGAGCGACGCCACGGGTCCGTACGAAGCCGCGGTCTCGATCGATCGGTCATCAGTGGTCACGGTGGCCGATTCGACGGTCCACGGCAACAGCGTCGGAATCGAGCTGCTGTCGTCGAACCACGTGGCGGTCGAGGCAAACGACGTCTTCGACAACGCCTCCGGAATCGAGATCCACACGATGGGCGACGGCACCCTGATCAGCCACAACCGCATTCATGACAACGGTCGTGTCCTCGATTCGTCCCGCGGCGGAACGGGAATCAACGTCTACCTCTCGAGCGGCACGCTCACGATCCGGGATAACGATCTGGTTCAGAATCACACGCCGAGCTACGCCGACGGGGTTGGCATCGAGGTCTACGGCTCCAGCAACGTCGTGATCGAGAGCAATCGATTTCGGGGCAACCTGGACGTGATCGAGACCGGGACCGATGGCCTGCACGGCTGCAGCAACCTGAGGATCGTCGGCAATCTCGCCTATCGCTCGGGCTCCGGCGAGCAACACGGCATGATCCTGCGCTGTGCGGCCAACTCGCTCGTCGCCAACAATACGCTGGTGGGTTTCGACAAGTTCGCGTTCGACGTGAGCCATCTCCATGGCAAATACGGTGGCTCTGTCAACGGGCTCCGGATCGTCAACAACATCGTGGCCGGTGGACGTGCGTTCAGCATCGACAGCCGCCTTCCCGCGTCGGTCGTGATCGACCATGACCTCATGTGGCCGGGTACGGCGAGCGTGATGTCCGGGCAATATCTCGCCTTCGTGGCGGGCCACGGCAACACGACGAGCCTGGCCACCTTCAGGTCATGGACGCGCTTCGAGCGGCACGGGATCCGGGCGAACCCGGGCTTCGTCGACCCATCTACCGACGATTACGGCCTGCGGGATGCCTCGCCCGCGGTCGACGCCGGCATTCCGGTGGCCGGCCGACCCTTCGATGGATCGGCGCCCGACCTCGGATACTTCGAGCTCGATCGCTGACCAGAACGCCGATGACCGGCCAGCCGAGCCCTGCCCGGACAGTCGTGCCCAATGACGTCGTCATCGTCAGCGACCTACACGTCCGCCCGCCTCGACCCGGCGCGGATGTCGAAGCGGCGCGTCGCCGCGGTGGCGCGTTCCAACGGTTCGCCGCCGCGGCGCTCGTTGAGGCGTCGGCGGCGGGTCGCGGCCTGGACCTCATCCTCCTCGGTGACACGTTCGACCTCCCAACCAGCTCGGGGGACCGCGAGGAGGAGGAGCCAGGGGATGCGCAGGAGGATGCCTGGGCGGCCGTCTCGGTAGCGGATCTAAGCCGGATCGCCGACGCTCACGGGGAGGTCATGCGGACGTTCGCGCAAGTCGTGGCCGGCGGCGCCACCGTCCATCTCGTGACGGGCAACCATGACGCTGCGCTTCAGCTTCCCGCCGTCGAGGCCCACCTCCGTCAACTCATCGGGCAGGACCCGCGCAGCGGCCTGGCCGTACATCCGTGGATCCTCCACCTGCCGGGACTGCTCTACGCCGAGCATGGCCACCAGTACCACGACATCAACGCCTTCCCAATGGCGCTTCAGCCCGGACCGCTCGGTGCCGCCGTGGGTCTCCCGTTATGGGAGCGAGTCGAATCGCTCCGGACCGCGAGGATCGGCCGACGCATCGTCGGCTCGAGCGCGGGGCTGGCGCGAGAGGTTGGCAGGTTGTCGCTTCCGGCCCGGCGTTCGTCGCTGCTGTCCGCCTACCGCCGGGACGTGCTGCCGGGCTATGCGGAAGAGATCGGCCTGCCGGCCGAGACGCTTCTGGCGATCGACCGGCTGTCCCACGCGACGATCTGGTCGATCGCGGCTCGCCTCGGTCGTCAGCTGATCGGCAGGGTCTCGAGCCCTCGACGGAACCCGGGGTATCTCCGGACGGCCGCATTATCGATCCGATCGATTCTGGATGCGGCCGACCGGGGGGTGCCGGTGTACGCGTTCGGGCACAGTCACGCACCAGCGCTCGAGCCGCTGTCAGCGGGGCTCGCTACCGCCTGGTACGCGAATGCGGGATCGTGGGCGATCGTCCGGCCCGCAGAGCTCCGTCGTCGTCTCGGCCCCAGCCGGTTCGGCGTGGTGTGGATCCGGCCTCGCGAAGGCGGGTCGCCGGATGTCCGCCTGCGCGTGTGGGAGGACCAGGCGGGCCGGTTTGGAACGTTCCCAGGTTGACGAGGGCCCTCAGGCCGATTCGAGCGTGCGCAGGCGCCAGACCGCAGCCACGGCGGTGATGCACTGGACGGCGAGCCAGGCCACCGCCATTCCCGCCAGCCCCGAGGCCACCCCGGCGATGCCCGGAACGACGATCGAGGCGACGCTGTTCACGGTCCCCAGGGCGATCGCGGGGCCGAGTTCCCGCCGCGCTCGGCTCAGGCTGAAGTAGGCCTGGATGAACGTCATGGGTACGACTCCGACGAGGAGGATCCACAGCGGGGTCAGGCCGGCCGCGGCGTAGCCGGACCCGAGCAGGTGGAGGGCCGGGCCCCCGACGATGGCCAGTCCGACGGCCGCAGCGACTCCCATCACGAGGGATGATCGGATGCCGTGTTCCAGGATGGCCCGCAGCCGGGCCGGTTCACGGGAGATCTCCGCGAACGAGGTCATGCCGACCTGGATGGGGATCACGAAGACGACCCACGCCATCATCCAGGCGATGTACCAGTGGGCGTTATCGGCCGGTGACAGCAGCTCCGTCACGACTATCGGCAGCACGAATCCAGGCGCCCGTTCCGTGAGCGTGAGCAGGTAGTTGGGCATGCCCACCCGAACGAGGTCTGCCGAGATTTGGCGGGACAGCCGCGGCCGATAGCGATAGCCCGGAAACGACCGCGCCAGCGTGATCAGGCCCAGGCCCCAGGTGACGAGCCCGCCGACGACCCACGCGACGAAGATGGCCTGCGAGCTCGTGCTGCCAAAGGCGACGGCGATGATGGCCACGAGGAGCAGGGTCGTGACCCCGGCGGCCACACCGCGCAGGAGGACCTGGTTGCCTCGGCGTCGGGCCGTGGATGCCTGGTCGAACAGCACGCCGAGCGTGCCGGCCACTGCCAGAACCGCGAACAGGACGGCATACACGGGGTCCGCGGCAACCACGCGCAGCTCCTGGAGCACCGTGCCGGCGAACAAGAGAAACGCCAGGGCGGTCAGGAGCCCCGACACGGTCAGAAGCGAGACGGCAGTGTCCAGCAGGCGCCCGGGTCGAGCCTGGAACGTCGGCAGGAGGGTGATGACGGCCGATCCCACGCCGATCAGGGCGACCTGTGCGCACAGCGTGACGGCGGCCACGGCGCCGGATGCCAGTCCGACCTCCGCCGTGGGGTACATCCGCGCCGCAACGATCCAGGCGAGGAACCCGAAGCCCATGGTCGCGACCTTGCCGCCGATGAGTGCAACGGAGCTGACCAGGATCGCTCGGGAATCGTTGGTCCCCGGGCGGGTGCCGACGACGCGGCCACGCAGTCGACCGATCACAGTGGTCATCGTGTACGCCGCAGGCCTGACAACAGCTCACCGAGCATGGCGCTGTAGTTGAGGATCGTGAAGCAGGCGTAGTACGGGATCCACTTCGGCTCGAGCCTGACGAGGCTCAGGGCGATGCCCCGCACACCGGCCCCACCCGGCAGCAACAACAAGCGAGCACCGTTTCGGCCGTGCTTGCGGATCATTCGCCCCAGGCCCTTGCCGTCGGCCCGGAACTGGCCCCTGGCGAAGTCGAAGGTGCTACCGAACCGGTGTCGCACGATGGTCGACCGGGAGACGCCCGTACGCGCTCCGGCCCGTGTCAATCGCCAGCGAAGCTCGATGTCCTCGCCTGATTCGAAGGCGGCGTCGAACCCGTGAGCCAGGAGCGCCTCGCGCTCGAAGATAGTCGCGACCAGCCCGAACCAGTACCGGCTGCGACCCGTTCGGTGATGGTGGGCGAGCGCCTGACCCCAGTAGCCCGGACCTCCTTCACTCATCAGGCCGGCCTGCAGCGCGGTGTAGCCGCCCTCCAGGAACTCGCTCAGCAAGGCGGCCAGGGAACCGTCGTGCAGGACGACGTCTGCGTCGACGAGGGCCACCCATCTCGTGGACGCGGCTTGCGCTCCGATCGACCGGGCGGCCGGCAGCCCGCGACCCTCGTCCGAGAGGATATGGTCCGTGTATCGCCGAGCGATGGCCACCGTCGCATCGGAGGACATGCCATCGACCACCACGACCTCGTGGACACCCTGTCGCGCAATCGACGCGAGGCACTCCTCCAGCAGGGTCTCGGCGTTGCGCACGGGTACCACAACGGTCAGGTCGGTCAGGGGCGCGGGCCGGTCATCCCGTCCGCTGAGCGCGGTCGACTCCATCTACGGTCTCAGCCGCCCGGTGCGGACTTCTGGAATTCGGCGATCTGGGCGTCCTGGTTCTGGTAGACCACGAGGAAGCGGCCGGTTCCCATGACTGCCTTCTCGAACGCCGACCAATCGCCGGCCGGCGCACCAAGGATCATCTCCGCGTACGCCTGCTGGCTGCGGGAGAGGATGAGGAAGGATCGGCCCGGATAGAGCTGCATCGTGGCGATCATCTCGTCGACATGACCGTAGAGCGTGTCGTCGCCGGCGGGCCGGTAGCGATACTCCTCGTAGCGGGTGTTCTTCCAGGGAAGGTTCGGCGTCGCGGCCACCAGGAGCGATCCGGGCGGCGCGATCTGGTACAGGTCGGCAACGGCGGCGACCTCATTCGGTGTGA
>Ga0184612_10001027_pt1 | contig 13407 bp, 15 predicted proteins | sample PLM3_60_coex_FD_133163 | JGI IMG/M metagenome (GOLD analysis project Ga0184612, IMG submission 133163) | Groundwater sediment microbial communities from an aquifer in East River, Colorado, USA - PLM3_60_coex | ecosystem: Environmental > Terrestrial > Soil > Riparian zone | place: USA: East...
CCGAAGGGCCTCGGCGCCCCCGGCGAGACCCACACGATCGAGGCCGACCAGCCCGCCCGCGCCTGATCGCCCCCTGACCGCCGACCACCGACACCGCCCGACCAGGGCGGTGTCGCCGTTTGTCCGGCCAACCCTCCCGCTATGACAAGTGGCCGGTCGGGTGATGTGAGCCCGCTATCATCGAATCCATGGGCAGTTACCGGTTCACGGTCCATGTGGCGGCTCCGACGGATCTGGTCTTCGACCTGTGGACGGACCTCGATCGGATGAAGAAGTGGGTCGGCGGCGTGACGAAGGTGACCGATGTCAGCGGCCCGCTGGATCGGGCGGGGACGCGCTACACGGTCTGGTTCGGGAGCATGCCCAGCCCGACCGAAGTGCTCGAGGTCGACAGACCGCGCATGATCCGTACTCGCTTCGGCAATCGCGTGCTCCGGGGCGGAAGTCTCGCGACCTTCGAGCCCGATGGCGCCGAGACTCGCCTGACGCAGGAGTACCAGACGGAAGGGCTCATCCCGGCGGTCATGGCCCGGATCTTCGCGACCGGATCCTGGCGCGGCAGCTTTCGCGGCGAGCTGAAGGCGTTCGCCAGGCTCGCCGAACGTGAGGCGGGAACAGCACGAAGTTAGCGCTTCTTGGGTGTCGTTGACGCTCTGCGGCCTAATCCCGATAATCTGACTAGGAATTGCCGATGCGGCATCGACGCTCGCGGCGCCAACCGTGACGCCCGCGCGAAGCCAGCCGAGCACCCGCAAACCCGAGGACCGAGGATCGCATGACCGCCACCCGCGAGATCGTCACCGACAAGCGCGACCAGTTCGCCTTCCACGACGACATCGCGTACCTGCGCGAAACGAAGCGTGGGCTCACTCGCGCCACGGTCGAGGAGATCAGCGGATTCAAGGATGAGCCGGAGTGGATGCTCCAGTTCCGGCTGCGCGCGTTCGAGCACTTCCTGAAGCGGCCGATGCCCGCCTGGACCGACGGTCTCGACCGGATCGACTTCGACAAGATCGTCTACTACCGCAAGCCGTCCGAACGCGAAGAGAAGTCGTGGGACGACGTCCCGGAGCAGATCAAGGCGACCTTCGAGCGGCTCGGCATCCCCGAGGCGGAGCGCAAGTTCCTGGCCGGCGTCGGTGCCCAGTACGACTCCGAGGTCGTCTATCACAGCGTCCGTGAAGAGCTGTCCAAGATCGGCGTCGTGTTCATGGGCACCGACCAGGCGCTCAAGGAATACCCCGAGATCTTCAAGAAGCACTTCGGCACCATCGTTCCGCCCGAGGACAACAAGTTCGCGGCGCTCAACAGCGCGGTCTGGTCGGGCGGCTCCTTTGTCTACGTGCCCAAGGGCGTCGAGGTCCCGCTGCCGCTGCAGGCCTACTTCCGGATCAACGGCGAGAACACGGGCCAGTTCGAGCGGACGCTGATCGTCGTCGAGGAGGGCGCCAAGGTCCACTACATCGAGGGCTGCACGGCGCCGATCTACGCGACCGATTCGCTGCACGCGGCGGTCGTCGAGGTCGTGGCACTGCCGGGCTCCAAGGTTCGTTACACGACGATCCAGAACTGGTCGAACGACGTCTACAACCTCGTGACCAAGCGCGCGCACGCGTACGCGAACAGCACCGTCGAATGGATCGACGCCAACACCGGCTCGCGCAAGACCGTCAAGTTCCCGGCGATCTATCTGCGCGGCGAAGGCGCAACGGCCGACATCATCAGCGTCGCGGTCGCCGGCAAGGGCCAGCACCAGGACACGGGTGCGAAGGCGATCCATCTCGCCCCGAACACCCGTTCGCGGATCGTCTCGAAGTCGGTCTCCAAGGACGGTGGGCGGGCGACGTACCGCGGCCAGCTCAAGGTCGCGCCGGGCGCCACGAACGTCGTGGCCAGCGTCCGTTGCGACGCGTTGATGCTCGACGACCAGAGCCGCAGCGACACGTACCCCTACATCGACATCCAGGAAGACGACACGACCATGACCCACGAGGCCACGGTCGGGAAGATCAGCGCCGACCAGGTCTTCTACCTGATGAGCCGCGGCCTGACCGAGAACGAGGCGCAGAACCTGATCGTCCAGGGCTTCCTCGAGGTCTTCACCAAGGAACTCCCGATGGAGTACGCCATCGAGTTCAACCGCCTCGTGAAGATGGAGATGGAAGGGTCCCTGGGTTGACGGCCCCGGCCGCACGGCCCCGGCCCGCGCGGCGCGCACTCGATGACCTGTCACTGACCGTCGACGAGGAGGCGCTCGAGGCGCTGGCGGCGTCGTCACCGGAGTGGCTGGCCGCCGATCGGCGAGACGCATACGCGCGTTGGGCGTCGTTGCCTGCCGAGTCGAACCTCCTCTACACGCCCTACATCGACCTTCGCGGCGCCGCCCTGCAAGGCGCGCGATTGGTCGGGCCGTCCGAAGTCAGTGGGTCGAGGGGTCCGGTCCCGACGCTGCTCGACGACGCGGACGCCCTGATCGAGGTCATCGAGGGCCGCCTCGCCGGCGTCGCACTGTCCGAGGCTGCGATCGATTCTGGCGTGCGCCTGCGTGGCCTCACCGACGATCTCGAGGACGTACGTGAGGCCCTAGTCCGCGAGCATGCCCTGCCCCTGACCGACAAATTCGCCCAGTTGACGCGCGCCGCCTGGAGCCAGGGAGTCGCACTGGACGTCCCTCCCGGCGTCCGGCTGCCGAAGCCGATCGTGATTCGCTGGGCACTCGGCGCCCCGGACCGTGCGCTGGTCACGCGGACCATCGTCCGGCTCGGCGAGGGTGCCGTGGCGTCGATCGTGGAAGAGCTGGTTCCGTCGCCGGACCCAAGGGACGACGAGCCCGCGCAGGCGTATTTCGCCGGCACGATGGAGGTGACCGTCGGTGACGGCGCGTCATTGCAGGTCGCGAGCCTCCAGGAGCTGCCCGCGAACGTGGTCGCCGTGCAACATCGCACCGCGAATATCGGGGAGGGCAGCACGCTCCAATGGGCCCTCGCCCAGACGGGTGGCCGCCTCGTGCGTAGCCGGGTCGAGAACCGCCTCGTCGGCGACCGCAGCTCGGTCCGCCAGGTCGAGATCGTGTTCGGCGCCGCCGATCAACTGTTCGATCTCACCTCGTACACGACGCACATCGGGCGCGACACGACCGGCGACCTCCTGTCGAAGGGGGCCCTGCTGGAACGGTCCAGGACATACATGAAGGGCCTCATCGTCATCGAGAAGTCGGCGCACGGTACGGACAGCTTCCTCGGCGAGTTCGGCATGAACCTCTCCAAGGACGCTCGCTCCGTCGCGATCCCGTCGCTGGAGATCGATCAGCCCGACTGCCGGCGCGCCATGCACTCGAGCTCCGTGGGCCCCGTCGACGAGACGCAGCTGTTCTACCTCGAGTCCCGCGGCATCCCACCGGACGAGGCGCGCAAGTTCATCGTGCTCGGATTCCTCGAGCCCGTCGTGGCTCGGGTCCCGCTGGCCTCGGCCCAGGATCGGTTGCGCGAGTTGCTCGAAGAGAAATGGATCGCCGGCAGCGGCGACGTCAGCAGGGCTGCCGCCTGATGCCTCCACAACCTCCCTCGCGCCGGCCCCGCCGCGTCGGGGCGACACGATGAGGCGGATCGACCTCCTCGGCACGGACGAGGTCGCGGACGGCGAGATGAAGATGGTCTGGGTCGACGGCACGGATCAGGTGCTCGTCATCAACCAGGGCGGCGAATTCACGGCCGTCCAGGGTGTCTGTTCGCACGAGTATTTCGAGCTCGACAAGGGGTTCCTGACCAACGGCACGCTGACCTGCGCGTTGCACCTGTCGCGCTTCGACCTAACGAATGGCGAGCCGCTCGATCCGCCGGCCGAGGAGCCCCTCGCCGTCTATCCCGTGGTCGTCGAGGACGAGCGGGTCCTGATCGAGGTCCCGGACGGCCCGCTGGAGATCAGCGAGTCGTAGCCTCGGGCTCGAAGTCGCCGTCGGTCCCGGTGACCTCCGTGGCGACCACTGCAGCCGCGAGCCGATCATCGCGGGTCACGCTGACCGCCAGGCGGCCGATCCCCGCGGCGGTCGCGACCTCGGCGGCCCGACCATGGAGCGCCACGTCCAGCCGCCCCGCTTCGTCGCAGACCAGCTCGATCGCCCGGAAGTCGATGCCGTTTTCATCGGCCACTGGCAGTACCTTGAGCGTGGCTTGCTTGACCGCGAAGCGCTCGGCCAGGCGCGGGGCGTCGATGGCGTCGGCAGTGCGGCAATCGGCGATCTCGCCGGCCGTGTAGATGCGCTCGATGTAGCTCGACCCCTGGTCGGCGACGCGTTGCGCCACTGACGCGATCGATACCAGGTCCAGCCCGAAGCGCAGATTCACGCTGGAAGCATCGTCCCGACACCGGCCGCCTCGGCGCGGCGCACGATCGCGTCGGCAAAGATGACGTCAGCGAGGCCGACGCCGAGATGGGTCACGACGACCCGCCCGGATGGCGGCCGCGGCGTTCCGTTGAGGATCGCTTCACCGAGGGTTCCTCCGGGATCGGGATAGTCGTCGAACTGGCCCGCATCACGGTTGGCGAGGAACTGCCCGCGGTCGTCGACGAGGAAGAGCGTTGCGTCCCGGGCGACGGATGCGGAGAGCATCGTGGCGTAGTCGACCGGGACGATCAACGCGTCCGGCCCCAACCACGCCCCGTCCATGATCTGGCGGTGCGCGGGATCGGTGAACGAGGCGGCCGTGATCACCACGTCTGCATCCCTGCTCGCGTCCTTCGCGTCGCTCGCTGCGCTGGCGGCTGCGATGCCGTTCGTCTCGCGAGCCTTCATTGCCAGCCCTTCGGCCCGCTCCGGATGACGGTCGACGATCGTCACGGTCGCACCCGGCAGTACGTGGCCGATCACCTCGAGGTGGCTGTGGCCCTGGACCCCCGCCCCCACGATCGTGACACGCGACGGATGATCGGCGGCACCCGCGGTTGCCGCGGCGATCGACCCGAACCTAGCCATCGCCACGCCCGATACTGCCGCGGTCCGCAGGGCCGTGATCGGGCCACCGTCGAGGATTGCCCGCGGCTCGCCCGTTGCTGGATCGCTCAGGACGACGATGGCGTGGATCGACGGCAGGCCGCGGGCGCGATTTGCGGGGAACCCCGAGACCCATTTGATGCCGAGCAGGTCGCTCCCCGTGGTCGCACCCGCGCCCGCGGGTCGAAGCGCAGCGGGCATGGCATGGGCGAACGACCCGGTCGGTCGCGGATGCACCGCGATCTTCGGCGGCAGCTCCGCGTCGTCGACGAGGGCGGTCATCGTCCGCTCGGCGAGTTCGAGTCGCTCGGCTACCGGCGGCATCGCGGCGAGAACATCGGCTGCGGAGAGGTAGCGGATCGCGGAGCCCATCGGCGAACCGAGTCTATGCCACCCGCCGCCACTGCTTCGCGGCCGCTGCCGCCACTGCTTCGCGGCCCCGCTGCCGCCGCTTCCCGGCCGCCACGGGTACGATGCGTCGGCCATGGCGGATCCCAGTGTGCTTCGGACGCGGCTGATCGAGGAGGGACTGGATCCCGGCGCCTGGTCGAACGGGCCGGGCGATCGGTATGCGTCGCACGACCATGGCTACGACAAGGTCATCGTCGTCGCCGCGGGATCGATCCGTTTCGGCCTCACCGAGGGACCGCTCGAACTCGCGACCGGTGACCGACTCGACCTCCTGGCCGGCACGGCCCACGACGCCGTCGTCGGCAGCTCGGGGGTGACCTGCCTGGAGGCCCATCTCGGAGCCGGCACGCTTGCGGCCACTTCGTTCAGAGCGGCTGGATCGTGGTGACATGCACGACGCGAAACCGCCGGGCCGCCGTCCGGCGTATCCGATGACGGGCGCCGACCGGGGATCGAGTGCCGATGCGGCCCTTGTCCGGGCGGTCGCATCGGGTTCGCACGATGCCCTGGCGGCGCTCTATGACCGTCACGCCGATGCGGTGTTCGCCTCGGCGAGCCGGCTGACATCGGACCGAGGGATGGCTGAGGACGTCGTGCAGGAAACATTCCTGGCGCTGTGGGACCGTGCCGAGACATTCGATCCGTCGATCGGGTCGCTGACCGCCTGGTTGCACACGATCGCGCGCAACCGGACGGTCGATCGGCTGCGCGCGGCGGGCCGACGGCCGAACATCGTCTCGCTGTCGTCGGCTGCATCGAGTGGGACCGCGTACGGGGGCGCCGAAGAAGTCGACGCGGACGCGCTCGAGCGGGTGCTCGCGGGTGGCGCGCTGGTCGCCGGCGCGGCACCGCCACTCTCCCCGGAACGTGAGCTCGCGCTCCTCGAGTTGCGGACCGCGCTCCAGGCAGCGCTCGCCGACATGCCCGAGCCGGAGCGCGTCGTGATCGTGATGGCCTACGCCGAGGACCTCTCACAATCGGAGATCGCCGAACGGCTCGGCTGGCCGCTCGGGACCGTCAAGACCAGGACCCGCCGGGCGTTGCGCCGGATGCGCGATGTGCTGGGCAGCGGCGTTGGACCCGAATTCGCGCGCTACCTCGCGCCGGCCGAGCTTGCCGGCCCGGATCGCTGAGCCCACAGGAAGGTTCATTGGATCACGACGACGTACGTGAACAGCTCGAGCTAGCGGCGGTCGAGCCGGACGGGCTCGATCGGCTCGTCGCCGGCGACACGCCCATCGCGGCCGCGGTGGCGGCGCACCTTGTAGGCTGCGACAGCTGTGCCGAGGAGCTCCGCCGCCTGAACCGGGCCGCGCCGCTGTTGCGGGACCTGGTACGAACCACCCCGCCGGCCGACCTTCGCGAGCGGACGCTCGGATACGTCAGGACGCATGGCCGCGAGCGCGGTGAGCTCGCATCCCAGGGAGCCCCCGGGGTCGCCGGTGCGCCCGTTGCGGCGGCATCCGCCTCGGACCGGCCCGGGATCGCCGCGAACCGATCCCTTCGCGGGATCCTGCCGTGGGCCGCGACGATCGCGGCGGTGGTGGCCCTCATCATCAGTGGGGCCGGTTACCTCGCGAACCGCGAACTGGCCGATCGGCTGTCCAGTCAGGCGAGCGCGATCTCCGCACTCGAGCGCGTGCAGACCGCGACGATCGAGCTGACGGCCGATCCCGGCGCGCGCCGTGTCGAACTCGCCTCGACGTCCGGCGGCGGGACCAACGGGACGCTCCTTTTCTCGCCGTCGACGGCGAAGCTCGTCGTCGTGGCCTACGACCTTGAGCGGCCGGCGAGCGGCGAGGAATACCGCTGTTGGGTCGAGTTCAGCGGTCAGCGCCGGAACGTCGGGCGGATGTTCTTCGCCGATGAGCTCGCCTTCTGGGTCGGCGAGACACCCGAGGTCAGGGACCTGCCGGTCGGGACGGTCTTCGGGGTGTCACCGACCGCGATCGGGAGCCCGTCGCTCGAGGCCGATCCGGTCATCCGCGGCGAACTCTGAGGGCCGGGGGCGGGGCCGTACGGCCGCGCGATCGGGGTCCGGTTCGATATCCGGTTCTACCTCTGCAGCGGCCGGGTCATCCGGTGGCGGTGCCTCGAGATAGGCCCGATGGAGCAGGAGGAGTCGCTCCGCGGTCTCTGGGCTGACCACGCGCCCTTCGTCCTCGAGCATCCTCGACAACCAGAGCGCCTCACGCGGCCGCTCAGCGTCATCGACGTCGACCTCGCGCCGGCGCGAGTCCATGACGACGACCCAGACGAGCCCGGCCCCGACGACAAGCCCGACGATGAGCAGCCACCAATTGAACTCGGCGTTCACCGCCGCGAAGTATAGGGACGGTCTCCGAGGCAGGCCGCCGCTACACTCCGGCCATGTTCGACATCCCCCCTGATCCGATCGCGTTCCGGCTCGGTCCCCTGGCGATCGGCTGGTACGGACTGTGCTACGCGATCGGCCTGGCGGTGGCGTACATCGTCCTCGTTCGGCTGGCGCGTCGTGCGGGGGAGGACCCCGACGTGGTCGGTAACGGGATCATCGTCGTGGCCATCGCTGCGCTGATCGGCGGTCGGCTCTACCACGTCATCGACCAATGGCACCTCTATGCCAACGACCCGCTCAAGATCGTCCTGCCGCCGTATTCCGGACTGGGCGTCTACGGCGGGATCGTGACGGGGACCCTCGCTGGCTGGTGGTACGCGCGTGGCCGTGGCGTGCCGTTCGCCCGCTGGGCCGACATCGTGGCGCCCGCTCTCTTCGTGATGCAGGCCATCGGCCGGTGGGGCAACTACTTCAACCAGGAGCTCTACGGGCCGCCGACGACCCAGCCGTGGGGCATCGCGATCGACTGCGCGCACCGACTGGAGACGTACGCGTGTCCGGCCGTTTCGGAGGCTACGCGCTTCCACCCGCTGTTCCTGTACGAGTCGATCTCGGGCGTGGCTGGTGCCCTGTTCCTGTTCTGGCTCGGGTCGCGGTTCCGGTCGCGCCTGCGACCGGGTGACCTCCTGCTGGTCTTCTTCATCTGGTATGGCACGACCCGGTTCCTGCTCGAGAACCTGCGCGCGGACAACTGGATCTTCTTCGGCGTCCCGACCGCGCAGGTCGTCTCGATCGTCTTCATCGCCATCGGCGTCACCGGGTTGGTCCATCGGCACCGGCCTCGCCATGCAGCTGATAGGCCGGCGACACATCCAGAGCTCGCGACCTGGGGCGCGCTGGGTGCGACATGGCTGACGAAGCCATTCGATGAGTCGTGGGCCGACGTACCGCCGGAGCGAACGGACGACGACTTCGACGCCGGGGACGAGATCGAAGACGAAGCCGAAGCCGACGACGACGCTGACCACGACGCCGACGACAAGCTCGATGAACCGTCCGAGGTCGATCGCCCGCGGGCCGACAGCCCCGAGCCATGAGCGAGCCGGTCTCGCCGGTCGAAGATGCCCAGCCCGACCGCCAGACCGCCCGACCCCGGCGCCCACCGCCGGCGCGCGTCACGCCGGAGGCCCTGGCTGCCAGGCGCGGTGGTGTGGTCGAGGGCCTGGCCTGGCTCGGCCGAACACCCGAATCGAAGGCCTCGCTCCTCTACCGGGTGGTCCGCCTATTCGTCCGATTTGTGTGTTTTGGCCTCTTCCGGTTCAAGATCACGACGTCGGGCCAGGAGCACATCCCGTCCGGTGGCTACCTCCTCGTTGCCGCCGCCCATCGCGGCTGGATGGATCCGTTCGTCGCCATGCACGCCCTGCCGGTCGAGCCGCGCTCCTGGATCCTCGGCAGCGGACCGTCTACGTTCACGGCGCCCTGGCGGGAGTGGCTCACGAAACGGATCGGCGGCCTCCTGCCGGTCTGGCGCGGCGGGGTCGGCATCGAACCGCATGTCGCGTCCGCGCGCGCCGTTCTCGCGAACGGCGGTGTCTTCGTGCAGATGCCGGAAGGGACCGTGAGCGGACCGCCCGGTCGCCTTGGGACGATGCGCAGCGGCTGGGCGATCATCGCGATGCGGACCGATGCGCCGGTCCTGCCGCTGGCGATGGCCGGGACCGAGGAGCTGTACGTCGGACGCCGAATGGCTTCGCGGGTCCTGCCGGTCACGTCAGCCAGGGAGCTGGCCGGGCTCGGACCGGGGGCGCCGTTCCCGGAGCCCGGCTCGCGTGAGGAGCTCACGCTTGCGCGACATCTCACGGATCGACTCGCAGAGCGGCTGGGTCCGGTGGTCGAGGAACTGCATCCCTCCACCATCGATCCGCCGGGCCATCCTCGGCGCCTCCGGCGCCGCCTGACGTGGCTGTTCCTCCGGCCGGGCCGGCTCGACCGGGAATGACGTGGTGGCGGATCGTCCCGAGGCGATCCGCCGTCATCGGGCCGTGACATACTCCCCGCCGATGCGCTACGCCGAGTCCGTTCTCGACCTCGTCGGGAACACGCCCCTCGTCCGGATCCGGCGGATCCTCTCGGATCTCGGCCCGCCCGAGCGCCAGCCACTCCTCCTCGCCAAGATGGAGATGCTGAACCCGGGCGGCTCAGTGAAGGATCGGATCGGGCTGCCGATGATCGAGGCCGCCGAGGAGGCGGGCCTGCTCCGTCCGGGCGGCACGATCATCGAGCCCACAAGCGGCAATACCGGGCACGGTCTCGCGATCGCCGCCGCCCTCAAGGGCTATCGCTGCATCTTCGTGATGGCCGACAAACAATCGGTCGAGAAGCAGTCGCTGCTCCGCGCGTACGGTGCCGAGGTCGTGCTCTGTCCGACCAACGTGGCCCCGGAATCGCCCGAGTCGTACTACAGCGTCGCCGCTCGTCTGGCGCGCGATATCCCAGGAGCCTTCAAGCCGGATCAGTACTGGAACATGGAGAACCCGGCCGCCCATGAACGGACGACAGGCCCTGAGCTCTGGGAGGGGACCGACGGCCGGATCACCCACTTCGTGGCCAGCGTCGGGACCGGCGGCACGATCTCCGGCGCGGCCCACGTCCTGAAGCAGCGGAACCCGGCGATCCAGGTCATCGGGGCGGATCCGGAGGGATCGGTGCTGTCGGGTGACACCGCGCGGCCGTACCTCACCGAAGGCATCGGCGAGGACTTCTTCCCCGGCACCTACGACCCGTCGATCATCGACCGTTGGTTCCGGGTCAGCGATCGCGACGCGTTCGCGATGGCGCGCCGGATCACGCGCGAGGAGGGGATCCTCTCCGGCGGGTCGTGCGGAACGGCGATGGTCGCGGCGCGCGAGGTCGTCCGGGAGCTCACCGCGACCGATGGCGGGGACGACGCGGTCGTCGTCGTGCTGCTTCCCGACAGCGGTCGAAGCTACCTCTCGAAGGTCTACAACGACGAGTGGATGCGCAACAACGGGCTGCTGCCGACGACGGGTGCCACGACCCGGATCGACACGCTGCTTGCCGGCCGGCATCCCGATCCCGACCGGCCGCCGGTCGTGGTGGCACGGACCACGGAGCGGGTCGGCGATGCGATCGAGACGCTCCAGACGTACGGGATCAGCCAGCTGCCGGTGTCACAGGAACCCGACGGCGACGACGTGGCCGGCCTGGTCGGGTCGATCAGCGAGAAGGGCCTGCTCGATCGGGCCTATCGCGACCCGAGCGTGGTCGATCGGACGGTCGGCGAAGTGATGGACCCGCCGCTGCCGCTCGTGGAGGCATCGGCGAGCCTCGACGAGGCGTTCTCGCTGCTGAGCGGCGCCTCGGCACTGGTGGTGGTCCGCGGCGGTCGCCCGGTCGGGGTCACGACGAAGCTCGATCTGCTCGAATACCTGGCCCACCACCGCTCGAACGCCGACCGCTAGCGGTCGAGCCGCCGGCGCGGCCCGACTACAGCCAGGGCAACCGAAGCGGTACGAGCGCGTTCAGCAGCAATCCCAGCGTGAGCAGCCCGCCGGCGCGGCGGGTGTGGATGAACGCGTAGCCGACGAACCACAGCGGCCAACCGCGCGCCGGGTAGCCGGGCGGCGGACCGGCCGGCTTCGGCTGTCGGAACACCGCGAGCACGCCACGCAGCCGCGGCAAGGCCAGCACGATCAGCAGCACCCACGGCCCGACAAACCCCGCCAGGACGGCGAGCAGGGTCAGCGGATAGAACAGGATCATCAGCCACTGCCCGACAACGCGCGCTCGTGCCTCACCGAGGATGACCGGCAGCGTCCGGACACCGAGCTTCGTGTCGGCTTCGATCTTGTCGATGTGCTTGCCGAACAGCACGGCCGTCACGATCAGCGCGTACGGCACCGACACGAGCAACACCCAGCCCGGAATCGTCCCGGTCGCGGCGAGGAAGGTGCCACCGATCATCAGAGGTCCCCACACGAGGAACACGCCCGGCTCGCCAAGCCCGTGATGCTTGAGCCGGATCGGCGGCGCGACGTAGAAGACCGACACGAACAGCCCGGCCAGCGCGAAGACGATGATCAGCGGCCCGCGGATCACCGCGAGGACCAGCATGATGGCCGCCCCGATCGCGTTCACGATGACGATGGCCGTGGTCAGCTGCCGTTTCGTGACCCAACCGGACAGGATCGGGTGCGGCGCGTAGAGTGCCCGGACGTAATCGTCGGTATCGACGCCGCCGGTCGTGTCGAAGTAGTCGTTGATCATGTTGTTGGCGGCATGCGCGAGGACCAACCCGACGACCGCGAGCAGGAACAGGCCCCAGTCGACGGATGGGCCGCCGTGGACGCGGTTCGCTTCCACGGCGAGCAGTCCACCGATCAGCCCAGACCAGATCGTCATCGGGAAGACCGCGGCTCGGGTGATCACGAGCCACTTGCCGACCGTGTCCAGCGGGCGCGTCGCGGGCGGGTTGGCCGTCTCGAAGATCTCCTTCCAGGCCAGCAGGCGTTCGCGGACTGGGATCGTGGTGACTGGGCTGGGGACGGTGTGATCCATGGGATCCTCGAGGAGTGGAAACGTGCGCGTGCAGGCTATCACGTTCTTCGCCCGAGCCCTGATGGGAAGATGCACCGATGCCCGCCGTGCCCTCGATCCGAACGCCGCGTTTCGAGCTCGTCTCGATGTCCCTGCCGTTCATGGAGGCCCTGGCGGCGCATGACCTCGATCGAGCGATGCACGAGATCGGGGCGATGCTGCCAACGGACATGCCCGACGACCTCGTGCACTTCCTCGAGTATCGGACGGCGCAGCTTCGCGACGATCCGAGCATCCAGCCGTGGCTCGGGCGGGTGATCGTCATCGAGGACAGTGGGGGGCGCCGCGTGATCGGCTCGATCGGATTCCACGGGCCGCCCGACGAAAGCGGGCGCGTCGAAGTCGGGTATCGGGTCGAGCCCGAACACCGACGCCAGGGTGTGGCGACCGAGGTCGTCCAGGCACTGTTGGAGTGGGCGAACCGCGAGCATGGCGTGACGCGGTTCCGCGCCGCGACCGCTCCCGACAACCTCGCATCGCAGGCCGTCCTTGCCCGCTTCGGGTTCCGCCAGACGGGGACGCAGATGGATGACCTCGACGGACTCGAGATCGTCTTCGAGCTCGACGACTGGGCCGCCACATCCTGATCGCGGCGGTGCCATGATGGCCGGCATGCCGGACACCGACGAGCAGGAGCCGTCGTTCGACACGCTCGCGGTTCACGCTGGCGCCGAGCCCGACGAACTGACCGGCGCCGTCGCTCCGCCGATCTACCAGACCTCGACGTACCAGCAGGAGGCCGTAGGCCGGCCGCGGAACGGATACGAGTACGCCCGTTCACAGAACCCCACCCGCGAGCGCCTCGAGCGAGCGATCGCGGTGCTGGAGGGCGGCCGGCACGGCATCGCCTTCGCATCGGGATCCGCCGCAACTGCCGCGATCGCGGAGCTCGCAGAGCCCGGTGAGGAGATCGTCGTCGGGGACGACGTGTACGGCGGCACGTACCGGTATCTGGAGAAGGTCCGCCGACCCGGCGGCGGTGTGACGCCGACGTTCATCGACCTGACCTCCGGCGTGGACGCGCTGTGGGAGGCCTTATCGGAGGGAACCCGGCTGGTCTGGTTCGAGA
>Ga0184612_10001028_pt1 | contig 13396 bp, 10 predicted proteins | sample PLM3_60_coex_FD_133163 | JGI IMG/M metagenome (GOLD analysis project Ga0184612, IMG submission 133163) | Groundwater sediment microbial communities from an aquifer in East River, Colorado, USA - PLM3_60_coex | ecosystem: Environmental > Terrestrial > Soil > Riparian zone | place: USA: East...
AAGCGCGGCATCGCCATGGTGTTCCAGAACTACGCCCTCTATCCGCATATGTCCGTTTATGAGAACATGTCATTCGGACTGCGCATCTCGAAGTTCCAGGAGTCGGTGATCCGCGACCGCGTGCAACACGCGGCGCGCATTCTGCAGATCGCCGAGTTGCTGGAGCGCAAGCCGCGGGCGCTGTCCGGCGGCCAGCGTCAGCGCGTGGCAATCGGCCGCGCCATCGTGCGCGAGCCCAAAGTATTTCTGTTCGACGAGCCGCTCTCCAACCTCGACGCCAAGCTGCGAGTGCAGATGCGGGGACAATTGGCCAGCCTTCACCGCGAGCTGAAGGCCACAATGGTCTACGTCACGCACGATCAGGTGGAGGCGATGACCATGGCCGATAAGATCGTGGTGCTCAACAAGGGTAACATCGAACAGATCGGCCGGCCGCTCGAACTCTACCACCATCCGCGCAACCGCTTCGTCGCCAGCTTTATTGGGTCACCGTCAATGAACTTCTTTGCCGGGCGGATTTCCCGCCTGACCGAAAGCGGCATCGAAGTGGAACTCGAGGGCGGGAGCAAGACCCTGGTTCGCTGCCAGCCTCCGGCACCGGCAGCGGATGGCGAAATCGGCGCGCCGGTGACCTTGGGCATCCGACCCGAGGCGCTGAGCCCTGGCAATCAAGGCGATTCCCGCATTTCCGGGAGGGTTCACAACGTAGAACGGCTTGGCGCTGACACCTTTCTTTATCTGGATGGGCCGGACAGCAAGGAAATCACCGTTCATGCGCCCGGCGACATGGTGGTCGCGATCGGTGACAATGTCGCGATGAGCTTCAATGGCGATAAGTGCCACCTGTTCCACGAGAATGGTGAAGCGCTGCAGCGCTTAGAGACCTAATCCGCCCCATTCTATGCGTCCGAAAGGGCGCGTCCGTCAACATTCACGCCAGTTATGGTACCGCGCGGTTGGCAGACATGCAGACGCACGATGGCATCCACTGCGACATCGGGCTGCAGGATAAGCAGGCGCTCATTGCGCCGCTCAGCCTCCGCCAAGCCGGCACCCAGCCCCGTCGTGTTAGGTTCCAGCCCGATGAGCCTTGCCTTTCCGCACCACGGTGGCTCCTGTGTGCCGCCGAGTTCGTACCAGAGCCAGACGTTGGGGAAGACGCGTTCATCCCAGGACAAAGTTGCCGCGATGGCATTGTCCAGACGACGGATGGATATCCAAGGGGACTCGAAATTGCTGAGATAGGCCACCGCGGCAACGGCGCCGCGCGGCTCGCGACGCAGATCGATCATGCCGGCTTTCCCCTGCACCGTCGGCCAATTGCCGCTCGCCCCGGGATGCAGTGGATTCGAGGGTGGGTCATAGCTGCGATCAACCATGACCGTCCGCGCGCCGGCCTGGAGCTCGAAATCGCCGTCCAGCAGATCCGAGCCGAAAGTGGGATGGTGCCCCCACATCACTGTCACCGGCCGAGCCCCTTCCGCTATCGCAGTTTCCCGGATGACGACAACGTCGCGATCAAGCGCGATTTCCCGTTGCATCCGAACTGGAACAGTCAGAAATCGGCGCGTAAGGCGGAGCGTCGAGACACCCGCCTCCGTCTTCCATGGTGCGATCGACGCCTCGCCATGGAATCCGTGAAACTTGCCGGCAAAGTCGCAGGCATCGCCGCCATTGGGGAACAGCAATGGCCAGCCGCCGGTATAGCGCGTCAGCCACGTGCGTTCGTCCGGCGCAGCGGGCGGGTCGAGCGCCGCATCGACCGGCACCCACGGCACCCGTCCCAGAACAGAGAGGCCGGAGCGCTTGTGCTCGATCCTTGTTATGGTGCCGCCGACCTCCGGATTTACACTCACGCGTAGCGCGGCGCTTTCCAGCGTACCGGCGCTCATTTGATTGAGCCAGCCATCAGGCCTTGGATATAGTGCTTCTGGAATGTGATATAGAGAATGACCATCGGCGCGCTGGCGAACGCCATGCCGGCCATGGTCAAGGGAATCTGATCGCCGTACCGGCCTTGGAATACGCTGATGCCTGCCATTAGCGTGCGCTTGGAATCGTCTTGCAGAAAGATAATGGCGATGAGCAAGTCGTTCCAGACATAGAGCGCATTGACCACGACCAGAGTCAGGAGTGCCGGCAGCGATAAGGGAATCACGATTTTTCGCAGAATTAGAAAATCGCCGGCGCCGTCAATGCGGGCGGACTCGAAAAGCTCTCTTGGTAAGGTGCGGAAAAAACTGGTCAGCAGATAGACCGAGAAGGGCGTGATGAGGCCGGCATAGATAAGGATCGCACCTTCGTACGTGCTGATTAGCTGCAGCTGGGTATAAAGCACGAACAGCGGCACGATCATCACGACCGGCGGGATGGCCATGAGCGAGGTGCCGACCGAGAACAATAAGCTGCGGCCGGCGAATTGCATCCGCGCGATAGCATAGGCACCAAGGCAGGAAACAATGGTGCTGAGCGCGACGGCGCCGCTGGCAAGGATGATGCTGTTGCCCATCCAACCGATAAAGTCGCTCTCGAACAGCACGCTGTCGAAATGATCGAGGACAAAAGCCTGCGGCCAGCCAACCTTGTTGAAGGTATATTCCTCCTGACTCTTCAGTGAGGTCAGGATCATGAACGCAGTGGGCGCCAGGGCGACCATCGTCGCCAGAACCAAGATGCTGTGCTTCAGCACCTGGTCCGGCTTCGCGCGAAGGGCTAGCGCACTGCCTGTGTCCGTCATGCCGGTCAGCTCATCTCTTCTTCGTTGGCGCGCCGGCGCACCGCGAAGAGCGGTACAATCAGCAGCAGCGACACCAGAAACAGCATCACGGACACCGCCGAAGCAATGCCGGGCAGGCTGGTGCGGATCAGCGCGTTGAAAATGTAGAGCTCGACGACCATGGTCGAGGTCCCTGGCCCGCCGCGCCCACCGCCGATCATGAACACATAGGAGAAGACGGCGGAGAGGATGGTGATGACGCTGACCACAACGTAGAACTCAATGACCACCCTCATCTGCGGCACGATGACATGCCAGAGGCGCTGCCACCAATTGGCGCCTTCCAGCTTTGCGGATTCGATCAGCGATTCGTCGAGGCTCAGCAGCCGCGCCAAGAACAGAATAATGCCCAGCGCGGACTCCCGCCAGATGATGAGCAGCATCACTGTCCACAGCGCCACGTCCGAAGAACCGATCCAGTCGAGCGCCAGAAAATCGAGGCCAATCCAGCGCAGCACCTCGTTGATTGGGCCGTTGAACTGAAACATCTTCTTCATCACCACCGCGATGATGGGGATCGCCAGGATGTAAGGCAGAAACAGGACGACGCGATAAAACTTCCACCCCTTCAGGCGCTCGTAAAGCACGACCGCGATCAGCAGCGACCAGACCACCATGAAGGGTACTGCCAACAGCAGCAGCAGATTGTGGCTGACGGATTCCCAGAACAGCGGCTGGGAGAGTACGAGGTCGTAGTTGCGCCAGCCGATCCACGGTCCGTCGATGCCACGCACCATCTTGAAGCTGAATTCGAAGATGCGGATCAGTGGGTAACCGAAAACGAAAAGCAATAGGGCGATCAGCGGCGCCACATAGAGGTAGGGTGCAAACCTAAACGTCTGGTTCACTGCCCGGCTCACTTTTCCAACCGATGTTCATAGGCAATGCTTGAATTAGCATGGTGCAAGAGTCCAAGCGCGTTGCCACGCCTGGACTCCGCAAGCCTGCTCGCTCAACCGCCGAGATCAGTAGCCCACTTCTTGTAGTTCTCGACGATGTCCGGGTTGAAGTCGCGCCATTCCTTGGCGACGTTGTAGGCGAGTTCGCCGGCCTGCTCGCCGGTGATCTTGCCTTCGACAACCTGTTGTGCGGTCGGCAGCAGCGCCTGCTCATAGAATTGGCCGGGCACCAGGTTTGAGAGGTACGGGATGTTCTCCGACAGGCCCCAGCGCTGCCACATGTCACGTACCGTTGGATCCTCAATGACAGAGGTGTCGAAAGAAGTATTGGCGGGGATCCAACCAGTCTTCTCATGCAGCGCCTTCAGTTGTTCCGGCGACTGCAGATACTCGAGGAACGCGGCGGCAGCCTTCGGATCCTTGATATTGGCGGGGATGCCAAGGCCCTGGGAATCGAAAATCGGCTTACCCGCCAGCTTGCCCTTGCCATAAACCGGCATGACCATGGTGCCGATCCGACCACTGGTGGCCTTGCTATCCGCCGGCAGGCGCGCGCCGACAGAGAGGCCGGCAGCGACCTTGCCGGCCACGATCAAGTCAATGCCGGGGTAGAGTTCGGTCGAGGACATCTCGGGATTCAGGAAGCCCGCCTTCTTCAACTCCTCGAGCCGCACCCAATGTTCGTGGTACTTCGGCTCGCGGAAGTCACGTTCCCCGGTAAACAGGCCAATCACTTCGCCAGCGCTGTCGACATTCTGCCCGAGAGCATGGCCGAAGTACCATTCGCCCCAATAGCCATCCTGGATACCGCCGCCGAGCGGCGCGGTACCGGCAGATTTCAACTTGTCGCAAGCGGCGAGCAGCTCGTCCCAGGTTTGCGGCGCCTTGTCGGCGTCAAGGCCAGCCTTGTCGTAGAGGTCCTTGTTGTAGATCCAGATCATCGGCAGCGGATACCAGCCGAGTCGGTAGGTCTTACCGCCAAACTTGCTGAGCAGAGTCGGGCTCGATGCCTTGATCACTTCGTCGCTGACCAGGCCTTCCAGCGGCTGCAGATATCCCAGCCACACGCTTTCCATGTGGTAGATGCCATTCCACAGGAACTGGATGTCCGGCGCAGCCCCGGCTGCCGCGGCCGTCTGGAACTGCGAGATCACCACGGCGGTGTCCTGCAGCATCGGCTTCACTGTCGCCGCCGTATAGTTCTTCACCGCTTCATCGACGACGTCCTGAAGGCCGGGCAGTTCTTGCTGGCCCCACCACCACATATTGAGTGTTGGCGTGTCGGCGCGCGCCGCCACCGCCGGCAGCAGGCCGCCCAACGTCACGGCTGCACCCAATCCGGCGCTCGTCTTCAGCAGCTGCCGACGCGAAAGTCCGCCAAATCCGTTCCTGTTCATCACGCTTCCCAAGCCTCCCTGCTAGAGTTGTATCTTGAGGCGGCTGCCTCAGAATGTACTCATCAACCCGCCATCGACGATCAGCAATTGGCCGGTCATGTAGCGGCAGTATTTCGATGCCAGGAAAATCACCGTGCCCGACACATCCTCGGGGTATCCGGTCCGCCGCAGCGGAACCTTACCCTTCTTGACGTACCACTCCAGGAAGTCCGGCGTTTCCGTCTCATTTACACCATTCACGATCGACATCGGCGTCAGCATGAAGCCCGGAGCCACGGCGTTCACCAGGATATCGTAGGGGCCGAGCTCCACCGCCATGGATTTCGTCAGCGCAATGATGGCGCCCTTTGCGGCGTTGTAGGCGCCGCATTCGCCGCTGGAGGCGAAGCCCTGGATCGAGGCGACACTGATGATGCGGCCCGACTTCCTTGCGACCAGATGCGGCGCCACCAGCTTCGAGCCCATGTAGACGGATTCGAGATTGATGGCGATCGTCCGGCGCCAGTCCTCCAGCGTATCGTTCAGGATCGTGCGGGTCGGCGGATTGATCGCGGCGTTGTTAACCAGCACGTCAATCTTGCCGAATTTCTGGATCACGTCAGCGACGGCCTTGGCATAGGCATCGTAGTCGGTGACGTCTAGCTCATAGGCTTGTGCGACGCCACCTGCAACGGCGATCTCGGCCGCAACCGATTTCAGGGTCGTCGAATTGCGCTCCAGCAGGACAACGCTGGCACCTTCGGCGGCCATCTCGAGCACGATGGAGCGGCCCAATCCCTGACCCGCGCCGCTGACAATGCAAACCTGCCCGGCCAGCAAGCCCATCAAGCGCCCCTTTTGTCGTTGCGACCGGCTCTCTTTTCATCCGCCGGAACCGGTGCCGATGCCCGAAATTTCCGATATTTCGGAATAGTTTCTGGCATGTCGGATAACTCTATGCCGTGCCACAAAGACCCGTCAAGGCCGCGCGGTGCAAGTCATTCCCTGCTCCCGAGGTGGCTTTCAGTCGAGCGACGGCGTCCGATAGAGGACCTTGCCGCCGACCGTGATTTCCGCATCGACCAGATATTTCTTCATTGCCGCGCGATCCATTTCCATGCCGAGCCCAGGCTCTTCGGGCACGCGCACCTCGCCATTGGCAGCCGGAGCGATATGGGTTTTGCACATCTCCCAGGCCATTGGCTGCGGCTTCACCGGATATTCGCAAATGCGATGATCGGGCAAGCCGGCGAAGGGTTGGATCGAGGCGCACAAAGCCAGATGCGAGGTGAAGGTATGGTTCACATAGGTGACGCCCTTCCCAACCGCGTAATCCGCCACCTGCTTGGCCGGGCCAATGCCGCCGATGCGGCCGCAGTCGATCTGAATGTATCCAACCTTGCCGATATCGATAGTGTGCCGCGCCATGTGAATGTTGTGCGCCGCCTCGCCGCCGGCGAGCTTTACCGAGCTCGGGCGCTTGGCGAGCGCGCCATAGGCTTCATAGGCGCTGCCATTGAACGGCTCTTCGAGCCAGGTGGCTCTGACCTGCTCCAAGATCGGCAGGCGCGCTTCCGCTGCGGCGACATCCTCACCCCAGATCTGGCCCGCATCGATCAACAGGATGCCCTCGGGACCGATGCCTTCGCGCGCCGAAACAAGATGATCGGCATCGTCCTTGACGCTGCCGCGGCCAAACGGCCCCCAGCCGCATTTGACGGCGCGATATCCTGCATCGCGGGCTGCGCGGCAGAACTCGAGTGTCTGTTGCGCCGTGTCGCCGAACAGCTGCGAGGCATAGGGCATTTTCGGATAGGCGCGTTGATATCCGAGCAGCTTGTAAACCGGCTCGCCGCGCTTCTTGCCGAGGAGATCCCACAGCGCGATCTCCACGCCCGACCAGGTATGCGCCGCCTGCAGCAGGTCCATGCTGTTCCACTGGATGGTGGCGGCGATGCGCGCGATGTCGGCTGGCGTCGAAACATCCTCGCCGAGCACCGAGGCGCCGACCGGGCGGCAGGCGCCGTGCGACATCGGGCACACGAAGGAGGCAATGGAGGTGAGCGGTGATGCTTCGCATTCGCCCCAGGCTTCAATGCCGCCTGCGCGCACGCGGACGACCAAAGCATCCTGGCTGCCATCGCCAGCATCGGTCACCACTGGCATTGAGAGATAGAAGAAGTCGACGGACTCGATTTTCATTTGATCCCGGCCCTATTGCACGCGGTAGCTGACAAGCGCGTCTTCGTTTATGGTAATTCCCAATCCCGGCGCCGTCGGAAGCGGGATGCGACCATCAACCACCGACAGCTCGACGCTGCAGAGATCCTTGCGTAGGCCGGAGTCCGCTAGTTCACGCGGCAAGAACTCAATGTAAGTGCATGTGGGTGATACTGCTGCCAGATGCGCCGAAGCAGCGATGCCGATTGCTGATTTCCAGCAATGCGGCACCACCGCCAGGCCTTTGTCGCGCGCCGCCATTGTGACTCGTAACGCCTCGGTTAGGCCGCCGACACGACCGACATCCGGCTGCACCACGTCCAGCGCACCGCGGTCCATGAGCTCACGGAACTCGAAACGGGAATTGAGCCACTCGCCAGCCGCGACGCGTACCGGGGAGGCTTTCACCAGTTTGGCATAGCCTTCAATGTCATCGGAAGGCAGGGGTGTCTCGATGAAATAGATGTCCTGATCAGCAAACATATCGATGGCGCGCAAAGCTTCCTTCCAGTCGCGCCACGCATATGCCACGTCGACCATCACCGTCACTTCCGGCCCGATCGCCTGGCGGCAGGCGCGCACAATCTTGGCAATCTCGCGGTCGTCCTCGATCTGCAACGAGTTATGCGAGTACGGCCCCTTGGTGCAGATCTCCAGCTTCACTGCGCGGAAACCGAGTTGCTTCGCTTTGACGGCGCGCTCAACCAGGATACGGGTATAGGTATCGAGATCGTCGCCGTCGGGTAGCAGCGAGGCATAGGGCGTGATCGCGCTGTTGACAGCACCGCCCAGCAATTGCCAGCAGGGCTTGCCCTCCGCCTTTCCGCGCAGATCCCATAACGCCATGTCGAGTGCGCCCATGGCACAGATGCCGAGACCACGCCGGCCGGTCATCGCCGAGCCCGTGTACATCTTCTCCCACAGTCCTTCGACGTCGGTCGGATCCTTGCCTAGTAGCATCTCGGTCAGCCCCAAACCCATAATGTGTGTGCCGGGCGCCTCAATCATGGCGCGGGCGACCCAAGGATTGGTGTCGGTCTCGCCGATCCCCACCAGCCCCTCATCCGTGTGGATCTTCACCACAAGATCATCTTGTGCTGAGGAACAAGCGTCGGCGCGGTAGTCCGGCACCAGCAGGACGAAGCATTCGATTTTGGTGATCTTCATGTCTCAGCTCTTTCCTTTTCCTTGCTCGCCGGTGGCCAGTCAGCCCGCGTATTCAGTTGCTCGATAGTAAGATGGCATCGAAACATCACGCCGCCGTTCTCGCGCCAAGGCGGCCGCTCGGCCTCACAGACGGCGCCGATCTGCCATGGACAACGACCGGCATAAACACAGCCCTGCCCGATGCGCTTCGGCCCGCCGGCCGATAGCACACCGGTTTGTGTATCGGGCGGCCGCAGCGGGACGGGCACGGCGTGGAGCAAGCTATGGGTATAGGGATGAAACGGCGGTGCGAAGACCTGATCGCGCGGTCCGATCTCCATGACCTCACCGCCATAAAGAACGCAGACACGATCTGCCAGCAGGCGGACGACCGCAAGATCGTGCGCGATAAACAGCATAGCGATGCCATGTTCTGATTTCAGCAGCTGCAGCAGAGTCAGGATATTCGCCTGCACCGAGACATCCAGGGCAGACAGAATCTCGTCGCAAAGCAGCAGTGCTGGCCTCGCGGCCAGTGCACGGGCAATAGCGACCCGCTGGCGTTCGCCCCCGGAAAGCTGGTCCGGGAATCGCACCGCGTAGGATTCCTCCAGACGTACGTCGCGTAGTGCGTCGCCGGCCTGCTCGCGCGCTTTCGCTGCTTCCCTACCGAAGAAATGCACCAGCGGCCGCGCGATCGTCTCGCCAACCCGCGCGCGCGGATTCAAGGACGCATCGGGATTCTGGAAAATGTATTGGATCAAGCGGCGCTGCTCTGCGCTACGGTGCTTGACCGCTCCAGCCAGCGCTTCCCCGCGCAGGCTGATGCTGCCGGTTTCCGGAGCAACGAGGCCGCTGACGACGCGCGCGAGCGTCGACTTGCCGCTGCCGGATTCACCGACAAGGGCGAAGACCTCGCCTTCCTTAATCTCGAAAGACACGCCCCTGACCGCGCGAAAGCCGCGTAGACCAGAGCCGTAGAGGACGCTGACCTGATCCAGCGACAGCACGGGCGCGCGATCGGCATCAGCGGCCAGTTCATTGATTTTGACCGGGTCGGCAGGAAGCGGCGCGATCTCCTGCCAGCGCCAGCACGCAACGGCACGACGTTCGTCGATTGGCACCAGATCTTGCCGCTCCAAAGCGCAGCGTTCGGTCGCATGATCGCAGCGCGGCGCGAAGGAGCAGCCAGGCGGCAATTCGCCTCGTCGCAGCAAACCGCGCAGCGGCCGGGTCTTGCCGACGGATTGCGCGTAAATTGCTGGGATGGAAGCGATGAGCCCCTGGGTATAGGGGTGACGAGGCGATAGAAAGATCTCTGCCGTCGAAGCGATTTCGACCATGCGGCCCGCATACATGACTCCGATCCGATCGGCGATCTGCGACAGCAGCGCCAGATCATGCGTCACATAGAGCATCCCCACGCCGATCCGGCGGCGCAAATCGCTGAGCAGCGCTACGATCTGCTCCTGCGTGGTGACATCAAGGCCCGTGGTCGGCTCGTCCAGCACCAACAGGTCCGGATCGCAGGCGAGCGCCATGGCGATGCAGATGCGTTGCTGCTGGCCGCCGGACAATTGATGCGGATAACGGCGTTGGAAGGCCGGATCAGTGGGCAGACCGACAAGCCTTAGGATGTCTGCAATGGCCGTGGTGGCATTGGACGCGAGGCCATGGGCCAGCAAGGTCTCGGTAAGTTGCTCCCCGACGCGGATGCCGGGATTGAGCGCCGTGGTGGGATTCTGTGGCACGAAGGCAATGCGATCCCCGCGCAGTCGGTCTAGCTTGGGCCGGCTCATGGCGGTAAGACTTGCACCCTTAAAGCGAACCTCACCCCCCTCCACCCGCATTGACACGTGGTGATATCCCAGCAATTGCAGGGATACTGTCGACTTCCCGCAACCTGATTCGCCGACCAAGCCGAATACCTCGCCGGGCCTCAACACGAAACTCACATCGTCAACGGCGCGGGACCACCCGGCGCCCTGGCGATAGGCGACGGTAAGATGGCTCACCTCAAGAAGCGGCGCGGCGTCGGTCATTGATTTCCGAGCCGCACAGTGCGGCCGAGAATTCGTGCCAGGCCTTCGGTAAAAAGGTTGAGACCGACCACCAGCGATGCCAGCGCGAGGCCAGGCCCAAGCACGGTAATCGGCGTAATAATTATCAGGGCGCGGTTCTCGCTGATCATGAGGCCCCATTCCGGCGTCGGCGGGCGCAGACCGAAGCCGAGGAAACCCAACGAGCCAATCAGCACTGGCGCATAGCCGGCGCGCAGGGCGAATTCCACCAACAAAACGCCCGTTGCATTAGGCAGCAGCTCGCGGCGCATGATCGACCAGGCACTCTCGCCGCGCAGTCGCGCCACTGTTACATAGTCGCGCGTCGCGATGTCCATCGCGGCGGCGCGGGCGATGCGGGCGATGCGTGGCGCATAGACCAGCGCCACGACCAGCACCACCAGGATCGGATTGCCGGAGAGGTCTGGTCCGGCCGAGGCGATGGCGATCAGCGCCAGGACCAGGAACGGTATGCTAATCAGCGCTTCCAGCAATCGCTGCAAAAGATTGTCCAACCAACCGCCTACATAGCCCGACAACAGTCCTAAAACCGCACCGACCAGCAGCCCCAGAGCTGCCGCAGAAATAGACAGCAGAATGACAATATGCGCCCCATGCACGACGCGGCTAAATACGTCGCGCCCGAGCTGATCAATGCCGAAGGGATGCGCCCAGCTCATCCCCGAAAGCGGAATGCCCGCTCCCATCTGCGAAAAACCGTAGGGAGCCCAGAACGGCCCCGTCGCCGCGATGATCACATGCAGGAGCAGGATCACCAGGCCGATACGGAAGCTTTGCGGCGTCTGACGCCATAATGTGCGATAGCTGACCAATGGTCGCCCCGGCGCTCCGGTGGTTGCCTGATTGACGTGCATCATCAGGCTGTCCTCAGGCGCGGATTGAGCAGCACAGCGGCGATGTCGGCGATCAAGTTGGCGCCGACATAGACCAGCGCTGCGAACATTACCGTCGTCTCAATCACCGGCAGGTCACGCAGTTGCAGCGAATCCACCAATAGACTGCCGAAGCCGGGATAGGAGAACACCCTTTCCACCACCACGACGCCGCCAACGAGATAGGCAAGGTTGAGAGCCGTGACGTTGAGGGTCGGCACCAGAGCGTTGGGCAGAGCGTGCCGCAGCAGGACCCGCCTGGCGCTCAGTCCCTTCAGTTCGGCCATGCGGATATATTCAGAATCAAGGATTTCGATCAGATTGTCGCGCAGCATACGCACGGCGTAGACCGCCATCACAATGGCCAAGGTGAACGCCGGTAGGGTCATTGCGCGCAGATAGTCCAGGGCACTGGAGGAATGGTCGACCAGCGAGATCGCCGGCAGGACCGGCACGAGCACCACGAAGGTGAACAGCAGGATCGTCCCCAGGAGGAAATCCGGCATCGACAGCAGGACCAGCGTTACCACGGATAAACCGTGGTCCACGGGCCGGTCGCGACGGATTGCCTGGACCAGTGCCGGCAACACAGTCAACGGCAGGTAAAGCAGGAAAGCATAGGCGGAGAGGAGGACGGTGTTGTAGATGCGTGGGGCAAGGATCTCACCTACCTGGCGGCTGGAGGCGAGCGATTGGCCGAGATCGCCGGACAGCAATCCACCGAGCCAGTGCAGATAGCGTAGAGGTGCTGGATCATTTAGGCCGAGTTTCGCACGCAGCAGGTCGAGGGCTTCCGGCGTGGCGTCGCGACCCAGAATGCGGGTCGCTACGTCACCCGGCAGAATCTCGAGGACTGCAAATACGATCAGCGAAACGATCAGCAGCGTCAGCAGGGACAACAGAATACGGCCGGCGATGAGCCTCAGGACTGGCAATGGCGTACCCCCGCTTGGGCCGCGAAACTGAAGGACGCACAACTAAGAAGGCCGCGGGTGCCGGCAGATCTGCCGGCACCCGAACCCAGGGAAGCCTACTTGCTGCAGCTCAGATCTTCAAAGTTCAAATTGAAGTTCTGCGCCCGGGGCGTGTAGCCCTCGCAATTCTTGCGTATCGCCAGCACTTGGTGGACGAACATCGGCAGGATCAGTCCGCCTTCTTTCGCCAGCAATTCTCCGGTTTGCTGGAACAGTTTCATCCGCTCGGCTGTGTCGACAGTTGTATTCGCCTTCAGCAGAAGTGCGTCATAGTCCGGCCGCTCCCAATGGGTCTCCTTCCACTTGGCGCTTTGGGTATAAGCGACCGCGAGGCCTTCACCGGGCGGCCGCATCGACCAGGCCGAGGTCACAATCGATTGCTTTAGCCAGACATCGTCCCAGAAGCTTTCTGCCGGGGTCACGATCACGTTGACGTCGATGCCCGCCGGTTTCGCCATTTCCGCATAGACCTGTGCCATGCGGACCATTCCGGGAACGCCTTCGGCCGTGTAAAGGTCGAACTTCAAGCCGTCGGGATGACCGCCTTCGGCCAGCAGCTTCTTGGCAAGTTCATAATCCTGCTTCGGAGCTTCCTTGGTGAAGGAGGCCGGATTGGACACTGGCACGGGATTGTCGGCAGCGATCTCGCCAAAACCGAGAAGCACCGTGTCAACCATCGCTTGACGGTCCACCACTAACTTCAATGCTTCGCGCACTTTAGGATTGTCGAAGGGCTTGGTGTCGACCCACATTGAGATGGTCATCGAGTTCGACGCCGAGGTTTCCAGCAGCGTGACGGAGGGATCGTCCTTCAGCGCAGGAATCACCGAGGGATCAACGTTCAGCATCAGATCGACTTCGCCGGACTTGATCGCCGATACAGCAGCGACAGCTTCTTGCGCGACGGTAATCTTCAGACATTCTGCCTTCGGCTTCCCCGCATCCCAGTAGTTCGGGTTCTTGCGCAGGATGCGAACCGGCGCGTTCGGCGTGAACTCCTCCTGCATGAAGGGCCCAGTTCCGTCTTCGTGGAGCCGCAGGTCCGCCTGCGC
>Ga0184612_10001029_pt1 | contig 13389 bp, 10 predicted proteins | sample PLM3_60_coex_FD_133163 | JGI IMG/M metagenome (GOLD analysis project Ga0184612, IMG submission 133163) | Groundwater sediment microbial communities from an aquifer in East River, Colorado, USA - PLM3_60_coex | ecosystem: Environmental > Terrestrial > Soil > Riparian zone | place: USA: East...
CAGGAGAGGAGAGCTGCGGCCAGGACAACAAGCGCTGTCACCCCGAGCCCCCTCGCACGCTGGCTCGGGGCAGGCTCTTCGACTGCGCTCAGGGCAAGCTTCGCGAGGGGGCGGAGCCCTGTTCTAGAGGTCGATGATTGTCGTGCTCTCATGCGCCGGTGAGGTATCGGCTGTACCAGGCGAAGATCGCGGGCCCGGCCTCGTATGCGATGAGCGCCCCGATCGAGAGGAAGATGCCGAAGGGCACCAACTTCTTCTGTCCCGCCAGCAGCAGCGGCACGAAGACGAGACTGCCTACCAGCGCCCCCAGGAAGATGGTGAGCAGCACGCCTTGCCATCCCACGAAGGCGCCCACCATCGCCATCATCTTGATGTCCCCGCCTCCCATCGCGTCCTCCTTGAACACCCAGGTTCCCACGGTACCCACCAGCCAGAGAAGCCCGAAGCCAACCCCTGCGCCGAGGAGTGCTGTCAGGAATCCCGGCAGGCCACCGGCCAGGCTGAAGAGTAGACCGATGGCCAGTCCACCCCAGCTGAACTCGTCGGGAATGATGTATTGGCGCGCGTCGGTCATGGCGATTCCAAGCAGGATCGTCCCGAACACGGCGCCGCGGAACGCCTCGACAGTGAAACCGTGGCGCCACGCCATGTAGGCCCAGATGCCGGCGGTGGTCAGCTCGATCAAGGGGTAGATCATCGAGATCGGCTGGCCGCATCCGCGGCAGCGAGCCCGAAGCAGGACCCACGAAAGCACCGGAATGTTCTCGTACCAGGCGAGCCCTCTGCCACAGCGCGGGCAGTGCGACGACGGGCTCACGATCGACTCTTTGGGCTCTGCCCCCCAGCGCAGGATGCAGACGTTCAGGAAGCTGCCGATGAGGGCGCCCAGCAATCCCGCGACGGCGATGACCAGTGCATCGGGATGGGTCACATCAAACGGCACGCGTCACCTCATGCAGGAGAATGCCGGCGGCGACCGCCACATTGAGAGATTCAGCTCCCGGAGCCAGGCTGATGCCGATCCGCCGGTCGGCTGCCGCGCTCATGATCGGGCCGACCCCCGCCCCTTCGTTGCCGACGACGAGCAGGACGGGAGGTCGCTGCGGGGTGCGCTGGGGCAACCGACCGGGACTCTCCCCGTTCACGTCGGCGACCCAGATCTGCCCCCGGTGGAGCCGAGCCCATGCCACCACCTCTTCAGGAGTGGCGGGCACCGCCGGCAGGCGGAAGCTCGCACCCATGCCGCCCCGGATGACCTTGGGGTTGGTGAGATCGGCCGTCCCCTTGAGCGCCACCAGCCCCGCGGCCCCGAGCCCCAGGGCGGTGCGGAGCATCGTGCCCACATTGCCGGGATCCTGCACCCCGTCGAGCACCAGGATAGTGCCGCCGGGTAGCAGCCGGATGTCCGCCAGGGTCCATTCCTTCGGCTCGATCACGGCCACAATGCCTTGGGGGTGCTCGGTATCGGTCAGCTCGTCCAGTTCCTGGTCGCTCACCTCCTCGACCCGGACTCGCTTCTCCAGCAGCGCGGCTTTGAGCCCCTTCCCGCGGATGGTAGTTTCCAGCGCCGGCGAAACGGCGGCGCCGCGTATGGTGATCGCGGTCGCCAGCGCCTCCTCGACGAGACGAATCCCTTCGGCCAGGGCCAGGCCGCGCCGCTCCCGCCCACGTCGGCGGTGAAGATCCCGGATCAGCGTCTGGAGGGAGCTGCTCATGGAGATGCTCACCCGATGAAGATCGTGCTCACGATCGCCGGCTCGGACTCCGGCGGTGGCGCCGGCATCCAGGCCGACCTCAAGACCTTCCAGCAGTTCGGCGTCTTCGGTACCTCGGTCATCGTGGCTCTCACGGCGCAGAACACGCTCGGGGTGCGGGCGGTCGAGACAGTTCCCGATTCGATGATCGCCGCGCAGCTCACGGCGCTGGCCGAAGACCTACCCCCCGCCGCGCTCAAGACCGGCATGCTGGCGGAGGCCGGCGTGGTCCGCCGGGTGGCGCGCGCAATCCGAGAAAATGGCTGGGCTCCGCTGGTCGTGGACCCGGTCATGGTCTCGACCTCCGGCGCCCGCCTGCTCACGACCGAGGCCGAAGAAGTCATCCGCGACGACCTGCTTCCCTTAGCTGCCCTGGTGACCCCCAACACAGATGAAGCAGCGATCCTCACCGGGCGCGTGGTTCATGACGTGGCCACGATGGAGCGCGCCGCCACGGCCTTGCTGCGGTTCGGAGCCGGTGCGGTCCTGGTCAAGGGGGGCCATCTGTCGACCGGCGAGATCATCGACGTCCTGGCCACGCCCTCCGGCATTCGCCACTTCAGCCATCCGCGTATCGAGACCACGTCCACCCACGGAACCGGCTGCACTCTCTCTGCTGCCATCACCGCGGGCCTGGCACTCGGCCGCCCACTGGAGGACGCGGTTGCCGCGGGACTCGACTTCGTGCACCGCGCAATCGCGGCCGCCCCGAACCTCGGTGCCGGCTTTGGGCCGCTGAATCACACTGTGCCGGCGCCTACAGCCGCTCGATGACTCCTTCGACCAGGCCTGCCAGCTCATGCCGCACCCGGTTGGCAGTCTCCATCACCTCGGCATGATTGAGTTTCGTGGGTGAGATGCCGGAGGCGAGGTTGGTCACCACCGAGAACCCGAGGCATCTGAGGCCGCGGGCGCGAGCGGCAATGACCTCGACCGCGGTGGACATCCCGACGGCATCGGCACCCAGCCGGTCTGCCATCCGGATCTCGGCCGGGGTCTCGTAACTGGGGCCGAGCAGCTGGATGTACACGCCCTCGTCCAGGGCGATTCGCTTGGTACGCGACACCTCACGGGCGAGTGCTCGGAGTGCTTTGTCATACGGGTCCGACATGTCGGGGAACCGCTCTTCCCCTGGAAGCACCGGCCCAAAAAGCGGATTACGAAACGTCAGGTTGATGTGATCGGCGATCAACATCACCGTGCCGGACGAAAAGGTGCGCCGGATGCCTCCGGCGGCGTTGGTGAGGATCAGCGTATGGATACCCAGGGTGGCGAATACCCGGACCGGGAGGGCCGTGGTCGCCGCGTCATGGCCCTCGTATAAATGAAACCGGCCACTCTGGGCCAGCACCTCCTTGCCCGCCAATCGGCCGGCCACCAGCTCGGCCCCATGCCCGATCACTGTCGTCTTGGGAAAACCCGGGATCTCACCGTACTGGATCGTCACCGGGTCTTCAATGTGCTCGGTGAGAAATCCCAGACCCGAGCCGAGAACTATTGCGATCCGCGGCTTGCGGTTTCCCAAACGATCACGAATGGACGCCGCCGCAGCCTCGACTGCGTCAGTCCCACCTCCCGTCTTTCCCGTCTTTCCCGTCTTTCCCATCCTTCCCGACTTCTTCACAGCAGAATCCCCGCAATCGTGGCCGACAGGAAATTCGCCAGGGTGCCAGCCAGCATCGCGCGTATGCCGAGGCGGGCAAGGTCGCGCTTGCGCTCTGGCACCAGAGCGCCGATCCCACCGAGCTGGATGCCAACTGAGCTGAAGTTGGCGAACCCGGCCAGGGCGAACGAGGCGATGGTGAACGATCGCGGATCCAGTTGCCCCTTCAATGGTCCCAGCTCGGCGAAGGCGATAAACTCGTTTAACACCATGCGGGTGCCCAACAGGCTCCCGATTGTGCCACTGTCTTGCGAGGGCACGCCCATGAGCCAGGCGATCGGCTGGAAGATCCAGCCGAGCACTGTCTGGAGATTGGACGGGAACCACTCGGCAAACCGGTGAACGGCCGCAAAACCGCCGTTGAGCAGCGCTACCAGCGCAACGAACGAGACCAGCATGGCGATCACGTTGAGCATCAGGTTCAGCCCTTCACTGGTACCGCGCGCTGCCGCATCGAGTAGGTTCACGTCCTGCTTGGGCATCTCCAGCTTGACCTTCCCATACGTCTCCGGCACTTCGGTTTCGGGCTCGAAGAGCTTGGCCATCATGATCGTCCCCGGCGCGGTCATGATGACCGCCGTCAGCAGATGCCGGGCCTCGATCCCGAACGCGATATAGGCCACCATGATCGATCCGGAGATATGGGCCATCCCCGATGTCATTACCGTCATCAGCTCCGAGCGGGTCATCCGCGGGAGGAACGGGCGGATGGTCAGAGGCGCCTCCGTCTGACCCATAAAGATCGAGGCTGCCACGTTCAGGCTCTCGGCCCCGCTGGCTCCCATCACCCGGCTCATCAGGATGGCGAACGCCCGCACAATCAGCTGCATGATCCCCAGATAGTACATGATGGCGAAGAGCGCGCTCACGAAGATGATGGCAGGCAGGAGCTGAAACGCGAAGATGACCCCGAGGCTCGAGTTCGGTTTGCCCAGCTCGCCGAAGACGAACTGGGAGCCGACGTACGAGTAATTAAGGATGGAGGTCACGAAGCTGCCGAGCGCGCGGAATAGTTGTTGGCCGGCGGGAATCCGGAGCACGAAGATCGCGAACAGCAACTGGAGGCCCAGACCCCAGGCCACGACCCGCCAGCGGATTTGCTTTCGATTGTGGGACAAGGCGATGGCGATGGCCAGGATGGCGACGATACCGAGGAGGCCTCTCAGGCGGAGCAACAATCCCGGTGGCTCGGAGACGGGTGGCGGCGCCGGCTCCTGTGGGGCCGTAACCGTCTGAGAGTCGGTCTGGACGGCCGGCGCCGGCTGGGCCACCACGCGGCTGATGCCCTGCCAGGTAAGTCCCGGAACCACCCAGGCCGCGAACATGGCGCCGGAGAGCAGTAGAAAGGCAAGGACAGTGAGGCGCACACTCCTGCTGCGGGGCCGGCGCGGTGTTCCCATTCTCATGTCTCCGTCAGCGGATATCGGCCAGCTCGGCGCGTGCACGGCTCAGAAGATCGAGCCGTTCCGGCCAGGGAAGAAAGGCGCTCTCAAAGCCGTTCAGGATCAGCCGATCGATTTCCTCGCGAGAAAAGCCAAGCTCGGTGTGTGCCAGCCAGTATTCATCACTGAGCGAGACCCCCGCCATCAGCCAGCCGTCAGTGCAGAGCGTCACGTTGAGGCCGGCATCAAAGTAGCCGCGCACCGGGTGTTCCGATGCCCGGCTCACCGCGCGCGTCTGTACGTTGCTGGTGATGTTGGCCTCGATCAGGATCCGCCGGTCGCGGATGTAGTCCTGGAGGTCCGGGCTCTCGTAGAGCCGGGTTCCGTGGCCGATCCGGTTGGCGTGACACAGGTGCACCGCATCGGCGATCGACTGCGCGCCGGCCGCCTCACCCGCGTGCACCGTCACCCCGAGGAGCCCCTTGGCCGCGACGTCGAACGCCGCCCGGTGGTTGCCCGGAGGGCGCCCGGCCTCCCCTCCCGCCAGATCGAACGCCACCACGCCCCGATCGCGGAACGCCACCGAGCACTCGGCGATCTCGATCGACACGGCAGGATCGTAATGCCGGAGCGAGCAGTTGATTACCCGGGCTACGACTCCGAAGTCACGCTCACCCCGGGCCAAGCCCCGAAGCTCGGCCTGCATGACCTCGTCCAGCGTCATGCCCTGCCTCTGGCTGAGGTGCGGACAGTAGCGAACCTCGAGATATCGTACATTGTCGCGCGCCGCGTCCTCCACCATCTCATAGGCCACCCGCTCGATCGCCTCGGGAGTCTGCAGTAGAGGGATGGTGAGGTCGAAACGGTCCAGGTAATCCTGCAGATTGGCGGCGTCGTCTACCAGCATGAACCGCCGGAGCGGCTCGGGGTCGTAGGACGGCAGGGCGACCTTCGCCTTGCGAGCCAGCTCGACCATGGTTTCCGGACGCAGCGAGCCGTCCAGATGAACGTGAAGCTCCGCCTTGGGAAGGCGGCCGATGACCTCACGCGTCAGCATGGCCACTCTCGCTCCGCCGTGCCCGCACCACCACCCGGAGAATGGCTCCACCCACGAGCGGAGAGGTCAGATCGATCTCGATGCCGCGGCCATCGGTCACGTACGCGGTACCGCTAGTGATCTGCCGCTCCAGCGCGGGATCGAAAAGCCGTACCGCCTGGGCTACGTCCGCCCCAGAGGGTAGATCGAGCGGTCCCGCGTTCACGAAAACTCGGATTGTGTCCTTCATCGGGTCGATACGAAACCCGGCTGGCCGGCGAACGCGACCGGCTGAGGAAGACGCCTGAGATAGGTGACCACCCCCTCCACATCCAGCATGGCGCCGGGCTCGGAAGGCAGCCCGGCCAACATGGCGTAACCGTCACCGCCCGCCGCGAGGAAGTCATCGATGGCGATGGTATAGTCCGCATCCGGCTGAAGTTTCCGGCCGCGACCCACTTCCACGCCCCGTATTCGACGGCCGGCGGGCCGGCGCGGATCGTAGCGAACCGTTGCGCCCGACACGTGTGCCGCGGGGCTCCTGCCGTCGAGGGCGTGCTCGAGCATCTTGCGGAGCTGCTTTCCTGTCAGCGTCACCTTGACCAGACTGTTCTGAGATGGCTGCATCTCGAACAGCTGTCCGTAGGTGACCGGGCCGGCCGGAAGATCGGCGCGGATGGCCGCGTCGCCCACAAATCCGACATCAGCGCGGAGGACGTTGCGGCGCGCCTCCGCGATCATGCTTCCCAGGCGGGACTGATCGCCGTCGCGGGTGAGCGGGAACTTCATCGTGGCGACGACCCGGCTGGTGATGGAATCGGCGCGGCGCCGAAACGACTCGACCACCGCCTCCATCTCAGCATCCGCCTGTACCCGATCTGGGCTCACCGGCTCGATCCGGGTTCTCACCTCCCGACCACCCGCGGGCGTCTTCACCACATCGGCCACCGCCAGCGCGCTCCCCTCGGCTCCGGCCTCGACGATCGCTATGCCCGCCACCCGGGTATTCACCATGCGCTGAGTGTGACCGGCGATGAGGAGATCCAACGTGTGCGACTCGACCGCATCGGCCAACCGGATCACCTCACCGGTGCATACCGGGCCGGTACACGCGGCGCCCGCGTGAGCCAGCAAGACGGTGAGATCCGGCCGCAGAGCGCGGACTTCGGTGAGCACGTCATGGATGGCCAGGGCGCCCTCGCCGAAGCGAAGTCCGGCGGTTTGCTCCGACTTTACGCTGGTCTTGGTCTCGGCAGTAATGTAGCCCACCACGGCGACCTTCAGTCCGCCTACATCTACTATCCGAAACGGAACGATCCAGTCGGGGCGCCGGCCGGTGGCGGAATCGAACACGTTCGCGGCCAACCAGGCGTACCGCGCCTCGGACATGCGTCGCCGGAGCGTGTCCTGCGACCAGGCGAAATCGTGCTCAGCGAGCGCCGTGGCCGCAATGCCAAGACGATTGAGGACCTCTACCATGGCCCGGCCCCGGGTGATGTTGGTGCTGACCGTCCCCTGCATGGCATCGCCGGCGTCGAGCCGGAGCGTGGGACAGGCGCAGTCGGCCGCCAGGCTGTCCATCATCCCCGCGAGTGCCGCCGCTCCCCCACTCGACCGTCCACCGTCGGTGTCCCGCACCTTGGGCAGCAGCGCGCCGTGCAGATCGGCAGTGGCGAGGACTCGGAGGAGGATGGTGTCCCGCGCCCCGACCGGGAGCGGTTGCGCTGGAATCCGGAACAGGGTGCGAACGGCAGAGGCCGCTCCCTCGGGAACGATGCGCCATTCGCGCGCGGCATAGCCGGCGGGATCAATCACCTTGCGGCTCCTGATCTCGTCGATCAGGAGCTCTCGGATGTTCTCCCCTTTGTCGTACACCACCGGGGCGCCCCGGAGCATGCTGTATCCGCCGGCCCCGGTTTGGCGATGGCTGTTCAGCGCGAGGGTGAAGCTGTCGGTTCGAGTGACCGGGCGGCGCCGGACGGACAGATTCCGGATCCGGTCTCCAGGCGGGCGCCGCAGGTCGATGTCATAGCGCGCACCGGCGATGACGTCGTAGTCGTAGCCGGGCATGCTGTCGTTGATCGAGATCCGCCCGACCGGGTCGGTCCGATAATACCGGGCGCTGCGCTCCAGGTACTCCTTGAGCTGGACACCGCTGATGCGCACCGCGCGCAGGGTGTTGTCGAAGGGGTACAAGGCAGCCAGCTGCCGCATACGGATGGCGCCGCTGTCGAAGCCGGCCCGGAGGTCGAACGCGGAGGCGGCCGACAGGTCGGCGCCGGTCCGCTTCAGCTGGACGGCGTTGACGAAGTTGAGAATCGGGGTGGGCTCCAGGCGGGCAGTGGCCGCACGCATCGGCCCGGCGGCCTCGCCGACAACGAGATCCGCCCAGTGGAGCACGGCTTCGTGGGCCGGTGCCAGGCGCTGAGCCAGCCGGGTCGACGGGGCCGTGCGCGCCGTCGAGACGAGCTCGCCCCGGATCCGAACCGGCTTCCATCGCTCCTCTTCCCGCACCAGATCCACGTGGGTGATCGAGACGCCGCCGCCGTACGGACGCGGCTGAACGAAGTGAACACCCGCGAGGACGGAATCGCGCATCTCGCGGTGTGAGTGGCCTACGACCACGAGATCGGGCCGGACCGGGAGGCCGGCCAGCGACGCCGCCACGTTCTCACCGCCCACGCCCGCGGTGTCGTAGGAGGCGGGGCCGGCCAGGCCGCTGTGGACCAGAGCCACGACCAGGTCGGACTCTCGCCGGAGCGGCTCCATCACGCGCACGGCCGCATCGGGAATACGATCCAGCCGGAGCTTGCCCTGAAGCTGATCGCGGTTCCACACCGCCGCTCCCCGAGTCGTGAAGCCGGTGATCCCGATCCGGACGCCCTGACGCTGCAGTATGACGTATGGCTTGAAGAGCAGGGCGTCGCCGGGCAGGGTGTAGATGTTCCCACTCACGTAGGGGAAAGCCGCGCCCGCCACCGCCTGCCGCATCACGCCGACGCCCCAATCGAAATCGTGGTTCCCTGGGGTGGCAACATCGTACCCGGCCAGGCTCATTGCCTCGATGACGGGATTGGGATCGCGTGGCGCGACCCGGGCAAAGTAGGTGGCGAACGGATCACCCTGGATCAGGTCGCCAGCGTCCACCACCACCACCTGTCCGGGATATCTCGCCTTCAGCGAGTCCACGATGGTGACCACCCGTGTCAGCCCTCCGGAAGACGGCCGATTGGCGACGTAATCCCAGTCCGTGACATGGCCATGCACGTCGGTGGTAGCCACTATCACGACGTGCGCCGTGTCGGACGGGGGGACGGGCGGACGGGCGGACGGGCGGACCGGACAGGCAGATGGGCGGACGGGCGGACAGGCAGAGACGACCGACGGAACTGCAGCCGTCAGAATGTGGAATGTGGTGATGATTGAAAGCATGGGGGGGAAATATCGGGAGGGGCAGGAGAGGCGGGAAGGGGCCGAGCACTCGCGTGCCGGTCCGAGCACTCGCGCGTCATCCCGAGCGGAGCGAGGGATCGGCTGGGCATGCGCTTCCAGGGCGATGTTCGTTTGCATCGTGGCAAGTCACTGACTCCTGCATGGAACGATCTGGCGAGGGATTGGTTTGTGGACGTCTCGACGGGCGATCCCTCGCGGAGCCTGCCCTGAGCGCAGCGAAGGGCTCGGGATGAGGAATAACTCGAACCCAACCGCTATGTCCTTGCTTGCTGCGATCAAATCCCCCGACGACCTCAAGCGTCTCCACCGCGACCAGCTCCCCGAACTGGCCCAGGAGATCCGCGACCGGCTCATCGAGTGCTGCTCGATCACCGGCGGTCACATTGGCGCCAGCCTCGGCGTCGTCGAGCTGACCATCGCGCTGCTCTACGAGTTCGAGTCGCCGGCCGACAAGATCGTCTGGGACGTCGGCCATCAGGCGTACGCCTGGAAGCTGCTCACCGGGCGGGACGAGCCATTTCCGACCCTGAGGCAGAAGGATGGAATCTCGGGCTTTCTGAAGCGTAGTGAGAGCAAGCATGACCATTTCGGCGCCGGTCACGCCGGAACCGCGATGTCCGCTGCGCTCGGTATGGCCACCGCGCGCGACCTCAAGGGCGAGCAGCACAAGGTGGTCGCCGTGGTGGGCGACGGCGCGCTGACCTGCGGCCTCTCCTACGAAGGCATGAACAACGCGGGCCATTCCGAGCGCGACATCATCCTGATCGTGAACGACAACGGCATGTCCATCTCACCCAACGTGGGTGCCATCAGCAAGACGCTGGGTCGGATCGTCGCCGACCCGAGAACCAACCGGCTGCGCGAGCGGATCAAGGGCCTGACGTTTGCCCTGGGCGGCGTCTTCGGCGAGGGCGTGGTGGAATTCGCCCGAAACGTGGAGGAGAGCGTCAAGAACCTGTTCTCCCCCGGCATGTTCTTCGAGGAGCTGGGCTTCCGTTACTTCGGCCCGATCGACGGGCACGATCTCCAGAAGCTCACCGACACCCTCCGGTTTGTCCGCGGGATGACCGGGCCCCGGGTCATCCATGTCATGACCCAGAAGGGCAAGGGATTCTCCTTCGCCGAATCCAATCAGGAGAAGTGGCACGGCCTGGCTGCCTACGATCCGGTGACCGGCGAAGCGCGAAAGAAGTCGAGTGGACCGCCCGCCTGGACCCAGGTGTTTGGCGAAGGACTAACCGCGCTCGCGGGGGAGCATCCCGAGGTAGTGGCGATCACCGCCGCCATGCCCTCGGGCACCGGCACCGGCATCTTTCAGAAGAAGCATCCCGAGCGCTTCTTCGATGTCGGCATTGCGGAGGGACATGCCGTGACCTTCGCCGGCGGCCTCGCTACCCAGGGACTCCGGCCGGTCTGTGCCATCTACAGCACCTTCCTTCAGCGCGCCTACGACAATGTCATCCACGACATCGCGGTGCAGCACCTGCCGGTGATCTTCTGCATGGATCGGGCAGGACTCGTGGGAGAGGACGGACAAACCCACATGGGGCTGTACGACATCGCTTACATGCTGGCGGTCCCCGGCATGACGGTCACCGCGCCCAAGAATGGGGATGAGCTGATCGGCCTGCTGCGCACCGCGCTGGCGCACGATGGCCCGTTCAGCACCCGGTATCCCCGGGACAAGGCGCCGGACGAGCCGCGTCCGGCCTCCGAGATCTCGCCCGTCCCTTACGGTACCTGGGAGCAGTTGCGGCGAGGAAAGGATGTCGCGATCCTCGCGGTGGGCACGATGGTCCTGCCGGCGGTCGATGCCGCCGAGATTCTGGCCCAGGACGGAATCGACTGCGCCGTGGTGAACTGCCGTTTCATCAAGCCGATGGATGCGGCGATGCTCGAATCTCTGGCGCAGCGGCATCGCGTCATCGTGACAGTCGAGGAGGGCACCATCGTCAACGGATTCGGCGCCTACCTGGCCGAAACCCTACAGACTACTCACCCGGAGGTGCGGGTGGTGGCGCTCGGCGTGCCCGACCGGCTCATCGAACAGGCGCCCCGCGCCGAGCAGCTCGAGGGCTTCGGCCTGACCGCTGCAGGGATCGCGCGGCGAATCACCGCCCTGCAACACGAAGAGACCCTCGAGGCCAGATGAAGGTCGGCGTCGTCGGCAACCCGCGATACGGAGACCTCAAGGGTATCCTGGAGCAGGTTGCCATCGCGGCGCCCTATCGCGGCATCACGCTCTACAGCGAGCCTCGGCTGGAGTCGTTCTGGAACCGCGAGGTGCCCCCATTCGATGGGGTCGAGCTCGACGCACTCATCACCTTTGGGGGTGATGGCACCTTGCTGCGGGGAGCCCGTCTCCTCGGTGGCCGCGAAATCCCGATCCTCGGTGTGAACCTCGGACGGGTAGGTTTCCTGACCACCGCTACCCGCGAGTCGCTCGAGCCCGCGCTGGAATTACTGGTCACCGGAAAGTTCGAGATCGAGCGCCGTCAGGCGCTGCGCGCAACTATTCGCGACGCAGAAGGCGAGACCCGCTCCACCCAGATGGCCATGAACGATGTGGCCGTCCATAAAGGTGGCGTGGCCCGGGTAATCCGGGTGAACGTCTTCATCCAGGGCGAGAACGTCGGGCCGTACAGCGCCGATGGCATCATCGTCGCCACCCCGACCGGCTCTACCGCCTACAGCTTGAGCGCGGGTGGCCCCATTGTCGTTCCAGGGGTCGAGGCCATCATCGTTACTCCGATTGCGGCGCACACGTTGGCGGTGCGGCCCCTGGTGGTTCCCGCTACCTACCGGATCGTGATCGAGCCGATAGCCGGCTGGTCCGACGATCTGCTGGTCTCCTTCGACGGCCAGACCGGCACCACCCTGGCTCCCGGCGAGTCGGTGGACGTGAGTCGCGCCGGCCATCGGGTGTGTCTCATTCGTTTGGGCGGTGATGACGGCTTCTTCGGACGCATGCGACAGAAACTCCACTGGGGGGATCTGTCCGGAAGAGAGTCGGGGCCCTAGGGTCCCATCTGCTCTGCACTCCTCATCCCGAGCAACGCGAGGGACCTAGTCCGAGGATCCGGAACGGCGCGTTGATTTGGGATACGCGGAGTAGGTCCCTCGTCGCTACGCTCCTCGGGATGAGGAGTGGGGAGCGCCTCATCGCTACGTCGCTCGGGATGAGGAGGGCGGTACAGCAAATGGAGCTCAAGTAATGCTCACCGAACTTCGCGTCCGAGACCTCGCCACCATCGCCGACGTCACGCTCCAGCTTGGGCCGGGGCTCAACGTGCTCACCGGCGAGACTGGAGCGGGCAAGTCGATGCTGATCGATGCTCTCTCGCTGCTGCTGGGTGAGCGCGCGGCCGGCGGCAGCGTGCGTCCTGGCGCGGCCAAGTCGGTCGTCGAGGGCGCATTCGAGGGGATCGACGCGGCTACCCGCCGCCGGATCGAGGAGGTCGGCCTGGACATCGAGGATGGCCGCGTCGTGGTGCGACGGGAGGTCTCGTCCGAGGGCCGCTCGCGCGCCTGGGTGAATGGAAGCCCCACCACCGCCGCCGTGCTCGCCCAGCTCGGCGCGCTCCTGGTGGACCTCCATGGACAACACGAGACCCAGTCGCTGTTGCACGCTGAGGCGCAGCGCGAGATTCTCGATGCCTTCGCCCACGCCGAGCCCGAAAAGACCGCGGTCGCGGAAGCTCATGTCGCTGTCTCCAAGCTTCGAGCGGAGGAGTCGGGTCTAGCGGCCCGTCGGGACGAGGTGCGTCGCCGGGCGGACTATCTGCGGCATGTTGTGGGGGAGATCGATGGAGCGAAGATCAAGCCTGGAGAAGATGAGACCCTGCAGCTCGAATCCCGGCGGCTGAGCCAGGCGGGCACTCTGGTGGAACAGGCCCAGCGGATAGTGGAAGCCCTCGAGGGTGAGGCGGGAAACGCGTTGGGGGCGCTGGGAGTGGCCGACCGTGCTCTGACCAGCCTGGAGAAGCTCGACCCGAGCGTAAGTCCATGGCGGGAAATGCTCGATGCCGGCTACGCCAACCTGTCCGAGCTGACCCGAGTGGCCAGCGACTACGCCGGCTCGGTGCAGGAAGATCCCGAGCG
>Ga0184612_10001030_pt1 | contig 13379 bp, 11 predicted proteins | sample PLM3_60_coex_FD_133163 | JGI IMG/M metagenome (GOLD analysis project Ga0184612, IMG submission 133163) | Groundwater sediment microbial communities from an aquifer in East River, Colorado, USA - PLM3_60_coex | ecosystem: Environmental > Terrestrial > Soil > Riparian zone | place: USA: East...
CGCAAAGGCGTACAATGATTGGCTGCACGCGAAGTATTTGAAATTCAATTCCCGGCTCAAAGGCATTGCGTTGATTCCCCTGCAGGACGTTCCGGCCGCGGTCACCGAACTACGGCGCGCCGTCACAGAGCTGGGCATGGTCGGCGCAATGCTGCCTTCAAACGGTTTAACCCCACACTTGAGTGCAAAACATTTTTGGCCTGTCTATGAAGAAGCGGCCAAGCTCGATTGCGCTCTGGCGGTGCATGGGGGTTGCTACGGCGACCTGGGCTTTAATACCTACACGGTTTTTCCTGCCACCCGTGCGCTAGGGATGCCGGTACCTCTGGCCATTGCGGCGACGGGTATGATCGTTGACGGTGTATTTGATGTATTTCCCACCTTGCGCGTCGGCTTTTTGGAAGGCGGCACCAGTTGGATTCCCATGGTCATTGACCGTTTGGAAAGAGAATTGGAGTACGGCGGCCTGCGCATCAAACGCAAACCAGCGGACTACTTCAAAAGCGGCAAGCTCTTCTGTAGCTGCGAGGGCAACGAAAAAGCTCTGGCCTATGTCATCGAACGCGTCGGAGCGGAACCTTTTATGTTCGCCTCGGATTTTCCTCACGAGATTTCCCTCGACAACTGCATGGAGGAGATCGACGAAATCATCGAGCGCGAAGATTTGAAAGAAGAGCATAAAACCGCGATCCTCGGCGACAACGCGCGGCGTTTTTACAAGATTTGAAAAGTTTTCCGCCTTCATACAAACCGAGAGGACGTTAGAGATGAAATTGCGCCTAAGAATTGCGGTGATCAGCCTCGCCGTTCTGTCGATGGCTTTCATGAGCGCTCAATCCGCCGTAGCGATCGACAAAGTAAAATTCCTGTATTCGCCGATCTCGTATCACAGTCTGCCTTTCCTGGTCGCCTATGAAGCCAAGCTTTTCGAGAGGCACGGACTGGAAGTCGACCCGGTGTTCGCCGGCGCCTCGTCGCTGATCGTTCAATCAATGCTCGCGGGTGAGGCGGATCTCGCAGGGATGGCTGGGCCCGCGGTAATCTCCAATGTTCTTAAAGGCGGTGATGTTATACAAGTTGCCGCGCTGGTCAAATCGTTCAGCGTTCCCTTGTACGTTCAGCCTTCGCTTACCCAAATTTCTCAGCTGAGCGGCAAGCGCGTCGGAGTCACCCGCTTTGGATCGGTTTCGCATTTCACCGCTAAAGCAATATTGGACCGCTCCAACGTCACGGACGCGGTCATTGTCCAGACCGGCGGTTACCCGGAATCGATGACCGCGCTCAGCACGAACGCCATCGCCGGCGCGATGATTCCTGCGCCGCAAAGCGTCGTACTGCGCGAAAAGGGCTTTCGCGAGCTGGTGAGCATCAAACAAATCCGCGATCTGAACATTCGCTTCATTGAGCAGGGGATCGTCGCGCGTCGCGCCTACGCGGAGAAAAACTCGGACCTGGTGAAACGTTTCATCGAAGCAGTCTATGACGGCCTTAAAAAAATTCACGACGACAAAGCCTTCGCGATTAAAGTTCTCGGCAAGTACACCAAGGTCACCCGCCCGGCCATGCTCGAAGAGAGCTACCAGGCGGGAATCGATGCTTTTGCCAAAGATCCGCGCGTGCCGCCGGAAGTTTTCAAGGACCTTTCCGAGCAGCTTGTCGGCCTAAAGCTCATCGACGCGGCGGCCGCGCAAAAGACTCCGCTCGCCGCCTATTACGACAACCGCTATGTCGACGAGCTGGAGAGAGCAGGTTTCTTTAAGCGCCTCTGGCAGTAGACGAAAGCCGGCCGGTTGAGGGGTCATCAGCAGGTTGCTGAAAGAAGGTTCGGAATGCTTCGAGAGCCTCAGCATGAACGGAAAATCCTCAATGATATCAAAATCCCCCCGTTCGTCACTTCGATAAACTCAGTGCAGGCTCTGAGCCCCGTCGAAGGACTCCGACAGAGTTTTTCAGCAGCCTGTTTTAGTTTAGTTTGAGCCATTTGAATTCAGGCCATGAAGGAGAGATTTGATGCTGGAGGGTTATCAAGTATTCGATGCTGACGCCCATGGCTCGCTCAGCCCGGCCATGTGGGAAACACTGCCTAAGGAATACGCCGTCCGGCGTCCTCGCCCCGTCGATATCTCCGACGCAACCGGTCTGGGTAATTATACCGCTGGTTGGCTCATCGAAGGCCGGCTCGAACCTCATGCCTTCGGTCCGGGCGCACAGCAGGCGAATACCCCGCGCCTCATCATACCGGAGTTCGGCGCGGACACGAGCCGCGAGATCTGTTCCCCCGGTAGTGTAAGCCTCACGGATATTCCGGCGCGGATACGCGACCTGGATCGCATGGGCTTCGACAGTCAAGTGCTCTTTCCCAGCACGCTTTACGCGCACATGACCGCCGATCCGGGTTTCGAAGCGGCGTTATATCGATCCTACAACCGCTATGTCGGCAGCCAATGCCAGCAAGCGCCCAAGCGGCTCAAATGGGCCGGGCTGTTGCCAGTGCGTCACCAACCGGAAGCGTTCGCGGCGCTGGAGGAGATGCAACGGCTCGGCGCTCGCGCCGCCGTTGTCTTCGGCACCGCGGGCGAGCGGCTGCTTTCTGATCCGAGTTTCCTTCCCGTGTGGGATGAGTTCGCGCGCACCAGGCTGCCGCTCTGCGTGCACATGGGCATGAGCTATCCGCCGCTTGCGGAACTCGGGCGCTCGATCTACGACGGCCACATCATCGGCATGTCGCTGCCGGCGCAGCTTGCCTTCATGGCGATCGTCGGTCATCGCATGCTCGACCGCTATGCCGACTTGAAAGTCGCATTTCTCGAGTTTGGCGCCGAGTGGATTTTTTACATGGTCGCCAGGATGGACCATTACCTGCCTCTCGATCGAGGCGCCCATATCTGGGGCATGAGCATGCCCAACGCGGAAAACCTGCCGCGAAAAAACGTGGAAGAATACATGAAGTCTGGAAGAATTTTCATCGCCGCGGAGGCCGATGACAAGTTATTGCATAACCTTTTCGCGCTGCTCGGCGAGGATCAACTTCTGTTTTCATCGGATTTCCCCCACGGCGAAGGCCGGGAAAATGCGGCGCTGGAAATTCTTGAACGCAAGGATCTTTCCCAGGCGCAAAAGAAAAAGCTTCTGTACGACAACACGGTGCGGCTTTTCGGCGAGCCGTAGGTTTGATCGTAGAGGCACTGGCTACGCCCCCGTTTCTGCTCGCCGCAATTGCTCGCGCAGCGCTTCCAACGTCGGCGCGATCGGCGTGAGTTCTTTCTCATCGAAACGAATCGCTTCCGGTTGTTTCAATCCGTGACCGGTAAGGTTGCAGACTACGAGGTCATCGGGATCGATCAGTCCGGTCGCCCGAAGTCTCTTGGCGGCGGCAACCGAAGTTGCAGCCGCGGGTTCAGCGAAAATTCCCGCACGTCTTGCCGTTAGACTTTGCGCTTCAAGAATTTCCTCGTCGCTCAACGGCACGGCCGTCCCATTGGACTCCCGCAGCGCAGCCAGCGCGCGCCAACCCAAAGACACCGGATTCCCCACCTGGATGCTTTCCGCTACCGTCGCGCGTGCCAACATCGGCTCGATATCGACAAGCCCCTTCATGAACGCATGAGTGATCGGCGCAGCGGCTTCGCTTTGCGAAGCCACGAGCCGTGGTAGCTTTTGAATCCAGCCCAAAGAACGAAATTCTTGAAACCCCTTCCACATGGCGTAGATTCCCGTGCCGCCGGCGGTGGGATGAATCACCCAGTCAGGAACTTCACCGTCGAGCTGGTCGACCATCTCATAGGCGTAGGATTTTTTGCCCTCATCGCGGTACGGGTTGGAAGACAAGCAGTCGTACCAACCGAACTCTTGGACTGCTGCCTTATAGAGTTGAGCGACCTCGTTATCAAAGTCCCCATCGACGACCACGACCGTCGCCCCGTAGGCTCGAGCCTGAATAATCTTGGACGGCGCCGTTTCCACCGGTACCATCACGACACTCCGCATCCCGGCCGCCGCCGAATAAGCAGCAACAGACGCAGCGGCATTCCCCGTTGACATCACAGTCGCTATGGCGAAACCGAGTTCTTTCGCTTTGGAAATGCCGACGCTGTTACTGCGATCTTTGAGCGATCCCGTCGGCAAGACGGTATCGTTCTTCAAGTAAAGGCAAGGGATATTTAGCTCCGCCCCAAGCCGGGTTGCATGGATCAACGGCGTAGAGCCCTCGCCGAGGGAAACAATGGATGTCCGGCTCTCGACGGGAAAAAAATCGAACCAACGCCAAATGCTGCGATCCCGGCTCAGAGACATTCCCTGCAGATCGGACCGCGTGAGATGGGCGATCTCAACGTTGACCTCGAGGATGCTCTCGCACGACGGACACCGAAAGACGATCTTCGACCCCGGCTCCTTGCCGCACTTCGGGCAGCGTAACGCGCTAACAATCCCCATAACCTACCGCTAGGAATTTAATGACTTGTCCAGCATTCCATTACTCCAACACTCCATTATTCCAATCCCCCCTCCCTACGACGTCCGACCTTCGATTTCTTTGAGAGATTTCTCAAGCTCTCCTTCCAGATCCCCAACGTCAAAGCCAACAGCCCGTGCGCCGTCGAGGGTGGCAATGCAGATCATTACCAAATCCAATACCTCTTTCGGCGGCGGCTCATCCGAATGGTCGTATAAATAGTGATCAACCCGGCCTTTAAGAGTGAAAAAATCTTTGAGGCAGACCACCGGCGGGAGGTCCCGTACCGGCCCACTATTTTCCGTTGATGGGGTGAAAGCGATGCCCCCGGGATCCACCAGGGCAACTTGAGTACCGTTCTCGAAAAGCAAAACCAGATAATTATCCTTGGTCTCCGGATGGACCTTTTCCTCAAAAGCCTTTAACTCTTGCCAAGGCAAGCGGATCGTTTTCCCAGATGCAACGTCCATTAGAGAGGAACTTTCTTCGTCAAAGAGAACTACGTGTCGATGGGTTTCCACCCAAGCCCGTACCTTCGCTTTCGCTTGATCCACGACGTCTGCCATAAATCTATTCTACCACGCTCAACACAAACTCCGAGAACCAAAACACCTGCTACTTGATCGTAATCAGATAATGATTCATGTGTAGGCGATGCCGGGCGTCGCCGAACTGCCGACTTCATTCGCGGAGCGTAAGCTGCTGCGTTGGCTTTTCTTATTTTATTTTTTGTTGTCCTTTACGGCTCCTTCATTCCATTCCGTTTCAGCGACGACCCGGAGTTTGTTCGCTCCCAATTTGTTCGTTTCTTCACGCCCCCTTACGACCACGGCGTCAGGCGATTTTCACTACCTGACGTTGTGAGCAATGTTCTCCTTTTCGTCCCCTTCGGGTTTCTTTGGGTCGGCGGGGAATTTTCCCTGCGCATGCAAAGTCGCTTCTGGAGAGTCGCATTCACCGGGGGAGTTTTAGGACTTTTGTCTGGTCTAATGATCGAATCCGGTCAAATGTTTTCTCCGGGCCGAATTGCATCGATCCTGGACGCCTTATGCAACGGAATAGGCTCAGCCACAGGCGCCGCGGCAGGATTCCTCCTATTCCGAGCTTTTCGCGGCAGCTTTGGCTTAATACTGTTGCAGCTCTTACGACAACGTCCCTCTCTCGTTCTCCTGGCCTTGCTCCTACTCGCATCGGTTGCCGACGCTTACTATCCGTTTGACGTTACTTTGGACGTCTCCGCTGTGTGGCACAATCTCAAAAATAGCCGACTGAATCCCTTCGCGGGAGGACTACGACGATTTTGGTTGGACCTGTTTGTGGAAAAAATCCTGCTCTTTGGGGCGATTGGATACCTGGCGTTACAAAACCTACCCAACGGCACTCTCCCTAACCGCCGGCTGGCCTGGGCCGCGTGCAGCGTCATCGCTATGCTCATCGAGATAGGCAAGTTATTCTTTGTAGGGCGGGTGCCAAACCTCGACAACGTTGTCCTCAGCAGCCTCGGCGCCCTGGTTGGGGTTCTCTTGATTCCACCCTTGGCTGCAACACCCTTTGCTCGTCAACATGCCAGGCGGATCCTAGTGATACTGATACTTTGCATCATTGCCTATGAGGAGCTTTCTCCATTTGACTGGATCCGATCGGCAGACCAGATCCCATTTCGGGTTGCTACCATCGAATGGCTTCCTTTCAGCACCTATTATTCTGCCGAGCCGCAAGCAGCGCTTTTCGATCTGGCAAAAAAACTGTTTTTGTTGGGCCCCCTCGGCTTTCTTATCGCCGCGGGCACCCGCGATGTAAGCCCACGAAGACGACAAGCTCTCGCCGCTACGGCGGGCCTGGTGGTGGGTCTGATTCTCGAAGCCGGCCAAATTGCCCTGCAATCACGGAATCCTTCGCTGACCGATGTCTTGCTGTTTGGTGGAGCCGCTTGGGCAGGCGCGGTGATATTCGGGCGCTATAGGCGGATACGGGACGGCAATTTATAATTTTGGACGAAACTCGGTAGAACGTGATCCAAACCGTCAGGACGCGACAATGAATGAGTAATCGACTGGGCAGACTTCGATGGTATCGAGCCGAGCACGGCGCAGGTTGCTTCGCTTCCTTTGTGGAAGCATTCGTGAGCAACTTACTTAGACTTGCCGTCTAGCGGGGACAATTCGAATGACTCGATGGGATGTTGCGTCTAACAGACAATGCGCCAGTCACGCCGTAAAAAAAGGAGGGATTTATGAAGAAATTGTTACTCGTTTTGGTTATGTGGTTCGCCATCTATGGCGTTGCTATCGCCGCAGTGAATATAAACACTGCGACGAAGGAGGAGCTAACCTCGCTGAAAGGGATAGGCGAGAAACGAGCCCAGGACATCATTGATTACCGAACCAAGAACGGTCCCTTTAAGAGCGTCGACGACCTTGAAAAAGTTCCTGGAATCGGCCCGGGGACCATGAAACAGATTCGGTCGGAGCTTACCACAACCGGTAAATCCGTGGTCGACAAGCCGGCTGCGACTGGTACAAAAAGCAAGGCGGGAGACTCCACGAAAGCCGCCAAGTCCGAAACCAAGAAGGCTGAGCCCGCTAAGAGTGACGCAGCGAAGGCGGAAAAGAAAGCCGCGGACACTAAGACGGCAAAAACGACTGACATGAAAAAAGCCGAGCCAGCAAAAAGCGATGCAACGAAAGCCGACCAGGCCAAAGAAAAGACAGCCGCTAAACCGAAGGCAGATGAGAAAGCCAAGGACGCGACGAAACCCTGACGAAAAGAAGGTGGAAAAGAAGTAGCAGCTATCAACTCCGACCGACTTCGCTGCCAGGAACGCAGCGGGGTCGGTTTTTTCACAATCGCGCCGCGCGTGGATACAGTAGACATTCCAAGATCTCTGAAGTATTGAGTCTCTCAGTATGCCTGCATTCTACGCGCGGCGGTTCTTACTGAGTCTGGCATTCGTCTTTTTCGCAGTTACCGAAGCTTCCGGTCAAGTATCCGCAGCTCCGGAAAAGCCATCATTGCCGTTCCGACTCCGGCATTGAGCATGCTGTCGGTTCTCTTCGCGCAGGACCGAGGGCTGTTCAAAAAAGAAGGGATAGAGCCGCTCATCGCGTCCATGAGCGGTCGTTTGGTAATAACCTATGATCCGGAGCTCATCCGTTCCCACAAGACCTCCGCCGGATGCTTCGCTTTCTTACCCGTCAAATGTTCGATCTGCTGGCGGCAGGAGATGCCAGGCGCCACGATCTCAACTTCAGTGCTGGCCGCTTTAACCGCCGGAGCGAGACGGCGATTGCCGATCGTCAGCGACAGATCGTAATGCTCTTTTTCGAAGCCGAAGGAGCCGGCCATGCCGCAGCAGCCTGAGTCGACTTCGTTGACGTCAAAACCTGCCGACTTGAGAACCGCGACTGTCGGTGCGGTTCCGACGAGAGCCTTCTGATGGCAGTGGCCGTGGAGCAGTGCCTTGCGGCCCCTGGTCCCGAAGTTGAGGGATATCTTCCCCGCGTTCTGTTCATTCAAAAGAAACTCGTCCAGCAGGAAACTATTCTTGGCAACGCGTTTTGCATCGTCGGTTCGTAAAAACTCCGGGTACTCGTCGCGGAGGGTGAGCAAACAGGAAGGCTCCAGGCCGACAATGGGAACCCCCTTCTCAGCATATTCAGCGAGTTGATCGACGTTCCACGTCGCGTTGTTCTTCGCTTCTCCCAGCATGCCTTTTGAAATCATCGGCCGGCCGCAGCATCGTTTATTGACCAACCGCACATGGTACCCCAAACGCTCTAGCAGGCGTGTCGCGGAGATGGCGACGTTGGGGGTATTGAAATTATTAAAGGTGTCATGAAACAGGACAACCTCCCCTTTCGCCCCTTCGCCGTCTGCCTTGTGGTCATCAAACCAATCTTCGAACGTGACGCCGGCGAATTGAGGCAATGGCCTCCGGCGATCGATCCCCGCCAGTTTCTCCATAAACCAGCGATTCAATCCTAAACCTACGATCCAGTTTGACAATGGCGCAAATTGCGAACCGATACGGTTTAGCCGCTCGATGCCGCCGAACATACGATTGCGAAGCGGCAGGCCATTGGCACGATGGTAGTGATCGAGAAACTCATACTTGAGCTTCGCCATGTCCACGTTGGAGGGACATTCCGCTTTGCAGGCCTTACACTCCAGGCAAAGATCCATAACTTCGTAAAGCCGCTTGCCGGTGAATTCTTCTTTGGGGACCTTCCCCGAGAGCACTGCGCGAAGCGCATTGGCTCTACCGCGGGTCGAATGCTCTTCATCCAAGGTGCCCATGTAAGACGGGCACATGGTGCCGTCGAGCTTCTTGCGACACTCCCCCATGCCGCTGCACATTTCTACGGCCCTGACAAAGCCGCCTTGGCCGCTGAAATCCAAGGTCGTATCCGGTTGCCAAGTCTTGTACTGGGGACTGATCCTGAGCGACTCCGTCATGGCGGGCGAATCGACAATCTTTCCTGGGTTCATGAGACTTTTTGGATCAAACACTCGCTTCACTTGACGAAAGGCTTCATAGAGAATAGGTCCAAAAAGCTTCTTGTTGAAATGGCTGCGCGCCAAGCCATCGCCATGTTCGCCCGACATAGCGCCATTGTACTCAAGGACTAGATCTGAAATCGCGTTAGCGATCGAAACCATCTTGGTCATCTCGCTGGGTTCCTTGAGGTTGATCAGCGGGCGAATATGCATACAGCCGACGGAACAATGACCATAGTAGCCGGCAATTGCGTCGTGGCCGGCAATAATCTCTCTGAAACGTTTGATGAACTCCGGAAGCTGCGCCGGCGCGACGGCAGTGTCTTCGACGAACGCGATCGGCTTTTTGTCGCCCTTAGTCCCGAGAAGCAATCCAAGTCCGGCCTTTCTTATTCCCCAGATGGCTTTCACCTCTTCAGGTTTGAATGCCAGGCTGGCGGCATAACCGATTTGTTCTTTCTTTCGTAGTTCTTCGAGTTTGTAGACCTGTTCCCTGACCGCGTCTTCAGTTTCACCCGCATATTCCACCATCAACAGAGAATCAGGATTCCCCTGCACAAAGCCGAGCTTCCTCGATTGCTCGATATTACCTCGGGCCAAGTTGAGAATCATCTTATCGGTGGATTCCATCGCATAAGGCGCCGTTTGCAAAACTACTTGGGAGCACTCCAGTGCTTCTTGATCGCTGTAGAAGTGAATGACATCCATGGCCGTCCACTTGGGTTTCGGAACAAGACGCATCTTGGCCTCGACTACCGTAGCCAATGTCCCTTCGGAGCCGACAAGAATGCGCGACAGATTGAAGGGCTGCGGTTTAATGAACTCATCGAGATTGTAGCCGGACACTCGGCGCATGATCTTGGGATAGCGCGCAAGGATTTCGTCCTTATGTTCTCGCGCAAGGCGCGCAATCTCCCGGTAGACCCGGCCCTCGAGTGTGTCCGCCCTGCTCTTAGCCTCCATCGATTCGGCGGATAAATCCTTCAGTACCACTTCGCTGCCATCGGATAGCAAGACGGTGAGCTCCAAGACGTGATCCAGTGTCTTGCCGTAGGTGAGCGAATGAGCGCCGGCGGAGTTGTTGCCGATCATGCCCCCGATGGTGGCCCGGTTTGACGTCGAGGTGTCGGGGCCGAATTGAAGTCCCATCGGACGGACGTGGGCGTTAAGCTCGTCCTGAACGAGTCCCGGTTGGACACGGCACCAGAGTTCTGCCTGGTTCACCTCCAGAACGTTCTGCATGTACTTCGAGAAGTCGAGCACAATGGCGTGCCCCACCGCCTGCCCCGCAAGTGAAGTGCCGCCGCCTCGGGGTAACACCGGCACTTGAAACTTGTTGGCGATTTCGATCACCGCTTGTACGTCGCCCTTGTGACGCGGCACGACGACGCCGATGGGCTCAATCTGGTAGATGGAGGCATCCGTGGAATAGAGCAGACGCGAGTAATGGTCGAAATGAATGTCTCCTTCGAGATGCCTTTTCAATTCAGCGGCAATTTCAGAATATTCATTATTTGTATTGGTCTTCATACGGACCTCTCGGAAACTGACAACAACCGCGGCCTGAGCCACCTGCTCTTATGCCCACCGCATCACCAGGATCCCGATGACAACTAAAGCGGCCGCGATCCCATCTCTGAATGTCACAACTTCTATCCCTTTCAGGGTGACGCGCGCAAGAAAAAAGCTGATGATCGGTTGCGTATTCCAGATGGGCGCGACCACCGAAGCAGGGGCGTAAAGCAGCGCATTCAAGGTAAAGACGGAACCGATGGCCTGCAGCGCCCCGGCGAAGACAAAACAAAGAAAGCTAGGCAATGGGAACCTTTGCCATTTCAACTCTATCTTGAGCAAACTGCCGAGAGTAAGCAACACCATCAAGCCGGTCGCATGTATGGTCAAGGCGCCGAGCATGGGAGAGCCCCCGCTGTCGGTTGCAAATTTTTTCATGACCGGCACAAGCCCGTAACAAATAATCGCCAGAATTGAGGTTAAAGTGAGTATTCGTTTGGCCGGAGCGCGACTCGACTGCGGCTCGGCTTTGGGAATGAAAAATATACCGGAGACAATCAGGATGACGCCGGCAAGTACTGTCACCGTAAGACGTTCGCCGAGCAGCAATGCTGCCAGCACAATGGTTACCAAGGACGAAGTATTATTCACTAACTGCGCCCGGGTCGCTCCGATCTGATCAACACTCTTCACAAACAGGGTCCGGCCCAGATAAGCACCGACGATGCCTATGGCGATGAAAACGAGCATGGAGGCAGTAGATATCTGTCCCCTGGCAACAGAACCTTCCAGCAACGTAAACAAAATTAGAGCAAAAAGAATGGCGGCTTGTTGAATCAAGGTCGCCGCGCTCACGTCTGAGTTGACCAGTCCCCGTTTGACTAAAACAGGGCTCGTCCCCCAGAGAAGGCCGGCGATGACCGCATACAAAATTCCGGTTTCCATCGTCTAGATTAAAGCATTCCCCGCAAAGCTGCCCTGGCCTTTTCGAAAATGCTATGAAACATCGGCCGCGTGAGTTTTCCGGTGAACGTATTTTGCTGGCTGGGATGATACGAGCAAATTAACGTCAGACCATTCGGCAGCATGATTGATGCGCCATGCCCAAACCGCGGCCGTGGTTTGGGTACCGCCCCGCCGTTTTCTTGATGCGCCGCAAGAAAGGCATCGAAAGCAATCTTTCCCAGCGCGATGACCACGCGGATATTTCCAAACAGTTTGAGCTCTTCAACGAGGTAAGGTCGGCAGCGCTCAAATTCAACTCGGCTCGGTTTGTTCTCCGGCGGCGCGCACCGAACAGCTGCGGTAATATAGCAATCCGTTAGTTTCAGACCGTCGTCTCGGTGAATCGAGTCCGGCTGATTAGCAAATCCCGCAGCGTGAAGCGCTCCGTACAGCCAGTCGCCGCTGCGATCTCCGGTAAATATTCTGCCGGTGCGATTACCCCCATGCGCCGCCGGCGCCAAACCCACGATTAGTAGCCGTGCATCAGAATCGCCGAACCCCGGTAAAGGTCTCGCCCAATAGTTTTCTCCTTGGTACCGCCGCGGCGGATTACGCGCCACCTGCTCGCGCCAGCGCACCAGCCGCGGGCATTTGCGGCAAGCGGTTATGGTTTGATGAAGCTGTTGAACGCCCTTCATGGAGTGTCTGTTAGCACAAAACCGAGCCTATGGTCCATGTTGCTCTCGTCGTCTTCGCTTGGTGTATGCAATCTCCAACTCTGGTGTAGGCCTATCCAGACTTTTTTATGCGCGCTTACCCTTATATCGCCCGACCAAGAAAAATTTCTTGTCTCTGATTTCCTTACCAAGGATTCCCTTAATCGACTCTGCAGGAATAAGAGGGGGAACATCGAATGACCAAAAAATTTTCTACTCATTTACTCCGCAAAAGCAAGAAGCTGGAACAAGGATTGCTTGGGTGAGCGTAGCGCTCTTTGAGTACCATCGACGGCTATCGCGAGGCGCTCTCTCAAACCATCACAAACTACAAGTTTGATAGGTTCGTACAGGAAGGAAAAGAATGATTTCCAACCTAAGCCGCTTTCAATCGCTCTGTCACACTTTTTTATTCATTGTTGCAACCATGATCTGGCACGAAAAGATTGATGCCGCGTCACTCCAATTAACTTGGGCTGACAATTCTCAGAACGAAGATGGTTTTGATATTGAACGTAAAGCGGGCACCACTGGTGTGTTTTTAGCGCTCACCATCTTGGGTGCTAACGAAAGCTCGTATACCGACGCCAATCTGGCGAACGGCACAACTTACTGTTATCGAGTACGTGCCTTTAATAGCGTCGGTGGTTCACCCTACTCCAACGAGGCCTGCGCAACCACTTCTGCTTCCGCCCCAACTCCACCGCCAACCGCCAATACTATTTCCACCAATATCGCCAATGGAGCGGTACTAAGCGGTTCTGCGGTTATCTGGACGGCCGTTCCTTCCGGCGTTCCGGTTCGGGTTGAATTTTTTATCGACGGCACTCTTGGCACAACGGAATTGCAATCCCCGTATCAATTCAACGGTGATCCTTCGGGAACTCTCAATACAACGACCCTCGCCAACGGCTCCCATCAACTAAAGGTCCGCGCGACCTATGCCGACGGCTCTATCGCCGAACGGACTGTTGCTGTCACAGTTTCAAACACATCAACACCAACCCCAAGCCCCACTGTCAATACCATCTCCACCAATATTGCCAACGGCGCGGTACTAACAGGTTCTTCGGTGATCTGGACGGCGGTTCCTTCTGGGGTTCCAGTTCGGGTCGAATTTTTTATCGACGGCTCTCTTGGCACAACGGAATCCTACGCCCCCTATCAATTCAATGGTGATCCTTCGGGAGTTCTCAATACAACGACCCTCGCCAACGGCTCCCATCAACTAAAGGTCCGTGCGACTTATGCCGACA
>Ga0184612_10001031_pt1 | contig 13376 bp, 12 predicted proteins | sample PLM3_60_coex_FD_133163 | JGI IMG/M metagenome (GOLD analysis project Ga0184612, IMG submission 133163) | Groundwater sediment microbial communities from an aquifer in East River, Colorado, USA - PLM3_60_coex | ecosystem: Environmental > Terrestrial > Soil > Riparian zone | place: USA: East...
AAGAGCCATTATGCCGACGTGCGGATTATGCCGACCTGGTCGCGGAAGGCTTGCCGCACAGGGTGATCGGGCTCGCGAGGTCGGCATAATCCGCGGTTGGTGATCGGCTCTTCCTGCAGGTTCGTCCAGGGAGGAGTCGATAATGAATGACGCGCATCTTGGTGTCCGGATTGTCGGACCGTTGGCGCCGCACGCGGACGGATTCCGTTCGTGGCTGAGCGAGCACTGGTATGCCCCGCTGACGGCCGCGGGGCAGCTTCGATTGATGGCGCACATCAGCCGGTGGCTAGCGTCGCAGGGACTTGACTGCTCCGCCCTCACCGATGAGGTCGCAGCCGAGTTCCTTCACGCGCGGCGGAGGGCGGGCTATCGCAATCTGCTATCGCCACGAGCGCTGGCGCCGCTGTTGGACTACTTGCGCGCGATCGGCGTCGCACCTGAGCCGGTCGCCCCGGTAGCGACGACACCTGCCACCCAGCTGCTGCAGGACTATCGCCGCTACCTGTTGGACGAGCGGCGCCTGGTGGACGGCACGGTGCGGGGCTATGTGGAGGTGGCCCGCCGGTTCCTGGGCTACTGCGCGCAACTGCGCGTGTCGGATCTTGCCGCAGTGACCGCCGGACACCTCAGCGGCTTCGTCCTGGACGAGTTGGGGCGCCGCCAGCGCGGGTCAGCCAGACACGCGGTGACGCCGCTTCGCTCGCTACTGCGCTTCTGCCAGCTGCACGGGCTGGCCACACCAGAGTTGGCGATGGCCGTCCCGGCCGCGGCCAACCGACGCGATGCCAGCCTGCCACGGTCGTTGACGCCTGCCGATGTCACTCGTCTGCTGGCCAGCTGCGATCGCCGCACCGCGATGGGACGTCGCGACTACGCGATGCTGTTGCTTTTGTCGCGGCTGGCGCTGCGGGCCGGCGAGCTGGCCGCGTTGCGCCTGGATGATGTGGACTGGCGCGCCGGAGAGATCGACATCCCCGGCAAGGGCGGACGTCGGGAACGGCTGCCGCTGCCCGACGACGTGGGCCAGGCGCTCGTCGGCTATCTGCGCCGCGGGCGCCCCACGACAGGCGACCGGAGCCTGTTCGTGCGGTTCTGCGCACCACGCACCGGCCTGAGCTCGGGTGGGGTGACCAGGATGGTGCACGCCGCCGGCGATCGCGCGGGCGTCACGGTGACCGGAGCGCATCAGCTTCGGCACACGGCCGCCGCGCAACTGCTTCACGCCGGTGCACCGCTATCGGAGATCTCCCAGCTATTGCGGCATCGCCGTCCCGCGACGACCGCGATCTACGCCAAGGTCGATCGCACGACGCTGCGGCCGCTGGCCCGCCAATGGCCGGTCGGTGCCCGATGAGCACGATGCGGCAGGCCGCCGAGGACTACCTCACGCTGCGCCGAGCATTGGGCTTCAAGCTCGAGAAGCCGGGCCGACTGGTGCTGCAGTTCGCCGACCACCTCGACCGGCTCGGCACCCGACAGGTGACTATCGACCTGGCGTTGAGCTGGGCGCGCCAACCAGCTGCGGCCAACCCAGTCTGGTGGGCCTACCGGCTGTCCGCGGTGCGCGGCTTCACCGCCTACCTGCACCCGCGCCTGCCCGGGATCGAGGTGCCGCCAGCGGATCTGCTGCCGCTGCGCACGAAGCGGGCCACGCCGTACTTGTATTCGGCCGAGGACATCGAGGCGCTGATGGCAGCAGCGCGGTGCCTGCGCTCGCCGATCGCCGCGGCAACCTACGAAACGCTCATCGGCTTGCTGGCCGTGACCGGCCTGCGCGTCGGCGAAGCGATCAACCTCGACCGCGCCGACGTCGACCTTACCGCCGGCATGCTCGTCGTCCGCAACGGCAAGTTCGGCAAGAGCCGCGAAGTGCCGCTGCATCCGTCCACCGCTCACGCGTTGAGCGACTACGCCCAACAGCGGGGCCGGCTGCTACCAGGGCGCACCGCGCCCAACCTCTTCTTGTCCACCACAGGCACCCGGCTGTCGGACAGTCGAGTCGAATCGACCTTCCGCGATTTGGTGCGCCGCGCCGGAATGCAGCCACGCTCGGCGAAGTGCCGTCCCCGGCTGCACGATCTCCGACACAGCTTCGCGGTGAACACCGTGCTGGACTGGTATCGCCGAGGCGATGACGTGCAGGCCAAGATGCCGCTGCTGTCCGCAGTCCTGGGGCATGTCGATCCGAGCGCGACCTACTGGTATCTGTCCACCGCGCCGGAGTTGATGGCACTGGCCTGCGCACGTCTTGAGCAGAACGAGCCACGGTCATGACTCTGATCGCGCCAGCGCTGCAGGGCTTCTTCACTGACCGGCTGCTCGGTCAGCGCAACGCCAGCCCACACACCGTCGCGGCCTACCGGGACACCGTCCGGATGCTGCTCAACTTCGCCAGCCAGCGCATCGGCAAGGCGCCATGCCAGCTAACGATCGACGACCTCGGCCCGATCGTCGTCGCCGCGTTCCTCGACCACCTGGAAGACAAGCGAGGCAACAGCGTGGCGACGCGCAACGCGCGCCTTGCTGCGATCCACTCGCTGTTTCGCTACGCGGCGCCGCACCATCCAGAACACGCCGCGACGATCCAGCGAGTGCTCGCCATCCCACCCAAGCGCTGCGAGCGGACGATCGTCACCTTCCTCGCCGAGCCAGAAATCGACGCCCTGCTCGCCGCCCCGGACCGCAGCACCTGGACCGGGCGACGTGACCACGCGCTTCTCGTGCTCGCCATCCAAACCGGGCTGCGGATCTCGGAGTTGACCTCGCTGACCGGCCACGACCTCCATCTCGGAACCGCACCCCACGTCAGCTGCCACGGCAAGGGACGCAAGCAGCGGATCACCCCGCTCACCAGCCGAACCGTTGCCGTGCTGCACGTGTGGTTGACCGAACGCGCCGGCCAACCAGATGATCCGCTGTTCCCGACCCGCACCGGGCGGTCGCTGAGCCGCGACGCCGTCGAGCATCGGCTTGCCATCCATGCCAACACCGCCGCGGTCGCCTGCCCGTCCCTAGCGGCCAAGAAGATCACCGCACACACCCTGAGGCACACCGCGGCGATGCAGCTACTTCACGCCGGAGTCGACACCAGCGTGATCGCCCTCTGGCTCGGGCACGAGAAGGTCGACACCACGCAGATCTACCTGCACGCCGACCTTGCGATCAAGGAACGAGCACTCGCCCGCACGAAGCAGCAAGCCGTTGAGCCAGGACGCTACCGACCTCCAGACAGCGTGCTCGCCTTCCTCGACTCGCTTTGATTATGCCGACCTCGCGAGCCCGATCACCCTGTGCGGCAAGCCTTCCGCGACCAGGTCGGCATAATCCGCACGTCGGCATAATGGGTCTTGCCGGTGCCGGCCGGTCCGACCAGGCAGAGGTTCTCGGTCGCGGTGATCCATTCCAGGCTGGCGAGGTAGTCGAAGCTCGCCGTGTTGACCGAGGAGACGGTGAGGTCGAATTCGTCGAGGGTCTTGGTGACCGGGAACGCGGCGGCCTTGAGGCGGGTGCGGGCGTTGGAGGCGTCGCGGGCGGCGATCTCGGCCTCCACCAGGGTGCGCAGCAGCTCCTCGGGTGCCCAGCGTTGGGTCTTGGCGGTGACCAGCAGTTCGGGTGCGAGCGTGCGCATCGCGGCCAGCTTCAACCGCCGCAGCCCCTCGACCAGGTCCGGGGCCAGCGTCGGCGCGGCCGCGCTCATGACAGGCTCCCGGTCGCCGTATCGGCGGGTGCGCCGATGGCGTAGTCGGCCAGGGACCGCACCGGCACGACCGGCAGCTCGAGCACCAGCGCGTCACCGGCCGGGCTCGGCTCGGGTGTCCCGGCGCCGGCGGCGAGGATGGAACGCACGTCCGCCGCGCGCCACCGGCCGAACGCGACCGCCCGGCCCACGGCGGCCAGGAACGCCTCGGGGCCGTGCGCGGCGTGCAGGGTGTTCAGCTCGGCCAGTTCCGGGCCGAGGCGGGTGTGTCCGGCCGCGGCGGCGCCGGTGATGAACGCCTCCGCGACCGGCCCGAGCGCGCAGAACTGTTTCTCGGCAACGGTTTTCGGGCGCACCGCACGCCGTGGCGCCGGGCGCGGGCCGCCGTAGTGCGCGTCGAGTATCGAGGCCTCACCGGGCGCGACCAGGGTGTGTTCGGCCACCACCTCGGCGTCGCCAGCACCGGTGTCGGTCACGATCACCAGCAGCCGCCCGTCGTCGGTGCGCAACCCGACAGACTCTCCGACCAGGCGCATCGGCACCGAGTATCGCGCCGAGCCGAACCGCACGCACGACAGCCGGTCGACCTTGCGGGTCACCAGCCGCCCGATGCTGGCCCGCAGCGACGGCAGCGGCGCCAGCAGCTCCCGCTCGATCGCCAACCGTTCGGCCGGCACCGCGCAGATCTCGCTATGGACCGCGGCGTTGACCTCCACGCACCACGCCCCGGCGGCCGCATTGGCCGCGGCGAGATCACCGAACGGCGCGCCCGTCCCGTCCACTCCCGGCACGACCAGGTCGGTCTTGGCGTAGCCGACGAGGTTCTCCACGATCCCCTTCGATTCCGGATCCGCGGCCTCGCAGTAGTCCGGCCGGAACCCGTAGTGCGCGGCGAACCGCACGTAGTCCGGGGTCGGGATGACCTTGTTCGCGACCACCCCGCCCTTCAGACAGCCCATCCGGTCCGCCAGCACCACCCCCGGCACCCCACCGAGGGTCTCGAAACACTCCGCGAGCAGCGCCAGCGTCGTGTCGGCCCGCTCATCCAGCGCGAAGCGCACGAACCGGACCCGGCACCAGGCCAGCACCGCGCAGAACACGTGCAACCCGCCCAGGGTGCCCCAGTCGATCACCAGATGCTCACCCGGCGACCACACCGCCGGCCGACGAGGGTGATGATTCCCCTTACGCCACAACGCTTTCTGCTCCGCGACCAGCCGACGGAAGTTCCGCGCCGACCCCGCATACCCGCCGGCCTGCGCCGCCGGCAGCAGCCGCTTCGCCGTGATCCGGCCAAGGGTCTTCCCGACACGCTCGGCCACCAGGTCGGTGACCGCGTCGAAGTTGTGCTCCCGCGGCCGCCGCCCGGGTGCACCGCCGTCGGACTCGAGTCCGGCGACCACCCGCTTCACCGTCTTCGGTGTGGTCCCGCTGATCGCAGCGGCACCACGATACGTGCCCACCTCTCGGTAGGCCGAAATGATGTCCATCCGTTCCCTCGCAGACTTCAATGGAAGCTCCCTGGGCGGTGCGGTGACTGGCAGACACCGCCACCGTCACCGCCCAGGGCTCACACTCCCGATCGACACGACGAACGAGAGATGAGGACATTTACCTGGCCACCAGCGAGGACCAACACCCGGCCACACCCGGGGACTTTCTCATGGCCATGGACACCATTGGGGAGGACGGTACGTCTGGCAGCTGACAGACAGTGATCAGCTTCTGGTCGCGTGGCGAGAGACTCCGGAGACCGATGCGGAGGATCTGGAATCTGAGCTCATAGCCCAGTTCGTAGCAGACTTTGGCAGGCGTACCTTCGCGAACCGGAATGCCGGCCGAGCTATCTCATGACGGCATGCATCAGGGCATGCAGCAAGTACTGCCGGAGGGCCCAACTCGCGCCCGTGCTCAGGCGGCGGAATGCCGCGCCGCGTCATCCGCGCGGATCGCAAGCATGACAGGGCGGATCAGGTCTAGGGCGGACTCAGCCGTCGAGCACCTCGCGCAGCCGGGCGGCGAACGCGTCAGGGTCGCCGGTCTGGCCATACTCCCCGCCCAGGAAGCCACCGTGGTCGCTCGGGAACCTCGTCGGCTCAACCCCGAGGGCAGCGGCGACAGCCATCGCGCCGCGTTGCGCGAGTAGACCGTCCGACTCGGTGCCGTACGCCAGGACTACCCGGGTCGGGGCAGCCTTGATCGCGTCGTAGTCGGGCTGGTATCCGGTGGTGTTGACGATGTGGCCGCGACCGAGCATCGGATCCTCCCGCGAGCCGTCGTCCTCCGTCGGCAACCCGAACTGGGCCGGGTCCGGAGCCGGCCGATCGGTCCAGTCGGCGGGGACCTCGCCGCTATGCATGATCAGGCCCAGGAACTTGGCCATCCCCGGACCCAGGCCATCGCGCTGGTAGGTGTCTTGGACATCGTGGATGGCTGCGAACGCTGCCTGACGGTCGGGCAATGCCGAGACGAGCGGTGGCTCGTGGGCGACGAGGGTGCGAACTACGTCAGGATGCGCCGCGACGAACGCCAGCATGTTCACCGCGCCACCGCTGCTCGCCAGGACATCGACAGGGCCGGAACCCACGGCGGCCTGGATAACCCGGTGGATGTCGTCGGCATGTGTCTCCGGGGTGGGATCCGCATCGGAGGTGAGTTTGCTGCGCTCGCTCTGCCGCGGGTCGTAGGTGACCACGGTGCGGTCGGTGAAGTGGCCGGCCAACGTCGTGAACCCGGCGGCGGCCATCGGCGAAGCGACCATCAGCAGTGGGGTCTTGTCCGCGTCGCTGCCGGAGCGGACGTCATAGGTCAGTACGGCGCCCGGTGCGTCGATCGTATGGGTCGTGGCTTCGGTCATCTGGGCCTCCTCCGTCCGGATCGATTCCATGCTGCCCCGGCACGCTGGCTAGGTCGAGGCGCAAGGTCGGCGGTTGGTGGTTGGTGCGCAGCGCCTACCACGCCGAGCGGGAGGTCACCACGGCTGCGGGCGCGATCGCAGAGGCGGCAGCCCTGGCGTGTTCAGCGTGCTCCTGGTGGAGGAAGCAGAATGTACCGATTGCGTCGATGGCGCTCAGCGTTCACGTCGACTTGGAGTCCCGCTCGTCTGCAGATCCGGGCGCCGTCTCGCGGCAATATGACGCTGACATGGACGCCTGCCGAGCAGGCGGCGCCAGTCCGAAGCGCGCATGAACGCACCCTCGCCCCTGAAGGCGTGGCCGGACGTTCCGACGAGTTGTTGGTGTGTCGCGACGACCGCCTCTTTCCCGTCGACTGGTTGCGCCGGGTCGCCATAGAACGGGTGGGAATCACCCCGACGAGATCGATGGCGGTTACTGCGTCGCCTTGAGCCAGCCGAAAGAACTTGCCGATCGACTGCATGGCCTATTTTGTAGCGACATGCGCTCTGGTTTGTGGCTGCCGCTGTTCGAGGAGCTTGCCGACCCGGGCGTGGTTGCGCGTCTGGCCGCCGACGCGGAGGAGCGGGGCTGGCACGGGGTCTTCGTGTGGGATCAGCTCCGCTGGCGTGAGCCGATAAAGCAGGTGGCCGATCCGTGGATCACCCTGGCGGCGATCGCGGCCGCGACCGAAGCGGTGATGCTGGGCCCCATGGTTACCCCGCTTCCGCGCCGCCGCCCGGCCAAGGTGGCCAGGGAAACCGCGACGCTGGATCGGCTCAGCGGTGGCCGCCTCATCCTCGGCGTGGGTCTCGGCGGGGACCAGTTCGCCGGCGAGTTCTCAGCGACCGGGGAGCAGGTCGATGATCGAGTGCGTGGCGAGATGCTCGACGAGGCACTCGCGATCCTTCTGGCTGCCTGGTCCGGCGAGCCGGTCAACCATCGCGGCAGACATTACCTTGTCGATGATGTTCAGTTCCTCCCTCGGCCGGTGCAACGGCCGCGGATACCGGTGTGGGCCGCGGCGTTCCCAGGCAAGGTCAAGCCACTGCGCCGGGCGGCCCACTACGACGGCTTCTTCCCGGTCAACCTCGAGGGTGTGGATGTGTTCGCGCAAGCCGTGGCGGCAGTCCGCGACCTGCGCGGCGATAACACGGCGCCTTATGACATCGCCGTCGAGCTTCGTCCCGGCAGCGATGTTGCCCCTTACGCCGAGGCTGGCGCCACTTGGTGGATGACCGACTTGGAACCAGGAATCTCGTTGGACGAGGTGCGCGGTGTGATTCGAGAAGGCCCGGGGGGATGACCCGGTCACGTGCATGCCTACACCGAACGTGGAGCGCAGTGTCCTCACATCGGCCACGAGCGAATCGCGCATGGCGTGGCCATGGCTGTGGGCTCTCACGCCTCCGGGCCGTAGCGCCAGCTGCAGGAGCCAGGGCACTCCCTGATCAGCGGCGGAGGGTAAGGGGCTGTGTCCCGCCGGGTACGGGCGTGCCGTGTTCGTCGAGCAGGCTAACTTCGGCGTCGGTGGTGTTTGCGGGCATCTGTGGCAGGCGAGTGCCGGACATCTGGATGGTGTCGTCCGGTACTTGACGGGCGTGTCGACCTGGTCCGATGGCGTTGACGATTCGCTTGTGTGTGGACCGCTTGTAGTCTTCGCTCCGACGGTGGTCAGGAAAAGCACATCCATGCCCCTGAACTTGCCGCCCTTGCGCCGAATGCGTTTGTTCATCTGACGTCCGATCCAGCGAGAGAAGCGGCCGCTGGAGGAGGGGACGCGCGCACCGCGCGTCCCCTTTGGTGTCTTCTCGAAGCCCCTTTCCTGTCTCCGACTTGGCGGGCTCTGGTCGATGTCCCGTCAGCTCGCTGAGGGGACATCGACCACGAGGGCATCGCCCTGCACCCGGACCGCATAGACCTGGACGGACCGTGTCGCTGGTCCCCGCAGAACGTCACCTGTCGAGACGTCGAAGCGGCTACCGTGGCAGATGCACTCGAGGGTCGTGCCGTCGAGCTCCCCCTCCGAAAGCGAGCAGCGACGGTGCGTGCAGATGTCGCTGAACGCGTAGAAGGTGCCCTCGACGTTCGCGACGGCGATCTCGTAGCCACCCGCGTCGAACTTGGTCAACCCGAACTGCGGGACGGCGCTAGCACTCCCCAATGTCACGGGCGTGATCCTGGCGCCGGGCTCGGCTCGCTCCGGGGGCCGGCGTCGGAAGCTGGCCTGGACCAAGGTCTTGATGCGGCGCAGCTGGCTCATCTCATCCTCTCTGGGGTTGGGCTTGCTGACCTCTCCGAAGAGCAGGCGGGTCGCTTCAACATCGCACCCAGGTCCTCGAAGTTCTCGATTATGAGTTCAGTGGGTTCGGTATCGCGTATGTCCTCCACCACGCCTCGGCGAACTCGCCGAGAGTTACGAGCCTCCTCGCGGGCCGTCGTCACCGGGTCGTCACGCTCCTCCGAGGAGTCTACGTAGCCCCACCCAGCGGCCGGTGATAAAACTGCGGTTCGGACATGGGGGCATCCACGATGCCACTGCTGCCTCGCTCGAGCACGATCGGATCCATGGTCATGCATCCGCTCGTTCAGCTCGAGGTCGCGACCCAGCGACACGTCGATATCGCAGTTCGCGCGGACGTCAGTGTCGCGCCCGCATGGCGGCGACCGCTCGAGAGCAGGAGGAATCATCGATGAACGACCGTCTTACAAGCAGACTCGAAGGCAAGAAAATCCTGGTCACCGGCTATACAGGGCACTTGGGGGGCGCCTTCGCCGAAGGCCTCGCCAAGAACAACCAAGTCACCGGCGTCACACGGATGGCCACCGACGAGGAGTTCACCCGAGGCGCCGTCGCCCAGACGTCCACCCGGCGTCCACGAGCACGGCGGCCAGGAGCCTCGCTCCATGCCCCTTCTAGTCTGACTCAAGAAGGGAGCCCGCCATGACAGCTGGAGGAGTGACTGCGGAGGGGCGCGTACTCGCCGACGGCAACGAGATCCCTCTTCTCGGCCTCGGGGTCTGGCAGATACCGAACGGGCCGGTGTGCGTGAACGCGGTTCGCTGGGCGCTCGAGCTCGGCTACCGGCACGTCGACACCGCGCAGCTCTACGGCAACGAGGAGAGCGTCGGCCGCGGGCTGCGCGAGAGCGGCCTACCACGCGAGGAGGTCTTCATGACGACGAAGTTCCTTCCCGGGCTGCGCGACGCGGATGCCGAGGCCGAGCGGAGCCTGGAACGGCTGGGCGTCGACCAGGTCGACCTCTATGTCGTCCACTGGCCGCAGGGCGAGCCGACCAGGGCCTGGCCCGGAATGGAACGTGCGCACGGACGCGGCCTTGCGCGCTCGATCGGCGTCTCGAACTACGGCGTAAGCGAACTCGACGAGCTCATGTCGGTCGCCAGGATCCCGCCGGTTCTGAATCAGGTGCAGTTCAGCCCGTTCACGTACCAGCGGAGGCTGCTCGAGGCGTGCGAGGAGCGCAACGTGACGCTCGAGGCCTACAGCTCGCTCGGCACCGGCCGGCATCTCTCGGACCGGCGTGTGCGGCAGATCGCCGAGCGCGTCGGTCGCACGCCGGCCCAGATACTTCTGCGCTGGTGCGTGCAGCGGGATCTTCCCGTCATCCCGAAGTCGACGCACCGCGACCGAATCGAGGAGAACGCCCAGATCTTCGACTTCACGCTCTCCGACGAGGACATGGCCGCGCTCGACGCGCTCGACGAAACAGACGGCACCCGGCGCGCGCTCTAACGCCCGTGGTGGTAACGCGGATAGAACCGGGCAGGCTAGGACTCGAACTCTGATGCGAAGAGGTAGCTGACCGCGAGGCTGCGATAGGGCCGCCAGCGCTCGGCGACTTGGAGCACCTCCGGCTCGGTCGGCATCTGGTCGAGGCCGTAGACGTTTCTGATGGCCCGGCGGAGTGCGAGGTCACCCGCCAGGACGACATCGGGACGGTCGAGGGCGATGATCAGAAAGCCGTGCACCGTCCAAGGACCGATGCCAGGGATCGCGGTGAGCGCCGCCTCGATCTCCTCGTCGGAGCGTTGCAGGAAGGTCTGGTGGCTGAACTCACCGGTGGCGAATCGCTCAGCGAGTGCCCGTAGCGTCTCAACCTTGCGCCGGGACATCCCTGCGCGCCGGAGCGCCTCCGGGTCGGCGTCGAGGATCTGCTGCGGTTCAGGCAAACGCCCACCGAACAGAGCCTCCAGACGGTCGAGGATGGCTCGCGTAGCGCGCACGGATAGCTGCTGCCCGACGATCTGGAACACCAGCGCTCCGTAAGCATCCATCTTCGGGAGCTCTGCCATCCAGGCGCGCGGGTCGAAGTTCGGGTGTTTGTCGATGAGCCCCGCGAGAACTGGGTCGGCGTCGCGTAGGTGCTCGCGGGCCGCGGCGTACCGCTCGTTCATGACCTCATGCAACACGAGATCCGCACAGGCGCCCGCGGACCGCCAGCCGGACTACTAGGGCATCTCGCCGGGGACTTCACGGACGCGAACGCCGCCCGTGCGAGTGCACATTGGTCGCAATGCACGACCGGAGTGCGACCGCCGCACTCCGAGAGTTCTGAAGGAGAACCCACATGAGCGACCATAACAACAGCCCCCGCGGGGTGGCCGAGCCGGCAATCGACATCGGCGACCTCTACGTCTTCCCCAGCTCGTCCCGGCCGGGCCAACTGGTGCTCGTCATGACCGTCTTCCCCAACGCTCAGCCGGGAGCGCTGTTCTCGGACGCCGCCAGCTACCGGTTCCGCGTCCGACCCGTGACCATCCCGGCCAGCCGCCCCGGCTCGCGCTTCGAGGTCGGCACGGATGAGTACGACATCACTTTCGCGTTCGCGGCGCCGGTGACGACGGACGACGCCGGGGACTCCGTTCAGGAGGGCACTGTCACGCTCCCGAACGGTGCCACGGTCTCCTTCCGTGTGAACGACGAGCAGGGCGCCGAGGCGCCCGGCGCGCGCGTCTTCGCCGGGCTGCGCATGGACCCCCTCTTCAACGACTCCACCGGGTACGTCGAGACGCTCGCGACCCGGCGGCTCGCCTTCCAGGCGAACGGCACCAACGGGGCCGATGGGTGGGACATCCTGGGCATCGTCGTCGAGCTCGACGTCGCCACGATGCTCGGGCGAGCGCCGGGAACGCTGTTCGCTGTCGCCGCGGAAATTGTCACGGCCGGCAAGTTCCCGGTGCGCGTGGAGCGGTTCGGGCGTGCCTTTGTGAAGGGCCAGATGCTCGGCCAGATGGGAGTCGACACGGTCAACCGCGACCTCGACCTTCGTGAGCTCTGGAACCAGGAAGATCCCTTCGAGCTGGCGCCGAACTACCTCGGCGCCTACCGCGCCCGGCTGGACGCCAACCTGGCCGTCATGGACGGCATCGACGGAAAGATCGACTGGCCACTGGAGCCGGATGGGACCCACCCGCTGACCGAGCTGTACCTGGGCGACTACCAAGTCGTGGACGTCGCGAAGCCGTACGCCGAGGACAGCTACCTCGAGATCGAGCAGGCGCTGCTGCAGGGCCGCGCTCACGAGACCTCCGGTGGCCGGTCGCTCAACGACGACGCGGGCGACACGAATCTCACGTTCGTCATCACGGGCGGGAATGGCCCGCGCATCAGCGACGGTGTCGACCAGGCGACTGTGCGAGCATCGGACAGCTTCCCCTACCTCGCGGCGCCGAATCCCGTCCCGGCCGTCGCCGGCAGGGCCCTGGCCCCCTCCAAGGTCGCCGACCAACTCGCCTTTCTCCAACAAGCCGGTCTGGCGAGCCGCTGAGCGGCCTGAAGGCCCGGGGGAGCAATCCCCCGGGCTCGACGGGAGGAGATCCTCTTGATGGTAGACAGCGGGCCTATGACGACGGCGGGGGTCATCGCCGTCGCGAACCTCGAGGCGCGGATCGACGGTCAAGTGTCACGAGCGACGGGGGGACGGCTCACCGTCGGCGAGCGCGCCGAGCTAGTCGAGTTGATCGCGTTGCGGGGCCATGTGCTGGGCAGCATTGCCGACGCCGAGCGGGCCGCGGCGTTGGCGGACGAGCTCGTCGGCCAGGTGCCGAGCGACGCCCGGTCCTTCGTGGCGCGCGCAAGGATGAGGGGCCTCTTCCACCGGTTCGCGTCGGCCCTGACGGACCTCGACACCGCGGCGGCCTTGGGCGGCGATCGCGTCGACCTCGATGCGGAGCGCGCCGCGATCTATCAGGCGCTCGGACGCCACGACGAGGCGCTCGCGATCCGTCGACTGGCCGTTGACAGTCAGGCCGACTTCAGCGCGCTGGCAGCTCTCGCAGGGGTCTACGGCGAGCGCGGGGAGATGGACGAGGCGGAGCGCTGGTTCACGGCGGCGACACGTCGCTACCGCGGCACCTCGCCGTTCCCGCTCGCGATACTGGAGTTCCAACGCGGCCAGCTGTGGATGGAGCACGACGATCTCCGCCGTGCCCGTGCCTGGTTCGATGCGGCGGTCCGCCGGCTTCCGGCCTACGTCCCCGCGCGGGGCCACCTAGCCGAACTCGACGCTGCCCTGGGGGACATGGCGGCGGCCATCGCCCGCCTTCGGCCGCTGGCGCTCGCCTCCGACGATCCCGACTACGCGACGCAGCTGGCCCGCATCTTGGACGACGCCGGCCAAACCGAGGAGGCGCACACGTGGCGCGGCAAGGCGGAAGCCCGCTATGACGAATTGCTCGCGCGTCACCAAGATGCGTTCGCCGACCATGCCGCCGAATTCTGGCTCACGATCGGCGGCGATCCCGAGCGAGCGCTCTCGCTCGCG
>Ga0184612_10001034_pt1 | contig 13369 bp, 11 predicted proteins | sample PLM3_60_coex_FD_133163 | JGI IMG/M metagenome (GOLD analysis project Ga0184612, IMG submission 133163) | Groundwater sediment microbial communities from an aquifer in East River, Colorado, USA - PLM3_60_coex | ecosystem: Environmental > Terrestrial > Soil > Riparian zone | place: USA: East...
AGATGGACCTCCGGATCGAGATGGATGCCGGAGCGGGCGTGGACCAGATCCTGGATGTTCGCGATGAGCTCGACCACGTCGGATGCCTTCGTGCCCTCGGCGGCAACGATGAAGTTCGCGTGCTTCGCCGAGACGACCGCGCCGCCAACGGACAGATCCTTGCCACCGGCTTCCTCGATCAACCGGGCAGCGTGATCTCCGGGCGGGTTCTTGAAGACGCTCCCGCAGTTCGGCTCGGCCAGCGGTTGCGTGCGCCGCCGCCACTCCCGGGCTTCCTCCATCAGTCGGCGGATCTCCGAGCTTTCCCCCGGCGCCAGGCGCACCGTCCCTCCCACGACGACGGCGTCCGGGGGAAGGTCGCTGTTCCGGTAGCGGAACCCGGCGGCGGTCGCGGAGACGATTCGAGCCGCCTGGGTGGCGAGCTCGAAGACGTCCACCGACTCGACCGCCTCGGCGACCTCGTGGCCGTGAGCCCCAGCGTTCATGCGGACGGCTCCACCGAACGACGCCGGGATGGCCACCCCGAACTCGAGCCCCGTCAGGCCGTGCGACAGCGCCACGCCGGCGAGCGCGGGGAGCGGCATCGCCCCGCCGGCCGTGATCCGGTCTCCGCTCCTCGCGGCCCACCGGTACCCCCGCCCCAACCGAAGGACCAGTCCCTCGAACCCCCGGTCGGCCACCAGGATGTTCGATCCCTTCCCGATGACCACGACAGGAATGTCTGCCTGGCGGACGGCCTCGCCCGCCGCCACCAGATCGCGTTCGGATTCTGGCTCTAGGTACAGGGCCGCGGGACCACCGATCCGAAACGATGTCAGGGGCGAGAGGGGGAACTCGGTGCGGACGCGCTCGCCGCAGGCCGCCCGAAGGATCGACTCGGCCCGCCGCAGGGCGTCGGTCACGATGCATCCCCCAGCCGCTCCAGGACTTCATCGGTGATCATCGGGATGTCGCCGGCACCCATCATCAGGACGAGGTCGCCCTCGCGCACCTCCGCCACCAGGAATCGCACGACGTCTCTTCGGTGCGGCAAGTACGCAACCCGTTGCCCGGGGGCCGCGGCGGTGAGCGCGTTCACCACCAACTTGCCCGTGACCCCTGGGATCGGATCCTCGTCGGCGTGGTACACGTCGGTCACCACGGCCAGGTCCACTCCCGCGAGGCTCTCGCCGAGCTCTCGCGACAGCGCCCGGGTCCGCGTGTACCGATGCGGCTGGAACACAACCACCACGCGCGAGCGATGATCGACGGGCGCGGCTTCGAGCGTCGTGGTGACCTCGGTGGGGTGATGCGCGTAGTCGTCGTAGAACGCCGCGCCTCGCGCCGAGCCCCGGAACTCCAGACGCCGCTTCACACCCGTGAACGAGGAGAGCGCCTCGGCCGCCTTCGCCGGCGGCACTCCCACCTCCCGAGCGGCGAGCAGCGCGGCCGTCGCATCGAGGATGGTGTGGGCGCCGATCACCTGCAGGCGAAGCTCCACCGATTCGCCGTCCTCCATGATCACCGTTCCCCGAGCATGGCCGGCCTCTTCACCGATGGTCAGCCGCACAGCGTTGCCAGGATCGCAGCCGTACGTGACCGCCGTGGTCCCCGATCGTTCCAGGACGGTCCGCGTGCCAGGGTCGTCGCCGCACGCCACCACCCTCGCGGCCTGCCGGACGAAACTGGCGAAGGCGCCTTCGACTTCCGGCCGTCCGGCCGGATAGAAGGCGTGGTGGTCCGCCTCGACGTTGGTGATCACCGCCACCTCAGGATGGAACAGCAGGAACGAGCCGTCGCTCTCGTCCACCTCCACGACGAACAGGTCTCCCCCGCCGTGCTTGGCCCCGGAGCCGATCTCGTTCAGATCGCCGCCCACCACGAAGCTGGGGTCCAAGCCGGCTCGTTCCAGGATCACCGACAGCATCGACGTCGTCGTGGTCTTGCCGTGGGTACCGGCCACCGCCAGGGTCCGAAGGTCCGCGGCGAGGGCCGCCAGGACCTGGGCCCGGGCGAGGACCGGCAAGCCGAGACGCCGCGCCTCGCGGAGCTCGACGTTTCGTTCCAGGACGGCCGAGGACACGATGACGGCGTCGGGGTCACCCACCTGCTCGGGCCTGTGGCCGACGAAGACGGTGGCCCCCAGGGCCCGGAGCTCGTCCAGCCCACGGTCCTTCAGGTCCGAGCCGGCGACCGTCACCCCTCGCGCGATCAACATGCGAGCGAGCGAACGCATCCCGTATCCCCCGATACCGATCAGGTGGACGGAACGGATCCCGGAGAGATCCGGGACCTCGAGCGTGGCGATGCTGCCCCGCGGTGGCACGAACGCGTCGCTCACCCCTCGGCCGCCTCCGCCACCGCCTTCGCCAACGCTTGGGCCGCGTCGGGCCGGGCCACGGCCGACGCGCGCTCCGCCATCCCTCGGAGGCGTGGCCGGTCCTCGAGGAGCCCGATCACCTTCGATGCCAGGAGCTCGCCGGTGAGGGCGTCATCCATGATGACCATGGCCGCCCCCGCGCGCTGGAGGGCGCGCGCGTTCGCCTCCTGATGCCGGCCCGTCGCGTACGGATAGGGCACGAGGATCGACGGCAGGCCGCACACGGTGACCTCGGCGACGGTGGTGGCGCCCGACCTCGACACGACCAGGTCGGCCACGGCGTAGGCGAGCTCCATGCGGTCGAGGAACGGGAGGGCCCGCACGAGCAGCGCGCCGCCCCGAGACAGCCGACGCTCCGTCTCCTGAAAGTGTTGGGTCCCGGTGAGGAGCACCACCTGGAGGTCGCTCCGGTCGCGCAGACGTTCGAGCGCGTCGGTCATCGCTCGGTCGAGGTGGAGCGCGCCCTGGCTCCCGCCGAACGCGACGACCGTCGCCCGGCCGGTCTCCAGCCCCAGGGTCGATCGGGCTTCCGCGGCGAACGCGGTCCGGTCCGGTTGCACGGCGAGGATCTCCTCGCGGACCGGGTTCCCCGTGACCTCGGTGACGATGCGCCTGGGAAGCAGACGCGCCGTCTCACCGAACGACAGCGCGACCGTCCGGGCGGCCCGGGAAAGTACCCGGTTGGCCAGCCCGGGGACGGCGTTCTGCTCGTGGAGCACGAGTGGGCGCCGCCACCGGATCGCGGCGAGCGAGGCCGGGGCGCTCACGTAGCCGCCCATCCCCACGACGACGTCGGCCCGCGCCACCAGAGGCCGGGTCCGACCGATGGATCGCAGTGCCCAGAGCGGTGCCGTCACGGCGCGGAGCGAGAGCTTCCTTTCGAACGGCCGAGCTTCGACCGTCGTGAGCGGGAACCCGGCCGCGGGGACGAGGTCCGCTTCGAGCCCGCCGGCGGTTCCCACGAACGCGACGCCGGCCCCATGCCGTTCGGTCAACTCCTTTGCCAGGGCGAGCGCGGGGAACACATGCCCCGCGGTGCCGCCCCCTGCGATCACCACCCTCATCGGGTCGTCCGGGTCCGCGCGCCCTGCGAGGATGTCCCGGCCTTGCCGATGTTCACCAAGATCCCGACGGCGGAGAGCGACACGACGAGGGACGACCCCCCGTACGAGAGCATCGGGAGCGGCACGCCGGTGATCGGCAGCAGTCCGGTGACTGCTCCGAGGTTCACCACGATCTGGAGGCCGAACCACGAGACGATTCCGGACGCGAGGAGCCGGCCGAATACGTCCGGCGCGCCCGCCGCGATCCGGATCCCGGCGTAGATCAACACCCCGAACGCCACCACCACGACGATCTCACCGATGAGGCCGAGCTCCTCGCCGAGGATGGAAAAGATGAAGTCCGTGTGCGCGTTGGGGACATACATCCACTTCTGACGGCTGGTCCCCAGCCCCACCCCGAACCAGCCGCCCGATCCCAGTGCGATGAGGGACTGGATCAGCTGGTATCCCGTGTTCTTCGCGTCGGCCCAGGGGTGAAGGAACGACAGGAAGCGGGCACGCCGGTATCCCTCCGCCATGATCAGCGCGAACCCGATCGCGAGCCCGAGAATCCCCACCGCTGTCAGGTAGCGGAGCCGAACGCCCGCGGCGAACACCAACAGGAACACCGAGCCCGCCAGGATGACGGCGGTTCCCAGGTCGGGTTGGAGGATCACCATCCCGCACACGAGCACCGCGACGGGAAGGAGCGGCAGGGCGAAGTGCGTCGGTTCATCCATCCGGCTCCACTTACGAGCCAGGACGGTCGCGACGAACACCACGAGCGCCAGCTTCGCCAGCTCCGACGGTTGGATCGTGATCGGTCCGAGCGACATCCATCGCGACGAGCCGTACGCTTCGATCCCCGCTGTCGGGTGGAGCACCAGCGCAAGCAGAACCACGGTGAACCCAAGCAGCGGAACGGCCAGGCGCTGCCATGCCTCGTACCGCATCCGCGAGGTGATGACGAGGGCGGCCGCCCCGACAACCGCGTACGCAGCCTGCCGCTGGAAGAACATGAAGCTCGAGCCGTACTGCGCGTACGCCGTCACCGAGCTCGCCGACAGCACCATGATGAGGCCCCCGGTGGTGAGGAACGCAGTGGCTCCGATCAGCATGGTGAGGTTCCGCCGTGCCGTGACCTCCGTCCGGGACCGAGGCCCGTGCATAGCGTCGCGGCGAGCCACCACTCGGAGCCGGGGTCGAGCCGGTGCCACGACCTCAACGCGGGCCATCGGCCATCTCCTCTGCCAACCGCCGTGCGGCCCGGGCGAATCGCTCCCCGCGCTCGGCGTAGTCGCTGAACATGTCCCAGCTGGCGCAGGCCGGCGCGAGCAGGACGGTGCCCCCCCGCGTGGCCAGCTCGAACCCCTCGCGCACCGCTTCCTCGATCGAACTGGTCTTGCTCACGGCCACCTTGGACTCGAAGAGCACGGCGATCTCCGGCGCCGCTTCTCCGATCGCCACCACGGCGGACAGCGCCGGCGCGGCCTCCGCGAGCGGCGACAGGTCGACGCCCTTGGCCACGCCCCCCGCGATCAGGACGACATCGTGCCGACCCGACAGCGCGTGGAGCGCCGCATGGACGTTCGTGGCTTTGGAATCGTCGAGGAAGACGACGGATCCCACCCGGGCCACCTCCTCGCCGCGATGTGGGAGGGGAACGGTCCGGCGCAGGCCCTCGGCCACCGAGCTGGGAGGGAGACCGAACGACAGGGCGGCGGCGGCCGCGGCTGCGGCGTCGGCCCGGAACCCATGGGCGTCGGACACCGGGGTCCCCAGGCGGGCCTCGCCGTTCACCCGGGCGACGAGCTCCCGGCCCACGAAGCCGACCTCGCCGTCGCCCGGCGGACCCATCCGGAACCACACCACCCGGCACGGGGCGCCCACGGAGATCTCCCTCCCCTGATCATCGTCCGCGTTCCCGACGTGGACGTCGTTCTCGTTCTGGCGCGCATAGACGCGTGCTTTGGCCTCGGTATATCGCTCGAACGATCCGTGCCAGTCGACGTGATCCTGCGCCACATTCAGCAAGACCGAGACGCGTGGATGCAGCCAGTGATGGAAGCGCAGCTGGAACGAGGAGGCTTCAACTGCCAACGCCGCGTGTCCCTCTCTCGCGGCCAGGGAGAACGCGTGACCGATGTTGCCGCACGCCGCGGCGTCGAGGCCGGCGGCCCGCATCATGGCGGCGACCATCATCGTGGTCGTGGACTTGCCGTTCGTCCCGGTCACCGCGACGAACGGCACGTGACACAGTCGAGCGCCGACGTCCAGCTCGCTCCAGATGGCCACGCCTCGATCGGCCGCCCACCGCAGGATCGGCGCGCCCTCCGGCACGCCGGGGCTGGCAACCACAGCGGTGACGCCGTCCAGGTGCCAGGGCTCGTGGCCGCCCGTGAAGACCTCCACGCCGAGCTCGCGGATCTCCCTCGCTCCGGCGGCCTCCGCGCGCTCCTCGGTCACCCTGACCTCGGCTCCCTCCTCCGCCAGGACCCGTGCGGCGGCGCGGCCGGCGACACCGAGCCCCACGACCAGCACCCGATCGTCGGCGAACGCGTTCGTTCCGTCGACGACGCCTCCTCGGTCGCCGTCGAGCCTCATCCCGTGCCCCCTCGCGCCAGGAAGTCGGCGTAGAACAACCCGATGCCGATGGCCACGCACATCCCGGCGATGATCCAGAACCGCACGATGACCGTGAACTCCGGCCAGCCGGCAAGCTCGAAATGATGGTGGATGGGGGACATCCGGAAGACCCGTCGCCCCAGGCCTCGGAACGCGATGACCTGGATGATGACCGACGTCGTCTCAAGGACGAACAGGCCGCCCAACACGACGAGCAGGAGCTGCGTGCTGGTGACGATTGCGAGCGCGCCGATCAGGCCACCGAGCGCCAGCGCGCCGGTGTCGCCCATGAAGATCTGGGCCGGAGCCGCGTTCCACCACAGGAACCCGGCGACCGCACCGACGGCCCCGCCCGCGACGATGGCAGTGTCGAGAGCAGCGTTGACTCCCACCGGGTAGCAGGCGTCCACGACGCCCAACACGCCGCACGTGTGGCGGTACTGCCAGAAGGCGATGTACACATAGGCCGACAGCACCAGGATCGTCGCGCCCGATGCCAGGCCGTCGAGCCCGTCGGTGAGGTTCACCGAGTTGGACGACGACGCGAGGATCAGGAACACCCATGGGTAGAACCCGAGGCCCAGGTTCACTCCCGCGTCGCGGATGAACGACAGATCGGGGGGAAGGTGCGCCAACTTCACGGCGATCAATCCGAAGATCAGGGCCACGAGCGCCTGCCCCGCGACCTTCGCCGCTTTCGACAACCCCAGCGACCGTTGCCGGCGGACCTTGATGAGATCGTCGATGAACCCCACCAGGCCCAAGCCGATGGTGGCGAACACCACCGACAGTCCCGCGGCCGTCACCGTGGTGAACACCACGCGCGTGACCAGGTAGGACCCGACCATCCCCGCGATGATCACCGCGCCGCCCATCGTTGGGGTGCCCATCTTCTCCAGATGGGTGTGCGGTCCGTCCTCCCGGATGTGCTGACCCCACCCCCACAAGCGGAAGGCCCGAATGGCCACGGGTGTGCCGAGGAGCGTCACCGCCAAGCCCACCGCGGCGGCCAGCAGGATGGCCCTCACCGAAGGGCCTCAGCCACGCGTTCCAACCCGGCCACCCGCGACCCCTTGACCAGGACCACGTCCCCCGCTCTGGCCCAGGCCCGAACGTCGTCCGCCGCTTCGGCGGGCGTGTCGACCGAGACCACGCTCTCCGGGACCGCGCCTTCCCGAAGCGCGGCCCCGGCCACCGAGCGGGCCACCAGGCCCACGGTGACGAGGCGATCCACCCCCAGCCGGACCACCAGCTCTCCCAAACGATCGTGCTCGTCACTGGAGATGGCGCCGAGCTCTGCCATGTGACCGAGGACCGCCGCGAGTCGGCCGCCTCGGGCCATCCACCTGGCCGCCCGAAGCCCCGCGGCCATGGACTCGGGATTCGCGTTGTACGCGTCGTTCACCACCCGCACGCCGTCCTCGGTGGTGAAGCTCTCCATCCGCCACCGGGAGACTCCAACTCCTTTCAGCCCCGCGGCGCACTCGGCGGCCGACAGCCCCAGCGCGATTCCGCACGCCGCGGCGGCGAGCGCGTTCGACACCATGTGCTCACCCGGAACGACGAGCTCGGCACGCTCGCGTTGGTCCCCCACGATCAGGTCGAAGCCCGCCCTCCCCTCGTCGTCGAGCACCACGTCCTCGGCCCGCACGTCCGCGTCCTTCGTCAGCCCGAACGTGATGACCCGGGCCCCGGTCCGCCCCGCCAGCTCGCGTACGACGGTGTCGTCCGCGTTCAGGATGGCCGTGCCGACATCAGCCAGGGCCTCCACGGGCTCCGCCGAGGCCTCCACGATGGCCTGCCACGATCCGAAGACCTCCGTGTGCGCGACCCCGATGTTTGTCACGACCACTGCGTCGGGTCTGGCCACCCGGCATAGCTGCGCATGGTCGCCGCGACGCCGGGCACCCATCTCCGCCAGCACCACCTCGACGCCTTCCGGGGCCCCCAACAGCGTGAGGGGGAGCCCGATCTCGTTGTTGAACGACCCCGGGCTGGCGTGTGTCAGGAACCCCGTCGACAGGATGGAGGCCGCGAGATCCTTGGTGGAGGTCTTCCCGTTAGCGCCCGTGATCCCGATCAGTGTGGCATCGGGCATGCGCGCACGCTCGTCGGCGGCCAGCGCCAGCAGCGCCTCACCTGGGTCGGCCACCTCCACGGCCGGCTCCGCCGGAACCGGTCGATGCACCACCGAGCCTGCCGCGCCGCGGGAGAGCGCGTCCCTGACGAAGTCGTGGCCGTCGCGCCGCTCACCCGGCATGGCGAAGAACAGCGAGCCCGGCCCGGCCTCCCGGCTGTCGGTGACGACGGCCGTGACGATCGCATCCGAGCCGCGGAGCCGGCCCTTCACCGCGCGCGCCACATCGGAGAGGAGGCGCGGCCTCATGCCATCCCCCGGAGCGACCGGATCTCCTCTGCCGCGACGATCCGGTCGTCGAACGGCACCGTGCGGTTGGCGAACTCCTGGCCGGTCTCGTGTCCCTTGCCGGCGACGACGACGACGTCGCCATCGCCGGCTTCCGACAGGGCGAGCTTGATCGCAGCGCGCCGCTCGGGCTCGATCACGTAACGGCCCCCGCCCTCCCTGGCCCCGGGTTCGATCTCCCCGATGATGGCCAGCGGGTCCTCGTTTCGCGGGTTGTCGCTGGTGATGACCGACAGATCCGCCAGCGCGGTAGCCACCTTTCCCATCAGGGGGCGCTTGGTTCGGTCCCGGTCCCCTCCGCAGCCCAGCACGACGATCAGCCGGCCGGGCGCGAGGAGTCGCGCCGCGCGCAGCACGTTGCCCACACCGTCCGGGGTGTGCGCATAGTCCACGACGACCAGGAAGTCCTGGCCCTCCTCCACGGCTTCGACGCGGCCCGGCACCCCTCGCACGTCCGCGATGCCCCGGGCCGAGACATCGTCGGGGATCCCGAGCGCCCGGGCCGTCGCCAGTGCCGCCAGGCAGTTCTCGACGTTGAAACCGCCCCGGAGGGAGGAGCGGATCTCCAGGTCGCCTACGGAGAAGGAGATGCCGGAGCGCATGGCCCGGACATCGGTGGCGCGTACGTCGGCACCCGGTCCCTGGCCGAACGTGACGGTGGGCAGATCCGAGCGCAGGAGCCGACGCCCGTGCGGGCTGTCGAGGTTCACAGCTGCCCTCTCCGACAGCTCCGGCGTGAAGAGTCGGGCCTTCGCCTCGAAGTACTCCTCCATCGACGCGTGGTAATCAAGGTGATCCTGACTGAGATTGGTGAACACCGAGCACCGGTAGCGGATGCCGTCGACCCGGTGCTGGTGCAGCCCGTGCGAGGAAACCTCCATGGCCACCGCATCGACCCCGCGTTCGGCCATCTGGGCCAGCATGCGGTGCAGGTCGGGGGCCTCGGGCGTGGTCATGGGAAGCGTCAGCGGTTCCCCGTCGATCCGAACGCCCGTCGTTCCGATCACGCCGGGGACCTGACCGTTCCGACGAAACACCGACTCCAGCAGGTATGTGATCGTGGTCTTCCCGTTGGTCCCGGTGACGCCGACGACGTTCATCCGGTCACCGGGCCGGCCGAAGAACGCCGCCGACAGGGGACCCATGGCCTCTCGGACGGAGGGAACGCGGACCTGGACCACGTCGAGAGGCAACCACCGATCGACCACCAGGGCGACCGCCCCCCGCCCCAGCGCCTCCCCAGCGAAGTCGTGTCCGTCGTGGCCCGAGCCGGGCACGCAGAAGAACAGGCTGCCGGGGACGGCGTCCTGCGATCTGTACCCCACGTCCACCACGTCCACCGATCGATCGCCTCTGACCTCGTGCCGCTGCAGCGACGCGACGAGGTCAGCGAGTGGGCGAGCCGGGGGAAGGCCGGGCGCAACCAAGTCATCCGAGCTTATCGTCCATACCCCCCCGCGCCCCGCGACGGTCATCGGGCGGGGATCACGTGGGGCGGAGGCGGTAGCGCCTCTCCCGGCGCGATCCCCAGGCGCTCGATCGCATACCGGGCCACCTGCTGGAACAGCGGAGCCGCGGCGATCCCGCCGTACTCGGTCGTGGGCCGGTCCAGGATGGCCGCGATCACGACCCTGGGGTGGGAGGCCGGGAGGAAGCCGATGAACGAGGCGAAGTAGCGGTCGGCGTAGTAGCCGCCGGTTGGCCTTGGGATCCGCGCCGTCCCGGTCTTGCCGGCCACGCGGAAGCCGGGGATCCGGGCTGCGGCCCCGGTCCCCGCCTTCACCGCGAAGGCCAGCATCCGCGTGACCATCTGCGCGGTGTCATCGGAAACGACGCGACGGGTCGAAGATGGTGGGGCCGGGTGGAACACCCCCTCGGGGTCGATGGTGCCGCGCACCAGACGGGGCTGGACCCACACCCCACCGTTCGCGATCGTCGCGTACACCGAGTTCATCTGCAGGGGTGTGACCGCGATGCCCTGACCGTAGGCCATGGTGGCCAGGCTGGTGTCCGACCACTGGTACAGGGGCAGCATCATGCCGGCCGACTCACCGGGAAACCCGATCCCGGTGACCTGGCCGAGTCCGAACTTCGACAGGTAGGTCGCAAGGCTCGCCGCCCCGAGGCGCTCCGCGACCTCCACCGCGCCGATGTTGCTGGACTGCGCCACGATGTCGCCCACCGTCATCGCCTCGACGCCATGACGGTGCGCGTCGTGGATGACGAAATCGCCCACCCGCATCTTCCATGGCACCGACAGTTGCTCGTCGAGCGCGAGCGAGCGTTCCTGCACGGTCGCGGCCGCCGTGATCACCTTGTTCACAGACCCGGGCTCGAAGACATCGGTCACCGCCTTGTTGCGCCACGTGCTCGGCCTGGCCGTGGCGAACTCGTTCGGGTGGAACCATGGGTAGGTGGCCATGGCATAGATATCTCCCGTTCGCGGATCCATGACGATGACCGTGCCGCCCATGGCCTGGTTCGACTTCACCGCCTCCTCCAGGGCGGATTGCACCTGGAACTGGAAGTCGCGATCGATCGTCACGACCAGGTCAGAGCCGGGAGCCGGAGCCTGCTCGGCGTCGATCCCCCCGACGATGGGCTGACCCGAAGGGTCGAGCTCCCGGGTCCGCTCCCCGGGCGTGCCGCCCAGAACCCCCTGGTATTCGAGTTCTAGCCCGGCCAACCCGGTGCCGTCCACCCCCACGAACCCCAGCACCTGGGGGGCGAGGGGGCCGGCAGGATAGGCACGCCTACTCGTGGAGAGGAACCCGATGCCGGGAAGGTGCAGCCTCTCCAACAGCACTGCCGTCTTCAACTCGACCTGGCGGGCGAGGTAGACGAAGGTCGTGTCGGCGGTGAGCTTGGGAAGGAGGTCGCGGACCCTCAGGTCCAGGACCCGCGAGATCCTCTGGGCCTCGTTCCATGGGTCCGTCACGTACCGGGGGTCGACGTAGACGTCGCGCGCAGGAAGCGAGATGGCCATGGCCTCGCCCGAGCGGTCTACGACCCGACCGCGCGAGGCCGGCAGTGTCAACGTGTGCAGCCGCTGGTCCAGTGCAAAGGACCGGTACGCGCGAGCCTGGCTCACCTGGAGCACCGTCAGCCGAAGGACGATCGTTCCCATGGCCAGGGTCAGCACTCCGAACAGCGCGATCAGGCGCCGCATGGGCGGGCGCTTCACGGGAGGGCCTCGCTCAGCCACCCCGTGGGTTGGTCGTGGTCCGCGGACCCGGCCGGCGCCGCCGTTCTCGCGGCGGGCACGTGGAGGAATCGGATCTCGTCGGGGAGACGCATGCCGTGGCTGCGAGCCCAGGCGGCGATCCGGCCGGGAGCGGACAGTGCGGCCTGCTGCCGGGTGAGCTCCAGGTTCTCCTGCGTGAGGATGCCGACCCGTTGCTCGAGGTCGTCCACACGGAAGGAGCTCTGGGCGAGCAGGGCGTTCAGCGCGACGAGGCCGAGCACCATCGACCCCACCAGCACCGAGGAGAGGATCAAGAATCCGGACCGGCTCCGGCGGGTCCGGTTGACCGCCGTCGAGGGACGCGGGGGGGCGGTTCGGGGGGGCGGGGCCGGCCGGGGAGCGGGCTGGGCTCGGCGCGAGGGAACGGGCGTGGGGAGATGCGCGGGTATGGGGCGGGCGGGAAGGGCCCGAGCCGGCTGGCTCATGCGGCGGCTCCCCGGGGCTCCTGGTCGGTCGGGCGTGTGGCACCGTCGTTCACCAGCTCGGCGGCCCGAAGCTTCGCGCTCCTGGCCCGGGGGTTGCGGGCCGCCTCCTTCGGTGAGGGACGAACCGGCTTCCTGGTGAGCGACCTGAGCCTGGGCTCGGCGGCCAGGAACCGTTTCACCGTTCGATCCTCGAGGGAGTGGTAGGCGATAGTGACGACGCGGCCACCGGGAGTGAGGAGATCCACCGCTCGAGGCAGGGAAGCGGCGAGCTCCTCCAGCTCCCGGTTGACCGCGATGCGAAGCGCCTGGAACGTCCGGCGCGCGGGGTGGGGGCCGCCCCGCCGCCTTCCAACAGCGCCCGCAACCACCCGGGCCAGTTCATCTGTCGTCTCGATGGGCCGTCGCGCGCGTGCGCGCGCGACGGCCGCCGCGACCTTCCTGGCCCGGCGCTCTTCGCCGAACTCGAACACGATCCGCGCCAGCTCCTCCTCCGAAGCCGAGTTGACGAGGTGGAGGGCGCTCTCGGTCCCCTCTTCGCCGCGCCCTCCCATCCGCATGTCCAGCGGACCGGGGACCCGGTAGCTGAAACCTCGTTCGGCTCGCTCCAATTGCATCGTTGAGACGCCGAGGTCGAAGAGAACGCCGTCCGCCCGATTCCCCGCGGGCACCTCCGAGAACCGGGCGTGGACGGCGACGAACCGATCACCGAACGGCGCGAGTCGCGATCCGGCCAGCGCGATGGCCTCGGGGTCGCGATCGACGCCAACGACTCGCTTGCATCCCGAGCGCAGGAGCGCTTCCGCATGTCCGCCGTTCCCGAGGGTCATGTCGATCACGGTGTCCCGTCCCCCGAGGAACCCGACGACCTCCTCGACCATGACCGGCTCGTGGGTCCTCCCCCTCGTACCCTCATCGGCCACCCTCGTCCCTCGTCCCTCATCCCAGGACCCGGACGGCGAGCAGCCCGAGGGCCACGTAGACGGCCATCGTCGCCGCCGAGTACAGGAGCAACCGAACGCTCTGACCGACCTCCCGTGACAGCGTCCCCCTCATCCCTCTCCTCCGATGTCGAGTGTTCCCGCCTGGTACGCGCCAGCGTGGGTCTGTTCGTAGCGATCGTGGGCCGCGCGGTCCCAGACCTCCATCCGGTCGTAGACCCCCACGATCACTGCCTCCTTGCCGATGCCGACCTCGCCTCGCAGCTTCTGGGGGATCAACAGCCGGCCCTGGGCGTCCAGGTCAACTGGC
>Ga0184612_10001035_pt1 | contig 13367 bp, 13 predicted proteins | sample PLM3_60_coex_FD_133163 | JGI IMG/M metagenome (GOLD analysis project Ga0184612, IMG submission 133163) | Groundwater sediment microbial communities from an aquifer in East River, Colorado, USA - PLM3_60_coex | ecosystem: Environmental > Terrestrial > Soil > Riparian zone | place: USA: East...
AACTCATCGGCGCGACCATCCCGCTCACCCTCACGTAGACACCACACCACCCGCCCACAACAACGAACCCCCTGCACAGCAAGGGGTTCGCCCATTAAGATCAATCAACTTCGGCCTAGATCGACAGTGCTGGGCAGTCCTAGATCGACAGTGCTGGGCAGTCCTAGCGAACCTCGATTGACAGTGCTGGGCAGTCCTAGATCGATTGGATGTGTGTGCGCGTGAGCGACCTGGAGATCCGGCAGATCGGTTACAGCGCGCCGGCCGCCCGTACCCTCGTCGAGGGTGCCATGGCCGACCTGCGTCAGCGGTACGGCGGGCCCGGCGACGACGCGCCGGTCGAGGCCGTCGAGTTCGAGCCGCCCGCGGGCTGCTTCCTGGTGGCCTGGCTGCACGGCGAACCCGTGGCGTGCGGCGGCTGGCGAACGCTTTCACACCTGTCGGGTGCCGGCGGCCCGGATGGGGTCGCGGAGATCAAGAGGATGTACGCCGTGCCGGGGGTGCGCGGCACGGGCGTCGCCGTCGCGCTGCTGCAGGCGGTGGAGGCGTCCGCCCGCGAGCACGGGATGCGGCGCATCGTGCTGGAGACGGGCGACGAGAACCCCGAGGCGATCGCGTTCTATGCCAGGAATGGATACGGCCGGATCAGCAACTACGGCTTCTACAAGGACGAGCCGGACTGCGTCTCATTCGGCCGCGACCTCTGACGCGCGGCTCGCGGGTCGCCGCGCCAGCGAATCGGAACAGCGTCAGGCGCGGGCGACCTTGCCCGCCTTGATGCACGAGGTGCACACCTGCAGGCGCTTGGTGTTCCCGCCGCCGGCGGCGACGCGGACGGTCTGGATGTTGGGGTTCCAGCGGCGGTTGGTGCGCCGGTGCGAGTGGGACACGTTGTGGCCGAAGCCCGGTCCCTTGCCACAGACGTCACACACGCTAGCCACGGGTATCTCCTGGATTGGTCGTCAGAAGCGGCCCAGAACCGTCCCGGGCAACCCGACAAGGGTAGCCGACCTGGCGATGACGACGCGAATCGGGTCCCGCCGGCAGCGCGGTGCCTGCATCTGTCCCAACCCGCCACTAACGTTAGGTGCCGTGCTGGAGAGCCTCGACGCCGCCGCCGTCCGCCGCTGGTGCGCGGCCGGTCTGGCCGGTCTGCAACTGCACCAGCACGAGATCGACGAACTCAACGTCTACCCCGTGCCCGATGGCGACACCGGCACCAACCTCGTTCTCACCGTCGCGTCGGCGTGGCAAGCACTCGTCGCCGAACCCGACACCGAGGGAGAGATCGCCCGCCTCGGCCGGGTGCTGCACTGCATGGCGCGCGGCGCATTGCTGGGCGCTCGGGGGAGCTCCGGAGTGATCGTCTCGCAGCTGCTACGGGGGACCGCCGACGCGCTAGCCGCCGTGCCGGCCGCAAGCGGGCGGACCCTGGCCGATGCGCTCGTCGCCGCGGCGAAGGCCGGCTACGCTGCCGTGGCCGAGCCGGTTGAGGGGACGGTGCTCTCGGTGGCGACGGCGGCCGCAGCAGCCGCCATGGCCGCCGACACCGACGACCTTGCTACCGTCGTCCGCGCCGCGGCGCGGGGTGCCGCGGAGGCCCTCGCCCGTACCCCCGAGCAGTTGCCAATCCTGGCCCGGGCCGGTGTGGTGGACGCGGGTGGGCGTGGGCTGCTCGTGCTCCTGGACGCGCTCGTCGAGGTCGTCACCGGCCAGGCGCCGGCGAGGGCACCGCTGGCGCGGGTCGCCCGGGATCCGAGGTTGCTCCTGGTCGCGCGCGAGGCCGGCTCGACCGAGTATGCGTACGAGGTCCAGTACCTCCTCGACGCCGACGACTCCGCGGTGGGGCGGCTCAGGCGCGCGCTGGCCGCGCTCGGCGACTCGCTGGTCGTGGTGGGCACCGGGGCCGGCGACGAGCTGCCGACGTGGAACGTCCATGTCCATGTCAACGACGTCGGTGCCGCCGTCGAGGCCGGGATCGAGGCGGGCCGCCCCCACCGCATTTCGGTAACGAGATTCGCCGACCCGGCAACGACCCAGCTCGCCGCTGACCCGGCGGCAAGTCGACTCAATGAGGTCCCGGCCGTAAGCCGGTCTTTCGAGGACGCGACCAGGTCGGGTCGCGTCCCGTTCGACGAGACCGCTCGGGGCGTCGTCGTGATGGCCGGTGGAACGGGCGTCGCCGAGATCTTCGCCGCCGAGGGTGCGGTGGTGGTCGGCGGCGGCCCGACGAACAACCCGTCGACCTCGGACGTGCTCGCGGCCATCCGGGCGACGGGCGCGGGTCAGGTGGTGGTGCTACCGAATGACTCCAACGTGCAGGCCGTGGCAGCCGCGGCCGCGGAGGAGGCGCGGGTGGAGGGCGTTCAGGTCGGCGTCGTGCCGACCCGCGCGACCGTGCAGGCGCTCGCGGCGATCGCGGTACGGGATCCGGAGCGCCGCTTCGACGACGACCTGATCGCGATGGCCGAGGCGGCCGGGGCCTGCCGCTTCGCGGAGGTGACGATCGCCACTCGGGAGGCGCTCACGGTCGCCGGCCGGTGCCAGGCCGGCGATGTCCTCGCCTTGGTCGAGGGCGAGGTGCACATGATCGGCAAGGACCTGCGCCAGACCTGCGTGGCGCTCGTCGACCGGCTGCTCGCCGGCGGGGGGGAGTTGATCACGCTGGTGCTCGGCACGGACGCCCCGCCGGACCTGCGCGAACTCCTCGAGAGCGTCCTCGCCGAGCGATGGCCATTCGTGGAAGTCCAGGGGTACGAGGGTGGCCAGCCGCACTATCCACTCTTGGTGGGTGTGGAATGAGAGCAGTCGTAAGGCCACGGGCGCCACTACGACGGCGGACGATCGCCGAGCGACGGAGCGATGGCAGGCAATGACCACATTGGACACTCCACTGTCGCGGGTCGTGGGCAAGGCGGCTGCGAAGCTGGATAGCGAGTTCGGCATGCGCACGGTCGGCGACCTGCTCTTCTACTTTCCGCGACGCTACGACGAGCGCGGCCAGTACACCGACATAGCCGGGCTCGCGGTCGGCGAACAGGTGACGGTCCTGGCCGAGGTGCTGCGTGCGGGTACTCGGCGAATGAAGAACCGCCCCGGGTTCATGCTGGAGGCCGTCGTCGGCGATGGGTCGGGCCGCGCGCTCACGCTGACGTTCTTCTCGAAGAAGGCGGGCATCCTCGAGTGGCACTCCCGGCGCCTGAGGCCGGGCGGGAAGGGGCTGTTCGCGGGGACGGTCGGCGAGTTCAAGAACAAACGCCAGCTGACCCATCCCGAGTACGTCATGCTCGACGCCGACGCGGACGACGACGCGGCGGTCGATGAGTTCGCCGGGGCGCTCATCCCGGTGTATCCCGCGACGAAGGACGTCGCGTCATGGACCATCTCCCGATGCGTACGGATCGCGTTGGACACGCTGGAGCCGCCGCAGGATCCGTTGCCCGCCGCGCTGCGCGCAGGGCATGGGCTGATGGACCTTCATTCCGCGCTACGGGAGATCCACCGGCCGACGTCGTCTGAGTCGCTCGCCGCCGCGAGGCGCCGGCTCACGTGGGACGAGGCTTTCGCGGTGCAGGTGTCGCTGGTGCAGCGAAAGCTGCGTGCCGCCTCGTGGCCGGCGGTGCCCCGGCGACGGCGCGACGACGGCCTGCTGGCGGCGTTCGATGATGCCCTGCCGTACCGGCTGACGCGCGGGCAGCACGGGGTTGGCCACGAGATCGCCCGGGATCTCGCCACCGCCCATCCGATGCACCGGCTGCTGCAGGGGGAGGTCGGCTCCGGCAAGACCGTCTGTGCGCTGCGGGCGATGCTGCAGGTGGTCGACGCCGGCGCGCAGGCGGTCATCCTCGCCCCGACTGAGGTGCTGGCGATGCAGCACGACCGCAGCATTCGGGAGCTGCTGGGTCCATTGGGCCGGGCGGGCGAGCTGGACGGCGCGGACCGGGCGACACGGGTGGCGCTGGTCACGGGATCGCAAGGGGCCGCGGCTCGGCGGCGCGCGCTGGCGGAAGTCCGAGCCGGCGACGCGGGCATTGTGGTGGGCACGCACGCCCTGCTGTACGAGGGAGTCGACTTCGCCGACCTCGGCCTGGTTGTCGTCGACGAGCAGCACCGGTTCGGGGTGGAGCAGCGCGACGCGTTGCGGGCCAAGGCCGAGCAGCCACCGCATGTGCTCGTCATGACGGCGACGCCGATCCCGCGGACGGTGGCGATGACGGTCTTCGGCGACCTCGAGGTCTCGACGCTTTCGGAGCTGCCGCTGGGCCGCGCTCCGATCGCGTCGCATGTTGTCCCCGCGGTGGAGAAGCCCGCGTTTCTTGAGCGTGCGTGGCGTCGCCTGCGTGAGGAGGTCGAGAAGGGTCATCAAGCTTACGTGGTGTGTCCCCGCATCGGTGGCGACGCCGCGGGTGAGGACGTCTCCACATCGGACGATGGGCCCGCCGAGGACGGGTCTACGGGTGACGGCCGCCCGCCGCGGCGTCCGCCGATAGCGGTGCTGGACGTGGCGCCACTGTTGACGGAGGGGCCACTGAAGGGACTGCGCGTCGGGATCCTGCACGGCCGGCTCCCCCCGGACGAGAAGGACGCCGTCATGCGCGACTTCACGGCCGGTCGGCTGGACGTCCTGGTCGCGACCACGGTGGTCGAGGTAGGCGTGGATGTGGCGAACGCCACGGTCATGGTCGTGCTGGACGCGGACCGGTTCGGGGTGTCGCAGCTGCATCAGCTCCGGGGCCGGGTCGGCCGAGGTTCGGCGCCGGGACTGTGCCTGCTCGTGACCGATGGCGGTCCGTCGGCGCCGGCGAGGGGTCGGCTGGAGGCGGTCGCGGCCACGGTGGATGGCTTCCGGCTCGCCGAGCTTGACCTCGAGCAGCGCCGTGAGGGGGATGTGCTCGGTGAGGCCCAGTCAGGACGGCGTTCCCACCTTCGCCTGCTATCGCTGCTGCGCGACGCGAAGATCATCGCCCAGGCTCGTCAGGAGGCGATCGAGCTGCTCGACCGGGACCCCGAGCTCACCGGCCACCCCGCGCTCGCCGCCGCCGTCGCCGCTCTGGTGGACTCCGAGCGCGCCGAGTTCCTCGAGAAGGGCTGACTTCGCCACCTCACAGCCCGCGATCTAGGGGTTGTTCTCGTGGTTAGAGATCGACACAGTCCTCCGGACGGGATCCCGAGTAAACGTCCACCGACGCGAACAACCCCTAGATCGACGGGGTATGGGCACGGGGGCCTTAGGGTTCGAGGCGTGACGAGAATCGTCGCGGGCAGCTTGGGGGGTCGCCGCATAACCGCACCGGCGGGGCGGGACACCAGACCGACCTCCGACCGCGTCCGCGAGGCGCTGTTTTCCACCCTCGAGTCGCTGACCGATCTGGCGGGCTGCCGGTTCGTTGACCTGTACGCGGGGTCCGGCGCCGTGGGGCTGGAAGCCGCGTCGCGGGGCGCCTCGGCCGTACTTCTCGTCGAGTCGGACCCGAAGGCGGCCCGAACCGCTCGCCACAACATCTCCGCTCTTGACCTCGGCGCCGTGTGCCAGCTGGCCCCCGCGAAGGTGGCGACGGTTCTCGGCGCCGGCACCCCGCGGCCGTACGACATTGTCTTCGCCGACCCTCCGTACGCCATGGAAGCTCAAGAGCTCGGGCACACGCTCGCCGCACTCGTCGACGGCGGCTGGCTGGCCGCGGACGCGGTCGTCGCGATCGAACGCTCAACCCGTTCGCCCGAGCCGCCATGGCCCGATGGCGTCACACCCGAGCGCGGTCGCCGGTACGGAGAGACGGCGCTTTGGTACGGTCGCCGGGCAGCATCGACGACGCGGTCGTAAAGGAAGGCATACGATGAGGCGTGCGGTCTGTCCGGGCTCGTTCGACCCGGTGACCAACGGTCATATGGACATCATCGGTCGGTCGAGCCGGCTCTACGACGACGTGATCGTCGCGGTGCTCGTCAACGAGTCCAAGCAGGGTCTGTTCACCCTCGAGGAGCGCCTGGAGATGCTAGGCGAGGTCACCTCGTCGTACGGCAACGTCCGGGTCCTGTCGTTTCAAGGATTGCTGGTCGACTTCTGCCGTGCTCAGGACGCGTCCGTCGTGGTCAAGGGGCTGAGGGCGGTCAGCGACTTTGACTACGAGCTCCAGATGGCTCAGATGAACATCGGGTTGGCGGGCGTCGAGACGCTGTTCATGCCGACCAACCCGCAGCACTCGTACCTCTCGTCCAGTCTGGTGAAGGACGTGGCGAAGTGGGGCGGCGACGTCACTCCCCATGTGCCCAAGGTCGTGGCGCGCCGGCTCGCGGAGCGGTTCCAGCGCGGCGCCCGCTAGGGATCACCGGCCCGTCGCGCCGGCTCGCGGCGTCGAGGCTGCTTATGGGTTCGGCTCGCCGGCTCACCGACGTTGCCGGTTTGAGTCGCGACGTGGACGAACCCGCGGTGCCCGTCGTGGCGAGCAGGTCGCATCATGTATGGGGCCGCATGATGGAGCAGGAGTCGTGGGCGTGGCAGTTACGGCCTCGACCACGAGGCAGGACGGGAGAGACGTTCGGTGGACCCGATTGACCGCATCGACGAGATCATTTCGGTCGTGGAGACCGCACGGAACGTTCCCATGTCACGCAACTGCATGATCGATCGAAGTGAGATGATCGGGTTGCTTGAGCAGCTCCGCGGCGAGGTTCCCGGCGAGCTGCGCCGAGCCGTGGCGCTCATTGACGAGCGTGACAAGATCCTCGACGCCGGGCAGCGGGAGGCCGATCGCATGATCGCCGAAGCCGAGGCGGAGCATTCCCGCCTCGTCTCCCTCAACGAGGTTGTCGTGTCCGCTGACCGGGAGAGCAGCAGGCTGGTGGCCGAGGCCAGGGCCGAGGCGCGGCGCCTGCGCGACGAGGTCGACGAGTACGTCGACACGACGCTCGCGAACTTCGAGCAGTTCCTGACGCGTTCGCTCGCATCCATCGAGCGCGGGCGGGACAAGATGCACGCGCTGCGGGAGATCGGCTCGTTCCAGTCCGACGACCATGAGCACCCCCTGCCGTACTAACCCCCACCACTTTCGCCGATCATGAACCGTGAGCGTTTACTCAGGTTCCCGTCCGGAGGACTGTCATGATCAACGCGCGGGGGAGGCGGCTCGCGTGGGACCGGCGAGGGCGATTCGACGGGGTACGGGCGGCTCGGGTACCCTGTTTCGACGGCCTCTCCGGGCCGGAGCCGACGATGCGCGAACACCTACCGACACACCTCGACCCCCGGTCGCCGCTGGTCCTCGACACGAGGGATCTCCCGCGCAGCCCGGGGGCTATGCGTGTGGTGGAGCGGGTGATTGGCGCCCCGAAGGATCTTGGCCTGGAGTTGATCCGCGTGCCGGAGGGCGCCGAACTGGCCCTGACGCTGCGCATGGAATCCGTGTCGGAGGGCGTTCTCGTCTCCGGCCGGGCCACGGCGCGGCTGACGGGTGAGTGCGGACGCTGCCTGCGCGAGATCGACGGCGCGTTGGACGTCACGTTCCAGGAGCTGTACGCCTACCGGCACAGCACCACGGACGAGACCGCCGACGACGACGAGGTGGGCCGGATGCAGGGCGACCTGATCGACCTGGAGCCGGAGCTGAGGGACGCGGTGGTGCTCGCACTGCCGAACCACCCGCTGTGTCGGGAGGACTGCCCAGGGCTGTGCCCGGAGTGCGGGTCGCCGTGGGACGAACTGCCGGCCGACCACGGCCACCGGCAGGTGGACTCGCGCTGGGCAGCGCTGGAGCGCTTCGCAGAGTGAGGCATTGATCGGCCCGGACGGGTGATCGGCCCGACGCCGGTCAGGCAGAGCAGCATCGAAATAGACCGAGGAGTTAGCACAGTGGCCGTACCCAAGCGCAAGATGTCGCGCAGCAACACCCGCGCGCGCCGGTCGCAGTGGAAGGCGAGCGCCGTCGCCACCGTTGCCTGTCCCCAATGCCGGTCGCCGAAGCTGCCCCACGCCGTATGCACCGTCTGCGGCACGTACAACGGCCGACAGGTCGTCGAGGTCTGACCCCGCGAGGCGGTGTGACGCATTCTGCTCCGGGTCGACAAAGCCCAGCAGACGGACGGCCCTCCGGGCCGGACACCCCGCGGATCGCCGTTGACCTCCTCGGCGGGGACGATGCTCCCGCCGTCGTGGTAGACGGCGCTCTGCTGGCCTGCAGGGCTGATTCCGACCTCAACCTTCTGCTCGTTGGCCCCCGTTCGGTGGCCGACGAGGTAACCGCTGCGCTGCCCGCGGAGGCTCGCGCGCGGGTTGCCGTGCTCAGCGTCGAGCGGGGCGTTGGCATGGGCGATCCCGCGGCGCACGGAGCCGATCCCCAAACCTCCATCGGCGCGGCCGTGCTCGCGCTTGCGTCGGCTCGCGTGGACGCCGTCGTCTCCGCCGGGGCCAGTGGCGCGACGGTCGCCGCCGCCGTAATGGGTCTTGGCCGGATGACCGGGGTACGCCGCCCGGCGCTCGCGGCCATCCTGCCCGGCGTCAACGGCCCTCTGGTCCTCCTCGATGTGGGTGCCGGCATGCAGGTGAAGCCGGTCGACCTGGTCCAGCACGCCGCGCTCGGGGTGGCGTATGCCCACCTCGGGGCCGGTCTGGCCCGTGCGCGCGTGGGACTGCTCTCGGTCGGCGCCGAGGCCGGTAAGGGCGACCGCCTGCGCCTGGCCGCCGACGCCGCGCTGCGGTTGCACTCGTTTCCCGACGCGACCTACGTCGGCCCGGTCGAGGGTCATGACGTCGTTACCGGCGCCCGCGCCGATGTGGTTGTCACGGACGGCTTCACCGGCAACGTGCTGCTAAAAGGAGTGGAGGCCGCGCTCGCGGCCGCGCCGGGTTCGTTCCCACCGACGGTCGTACCGCGCGCCGCGGCGCTGCTCGGCGTTGCCGGCACGGTCGTTGTGTGCCACGGCGCCGCGACTGGCGAGGACCTCGCGTCCGGCCTGGCGTTGGCCTCCAGGCTGGTACGCGCTGACGTGGTCCGACGGCTCGCCGCCGCCGGCGGCCTGCCGTCCGCGGCCGGGCACCCGCACCACGAAGCCGCGGAAGGTGCCGACCGGAGCCCGGGAACCGCGGGAAGTGTCAGCGACTCGCGCAACGTCGGGAGCGCGGAACACCCGGCCGCCTTGGAGGAGGTGCAGCGATGACTCGCAAGCGGGCCAGGAACAAGTCGCCCGCGGCGGTGCCACGTCCGACGGTTGGCGCGTCGATCGGCGCCGCCGGGTCAAGCGCCGGGTCGAGCGGTGCCGTCGGGTCGAGCGCCGGGTCGAGCAGCGCCGTCGGGTCGCCGTCGGCGTCGACTGTCGGTTTTGTTCCGCCGGCCGCTGCGGCTACGGTCCCGATCCACCCACCGGCGGCCGACGTGGGGTGCCTCGACTGCGGTAAGCGGTTCAAGGACGTGTTCAGACACGCGAGCCGCGTGCACCACCTTTCCCGGGACGAGTACCGCGCCAAGCACGGACTCCCCACGCCCAATCCCACCGCGCGGGTCAAGGTCCGGCCGCCGGCCACCCAGTTGGAGGTTGCGCTCGGCCTCGGGCTCGACGCCGGCCTGCGCGAGCAGGCACTCACGCACCGATCCTTCGCGTACGAGCATGGTGGCCTGCCCACGAACGAACGGCTCGAGTTTCTTGGCGACTCCGTCCTGGGCGTGGTCGTGACGGCTGCGCTTTACCACGCCCACCCGGACCTGCCCGAGGGCCGCCTCGCGAAGCTGCGGGCGAGCGTGGTCAACTCCCGGGCACTGGCCGATGTCGCGCGCCGTCTCGGACCGCGCGGACTCGGCCCGTACCTCTTTCTCGGCAAGGGCGAGGAAGCCACCGGGGGTAGGGACAAGGAGAGCATCCTCGCGGACACGCTGGAAGCGCTGCTCGGCGCGGTGTACCTGGAGTACGGGCTGGACACCGCGCGGGATGTCATACGTCGCCTGTTTGATCCGGTCATGGCACAGGCGGCCCGTCTGGGTGCGGGTCTCGACTGGAAAACAAGCCTGCAGGAGCTCACCGCCACTCGCGGCCTCGGAGTGCCGGATTACCAGATCGAACAGACCGGGCCCGACCATGCGAAGACGTTCACCGCCTGGGCGGTGGTGGTGGGTGAGCGGCACGGCGGCGTACAAGGACGGACCAAGAAGGAGGCCGAGCAGAAGGCGGCGGAGGCGGCCTGGCTCGCCCTGAGCGCGCGAGGTCTCGACGCTTCCGATCCTGGACCACTTGGGCCGGCGGACCTGGGCGACCGAGCGGCTGAGTAGACGTGCCTGAGCTGCCCGAGGTGGAAACGATACGGGTGGGCCTTGCCCGTTGGGTTGCCGGACGCACAATCGCCTCGGTCGACGTGCTGCACCCACGCGCCGTTCGCCGGCACCCTGGGGGCGCCGACGACTTCGCCGCCGTGCTCGTGGGACGGACCATCACCGACGTACGCAGGCGCGGCAAGTACCTGTGGTTTCCCCTGGACTCGGCCGACGCGGTCGTGGGGCATCTGGGCATGTCTGGTCAGATGCTGTTGCGGGCCGCCGCGGCGGCGCCCGGCCCGCATCTGCGGATCCGGTTCAGCTTTGCCGACACGGGCCCGCAGTTGCGCTTCGTCGACCAGCGCACGTTTGGGGGGCTTGCGGTGTCGCCCGGCGGTGCGGAACTGCCCCGCGAGATCGCCCACATCGCACGCGATCCGTTCGACGCCGCGTTCGACGGGCCGGCGTTCGTGGCCGCGTTGCGATCCAGGCGTACGGACGTGAAGCGCGCATTGCTTGATCAGACTCTCATCTCGGGAGTTGGGAATATCTATGCCGATGAGGCACTGTGGCGGGCGCGCCTACACGGTGAGCGTCCAGCCGCGGCGCTGACCCGTCCGGCGGCGCGCAGGCTCCTGCAGCACGTGAACGACGTGATGAGCGAGGCGATTCTGGACGGCGGAACTAGCTTCGACGCCCTCTACGTCAACGTCAACGGCGAGAGTGGCTACTTCGACCGGTCACTCGCCGTCTACGGTCGCGAGGGCCAGGCGTGTCTGCGATGCGGCGCGCCGATCCGCCGGGAGCAGTTCATGAACCGTTCGTCGTACTCGTGCCCCCGCTGCCAGCCCCGACCCCGGCGTGCGCGCGGTGGGCGATGAGTGGCGGCGACGTGGTGACGACCACGTCGCGGTGGTCACGATCCCGACGGAGCAGGTGCGGTGAAGTCGAAGTCCCTGGCGAGGACCGCTACCACCATTGGGTCGGCCGCTATAGCCACGCGCAGCCCTTGCGCCCGGGTCAACGAGGCGAAGGCGCGGTTGAAGCCAACCTGATCCGACAGCTGTATCGAGAAGCCGGTCGGCCGCGCGTAGGCGTCCAGTTGCTCGGCGACAACGCCGTCGAAGCCTTTGACGCGGCATAACGTCACCCTGTCGGTCAGGATCGGGGCGACGGCGCCCACCTGCCGTACGTCGAGCCATCGGGAGCCGTCGGCAGCGCCCGTAGGGGAGCCGAGGACCCTCGCGTCGAACCGGGCGGCGTCCGGTCGGCCCGGTTCCCAGGCACCGGCGGCGAGCCGGCACAGCGTGCGGCGCCCGCGCGCGTGCAGGTCTGCGACGTCACCACTTCCGGTTTGGAACGGGTCGAGGACGTACACATCAGCGTCCACATTCGACACCGCGCCGAGTGACCAGAGCCAGCGAGCGGATGCGTCCGGTGTCCAGGGTACGGGCACCGGTGCCGGCTCGGTCGAGATCACAATTCGCGGGCAACCCGTGACTCCACCGAGGACGGTCAGGGCGGAGATGACCGCGGCCGTCGCCTTGAACCATCTCGGCGTATGATTCACCGCGCCGAGGCGGGCGTCGGAGCCCGGTCGTCGACCACCGCACCGTTGCGCATCGTCGCGCCAGTGCCGCTGCCGGCGTACGGCCCGGTGCGGTCAGTGACGAGTCCGAGGCCGGCGCCGTGAGCCGACAGTAGGGCCAGCGCGCGGCTTCTCTCGGCGGTGGGCACGGCGTAGACGAGGTGCCCGTCGCCGGGCTCGCCGTCCTCGCCTGACCAATCGCGGTACTCGCTCCATGGACCCTCGAACGTGCAGACCGTGACGTCGAGCCGTCGGTAGATCGGGTCGACCGGCACTCCGGGGTTCAGCACGATGGTGTTCAGGCCGGCCCGCCGGGCGATGCGCGCGGCGAGTGCGACGGGACCGATCTGGAACGGACCCGCGGGCGCATGGTCCAGGAAGATGCCGACCACGGGCAGTACGGCCCACCTGGTGATGTCGGCCAGTAGGTCCACGAGCGGGCGGGTGGCGTAGCCGAGGCTCACGTGGCCGATCGGCTCCACGCCGGCGGCGGCGAGCACGTCGATCGCCTCGGCCAGCCTGGCCCACTGCACGGGCGCGGAGCCATCGATGGCGGGTACGGGCAGGGTGATGACGGCGACAGCGCGGGACGGGCCCAATGCAACCGCCTCCGCCCACGCTTGTGGATCTTCGTCGGGTGTAGCGCACAGCGGCAGCAGAGTCCTGGGCGGCGCCGGGGGGACGGTCGGGCTCACGCAAGGGGCAACGAGCGACAATCCCAGCTGTCCATCGATGTGTCGGGTTCACGACAGTACATCAAGATCCGAGCTTGGTGGGGCAGCGGTACGCTGGCATCGGGGCAAAACGGCGAAAATCGCCGTCCACTGCCCCACCAAGTTGAGATCTTGGGATGCGACGTGCGGATCGGGGGGCACCTGCTTGACGTCCGCCGGTCGGCGGCGGAACATAGGTATGTCGCCAGTCGCGCCCTGCCATGTCCTCGTGCAGAGGCTGCAGACGCAGGGCGCGCGTTGACCGGCCGAACCGGCGGCGCTGACAAGGAGACGATATGGCGAAGGCCCTCTACGGCCACGTGGGTAGTGCGCCCGACAAGCGCATGCTCGACGAGGTCACGAAGTTGCGTGCCCGGGTACGGGACCTGGAGATCGAAGTGATGCGGCTACGCGCCGAGAACGACCGCCTCGCGGCCGACGCGTCAGCCGACGATCTGCTCCGCATCGCGGAGCCGGCGCTCGCCTAGCGGCGAGATCACGTTCGCCGGGAGATTTCCCCGCAGGCGAAGATCCGTAACTCGACACGCAAAACACACAACGCGCGCCGACCAGCCGTCGGCGCGCTTCTCTTTGCCCGAGGACCGCCTGCAACAGGCCGCTAAGCAAGTTCCAAGATCGCGATGATCATGAAGTTGAGGTGGCAATTTCGCCCCGATCATGATCTCCAGTTCATGATCGGCGTAAGAGGGGGTGGCGGGCGCGTCGTTGCCGGGCCGGGCCGGTGCCGCGCGGTAGCCTGCCGAGAAGGCCTGACCCCTCCAGCGCCGCTCTAGCGGCCCGAGCAGACACCCCGGACCCGGAGACCCTGCA
>Ga0184612_10001036_pt1 | contig 13366 bp, 9 predicted proteins | sample PLM3_60_coex_FD_133163 | JGI IMG/M metagenome (GOLD analysis project Ga0184612, IMG submission 133163) | Groundwater sediment microbial communities from an aquifer in East River, Colorado, USA - PLM3_60_coex | ecosystem: Environmental > Terrestrial > Soil > Riparian zone | place: USA: East...
GAGCGAAGCGAAGAATCTGGCTGCGAGACCCTTCGCTTCGCTCAGGGTGACAATACGTGAGAGAGCATTGGTAAGCCAGATCGTAGAGTCTATTTGTAAAGTTTATTTCCTTACGGTCCCTAAATAGGACTGAAATTAGGAGGTCAACTTGCGCGCCCTAATGGTCACGGTGGCCAAATATTTGACAGCTTGAACCCGTGTGATACAAGCACACAAGAAGCAACCAAAAAAGGGAAGCAAGCAATGAAAGCCGAAAGCATGTTTCAAGTTCGCAGAGAGGATCTGCGCAATTTCACACGCGAGGAAAACGAAACCTTGACCCGCGTGGGTCCCGCAACGGCGATGGGCAATCTATTTCGCCAATACTGGCTCCCCGTGGTGCCGACATCGCATTTGAGAGAGCCCGGCGGCAGGCCGCTGCGCGTCAAACTCCTTGGCGAAGATTTGGTTCTGTTCCGCACCAAGGCCGGGGAGATTGGGCTCATTGGGGCTTACTGCTCGCACCGGCTCGCGCCCCTTTACTTCGGGCGCGTGGAAGAAGACGGATTGCGTTGCGCCTATCACGCCTGGAAGTATGCCCCGAACGGCAGGTGCATGGAGATGCCCAATATACCGCCGAAGCAACAATTCATGGAAGAAGTGCAACACCCTGGTTATCCTTGCGTGGAGCGCGGCGGCATCATCTGGACCTATATGAGCCTGGCGAAAGCCCCGCCTGAGTTGCCCGACTTTGAATTCTTGCGCGTCCCCGATGAACATCGCATTTATCGATTGTTTTTTCAGGAAGCGAACTACCTTCAGGTCCTCGAAGGCGGCATCGATCCGACCCACGTCATGTGGCTGCATTCGCCCTACGATTTGTCGGACGAAGAAATGAATGCACAACAACCGGCGCAGCAAAGAGCGGCGAACAAGTTGGGAGTAGATAAGACGCCCGAGGATGTTGAAATTTTCGACCGCGAAGCCGGCTTTACCTACGGCGCGAAGCGGGCGCTGAACGGGGGTAAGAGCCTTTGGCGCGTTAATCAGTTCATCCTGCCGTTTTATACCATGCCGCCGGGCGCCGACCAGAAAGCGGCGCGAGCCTTCGTGCCGGTGGACGACGAGAACTGCGTCAAGTGGCAGGTGCGTTGGTATCCCACCGAAGACGTCGCTAAGAATACCGAAGAGAAAGTTCGCGAATCGTTTCCCGAGGAGAGCTACGATCCGCCGACGAATGCGGTTCCCTTCGGCCATATTCGCATGAAAGCGAAACGATCAAATGACTACCTGATCGACTGGGAGACTCACAAGACGCGGCGCATCGGTATCGCGGGAGTCAATTTGCAGGATGTGTGCGTCACCGAAAACGAAGGCCCCGGCCCGATCATGGACCGCACCAAGGAACACCTTTGCGCGGGCGATATCAGCACGATCAAAGCGCGCATGAAATTACTCGATGCCGCTAAGGCGCTGCGCGAAAAAGGAACCGTTCCACCGGGCGCGCGAGACCCAGGCGTTTACCGCGTCCGCGGTGCTTCTATCGTTGTCCCCGATGATGTGAATTGGATCGAAGGTGTAAAAGACGCGATGACGGTGGCGCCGGGCAACCACCAACGTACATGAACGACTTACTCGTGAAATGAGCTTTCTATTGCAAAAGACAACATCACGGTGGATGCTTTTCAGAATCATGAGAACCAAAGCGAAGACAAGGTATGGCGGCCGGCGCAAGCGTTCGCCAAACAATTCTTCCATAGAGAGGCCCAAGCGCACATGGAAAACCCCGGCGAACGCTTCAGTTACATCTTGGCCTTAGTTTCAAGCTCCAGCTGCTTGGTGTAGTCCTTCCAGTCGCTGGTGTTGGGGATCATATCCGAGATTACCAGTAGATGAGGAAAGCGGTTCTGGCTGGGATCCCTGGCCACATGGGCTGGATCCCTTCCTTCCTGAACATCCCGAATGGCTTTCTCCAGCAGCTTGCGCGCCGCAATGATCACTTTGTCCGAGGAAACGAGGTGCTCATCCGACCGGTCCTGGATCGTTCCCTGGCTGCTCGTAGCGAAGGCGTCGTGAGCTTGAAAGCCATGCCCCATGCCCGCATAGGTTTTTGTCTTCATAGCTTCGCGATCCTGCAGGAATCGGTTGGCAGTGTTTCGAATCAATCGGTAATCTGAGGTGAGCTCGGAGCGTTCTCGCGCGACAACCGCTTTATCAAGGGGCGCGCCCGAACTGTAAATAAAGGCATACTTCCAGTGCTGCGTATCATCGATGGGAACGTGCCAGTTAACTGAATGCCCCTCGCCGCCTGTTTGCCCCGGAAACGCGCTCAAATTGGGAAGGATAAAATAGGAGACTCTCAGGTAGGATTTGTCGGCGCCCATCGGCCGCACCGTATAAATGCGCACTCCGAAGTCGACCAACTCCACGTCGATGGTGGGCGTGATGGTTCGACCGACCAGATTGTAATGCGACTCGTTGGCGCCGCGCACGCCACGATATCGTTCCTCTCGGTTCTCAAGAAAGCGATGCAGAAAAGAGAGGTGAACCGGATCGATGTTCCCCTCGTTGGCCTGCAGGTAATTGCACTCGTGAAAGATCTTTTCCACGCAGACATGCTCTGAGGACGCTTTGAGAAAATCATAATTGGGGAACAGGGGAGGTTCTCCCGGTCCCATGTAGGTGAAGACTGCACCTCCGGCCTCCTGGCAAGGATAGGCAAGCTGGCGGATCGCATCCCTGTGCTCGCCGCCACCGGGCTCCCCGGGTTGCTGCAGGCAGCGGCCGCCAATATCGTAGAGCCAACCATGATAGAGACAACGCAAACCGCCATCTTCGATTCGCCCGTAGCTCAAGTCGGTTCCTCTGTGCGAGCAGTGAATCCCTAAAAGTCCGACACGCCCCTTATCATCTCGGAACAAGACCAGTTCTTCGCCCAGAACCTTCACGGCCAGTGGCGCTCCTCCGGGAGGCAGCTCTTCAGAAAGAGCCACCGGTTGCCAGTAGCGCCGCAATAGTGCTCCAGCGGGCGTTCCCCGGCCGGTTTGAGTCAACAATTGGTTTTCCTCTTGGGTGATCATATCAAGATCTCACCTTCAGTGGATTTTCTCGGCGCTAACAACCCCTTTGGATAGTGGCATAATTTCTTACGTTTTGAATGTTCGACAGAACCACTTCAACAAAATTCCAAAACGCCAAGAGCGCAAAGTGACGTGCTTTGTCATTTCGACCGAAGGGAGAAATCTTTCTTAGATCCTTCGCATTCGCTCGGGATGACGGGCCTCGCCCGTCACTTGGCGACCTTTGCGTCTTTGCGCGAGTGATCCTTCTTTCGATTCCGTATTCCAAAATTCAACCGAAAATTTCAAATATCCTCAGCCGTCTCCTTGCTCGCCGAGAAACTTTCTTCTTTCCTTGTTTGCTTCTTCATCCTGGTCTTTTTGCCTTTTCGACCACACGCAGCTCGAGCTGTCAAGAGAATCTTGCTTTAGCCGTTGAACATTTAAGTGCTAACTATCTTGTCGTTCAGATGAAAATTTTGCGACTCCGGCGGTGACTAAGCGGTCAAACCAGGGTAGCGTAAACCACCGCGAAGGACTCGTGGTACAAGAAGGAAAGAAAATTTCGAATGCCTGCTCTTAAATCGTCGTTCGAGAGAGAAGATGGGATGAGGGCCGTCAACGAACCATGCTGTTTCGTCGCGATGTCGCTTGCTTTATCAGACCATCAATAAAGCCCTCATCGTCCAGCTCTTTTACCCAATGCAGGTCCCAGCGGCTCATAGGGTTGATGCCTTGGGCACTGTACTCTTTGACCGCTATTTCGTAGGTGTTCGCAATAGCCTCCGGCGTCGCGACGTGTTGGGGAACTACCAGTTCCAATCCCCGCACGATTTTCGGCGCGCAAAAAAATGTGATCTGCCTTCCCTTGGTTGCTTCGGCATAAAGAAACTCCACGTGATCGATCAAGATATCCGCCGACCCGTCAAAAATCGCCGACTCAAACTCGCCATAGTCCTTGATGCGCAGAACCTCAACATGACGGGTGTTCGATCGTCATCGCGATAGGCTAGTCTTACGGTTTCCATCGATACTAAATCTCCAGAGTAACCCCTACATATTTTAGCTGCGGCACGGTGGTTTACTTAATCACTCCCTGTGCGCGCAGGTCCTCCAGCTCCGCCCCGCTCAGACCCAAAAGACCGCCGAGCACTTCGTGCGTGTGTTGGCCGATGGCCGGCGCATCGTCGCGGATGCTGGCCGGCGTCTTGGACAGATGAATCCATGGCGCCAGCAACGTCGTCGGTCCGGCAGTCGGGTGACCGCGCTTGATGAATGCTTGCCGTGCATTAATGTGCGGATCGTCGAGCACCTCCCGAGTCGACAGTACCGGCGCACCGAAGTAATCGAGGTCCCGCAAGCCGTCCCATAATTCCTGCCGAGTCTTGCCTCGCCCCCATGCTTTGATCAGCTCTTCCAGTTCAGTCTGGTGTTGGCGGCGCGCCGCCGCTGTCACAAAACGCGGATCTTGGACGAGATCGTCCCGTTCCATCAGATGCGCGAGTTTGGACCAGACCTCATCGCTGATGTCGGGAATCCGGAGCGTGAAGAAACCGTCGGCTACTTGAACCGGCTGATTGCCGACGCCGATTCCGGTGAAATACTCGTGCATCGAGCTGATCATGAAACCGAGCACCGCCTCTTGCATCGACACCACGATCTTCTGGCCCTCGCCAGTCCGCTCGCGGGCGTGTAGCGCTGCGAGAATACCGAGTGCCATGCTGACACCGGCGGCCTCGTCACCAATGCCCAGGGACTTCGTCCCCGGGGCACCGCTGTACCCCCACGACGTGTGCGTCCATCCGGTCATGCTGTTGTTGGTTTGAGCCGTATTGCCGTAGGCTGAATAGGGCCCCGATTCGCCGTAACCGCGCGAGCAAGCGTATATCAGGCGCGGATTAAGATCTTTGAGCGAATCATAGTCCAGACCGAACCGGTCCATCGTCCCTTTCTGGAAGTTTTCCACCAACACGTCGGCGCGAGCGATGAGTTGGCGAGCGAGATCCACTCCACGTTCGCTCTTCAAATTGAGGACGACGCTTTTTTTATTGACATTAATCCATAGAAACTCGTAGGCATCCTTTTTTGCGTCGCGCGGCATCCACGACCGGCGAAAGCGGTCGCCGCTCGGCGGCTCGATCTTGATGATCTCTGCTCCCAGGTGTCCGAGCAGCATCGTGCAGAAAGGTCCATTCAAAGCGTGGGTAAAGTCGATCACACGCAAGTCTTGGAGAGCTCCAGGCATGGGTTACCTCCTTCGAAGGAATGCTGGAATAATGGAGTAGTGGAATGATGGAGTGATGAAATCCAATATTCCAAGGTTCCAGTATTCCAACTTTCCATATTTCAATCGACACACCATCGTCAACGTTATGCCCGCGCATCATTTTCGCGTGGCGAGTGACATTTCCTCGACCAAGGTCGGCAAATAAGCCGCGATCAGCGCCGGCGTGCCCCGGCGCACTTGTTCAAGTCCGCGCTTGAGCGCGGGCCCGACTTCCTCGGGTTCGCGCACGGTCTCGCCGTAGCAGTTACCCGCCTCGGCAAGTTTCGCAAAATCCGGCGGCGGATCGAAGACACCGCCTTCGTAGTTTTCGGTGCGCACCGCGACACCGTTTGGATAAGTGCGTCGTAGCCCATTCGTTCCAGTGCTGTAAGAACGATTGACGAACACCACGGTCAAGAATGCCGCCTTGTAGTGGGAGGCGGTCCAGAGCGCGGGAAGCGGGGTGCCGAACATGAGATAGCCATCGCCGCTGACAAAAATGACGTCCCGATCGGGCGCCGCCATTTTGGCGCCGACGGCGGCGCCGATGCCCCAGCCGCCCGAAGATCCGCCGCTGCTGAAATAGGTTCCCGCCTGCGTCCGCTGATGGTGCGCGCAAACATTATCCGAGTTGCTCAGCGCGTCGTCCACCACAATAGCGTCCGGCTCAAGGATCTTTCCCAGTTGGTACGCGATCCAGCGCGGGTGCATCGGTCTGCGACGGCCCGCCTCTTGTCCGAGTCGTTCGTTCTCTGCAACCATCCCGCGCTTGGCGGCTTCCAGCCGCTCGCGCCGCTCCGCGATGCGGCTCATGTCGCTCTTCGAAAGAATGGCGGTGGCCGCTTCGTAGATCGCGCGCGCTGCCGCTCCTGCCGTCACCGCTAGCCAGAGATCCGCTTGATGCTCCATGCTTTTGTAATTCGATAGGACCGGATCCGGCTCCACCCACACGACCTTGGCGCCGGGACGTGGCGCTCCCAGTGGCGGCAGGTAGGGCACTATACCTTCGAGGATGAGCAGGGCGTCGGCGTCTTTGGGAGCGGGCCCCGTGCCATAAAGCGCGTGGGTTGTCGGAAAATTGAGCCGATCGAATCTTTCGCTGTCCATTACGGGCAATGCCAACAACTCGGCGAGCCGCACGATTTCCGCCACCGCTTCCGGATTTCGTCCCGCCGTGCCTACATAGATGCCTGGATTGCGCGATTCGATCAGCCACTGCGCTGCGCGCCGCGCGTCTGCGGGATCGGGCCAGGCTGGCCGCACGATACCCATCTCATCCCGTGTGGGAAAATAAGTCTTGCCGGGAAGGCGGAGCATGGCGCTTTCACGAGGCACAGCAAGATAGACGGGCCCCTTCGGTTCGCTCATCGCCACCTGGAGCAGACGACTGACAATCAGACCGGGATTGTCCTGATGCTCCAAGCGGTGATCGACCTTGGTGTATTGCCGGACAATTCCACCCTGGTCCCTCGGCTCCTGTACCCATTGCACGGGGACATTGCGCGCTCCCGCCATCGTGCCGGGATAGGCGCGGGGCCCGGTGCCGGCGGTAATCAAGACCGGGTAATTGCCCCGCCATGCGGTATGAATTGCTCCACCATAATTCAACGTGCCGACATCGACGTGAACGGCCGTCGCCGCGGGTTGATTTCTCACCATGGCGCTGCCCAACGCCGCATTGAGAGCCACGCTTTCGTGGGGCACCGTAATCAGCTTGGGAGCTGGCCATCCCCTTTCCTGAGCTTTGGCCACACTCTCTTGCCAAAAGGCAATCTCGGAACCCGAAACGAAAAACAGATGTTCGACGCCGCCAAGCTTCATCGCTTGGAGCAACGCGTCCGACCACTCATCGGCGCCATATTCTTGCCAGCGGAGGTCATGGGAAATTGTTTCAGCCATCGTCCATACTCCTTTTGTTTTTCGGTAGCGCTGCGTGTTCTTTTCTCATACTCTTATCAGCCACCCGACCGCAAACTGTCAACTCACATGGGCGAAGTAAGCGGTAGTCAAAGCTCTGCACAATGCCAGATGAATCCTCGCTACGCTCGGAATTGCAGACCCCAGATCGCAAATCTCAAATCTGCAATCTGAAATATGAGATCTGAGATTCCTCGCGGCGCGAGGAACCGGTTGACCCCTGCAATGCAGGTCTGTTAGAAGGGCGCTGTCAACAAAAACATAAACCGGGAGAAAAATTATGAGCCAAGAAACTTTGCCTGAGTTTGGCATCAGCAAAAACATCAAGCAGGTTGGCAGAACTGACCTGCCGGGCGGCGGACTGGTGACGGTGGAAAACGGCTACGCCTACGTCGGCCATATCGATCCGCCCTATGGCACTTCCATCGTCGACGTTCATGATCCAAAGCACCCCAAGCTGGTCTCCCAGCTCGAAGTGCCGGAAGGAATTCATTCGCATAAAGTGCGGGTCAGCGGCGACGTGATGCTGGTCAACTACGAACGATTCCAAACCAAGAAGGAGCCCCGAGCAGGCCTCAAGGTCTTCGACATCTCGGACAAGTCGAAGCCGCGCGAGATTGCGTTTTTCAAGACCGCCGGCAAAGGCGTGCACCGATTTACGTTCGATGGGAGGTACGCTTACATCTCTTCGACTTTTGAAGGTTACGTGGGCAACATCGTGATGATTGTCGATCTCAAAGACCCGGATCGGCCTGAGGAAGTCGGACGATGGTGGATGCCGGGACAGTGGACCGCCGGCGGGGAGCGGCCGACCTGGGATGGCGATGCGCACAAATGCCATCATCCGATTCGTCAGGGAAACCGGCTCTACGTGAGCTACTGGCATGGGGGGTTCGTCATCCTCGACATATCCGATATGAGCCGCCCCAAGTTTATCAGCGGTTTCAGCTGGAACCCGCCCTATCCCGCCCCGATTCATACCACCTTGCCAATGCCATGGAAGATCATGGGCCGCGATATCCTGGTGGTGGCGGATGAAGACGCGCAGAAGCGTGCTCCCCTGCCGCCAGCGTTTCTTTGGATCGTTGATATTACCGATGAGACTCACCCGGTACCGATCTCGACCTACGTTCTTCCGCCGAGCCCGAGCTCTAACCCTGAATTTAAAGTCGGTTGCCATCAGCCGGCGGAACAGGTTTACGACAATACGCTCTATGTCACCTGGTTCAGCGGCGGTCTCCGCGCCCTGGATATTTCCAACCCATACAGTCCCAAAGAAGTGGGCTACTATGTCCCTCAGCCCGGGAAAGGCCAAAAGACAGTCAAAAGCAATGACGTTTTTCGCAGCGATAATGGGTTGCTCTACTTGATGGACCGCTACGACGGGTTGGAAATTCTCGAAAGCCAGGTGTGACAAAGAATGGAGTGTTGGAGTAATGGATTGATGGAGTGATGGGTTATCCAGTACTCCATTATTCCAATATTCCGTGATTCCAGTGTTCCATGATTCCATCATTCCTATCTTCCAGCATTCCATTCCACACCCCAGGAGGCCTCTATGGCAAAAAACTTTACGATCTGCGTTGGCACTTTGGGCATGGGTCTATGGCGCAGCCCCGACGGAGGCGTGAGTTGGGCGAGAGGCAAATTGTGGAAGGGATACCAGGGTGGCCGATCCGTCTTCGGCCTCGCGGTGCATCCGAAAGATCCGTGCGTGATTTATGCCGGCGCCGACGACGGCATCTACCGCAGCGAGGACCGCGGCGCCAACTTCGAGTATATCGACTCGCCACTGGATGGCTACAAAGTTTGGCGGATTGCCATAGATCCAGCGAAGCCGAATACGATGTTTGCCGGGACTGCGCCGCCGGCGCTCTTTCGCTCGCGGGACAGTGGCCTGCACTGGGAGAAGCTCCCAGCGGATTTTTCGACGGAGTGCATTAACGTTGCGACGCCCCGCGTGACTGCCCTGGTGGTAGATCCCTTAGATCACAAGTTTGTCTGGGCCGGAGTCGAAGTCGACGGGGTCCGCGTGAGCCAGGACGGCGGGGACACCTGGACGCGCCCATCCGGCGGGCTCATGGATGAGCCGGATATTCATGACATCAAACCGCTGCCCGGCAAATCGGGAGCCGCGGTGGTCACTCTACCCGAAGAGATCTGCGTCAGCACCGATGGCGGAATGAATTGGCAGGCACTCGGCGTGCGCGGCAAATTCCCTTTGCCGTACTGCCGGAGCATAACTTTCAAACCGGACGATATGAAAGTGATCCTTGCGGCTATCGGCGACGACGCCCTCGGCGGCCTGGGCTCGATACAGCGATCTGCGGACGGCGGTCACACATGGGAAACGCCGCTGTTGCCCATCGCGCCAAACACTCACATGGAATGCTTCGCAACCCACCCTGCAAACCCCGACCTGATCCTCGCGTGCAGCCACTACGGACAGCTCTTCGCCAGCTCCGACGGCGGAGAATGGTGGGTCAAGCTACCGCGCGAATTTACCGAGGTCCGTGGCGCGCTTGCATGGGTACCCAACTGACCACCTCCTCTTCATGTGAGGAGTTCGGATATCTCACCGCCGAGGCGCGGAGGGCGCAGAGTAAAGAGTTCTTGATCAAGAAATATTCCGATCTCTGTGAACTCTGTGTCTCTGCGGTGAAGTAATGCTCGCTGTTGCGGCTCTGCCGCGCTGAGGCAATCCGTCTGTCATCCCACGGAAGCAGCAACGTTTAATTTCTCCTCCCCAAAGATTTCAGTCGATTTGGCTTGTTCAATAATACGCGCGGCGTCTTCGGCCAACAAATATCGCTCCTCCACCAGAGCTCGCGCCGCGTGACTTACTTTGCGGACGTAATCGGCGTGATCCTGGTATCTCTCCTCAAGTGAGAGTCTTGGATCCCCAGTTCGTTGTCTCTCTTCCTTTGTCAGCGCAAAAGGAATGTAAGAACCGAATAGCCCGCACAGTTCATCCTCCGCAAACCCCTTCTCCCAAAGGTTCCAGCCGGTAGACGTCGCGACGGGTACTTGAACTGCGGGCAGCCGGATTCCCGTGAGATCATTGCCGTCCCTGTCGACTTTAGTCACGAGAATTCTGTATTCACCGTTCTTGATTTGCTTCGGTGGATGAACCGAGATCTTTCCGCGCAAAAGATCGGGACCATAATCCAAAAAAAGTTGCCGGTTGTAGAGGGCTGTGTAGCGCACGCCGGGAATATTGGGAAAACCCGTGCTTCTTTGGTCGGACGGGGCCAACGTTTTGTCTTTCACTCTAGGATATTGGCTCGCGGGAGGTAGCGTTCCCTCGCACACCCAGCGATCCATCGCCACCATCAGAGCGCGCAAGATCTCATTATGGGAAAGAGGGTTGGTAAGATTCTGGGAATTGGATTTCTTCGGTATGTAATCGGTAGGATAGCGATGCGATGCACTGGAAATCACGTAGATCCGGACCTTGTCGGGAATAGGGATGTCTCTACCTTTGCCATCGGTATGTACCAGAGCGCCGCGTTTTTGCCGGTACTCCGTGGAGGTCTGGACATGCATAACGTAGGGATCGGTTTTGGGCCGCTTCAAAATCCCATCTTTTCTTCCCGTCTGCGGATCTTTGATAACGTTGTAGGCAAATGGGAAAAGCTCCGGGTCGAGCTGGGCACTATGCTGCTGGCAGGAAGTTACCGGCCGGCCGAACTCGTAGTTTAAAAATGTCCTTCCGCCGCCGGCGACGTACGGGCAAATGGCGTCAAAGACCTTTCTATGACTCTCGTCTTCGTTGAACCCATAATAGACAAGATCTCTGAGGAATCTGGCTGGCAATGACCTGCCCCAGGCATAGGCCCTTTCGATGCCGGTTTCCTTTTTGCCGAAAGCTACGGGGTTCGAGTTGCCGGTTTTGTCCTTCATTTCGTAGCGGAGAAAAGAAACCGCGTCGCGAACTGCGGCGAAGCCTAACCCAAGCACCAGCGGATTCTTGGCCGGATAGATGAACTCATAGATGTGACTCGGCTTGAATCCCGAACGGAGATAGAGGTCCGTCGTGCTCGGATGGATCTCGTTTTTTCCCGTATCGTCTTTTTTAACGGAGGCAAACTCCCACTCTGACGCGGGCACTGTCACACGCGGTTCGTAGGATTTTTCGCGCACCGTCAAGGTGGATTTCGACTTGTCCGTGTCGGCAGCCTCATAGCTCGTAATGCGCGGGTCGTCGCTGAGAGGCATCGAGTAAACTCCCGCTTCTTCGGCAACCAGCTCCGTGCGCACCAATCCGACGATCTCCTTCCCTTTACTCGTCGCCACGGGTACACCCATGACGATGAAATTCTTGCCGCTCAGACCGCCGTGCCAGCCGGTCCAGGCGATGGTGTACCCCTGGCGCATCAGAAATCCGTTGCCGGCATCTTTCAAGGTGCTCGGGTCATTGTTTTGCAGCGCATCGTTCAGTGACGACACGATTTGCTTTCCACCCCGGTTGGTCGGGTCAACAAAAATCTTCTTGTTCCCGCGCTCCATGTCGGTGGGCTTCAGTAGATAGAGATCGGACCAATATTCCACGCGTCCTCGCTTATTCCGTGGCGCCTTGTCCAGATTGACGATTGCTTCATTCAACGGGCTTCTCGGATCGACCTCTCCATAGGCTTTCCCGACGATTTTCTCGTAGGCGCCGGTGACCGGAAATTCGAGTCCATCCGCGAAAATTTCTCTTTTCTCTATAACGATCTTGGTGATCATGAGATAGGTTGTCTCCTTCCGTTAGCATCTACTCTTCCTGGCGGCAGACTTTATTAGCGCTAGCTGTCTTCTGTCAAACCAGTTTTACACCAGTTTCTTTTACGGGAGTGTTTAGTACTGACGTTTATATGGCAAGCGGAACCTTGTTCTCTCTCCCCCGGGGAACTGTGTCGCAATGTGTTGTTCGCTTTTCGACGCACGCAAATCTCCCCTAGCCCCTCTTTTTCAAAGAGGGGTAATGCTATGAGATCGTGAGGAATTAGAACTGGTTGTAAGAAATTCCCCCTTTTTTTCAAAGGGGGATAAAGGGGGATTTTCAGAGCACCTCGACGGCAACCGCTCGTGGTCGCTTGTCGAATGAATGAACTCGATTGTGACACAGTCTCCGGCGGGAGAGAGCTAGAGTGAGGGGGAAAAATTGGGCACCCACCTTTGTCCGTTAGTCATCTGGGCACCTCAAAGAAATCGCTTGACAGCTGCCCTGCCCAGGCATAAACCACGTCCAAATAACCTCTCAGCTGAACTGGGTCTTCAGATCCGGTCACCGCTTTCGATCGTATTACCTTAGCCCGGACTGGATATACCAGCCGGGCTTTTTCGTTTGTGAAGGGAAATGATGGCTATCAGGAGGTGTCCGATGAATCGGATCTCTTTGGCTTTACTCACTATCTTTGTCCTTCACGCCTCCGTCCGTGCGGCAGATAAGATCAAGATCGGTTATCCGGACGCTTCCGGTACGTTTCTTTCGCTGCCTTTGGGACAGAAGGCGGGTTTCTTTGAAAAGGAAGGGATACAAGCAGAGCTCATCAGGATCAGGTCAACCGTTGCGTTGACAGCGCTAGTTAGCGGAGAACTCGATTATCACTCGGTCCTCGGACCCGCGGTGGCTGCAGCGATTCGCGGAGTTCCCATCAAAATCGTGGCCTGCTACACGCCTCGCGTTGCCACTGCCATCATTGCCTTGCCTGAGTTTAAATCAGTCCAGGACCTTAGGGGTAAAACAATTGGGATAAACAGCTTAGGTGGCGGTCTTGAGGGCCAGGCGCGGTTAATGTTTAAGCATTTTGCTCTTGACGCGGAAAAAGACGTGAAGCTTCTTGCCACCGGTGGAATGGAGTCTCGCCTTACGGCTATGAAACAAGGCTTTACCGTCGCCACCTTAGGCTCGCCCCCCATAGAGTTTCTGGCCAAGAAGCTGGGGTTTGTTGTGCTGGTTAGAGCCGACGAACTTTTCAGCTACCCTTCAAGCGGTTTGATCGTCAATGCCAAGAGGATCAAAGAGAGGCCGGACGAGATCAAGCGAATGATCAAAGCAGGCATCGGAGCCAACCGTTATATTTCTCAGAATCGCGAGGGCACAATTCGGGCCATGATGGAGTGGATAAGGATCGATCGAGATATGGCCGCAGCCACTTAC
>Ga0184612_10001037_pt1 | contig 13362 bp, 13 predicted proteins | sample PLM3_60_coex_FD_133163 | JGI IMG/M metagenome (GOLD analysis project Ga0184612, IMG submission 133163) | Groundwater sediment microbial communities from an aquifer in East River, Colorado, USA - PLM3_60_coex | ecosystem: Environmental > Terrestrial > Soil > Riparian zone | place: USA: East...
GGGATGTCACACGTCCTGGGCAAGCCACAGCCGAGGGGAATGCTCGACGACAATGTGCAGTCGGCTGCCGCGTTCCTCGATGCCTACGAAGCAACCGGCGGGCAGCAATGGCTCGACCGAGCGATTGAGGTGATGAATTACTGCGCCACAGCGCATGTCGATGGCACCGGAGGTTACTTCGACATCGCCCGGCAGGATAGCGAAGGAACCGCCTACCTGGCGACGCGCGCCAAGCCGGTCCAGGACGCGCCGACCCCATCACCCAATGGTGTCGCCGCCCTGGTACTGGCCCGGCTCTGGGCGTTGACCGACAAACCTGAGTGGCGTGCTCGGCTCGAGCGACAGCTCGAGGCATTTGCCGGGACCGCGCGCGAGCTATCGCTCCACGGATCCACGTTGCTGCGCGCCGTGGATTGGGCCGTGCACCCCGTGACCCGCATCGAGGTCTCGGGCCCGCCGGGCGATGGACCGGCATGCGCCATGCACCTCCTCGCGCTCCAGACCTATCGGCCACGCACCGTCGTCGTGCGAAAGATCGCGGAGCGGCTCGCCGCCACGGTTTGTGTCGGGACCAGCTGTTCGCTGCCCGTCGCCACTCCGGAGAAACTCACCGAGCTGCTCGAGGCGTGAACCGCCGCACGCTCGGCCGCACCGGCCTCTCAATCAGTGAGATCGGTTTCGGATGCTGGGCGATCGGCGGGAACGCGTTCGGCAACTCGTACGGCTCGACCGACGACGCCGAATCGCAGCGCGCCATCCGCCGCGCATTCGAGCTCGGTTGCAACTTCTTCGACACCGCGGACGTGTACGGGCACGGCCACTCCGAGGCGTTGCTCGGCGCGGCGCTGCGCGACGTCCGCGATCAGGTGATCATCGCGACCAAAGTGGGCGGCAACTTCTACGACCGTGACATGCGGACGGACTTCACGCCCGGGTATCTGCGGTTCGCGGTGGAACGCTCGCTCGAGCGGCTGCGCACCAACCGGATCGACCTGCTTCAGCTGCACAATCCGCCGATCAACCTCATTTCGGCTATGGAGACGTACGAGCCGCTGGAAGCGATGAAACGTGAGGGGTTGATACGGTTTTACGGTGTCTCGGTGCACCCGCCGGAGGAAGGCGTGGCAGCGGTGAACGCCGCCATGCCTGATGCCGTGCAGATCGTTTACAGCTTGGCGCGGCGCGAAGCCGAGGACACATTCCTACCCACGGCGCAGGCGGCCCATGTGGGTGTGATGCTGAAGTTCGTGCTCGATCGCGGCGAGATCGCGAGCGCCATCGTCGGGATGAAGACGGTGCGGCAGGTCGAGGAAAACTTCAACGCGGGGATGTAGATGCCGAACAAGAAAGCGGTGATGGAAACGGCGAAGGGCACGATCGAGCTGGAGCTGTTCGCCGATGAAGTGCCCGGTACGGTCGCGAATTTCGAGAAGCTCGCCAATTCGAGCTTCTACGATGGCACCAAATTCCACCGCGTGATCCCGAACTTCATGGTGCAGGGCGGCGATCCTTACTCCAAGACGGGGAAAGGGTCGGTCGGCACCGGCGGGCCGGGGTACACGATCAAGTGTGAAACGCAGAAGAACACGCATAAACACGTCGCCGGCACGCTCTCGATGGCGCATGCGGGAAAGGACACGGGCGGCAGCCAGTTTTTCATCTGTCACTCACCGCAGCGCCATCTCGATGGCGTGCACACCGTGTTCGGGCAGGTGACGAAGGGGATGGACGTCGTGAACACCATCAAAGGCAACGACGAAATCAAGTCAATTCGCGTCTCATGACCGGAGGTTTTGCATGCTTGCGCTGCTGTTAACGCTGTCTATCGCCGTTCAGGACTCGGGAGCGTTCGTGGTGAGGCTCGGCAACGACACCCTGTCGCTCGAGCAGTACAAGCGAACGGCGACTCAGCTACGCGGGGAGTATGTCATTCGCGCTCCCCGCAGCGTGCATCGCATCTACATCAATGATCTGAATCCCGACGGCACCATTCGTCGTTCCGAGCTGATCACACACAACATCGGCGGCGGCCCGGGGCCCATGGAGACCAGGCTCTCCGTGGAGTTTGTCGGAGACAGTGCTATTGTCGTCACGCCGCGCGGGGACAGCACCGTAACAACCAAACTGGCTGTTCCGCGCGGAACCTACCCGTTCACATTGCATGTCTACGGCCTGCTCGAGCACATCGCACGCCAAGCGCGCGCGACCGGTAAAGACAGCGTCACGTTCACGGCGCTCGCGTCGGCGGACCGCACGAGCGGTGGCGTCGTGCGCAAGCGCGGCGGCGACACATTGACCCTCATCTTCAACCAGGGCCAGCTCGCCGGGGTCGGTCCGTTCACGTTCACGCTCGACCGGCAGGGGCACATCACCTGGCTCAGCGGAAAAGGCAGCACAATCCAGGTGGACGTTCAGCGCGTCGCATCGGTCCCGATGGCGCAGGCCGGTCCGATGTTCGCGAACCGGCCGCTCGGCCAGCTGTCCACACGCGACACCGCGCGGGCCACGCTCGGCGGCGCCGAGTTGTGGGTCGACTACAGCCGGCCCCAGAAACGCGGCCGCGAGATCTTTGGAAACGTGGTGCCGTGGAATACCGTCTGGCGTACCGGCGCGAATGCCGCCACGCAGTTCAACTCCCCGGTGGACCTCGTGATCGGGGGCGCGACGGTGCCTGCCGGCAAGTACACGCTCTGGACCTTGCCCACATCCAGCGGCTGGAAGCTCATCATCAACAAGCAGACGGGTCAGTGGGGCACCGTATACGACGCCGCGCAGGACCTGGTCCGCGTGGATGCGAAAGTCGAGACAGTGGCAGCACCCGTCGAACAGTTCGTGATCGCATTTGAACCGGGTGTACTCGCGTTCACATGGGATAGGACGAGAGTCTCCGTACCGGTGTCGAAGAAATAATGCATCTCGATTTCGCGGTCGTCGCCGACTATGCGCTGGTGGATCAGTCGGGCAAGATGTCGGTGCTGGGCATCTTCCAGCACATCTGGGTGCCGCAGTTCCCGGCGATGCATCCGCGTTTGCACCTCGTGCTGCGCCTGAAAGGCAGACGCACGGAAGTCGGCGAGCACCAGGTGCAGATCAAGTTGATGGATGCGGAGGAGGCGGAGCTGCTGGGCGGCTCGGGGACGGTGAATTTCGCCGAGCCGCCCGCCGGCGTCACGGAGATCGAGGCGGCGGCGGTACTCGTGTTCGATGTGCCGTTCCCGCGCGCCGGCCAGTATCGCTTCGAGATCACGGTGGACGGGGAGCGCAAAGCCACGGTCCCGCTTACGGTCTCACAGATGCCGCCCATGCCCGCTCCCGCTGCGCCGCCACCCCAATCGCCCCAGGCGCCCGGTTCCTAGCACACTTCCGCTGGGTGCCTACGTGCGCCTGCCGGCCCTGGTGCTCGCCGCGGTGTTGGCGCTCGGCTTCGATCTCGGCGGATACCCGCTGTTCGATCCGGACGAGGGTCGCAACGCCGAAGTAGCGCGCGAGATGGCGGAGACGAACGACTACGTCCTGCCCCATCTCGACGGACTGCCGTACCTCGACAAGCCGATCGTCTATTTCGCCGCCGCCGCCGCGGTCATGGAGGTGCTCGGGCCGAGCGAAACCGCCGCGCGGCTGCCCGCCTACCTGTTCACCCTCGCGACGCTGATCGTCGTAATGCGGTTTGCAAAGCGGCGCTGGGGCCCGGACACGGGGTGGCTCGCGGCGCTGGCACTCGCGACGACGCTCCTGGTGCTCGCGTACGCGCGCACGACGATCTTCGACAGCGCACTCGCCTTCTGTACGACGGTCGCCATCCTGGCGTTTTGGGAAGACCGGCCGGTCCTGGCGTGGGCGGCGATGGGACTCGGCGCTATCACCAAGGGGCCCGTCGCGATCCTGATTCCTCTCGCGACGCTGATTCCCTATGCGCTGCTGACGAGGGGAGTCCGGCTCAGGCGTCTCTTTCCACTTGCCGGGCTGGCGGTCTTTGCTGTGGTCGCGCTTCCCTGGTTTCTCGCGGTCTCGTACCGGATACCCGAGTTTCCGCACTACGTGTTTGTGCGCGAGACGTTCGAGCGTGTGACGACGACGCGATTCCATCGCACCGCGCCCTTCTGGTACTACCTCCCGATCCTGCCTGTGGCCGCCTTCCCGTGGATCGTACCGGCACTGGGAAGATGGAAGAACTGGCGCTGGGCATGGCTGGCGCGCCGGGTGAATCCGCAGGCGCAGGAAGCGATGCTGCTGACCTGCTGGGTGCTGGGCCCGCTGCTGTTCTTCACCCTGAACCAGTCGAAGCTGCCGCAGTACCTGTTGCCATTGATGCCGCCGTTCGCTCTCGCAGCCGCGCGCGTGCTCGGTGGCGGCATCGGCGTGGCGTCGCGCGTCTATGCAGCCATCGCGGCCGCGTTTGGTGCAGCGCTCGCGTCACTGACGCTGTGGCTGCCGGCACCGATCAGCCTGACGCCAGCGGAACGCGCCGCCATCCCGCCGACGGCTCTCGCATTGGGTATCACGCTGCTCATTTCCGCGGCCATGGTGTGGTATGCAGGACGTCGCCAGCAGCCGCGACCGGCGCTCGCCGTCATGGGGTACGCGCTGACGGTAATCGCCATGCCGATCGTATCGGGCCGTCTGCTCGACGCGGTGGGAGAGGACCGCTCCGCGGCGACCCTGGCGAGCGTCATTCAGAATACGGGCCCGAGCAATACTGAAGTGATTGGCGTGTCGGCATTCCCGACTTCGTTGCCCTTCTATCTGAGGCACCCGATCCCCGTCGCGACCGCGACCGGCCGTGAGCTGACCAGCAACTTCATCGCCGATTATCACGAGCAGTTGCGTGCGGTTCCAGGCTCACCGCTCAAGCCTCCCGATTACTGGCGCGAACGTGTGACGACCTGCCTGACGCCCACGGTGCTGGTCGCTCGTGCCAACGACTATCGCATTCGCGTGATGCTCGATTCGCTGCTGCCGCTGCTGGCCGTCGAAGGCCGGTACGCAGCCTATGGACCATGTGCGGCATCTTCGGCGCGATAGCGCGCCGCGACGCGCCGCTGCGCCATCCCGAGTCGCTGGCCAGGATGGCGGCGGCATTGCGCCATCGCGGGCCCGACGGTGAATGCATCGTCGGGCACGAACGCGCGCGCATCGGTGCGCGGCGCCTTGCGATCATGGATCTCACCACCGGCGACCAGCCCTTCCAGAGTCCCGACGGCAAGATCTGGATGGTCTGCAACGGCGAGATCTACAATGCGAGCGACCTGCGGCGGGAAGCGGTTACGTGGGGGTATCCGTTTCGTTCCACGGGCGACATCGAAACGATCGTGCCGTTCTACGAGCGCCTCGGCCCCGACGCCGTCGCGCGCCTCGAGGGAATGTTTGGTCTCGCCGTCTGGGACAACGCGCGCCGGCGGCTGGTGCTCGCGCGCGATCGGGCGGGGGAAAAGCCGCTGTTCTGGACGGAAGTCGAGGGTGAGCTGCGGTTTGCCTCCGAGATCCAGGCGTTGCTCGAGTTCCCCGACCAGCCGCGGCGGGTCGACCGCAAGGCGTTGTCACTCTATCGAGCGCTCGGCTATGTCCCCGCTCCGTTCACGATGTTCGCCGGCATTCACAAGCTGCCGCCGGCTTCGCTGCTCATTGCCGAGGGTGGCCGCACCGAGATCCGCGCCTATTGGAGTCCCGCGACCGCCGCTTCCCAGCCGTCCAGGCTCGCGCTCGGGGACACAACCGAGCTGCGCGATACCCTGCTCCGCGCCGTGAAGCGCCAGCTGATGTCGGACGTGCCGCTTGGCGTGTTTACGAGCGGCGGCCTCGATTCCTCCCTGCTCGTTGCGGCAGCCGCGCGCGCCATGCCGGGAGAGCGCATTCACACCTACGCGGTGCGGTTCACCGAGCCCGGCTACGATGAGAGCGCCTACGCGGAAGCGGTGACACACGACATCGCCACGGTCCATCATGTCGTCACCGCGGACGACGAGTCACTCAGCCGCGCGCTCGACGTCGTGTCGCACGCGCTCGCCGAGCCGCTCGGAGATCCCGCGGTCCTTCCCACCTGGCTGCTGGCGGGCGCGGCGCGCGAGAATGTAAAGGTCATCCTGTCCGGCGAAGGCGCCGACGAGCTGTTTGGCGGCTATCCGACGTACCTGGGACACAAATTCGCGGAGCGCTGGCAGCGCGTGCCACGCCCCCTCCGGAGTGCCGTGCGCCGGGCAGTCGATCGCTGGCCGTCCTCAACCGGCAAGATGACGCTCGAGTACATGCTCAAACAGTTCTTCTCAGCCACCGAACAGCCGTGGCTGGCGCGGCATCTCACATGGCTCGGCGCCACGGCAATCGAAGCAGGCGTTGTTGCCGAGCTGGCGTGCAAACTGGACCGGTTTCCCCACGACGATCCGCTGAATCGCGTGATGTGGTTTGATTTCCTGACGTATCTGCCGGACGATCTGCTGGTCAAGGTCGATCGCGCGACGATGCTCGCCTCCGTCGAAGCCCGCGCGCCGTTCCTCGACCGCGAAGTGATGGAGCTGGTGCTGCCGGGTCCGTCGCGTCTCAAGGTGCGTGGCTTTACCACGAAGGCGATATTAAAGGAAGCGGCGCGGGGGCTCGTGCCCGATGCGGTGATCGACCGCCGGAAGCGCGGTCTCTCCGTCCCGGTCGCTCGCTGGCTGAACAGCGGGCTGGCTCCTCTCGCCGATCGCCTGCTCGATACACCGCTGCTGGCCGAGCACCGCTCGGGCCGGCATAACCATGCGCGCCGCCTCTGGCCGCAGTTGATGCTGGCGCTCTGGGCCGAACGCTGGGGTGTGGAGATCCGATGAACCGGAACGAAGCCGTGGAGCTGATGCAGGAACACACGCCGTCCCCGTCGCTGCGCCAGCATATGCTCGCGGTCGAGGCGGCGATGCGGGCATATGCCGCGAAGTTCGGCGAGGATCCGGAGCCGTGGGGACTCGTCGGTTTGCTGCACGACTTCGACTACGAAAAATTTCCCAACCAGGAGCACTCGGCCACCGAGGGTCATCCCGCCTGGGGGGTCAACCTGCTTCGCTCAAAGGGAGTCGCCGAGCCGCTGTTGCGTGCGGTCCTGGGACACGCGACGTACTCCGGCGTCCCTCGCGACACGCCGATGGCGAAGGCGCTCTTCGCCGTGGACGAGCTGTGCGGCTTTCTCGTCGCGTGCGCGCTGGTGCGGCCGTCCAAGAGTTTCGCGGATCTCGAGGTGTCGTCGGTCAAGAAGAAGCTGAAGGACAAGGCGTTCGCCCGCGGTGTGAACCGCGACGAGGTCCGGCAGGGGGCCGAAGAGCTGGGCGTGCCGCTCGACGAGCACATTCAGTTCTGCATTCAAGCGCTCCGGCCGGTGGAGCCGTCGCTGGGCCTCGGAGTGTGACCTCGACCTACGCGTCCGCGCACCCGTTTTCGCGGGCGCTGGATCGCGCCACCGGGGCGCGGCCCATTCCCGGCAACATCGTCCGCCACATCGCCGTAAGCAGCGATGCGCTGAACACGATGCTCGAGATGATCGCGAGCGCGCAGCGCACGATCCACTTCGAGAACTACATCATCCACGACGATCAGACCGGCTGCCGCTTCGCCACGGCGTGGGCGGAGCGCGCCCGCGCCGGCGTGCGTGTACGGGTGCTGTACGACTCCTTCGGCTGCCGCGGCACGGGCAGCGCGTACTGGCGCGAGCTCCGGAGCTACGGTGTGGACGTGCGTCCGTTCCGTCCCATCTGGACGAGCGGCCCGATCGAGGCGTTCAGCCGCGATCACCGCAAACTGCTCGTCGTGGATGGCGAACGGGCGATGACCGGCGGCCTCTGCATCGGCGACGAATGGGCCGGCGACCCGGCGAACGGGCTGCCGTCCTGGCGCGACACGATGCTCATGGTGTGTGGGCCGGCGGTGGCGGCGCTCGAAGGCTCGTTCGGTGGGATGTGGGCGCGGGCCGGCCGGCCGCTACCTGAGGACGAAACGATTTCCGCCGCGGAAGAGTGCGGACCATCCGCTGTGCGTGTCGTGGAAGGGTTCCCCGGACGGTCGCGCATTTATCGTGCGTTTCAGCTTCTCGCGGCGGCCGTCACCGAACGATTGTGGGTTACCGACGCGTACCTCGTGGCGCCACCTCCGCTCTATGTGGCGCTTCTCGACGCAGCCCGCAGCGGCGTAGACGTGCGCTTCCTGCTTCCCGGCACCTCCGACGTTCCCATCGTGCGCATCTTCACGCGTGGCGGTTACCGCGAACTGCTCCATGCCGGCGCGCGGATCTTCGAGTACCGCGGGCCGATGCTGCACGCCAAGACACTCGTCGCCGACCACGAATGGACGCGCGTAGGCTCGAGCAACCTCAACGTTTCCAGTCTGCTCGGCAATTACGAGCTCGATCTCATCACCGAGCGGGATGGCCTGACCGCGACCCTCGCGACGCAGTTTCTGCATGATATGGCGCAGAGCCGCGAGATCGTGATGATGGCACGGCGCCGCCTGCCGCTACCGCCGCGGCTCGTGGCTGCCGTGGCCGTGACGTCGCCGTCCACCTCAACGCCGTTCAAGCGGTCGCTGCGGGAGCGACGGGCGATCGCCACGGTCGCGTTGATGCAGGTCGCCGGAGGAGCCCGGCGCATGCTGGCCGGTGCCGCGGCGGTACTGCTCTTCGCGGTAGCCGTGCTGCTCGTCATCTTCCCGTTGGTGACCAGCGCCGTTCTGGCGCTCGGCGCACTCGCGACCTCGCTGTGGCTCGCCGGCTTCGCCGTCGCCCGGCGGCGCCGCCGCCGGGACAGCGATGCCCACTGACTTTCCGCCTCGCCCCTCCCCGCCTTCCCAACCTCCTGCGGGCCCTGCGCGTATGGGAAGCAGCGTAGAGGACGCGGGCTTGGTCGCCAGGACGCTGGCGGGTGACCGGGCCGCGTTTGGAGTTCTCGTAGAACGCTACGCAGGTCAGGCGCGGCGGGTCGCGCGGGCGGTCTTGGGCGATCCCGATGACGCGGATGACGCGGCGCAGGATGGCTTTCTCTCGGCCCTCGTAAAGCTCGGCCAGTACGATCCACGACGGCCGTTTGGTCCGTGGCTGATGCGTATCGTCGCCAACGCCGCGACCGACCGGCGGCGGCGCCGCAACGTGCGGCGCGTCGAGCCGCTCGAGCCGTCACTCGTGGGCGGGGGCCCGCGTCCCGACGCTGCGGCCATCCGCAGTGAATTAGGCGATCGGTTACGTGCCGCGTTGGCCGAGCTGCCCGAGCGTCGTCGCAAGGCCGTGGTGTTGTTCGATGTCGAGGGTTATTCGCACGCCGAGATCGCCGGCATCCTGGGGATTCCGGAGGGCACGGTGCGATCCGAAGTATTTCACGCGCGTCGCCGTCTGCGCACGCTGCTGGCCGATTGGAAGGAGCCATGACATGAAGGATCCACAGCCGTTCGATCACCGTCCGGACCCGGAGCTCGGTGCCGCGTTGCGGGCCGCGCTGGACCCGCAGGGTGATCAGTCCGCGTTCGTCGCACGCGTCCTGGCACAGTACGGCACCGCGCTGGACCGCGCGTCGATCCCGACGCTCGATGTCCTGGCTTCGTGGTTCCGGCCCGGCATTGCCGCGGCGGCCGCCGCGCTCGTCCTGGGATTCGTGTTCGGCCGCGCGGTGTTGGAGCCGACGTCTGCAACCGAATCGATCGACGCGGCGATGGCGCCGGTGGAAGGACCTGGTCTGGCCGCGCTGGTGATGGCGCAGGATCCACCAGATGCAAGCGTCGTATTCACGTCGCTTGTCGAGCCACAATAACGCGAAAGAGGAGTCATGCTGAATAGATCGAAACTCGCCGCCGTCGGTCTGCTGGCCGCTGTGTTTGCCGCGGGCGGGCTTGCCGGGTGGGGCGGTCACGAAGCGGCGGAACGCGATGAAGGTCGCGGTCCGCGACGCCGCGGTCCCGACGCGATGGTCGCCTATCTGAGCAAGGAGCTGGATTTGAGCGACGCGCAGCGAGACTCGGTCCGCGCGATCTTCGCGCGGCACCGTCCCGAGACCGACTCGCTGTGGGCGCAGGTCCGGCCCCGGTTCGATTCCATCAAGACGCGCATGCGCGCCGAGATCGACGTGCAGCTCACCGCGGAGCAGCGAATCCGTCACCAGCAACTGATCGACAAGGCTGAGCATCACCGTAGGGAGCGGGCAGACTCCACGAAAAAGAAAGCGGGGGGACAGGACTGATGCGCTGGCTTCCAGGCATTCTCGCCGTCGTGGTCTCGACACCCGCTGCGGCACAGCAGGTCGAAGTCACGCTGAACGAGGCGATCCAGCGCGCGCTTCAGGTGCAGCCGGCCATGGTGCAGGCGCGGGGTGACGCACGCAGCGCAGGCGCCACTCGGCGCTCGGCGTTCGGCGCCTTTCTCCCGACGGTGACGACGAGCGGCTCGGCAAACCGCGGCAATCAACCGTTCCGGCTCGGGAACGATACGACCACCTTTCCGCCGGTCTACACGTACTCCGGCGGACTGACCCTCAGTGTCGATGTCTTTTCCGGATTTCGCCGGCTGGCCGACCTCCGGAGCTCGTACGCCAATCTGGACGCCGCCGGTGCGAGCGTCGTGAACCAACGGTTTCAGGTAACGCTGCTGACCAAACAGGCGTTTTACAGCGCGATCGCCAATGAAGACCTGGTCCGTGTCGCGGAATCGCAGGTGCGCCGCGCGCAGCAGCAGCTGCAAATCTCGGTCGAAAAGCTGCGGGCGGGATCAGCCACGCGCTCAGATTCTCTGCGCTCGCGCGTCGACTACGGCAATGCCAGAATCGCGTTGCTCCAGGCGCAGGCCAATCTCGCGACTGCGCAGGCCAATCTTGGCCGCCAGATCGGCGTGGATCGGCCCGTGCGGGCCGTTCCCGACTCCGCGATTCCCGAGCTGCCCGATACCAGCGTGCTGCGTGCGGCAGCACTCGACAACGCACCACAGGTTGAGCAGGCGGAGGCGCAGGCCAGAGCCGCCCGCGCGCAGGTCTGGAGCGCGCGCTCACAGTACTGGCCCCGATTCAACGTCTCGTATTCCAATACGCGCTCGGGCATTGCCGATCCCGCGCTGCCATTCCTTAACGGGTATCCGGAACGGTTCCAGTGGAACTTTGGGCTGTCGTGGACGCTCTTCAACGGCTTCGTCCGCGAACAGAACCAGGTAACCGCCAGTGTGGCGCGCGACAATGCAGAAGCCCGTGCCGCGGACACGCGCCGGCAGGTCAACGCGCAGCTCACACAGCAGCTCGCCGCGCTGGCGACCACCTACGAGCAGATCACGATCGCGCGCGACAACCTCGCCGCCGCGACCGAGGACCTGCGCGTTCAGAACGAGCGCTACCGGGTCGGCGCCGCCACGATCCTGGACCTCCTCACATCGCAGGCGGCGCTGACGCAAGCGGAGGTGAATGTCGTGCAGACACGTCTCAACTACTTGATCGCCCGGGCGCAGGTTGAAGCTGTCACGGGACGGACGCTGTGACGACCGCCCAGGCGTTGACGTTCCGGACCGGCGACACACCCACGCCCGATACCGTGATCCTCACGCATCATCTGACGCGCGAATACCACATGGGCGCCGAAGTCGTTCACGCGCTGCGCGGCGTGGACATCCAGATCAAGAAGAACGAGTTCGTCGCGTGCATGGGGCCGTCCGGATCCGGCAAGTCCACGCTCATGAACCTGATCGGCTGCCTCGATACACCGACGAGCGGCGAATACTGGCTCAACGGGCAGAAGGTCAGCGACCTCAGCGACGACGAGCTGGCGCGGATCCGCAACAAGGAAATCGGGTTCGTGTTCCAGACGTTCAACTTGCTGCCCCGCGCCGACGCGCTGCACAACGTCGAGCTGCCGCTGATTTACGCCGGCATGTCGGCCAAGGAGCGCCGCGAGCGCGCCGCCAGGTCGCTGCAGCAAGTCGGCCTGGGTGATCGGATGGACCATCGACCCAACGAGCTGTCGGGCGGCCAGCGGCAGCGCGTCGCCATCGCGCGGGCGCTGGTGAACTCGCCGAGCATCCTGCTCGCCGACGAGCCGACCGGAAACCTCGACTCGGCGACGGGCAACGAGATCATGGCGCTGTTTAACGAGCTCCACGCCTCGGGCCAGACCATCGTGCTGGTGACGCACGAACACGACATCGCGGCCCACGCGCGCCGCCAGATCCATCTGCTCGACGGCAATATCGCGCGTGACGAGAGGACGGTAGGCCAGACGTGAACACAACTATTCGGAGCGTGGTGGTGCTGCTCGCCGGCGCGATCGCCTGCGGTAAGCCCGAAGCCGCGCCCATGTACGAGGCCGTTCCGGTGCAGCGCCGCACGCTGGTCGTGTCGGCCGCGGCCTCGGGCGCCATCGAACCCGTGCTCACCGTGGACGTGAAATCCAAGGCGTCGGGCGAGATCATCGGCATGAACGTGCAGACGGGCGACGACGTGAAGACCGACCAGCTGCTCGCTTCAATCGATCCGCGCATTCCGCGCAACAATCTTGCGCAAGCCCAAGCAAATCTCGCCGTGGCGGAGGCTCAGCTCGCCAACGCCAAGGCCCAGCTCGCCCGTTCGGACACGCTCTACAAGGCGCAGGCGATCACCGAAACAGAGTACGAAAACGCCAACCTCGGCTATGCGAACGCCAACGCGGCGGTGATCCGCGCTCGATCGGATCTCGAGAACTCGCGCGACCGCATGAACGACACCAGGCTCCGCGCACCGCTCGCCGGAACGATCATCGCCAAGAACGTCGAGCTCGGTACCGTGATCTCCTCGCCCACCACGGACGTCGGCGGCGGCACCGTGCTGTTCCGGATGGCCAATCTGGACACCGTGCAGGTCCGCACCCTCGTCGATGAGACGGACATCGGCAAAGTGCAGCCCGGTCTCCTGGCCACGATCACCGTGGACGCCTACCCCAACCGGCCGTTCGAAGGCGCGGTCCTGAAGATCGAGCCGCAGGCGACGGTGCAGCAGAACGTGACGATGTTCCCGGTGCTGGTGCGGATCGCGAATCCCAATCACTTGCTCAAGCCAGGGATGAACACCGAAGTCGAGATCCACGTGGGCCGGCGCGACAACGTCATCACCGTGCCGAACGCGGCGCTGCGCACGCAACGCGATGTGGCGTCCGCCGCCCAGGTTCTCGGTCTCGATCCTAACGAAGTCCAGCAGCAGCTCGCCGCAGCGCGCCAGCCGGCGCCGGCGAACCGGGACAGCGCCTCGCTCGGCGGTACCCAGGCGCGCCGCGACTCCGGTGCGAGCGCCTCCCCCCCGGCCCCGCCGGCCGGAAACACCGTGATGATGACGACGCCCGACGGGCGGCAGATCCCCGCGCCGCCGGGATTCACGGCGGCCCAGGTCCGGCTCGCCCAGTCAGCGATGCAGAAAC
>Ga0184612_10001038_pt1 | contig 13359 bp, 16 predicted proteins | sample PLM3_60_coex_FD_133163 | JGI IMG/M metagenome (GOLD analysis project Ga0184612, IMG submission 133163) | Groundwater sediment microbial communities from an aquifer in East River, Colorado, USA - PLM3_60_coex | ecosystem: Environmental > Terrestrial > Soil > Riparian zone | place: USA: East...
ACCTCGACACGTGCGGACTCCGGCAGGGTGCGGTTGTGGCAGAGGGCGCGGATGCGGTCATCGCCGTGGCCCTTGTCGCCCAGCAGCCGCCCCATGAATGCCTGCCCCACCTTGCCGGTGGCGCCGGTGACGAGAATGAGCCGTCCAGCCATGTCGCGAAGTCTCCGATTTGTCTGATAATTTGGCGGTGATGGTAGCGGAGGATTTCGGGGGCCGGCAAGCCCAGGACCAAGCTCTACTTCGGGAACAGCGCCCAGTAAGGCTCCGCTTCCTTGACCGCCCGCGCAAAGGACGGGCGTTCGCGCAGGCGGCGCAGATAGGCCGCGGCGTTCTTGTATCGATCCTCGAATTGCAGCACCTGATCGGCATAGAACAGGGCCGGCGCTGCGGCGCAATCGGCCATAGTGAAGCTGTCGCCCATGGTCCAGGTCTTTGCCGCCATATCCTCATCCACCATGCCGCAGGCGGTGTGCAGCAGCTTTCTCGCTTCCTCGACGCCGAACGGATCATTCTTTCCGGTGGGACGCAGCTTGTCGGTTACCACCTTCTGCATAGGCACGTTCACATATAGGTCATAGAAGCGGTCGCGCAGGCGCATCTGCCGCGCGATCTCCGCATCGGCCGGCACCAGCGCGGTCTTGCCCGGATAGTGCTGCGCCAGATACTCGATGATGATGCTGGTTTCCGGAATCGTCCGGTCCTTCGTGTCGTCGCGCAGCACCGGGATCTTGCCGATCGGCCACAGCTTGCGAAAATCGGCGAAGGCGGTTTCGTCGCCGAGATCGACGACATGCGGCTCGAACGGCGTGCCGTTCTCATAGAGCGCCGTGAGCACTTTCTGACAAAAGGAGGACAGCGGATGGAAATAGAGCTTGAGGGACATGACGAAACCCCGGATTTGTTTCGCCAGAGATAGGCACAGATTTTTCGCAGGCAAGCAAGCCGTGCCTATTCCTTGCGCTGCAGTTCCTTGCCCAGCGAGTCGAGCAGGCCGCCCCAGCCGGACTCCCGCATTTTCGGATCGTCGTGACCGTCGAGGAAGGCGCCCTGCTCGGTGATTTTCAACTGCGTGCCCTTGCCTTTCGAACTGAACTCCACCGTCAACAGCGAACAGGAGATCCGGTCGTCGTTGATGAACATGTCGTAGGCGGAGATGATCCGCTCATCCGGAATGATATCCCGGTAGATCGTGTCGTTGCGCACTTTCGGACCTCCCTTCGGACTGCCGCGCCAGATCTCGCGGCCGCCGACCTTGAAGTCGAGCTTGTATTCGGCGGTCTCCCAGCCCTCGCCGCCGGCGAACCAGCGCAGCTTGGCCTCAGTATCCGCGAAGGCTTTGAACACACGCGGCGGCGGCTGGTCATAGCTGCGCTCGAGCGTGAAACTGGCGTGCGTGACGGATCTCGTGGTCATGATCTACTCCCTTTACTCGATTCATCGGCATGGGCCGCGAGATATTCGCCGAGCCGGTCGAGGCGGCGCTCCCACACCGTCCGCCGCTCGCTGATCCATTTCTCGGCAGTGCGCAGCGCCGCCGGCTCGATGCGGCAAGTGCGCACCCGCCCGACCTTCTCGGACCGGACCAGACCGCTCGCTTCCAGCACCTGTAGGTGCTGCACCACCGCCGGCAGCGACATGGCGAGCGGTTTGGCCAGTTCGCTGACCGATGCCGGCCCGCGAGTCAGCCGATCCACCATGATGCGCCGGCTCGGATCCGCGAGGGCCTGAAATGCGAGATCAAGGGCCGCCGATTGGTTAAGCATTCTCTTAAGTATGCCGAACTCTTTATGACAAGCATGCCCCATCGCGCCCATATGGTGCGCCGATTGTCGTCAGTCTGTCATAGTGTTTCGGTGGGGCGCCGCCGGGCCTCGATGACCGAACCCATCGGCCTCCAAGGGATTATGCTCGCCTCGAACAAGCCCTGGCCGATCCGGGCAGGCAGTTTGCCGGCCAGTTATGGGACTTACTCGGCCTCGGCAACGATATTGTCTGCCTCGGCCGCCGCCGTAGCGAGCTGGAGTCTTGCTGCCATCAAGCTCTGCTCGCCAGCGGCAATACGGGCCTCGGCAATCGCAATTTCGTCGGCGTTCCCGGAGCTAATGCTAGCGGCGAGGCCAACACGGGCCGCCGCCAATTTAGCTTGTGCAGCCTGCAGCTGATGACGCGCTCGTTGTATGGCCGTCGCGGCTTGTATTGCCGCCGGCGTCGCTGATTGCACAGCGGTAGATGTAGTTGCCGACACGGCGCCGGGTGCGCTACTTGCGCCGGCGGCACTGCTTGCCGCGCTGCCGACGCTCCCAGCGCTGCCGGCTGCACCGGCGCTTCCCGCCGCGCCGACGCTGCCCGCTCCACCGCTGGTACCAGCACCGCCGGCGCCGCTCGCTCCACCGCTGCTTCCGGCGCCGCCAGCTCCGCCGCCTTGCGCCCCGCCGCTGTTGCCGCCGCCATTACCGGCGCCGTTACCATTATTCTTGGCCCAGGATGCAGCTGCCGTGAACAACTCCGGCGCAGCAGTGAATTTCACAGGAGCGATGACGATGGCGCAGGCTGTCAGGCCGGCCAGCCCCAGCCGAAGCAGATCGCGCGGTCTTGTGCCGTCAAACACAAACATCGCTAGGGATCCAATGTCACAGAATTCCACCCCACGATCTCGGATCATCGCCAACAATTGTTAGAACTTTCTAACGATTCTTCGTTAATTGCCTGCCGGCCCGCGGGCAGCGATGTCCTCCGACGCAATTCACCTGGTTCCACCCCGACTTTGGCCCACAGGGGTTAACGACTCATGAACCAATAATCGTCAGATTGGTTACCCCGGGGGCCACGAGTCACTCCGAATGGGGCAAGCCACCTTGCGCAAATCTCAACGGTTCTCACGGCTATTGCAGGCCCTTGTTAGAATCGACGGTTGGCTGTGGCGCTGGCCGTCGCTGCTGGTGCTTGCCCTCCTCTGGAGTGGGGGGATAATGATCGGCGTGCTGATGTGGACCGCCGCGGACAGTCAGGACCGACTCGCGGCGGATAAATCGATCGCCCTCCTCTACAATCTGATGAATGAACGGCGCCAACAGCTGGGACAGCTTGTGCGAGATTACAGCTGGTGGGACGATGCGGCCGTGAATCTTGCGCTGTCCCCGAACGTCGAGTGGGCGACAGCCAATATCGGTCCTTACCTGACGAACTCGTTCGGCGTAACCAGCAGCATCGTGCTCGATCCCGCCGATCGGCAGTCGCTTGCCTTCGTCGAGGGAGTCGCGGCGACGGATCAGCATATCGTGGAAAAAATCGAAGGCGGCATCGGTCGCCTGGCCGCGGAAGCACGAAAGGCGCCAACCGACGCGCCCGCCGCGGCCACGGGATTCGTGCGCATCGATGGCGAGTTGTATGTCGCGGCTGCCAACCTGATCGTCCCAACGCAGAAGGAACTGCGCGAAGCCTATGAACCGCAGCGATGGGGTCATGTTCTGCTGTTCACCCAGAAGCTGGACGACAGCGCCCTTCAGTCGCTCGCGACCCGCTTCGGGTTCCGCGATCTGACCCAGCGGAGCGGACCCGTCGGCGAACAGGCATCGTCATTGCGGCTCACCGGCGTCGACGGCAGCGATCTCGGCTTTCTGTCATGGCGCGCCGAGACGCCCGGATATGCGATGCTGCGTCGCCTGGTTCTCCCCGTCGCGATCGCCTTCGACATCATGGTCCTTCTGGCGGTTCTGATCGTACGGCATATCGGGCGATTGAACCGCGAAAATCGCCGGGTCCTCGATGAACTGGCCGCGAACAACGGCCGGCTCATAGAATTGGCGTCGTTGCAGCGCGCGACATTGGACGTTGTTCCCGATGGCATTGCCGTGTTTGACGGCGACTTGTGCCTGCTCGCCTGGAACCAGAAATTTGCGGATCTCCACGATTATCCGCCGGAGATTCTTCAGCCGGGTCAATCGCTCGTCCGCCTGCTTCGCCACTGGGCGCAGGCCAGATGGCCCGCCGAAACGGAAGCCTCCGCCGCAGTCGCGGATCTGCTGGCGGCCGCGGCTCGCTGCGACGCCCAGCCGAGCCGCCTCGTTTTCGGCGATGGTCGGAACGTGGAGCTGCGCCGAAGCAGCACGATCGACGGCCGGCTCGTGCTGATTTACCACGATGACGCCGACGGCACTGTCCAACGACACGGCCCCATGACGGCGAGAGAGCAGTTCCGCGTCGTCGATCACTTCGCGAAAGCAACGTCTGGCTAGTCGCGCCAAAAGCCAGGGCGAAGAAACAGTTCCTGTTAGGAATTCAAGATAATCGGCCTGGGCAACAAATCACTGGCCCGGTAACCATATAGCTTCATATCTCGTTAAGACTTCGCGCCTAACGTTACTAAGCGTTAAGAATCCCATCAGTCAAGCATCTGGAGGCGCAAGATGCCAACTTCAGCCGCCAAGTCGCACCGGTCCCGGAGCCTTACTGCCGCAATTGCAAAACTCGGTAAGTCGCGACTCCGACGCTTCTGGCGCGACGAGTCTGGCGGCATTGGAATGATGTACGGGCTGATGCTTCCCGGCCTGATCGGCTTTCTCGGTCTGGGGGTCGAGGCCGGCTATTGGTACCTGGGCAAACGCGATCTGCAGACGCAAGCCGACGCCGCATCCATCGGCGGCGTATGGGAGGTGGTCTGGCACCGGGACTCTCAGATCACACCGTCTGCCACCAACGAAGCGGTGCGCAATGGCTTCCCAAACGCGGCCTTCACCTCGATTACCGTCAACAACCCGCCGACCAGCGGCGCAGAGACCGGCAACATAAAGGCCGTCGAGGTCATCCTGACGCAAGACTACGATCCTATGTTCTCCGCCCTGTTTCTGTCTGATGACATTACGATTGCCGCCCGTGCGGTGTCGACGCTGGTTGCATCAGGCTCCGCATGCGTGCTGGCGTTGAACGGCACGGTGTCTGACGCCGCCGAGAACGTTGGCGGCACGACCATCAACGCGCCGGACTGCACGATTGCCGCGAACTCGAACGCCGAGGATGCTATCTCCTTCTCGGGCAGCGCCAACATCGTTTGGGAATCGGCATGGACCGTGGGCGATATAGAGATCGACGGCACGACCAACGTGACGTTCGGCGAGGGTACCAATAGCCACATGTGGCCGATTGACGATCCCTATGCGGACCTGGACGACTCGGCGCCCCTTGGCTGCGAGGTCAACGGCAATCAAACCATCAACAATACGGTGACGATTACCGCGGATGGTGGCGAGGAGACCATCTGCGGCGACATCAGAATTAACAATGGCGCTCACGTGGACTTCAAGCCCGGCATATATTGGATGAAGGGCTCAAGTTTGATCATCACCGGCGGAACGGTTACCTGCAGCGAGTGCGAGCCAGGCGGCGACGGCGTGACGTTCATCTTTACCACGCCAGCCAATGGCAACGTCAATCAGATCGGCACGGTGAGCATCTCCGGCAACGCGCAGATCGAGCTCAATGCGCCGCGCTACGGAGAATATCACGGTGTACTGTTCTTTCAGGATCACGACACGCCAACAGACAGCAACAAATCCGCGGCTCTGAATGGCGGCAGTGACATGATTCTTAACGGCGCAATCTATTTCCCCAACAACGAGATCCAATGGTCCGGCAACGATACAATCGCTGCGACCTGCACGTTGTTGATCGGGGATACAGTGGAATTCAGCGGCAATTCCGGCCTTTCGATAGCGGATTGCGCAAGCCAGGGCATCGATATCGCCTTTACTCAAAGGATTGCCTTGGTGGAGTAGCCGGTGGGATGCCGTTGATCTGCGAAACGCGACTCACGGGAGTGGCAACCATGACCACCCAGCGAAAACGAACCATCTCCAGAGCGATCCACAGACTGTGCGGATTCCTTGGCGACTGCTCTGGCAGCGTCGCCACGGAGTTCGCCCTCATTCTGCCGGTCACGGCGCTCATGCTCACCGGCCTGATCGAGTTCGGCATGGCCGTCAATGACGGCACCTCCTTGGAAAACGGTGCCCGCGCCGGCGCCCAGTTCGCCCTAAATCAAGGGCTGGACTCACCCGGCATCCTCGCCGTGGTTGCCAATGCTTCCAATCTCGATCCGGAGAGCCTGACCGTTACGTCCCGCGAATTTTGGGAATGCAGCGGCAGCTGGGGCGTGGAGGTCAGCTCCTCCACGGACTGCGGCACCAACGTCCCGTTGGCCAAGTTCATCGAAGTGCGGGTGGTTCATCAGTACTCGGCCATGTTCCCGTACCTGGAAGCCATGGCGCCGGATCAGATGGAGTCCTCTGCTACTTTGCGGGTGCCGTGATGATGCGCAAAATGTCGGGTCAGGTGCGAAGGTTCCTGCGGGTAGCGGATGGCGCGGCCGCCATCGAATTCGCGATCATCGTTCCGATCTTCATTATGTTCTGCTTTGGCATCATCGAGGCGGGCCGCATGATGTGGATCCGCAATTCGATCCAGACCGCGAGCGAAGAGGCCGCCCGCTTCGCCATGGCGCACGCATCGGCGACGGATGAGGAACTCGTAACCAAGGCGGCCGACTATTTTGATAATGTGAGCATCGATACACCGACTTTCGCTGTCGTACGCGACACGACGGACGGCGTGGACTTCGTCACTGTCGGGGGAACCTATACGTTCGAATTCATGTTCACCTTCTTCGATGTCGGCGATATCGAGCTCAACGGCAAGGCCCGCGTTCCGCTGACGCCGTCCTAGTTCCGCCCGCCAACGGGAGGGAATTTCCGGCTCGATCCCGTGACCGCTTTTCCGCCTGACGCGCAGATCGCCCTGCCGGCCCCGGCGATGTCGTTCAGGGCCAGTGCAGGGATCGTGGCAGTTCTGTTACTGTGCAGCCCAGGGCTTTCGGCGCTTAGGCGCCGGCAAGGCTGGGGTTTCAATGACCGAACTCATCGCCAGTTTCCTGACCGTCTTCGTCGGCCTGTTCCCGATCGTCAATCCGTTGGGCATGGCGCCGATCTTCCTGCGTCTGACCGCGGAGACGTCGGCGCGGACGCGGGCGCGGCTTGCCTGGCGCGTCGCCGTCGGCGGCTTTGCGCTCATGGCGGTGTCGCTGTTCATCGGCTCGCACATCCTCGCCTTCTTCGGCCTCACCATCACGGCGGTGCAGATCGGCGGCGGGCTGGTGGTCATGGCGGCCGGCTGGCGATTGTTGATGCAGGGCGATGACACTCGCGCCCGAGAGCAGCAGGCCGCGGCACCCGACGACGACACAATGATGCGCCGCGCCTTCTTCCCCCTGACCATGCCGCTGACGGTCGGGCCCGGCACGATCTCGGTCGCGATTACCTTGGGCACGACGGGCGCCGAAACCACGAGCCTGCTTTGGACGGCGGCGGGCGGCCTGCTTGCGGCACTCGCGGTGGCGGGGACGATCTATCTCAGCTATCGGTTCGCCGCCGGCATCCTGCGCCGCCTCGGCGAGACCGGGACCGACGTCTTCATGCGCCTCTCCGCCTTCATCCTGCTTTGCCTGGGCGTGCAGATCCTGACCAACGGAATCGCCGGGTTGCCGTTCTTCGCCACGCCGTGAGGCGGTGAAGGCGTCTAGGAGTGTGGCCGTCCGGGGGCGCTGCCCGATGGCCGGCGTGGCGGCGCGAACAATCTGCCGGCCCCCCTGCGGACCGGCGCGGCACGGTGGAACGCACAGCGCCGCCGCTGCGTCGCGGTATCGCAGATATAGCGCCGGAGCAAAGCGCCGGCGATCAGCGGCCTGATAAGGTCGATGCGTTGGATCATGGAGAAGTCGGAAGCGGGCGATGCCGATGCGTCATCTTGCCCTTACGGGCGCGATGTGGTCGCAGGCGGCAATCGTCCGCGCCGGCGGGCGGGCGCTACGTGCTTCGAGCCGGGGGTTAGTCCGGCCGGCTCGCTTGCGCCTCGCTGCCGACGGGCTCGTCGGGTTCGTCTCCCAGGCGTTTGAAATCCTCGAGCACGGAGTCGATGATCTTCTGGCGCCGCGGATCGCGGCCCGAAGGCGTCTGCGCCAGAATGTTGATCAGATAGCTGGCCTTTTCCGCCGCCTCACGCCAGGTAGCGGCCGGCGTCGCCGCGAGGAACTTTTCCAGGTCGCCGCGCCGCTGGCGATATTCCGCCTGCCCGGCCGCGACATCGGCGAGACGGCGCCGGATATCGGTCGCCCGTTGCGCCACTAGGCCACGATGCTCGTCGAGCGCGATCGGAATATCGTCCATGGATGTTACCTCGTTTGATGTTGTGGAATTGCGGCGACGCGGGCTGACGACGTCAGGTCGCGAGCTTCTTCGAGCAGGCGCTGATGACCTCGGAATCGGCGGCCGCGCCGCCGGGCATGACGGCATGTTTCTTCGCCAGTTCGTTGCGGGCGGTATAGTCGAGCTTGCTGGTATCCGCCGTCTCCAGATGCGCATTGGCGGCGCAGAAGGTTGCCTGCTGATCGACCATGCCGGCCTCCGCCTGATTGGTGGCGGTGCTGGTCAGGACCTGCAGCCCCAGGATGCCCGAGAGCACCGGGCCTGCCACCAGTCCGATGGCGAGATAGAGGATCTTCGGCTTGATCGTGTCCCAGGTCGACATCGTGCTTTTCATTGACAGAGCCATTGAAGTTCTCCCTTAAGGTTTGTTGTGAGCGATGATCATGGAGCGGGCCGTCATGGCCGCACCCCGCCATCGGCTGGAGAGCGAATACTGGCGCAGCAGATTTGCATAGATCTCCGACGATGAAGTCGTACCGATCTGCCATCGGCAGATCCGGCGGCGCCTTTGGTTCGTGACGAACGGCGCCCGTCGCCTAAGCCGGCGTATCAGGTCGTGGGAAGTGCGTCTTGTCGGTCAAACTTCGGCTGCCGCGCCACACGCGGTGGAAGATCATGCGCGATTTTTTTGAGGGCGCAGTCGGCTCTACCGATCTGAACAACTATGACGGATTCGGCCGATAAATACAAGGAAAATCAAAAATCTAACCAGCCGGAGAATTTCTCGGTCCACTGTGCAATTTTGCACAGGGTTGTTTTTGGCTATTACTTTGATCTACTTGCGACGTCATTGCTGATGTCTTGGCGCCCACTGGCGCGGCAGCGGACGCGCAACCCTTCAGGCCGCGATCTCGTCCGTCCACACCCGGAATCCCGTCAACGTATTCGGCCCGAAGGTGTGGGTCAGCGGCACATCCGATGCATCGCGGCCGCGTGCGATCAGGATGCGGCCGATCCGCGGCGCATTGTTGCGCGGGTCGAACACATGCCAGCGGCCGCCCAGATAGACCTCCATCCACGCCGCGAAATCCATCGTCTCATAGGGCGGCGGCTGGCCGATGTCGCTGACATATCCCGTGCAATAGCGGGCGGGAATGTTCAGGCAGCGGCAGAAGGCGATCGCCAGATGGGCATAGTCGCGGCAGACGCCGCGGCGTTCGGCGTAAGTCTCGGTCGCGGTCCGGGTAGGACGGGAATGTTCGTAGCCGAAGGTCACATGCCCGTGGACGAAGTCGCAGATCGCCTGCACGCGCGGCCAGCCGAGCGGGGCCTTGCCGAACAGCCGCCAGGCTTCGTCGGACAAGCGATCGGTCTCGCAGTAGCGGCTGCCGAGCAGGAACAGCAACGTCTCCGAGGGGAGGTCCTGCACCTGGTGCTGGAGGGCGGCCAAATCGATCGGGTCCGCGCTTCCATCGTCATGGAGGACACCATCCGTGCCCAGGGTAAAGCGCCCGGGCGGTGCGACCAGGCGGCAGCACCAATTGCCGAAGCTGTCCCGGTAGCTCTCGATCGGCACTGGCGGGACCGTGAGGAGATGATCCGGATGCTCGAGGTTCGCCGCGCGCGAGTAATGCACGTTCAGCATGACGATCATCGGCGTTGGCGCGGGAAATTCGTAGCCCAATTCGCACCCAAGCCGAATTCGCATGAAGCTTCCTCCTGAATACCTGAGTCTGCACTTCTACCACCCAAGCGGCGCAAATTCACGCTCCATCCTTGGATCGGCTTTGGAGCCCCAACGCCACCCCGTTGCAATCCGGCCAAATTTTTCCTGCCGGGCATGTCGATGCCGGGCCGGCCGGTTCGACTATGCAGAGGGGGATGATCGGGCCCCTGCTGAATCTGCAACCACCGAGTGACATGTGCAGAGGAAATCAAATGACAACTCAAGCTACAAAATCGAGTCCCCACTCCCGCCGGCTGCTGCGCAGCACGGCCGCCATTTTCTTGGGGTTTCTTGCGGTCTTCGTTCTTTCGCTCGGCACCGATCAGCTGCTGCATGAGCTCAATGTATATCCGCCTTGGGGCGAGCCGATGTTCGACACCGGCCAGAACCTTTTGGCCCTGTCCTATCGGCTCGTCTACACCATCCTCGGCGGCTACATCGCCGCGAGGCTCGCCCCTCGCCGGCCGATGCGCCACGCCCTGATTCTCGGCGGCATAGGGACCGTCTTGGCCACGGCCGGCGCGATCGGCGCCATCGCCATGGCGGATTTGGGCCCGAGCTGGTACCCGATCTCGCTCGTGGTCACGGCCATTCCCTGCACCTGGTTCGGCGGGGTGCTGCACCGTCTGTGGCACGGCGAAGAATGAGCCGGTCGGAATTTCCATAACAGTTAGCCGAAAACCGCAGCGACGACGCCTATGGCATTGAACTTCCTGTCTTGCTGACATCGGAACCTAAGGGCTATCGCGGTGTTTATATCACCGGGGCGTTCCTGAGCCAGCGAGTCTGCGTGTGAACTCGCAAAGAAGGAGTAGTGAAATGTCAAAGCGATATCTCCTGGCCGGCGCCAGCGCGCTGATGTTGGCGCTTGCGCTTCCCATCCCTGCCACGGCGCAGACCTCCACTGTTCTGACAATGCCGTACTCGGTCGCCGCCGTGCAGCGGGTTCTCAATGACCTCGGCTATTCCGCCGGCCCGGTGGACGGGCTGATGGGCAGCAAGACTCGCGGTGCGATCCGCGCCTATCAGATCGACAACGGTTTGCCGGTCAGCGGCGAGCCGAGCCGCCCGCTTTACGACCATCTGCAACAGACCCTCACCGCGCGGATCTCGCCGGCACCGGTGCCCAGCGTCGATTCGTCGACGGTCGTGGAAATCCAGACGCGGCTGCGGGACCGCGGCTATAACGTGACGTCGATCAGCGGCACGCTCGACTCGGCAACGACGGCCGCAATTCGTGCCTTCCAGAGCGATGCCGGCCTGCCGGTCAACGGGCAGGCCACCGTTGCGCTGCTGGATCAGCTGCGCATCGGCAGCACCATCGGCGCCAACCGCGCGCTGACGCGGACCGAGGTTGTCCGCCTGCAATCGGAGCTCGCCGAGCGCGGTTACGATGTCGGCCCGGCCGATGGCGTGGTCGGCCCCAAGGTTCGCGGTGCGATTCGTACCTACCAGGCCGATGCCCGCTTGCCGGTAACCGGCGAAGCAAACCATAACCTGCTCGCCAAGCTGGAATCCGGCGACGATACCGCGGATGACGATATCGACGATAACACCAGCACCACCGCAGCATCCCGCCTGCTGCAGATCGAGGGTGAGCTGCAGCGCCGCGGCTACTATGTCGGCGAATTCGATGGCGTGGGCGACGACCAGTTGCGGACGGCAATCCGCGCCTATCAGGAGGATGCCGGCATGCCGGTGACCGGCGAGGCGAACGCCGCGCTTCTCGATAACCTGAAAACTTCGTCGGTGCGCAACCGCAACTTTACCAACTCTCTGTTGGTCTGGGAGGTCGAGAACCAGCTGGACCGCCTTGGCTATGCCGTGGGAACAATCGACGGCAACCTCGACGACCAGACACGCCGCGCGATCCAGACTTACAAGACGAAGGCCGGCCTGCCCCGCGACGGCCAGCTGACCTTCGCCCTGCTCGATCACCTCGAGCGGTCGAACCTGCGCAATGACACGCAGACGGCATCGAAGCTGATCTGGAACATCGAGACGGAATTGACGCGCCGGGGCTACAAGACCGGCCCGATCGACGGCACGATGGACCAGCAAACAGCCGCGGCGATCCGCGACTATGAGGCCGACGCCGGGCTGACCGTGACCGGCGCAGCCAATGCGGATCTGCTGGACAGCCTCGAATATTCGAACGCCCGCAATGTCACGCAGAAGGACATTCGCGAGATCGAACGCCGGCTCAACCGCCGCGGCTATGCGGTCGGTTCGACCGACGGCGTCGCCGACTCGCAGACAACGGCGGCGATCAAGGCGTATCAGCGCGATGCCGGTCTGGCCGTCACAGGCCGGCCGAGTCTCGCACTGCGCGACCATCTGCGCAGTTCGAGCACAGTATCCACCAGCTATATTTCGCCGGGCGCAACGGTGGAGCAGTTCATCGAGGCGTTCCGCGAGTCGGTGGAACAGTCAAACTAAGTCGATCCGCAACTCGGTTCATCATGACCCCCGGCTCCCGCGTCAAATTTTTCCTGGTGACGCGGGAGCTGGGAACAGGTTCAAAACGAGTACGGACTCTATTGCAGTCCTGATTTCCTCCCGGCACAATCGGAACTGGTAGTGAACGATCACACCTAGATGCGGAGATCTTGCATGCAAATCAGGGCCATGTTGTCTTGGGCGGCGCTCTGCGGCGCGTTGCTCGGAATCGGCACGACTGCCAAGTCGGCAGAGAACCAGGACACGACCGTCATCACCTATGAAGGCGAAACCAGGGGTGCAAACTTCGAGAAGGCGCAGGCTGTCGCCGAAAACTATTGCCGGGAGAATTTCGACCGCGCAGCAGTCCTTCGTTCGCTCGGACAACGGGACGGCAAGAACTTCGCTCTCTTCCGCTGCGAAGCGCCGCGGTGAGCGACAGACCGATCCCGCCGGGTCTTCAGCGCGATCCATCCGCAAAGACGACCTGATACCTATTCCTTCAAGAACGTCAGCACCGCCGCGTTGAACTCGTCGGGCTTCTGCAGGAAGGCGAAGTGACTGACGCAATTGATGTTCCGAACGCAGGAGCCATCAGAGTAACCTGAAGACGTTCGTCGCCTCTCGGCGTCCGCGCAATGTGTGTCGGCCGATGGGTTGCGCAGGCCAAGCCGACCCACTCGATTGGAGCACATCCTCGCTTACGAGCACAACCGCCTCCTCTTCGCCCCTCATGGAGTCCCTGGCGATTTCTTGGATGCGCTGCGCCACGTTCACGATGTCGCCAACCAGAGTATAGTTGATGCGTCCCGGAGCTCCGATATTGCCAACTATCGCGCGGCCAGTATGGATGCCGACGCGGATTCTTACGGGGGGCATGCCAAGCTTCCGCTGATGCCCATTGTCGTCAACGACCGCCGCCGCGATCGCGCGAGCCGCACGACAGGCGCGCGCGGCATGATCTGGCTGCCATTCAGGTGCGCCCCAAAAGGCCATCAACGA
>Ga0184612_10001039_pt1 | contig 13336 bp, 9 predicted proteins | sample PLM3_60_coex_FD_133163 | JGI IMG/M metagenome (GOLD analysis project Ga0184612, IMG submission 133163) | Groundwater sediment microbial communities from an aquifer in East River, Colorado, USA - PLM3_60_coex | ecosystem: Environmental > Terrestrial > Soil > Riparian zone | place: USA: East...
ACACGTGAGCGGCTCGCAACGCGAACGTCGCGAGGCCGTGCTGGCCGAGGTCGAGATGCGCTCCCGCCGCCGCGCTCGTGGCCGGGCCGGTCGTCGTGCCGCAGCGGTGCGCGCTGCGGCTGCGCTGCGGATCGCCGCCTCGAGCGCACCTCGCCGCTCGACGTCGCGTTGACGTCGCGACCCAAAAGCCGCGTGCCTTCCTCCCAGGCGCGTGCCACCCTGGAGGCACGGGATGCGAATCGGCGTCCCGGTTGTTGAGAGCTGGAGTATGACGACTTCCCCACGGCGCACACCCGACCGTTACGCCCCTTCCGACAGCCAGCGCACTGTCGCCGGCAGCGATGCAGAGGATGCCGTCGACATTGCCCGCTGGTCCGACGCGGATATCGGCGCAGACGACCGGACCATGGGAGAGTTCGACCTCGAGGACCGCATCTCCCTGCGCCGGGTCGCGGGGCTTTCGACCGAGCTCGAGGACATCACCGAGGTCGAATACCGGCAGCTGCGGCTCGAACGTGTCGTGCTCGTCGGAGTGTGGACCGAGGGCAGTGCCGACGACGCCGAGAACTCGCTCGCCGAGCTGGCGGCGCTCGCCGAGACGGCCGGCTCACAGGTCCTCGAGGGTCTGGTCCAGCGACGGTCCAAGCCCGACCCGGCGACGTTCGTCGGCTCCGGCAAGGTCAACGAGTTGCGCGACGTGGTCCTCGAGACCGGCGCCGATACCGTGATCTGCGACGGCGAGCTCTCAGCCGCGCAGCTGCGCAACCTCGAGGACAAGATCAAGGTCAAGGTCGTCGACCGCACCGCCCTGATCCTCGACATCTTCGCCCAGCATGCCAAGAGCCGCGAGGGAAAGACCCAGGTAGAGCTGGCACAGCTCGTTTACCTGGTCCAGCGGCTGCGGGGGTGGGGCGAGAACCTGTCCCGACAGGCGGGCGGCCGGGCCGGGGGCGCGACCGGCGGCGTCGGCACCCGAGGTCCGGGTGAGACCAAACTCGAGACCGACCGGCGGCGCATACGCACCCGGATGGCCAAGCTGCGCCGCGAGCTCAAGGCGCTGGAGACCGCGCGCGACACCAAGCGCGCCGAGCGCCGTCGCCGCGCCGTACCAGCCGTGGCGATCGCCGGCTACACCAACGCTGGCAAGTCGTCGGTGCTCAACCGGCTGACCGGTGCCGGCGTGCTGGTCGAGGACGCGCTGTTCGCGACCCTCGACCCCACCGTCCGGCGGGCCGAGACATCCGACGGCCGCGTCTACACCCTCGCCGACACCGTCGGTTTCGTCCGACACCTGCCCCACCAGATCGTCGAGGCGTTCCGCTCCACCCTGGAAGAGGTGGCCGACTCCGACCTCGTGCTGCACGTCGTCGACGGCTCGCATCCCGACCCCGAGGGTCAGCTGCGCGCAGTCCGCGAGGTGCTCGCCGAGATCGGCGCCGGCGATGTGCCCGAGCTGGTCGTCGTCAACAAGATCGACGTCGCCGACCCGCTGGTCGTCTCCCGGCTGCTGCGCACCGAGCGCGGCGCCGTCGCGGTGTCGGCACGCACCGGTGAGGCGTTCGACAAGCTGCACGCGGTGATCGACGAGCGCCTTCCGCGCCTGCCGGTGGAGCTCGAGGCACTGGTGCCGTATGACCGGGGCGAGCTGGTGTCGCGCATGCACCGCACCGGCGAGGTGATCTCGGTGGAGCACGAGGCAGGTGGCACCAGGGTGCATGCCAGGGTCTCGGAAGGCCTGGCTGCCGCGCTCGCGCCGTACGCGACCTGACCGCAGACACCGGCTGGCAGACTGCCGGGCGTGTTGCATTTGCGCCTGATCTCGCCGGTCGACCGCACCGAGGCGGTGCTGGCGTTCCTTGACGCTTCGGCCGGCGTGACGAACATCGTCGTCCTCGCCGGAGCGGCGCGACGACCCGCGGGTGATGTCGTACTCTGCGACGTCGCCCGCGAGGCGGCCGACGATGTCGTCAACCGGCTCTGCGACCTGGGTCTCGAGGACGAGGGATCGATCGCGATCGAGGACATCGACACGTCGCTGTCTCGGGTCGCCGCGCAGGCCCAGCTGGACGCGCCGGGCGAGGGCGTCGACGCCGTGGTCTGGAACCAGGTCGAGGAGCGAACGAGCGAAGAGTCGACGCTGTCGGTGACCTACCTGGCCTTCCTGGCCATCGCGACGATGATCGCGGGTGTCGGCGTGTTGCTCGACCAGCCGATCCTCATCGTCGGAGCGATGGTGGTGGGGCCCGAGTTCGGGCCCATCGCCGGCCTGTGCGTCGCGCTCGCGTTGCGGGACCGCCGGCTCGCGGCTCGATCGGCCCGCGCGCTGGTCATCGGCTTCCCGGTGGCAATCGCCATCGCTGTCGTCGCGACGCTGATTGCACGGGCCGTGGGCCTGGTCGATCCGGAGATGCTCGACACCGAGCACCCGTTCACCAGTTTCATCTCCAGCCCCGACACCTTCTCGTTCGTCGTCGCGTTCCTGGCCGGGATCGCCGGCATCCTGTCCCTCACGTCCGCCAAGTCCGGCGCCCTGATCGGCGTGCTGATCTCGGTGACGACCGTGCCCGCTGCCGGAAACGCCGCTGTGGCACTCGCCCTGGGCGATCCGGCGACTGCCTTCGGGTCGGCGCTCCAGCTCGCGGTCAACCTCTCCGGCATGATCGTCGCGGGCACGCTGACGTTGCTGCTCCAGCGCCGCCTGTGGCGGGCCGCCAAGCCGGCCGACGTTCGGGGCTCACGCCGAACGTTCACGTGACGACGACGGGTCAGCCCCCTGAACCCGCCGGTACGGAATGAAGCCCCGCGTCGAAGGGTAGGCCTCACCCCCGCGATCGACGCTCCGCCTGCCGGGCCGCGTGATCCAGGTGACGTTGGTGGGGCGCTCCATGATCCAGGTGAGGCTACTGGTGCCTATCGCTGATCGACGTGAGGTTCGCGGGGCCCCATCCGTGATCCATGGTGATTTCGCGGCGCGCAGGCGCCACCAGCCTCACACGGGTGGGCGGCCGAAGTCCCGTGAATCATGCCTCATGCCCGCGGCATCTGCCGTGGTCGCTCTCCACAGGTGGGGCTCGCGAGCCGACGGCGTACACAGCCACGAGTGCGGAGGCTGACGGCGTGGTCGTCGCCGGCCAGGCTGCCTGGTATGTGGCTACCCGAAGAGCTGGACCTCATCGCCTCGGCACAGGACGGCCTCGTGACTCGGCGGCAAGCACTAACCCACGGGGTCACGGTCGATGCGCTGCGCCACGCCTTGGGCCGCGGCGGGCGGTGGCAACGGATCGTCAAGGGTGTCTACGCGACGTTCACCGGCCCGCTTCAGGAGCGCCATCTGGTCAGGGCCGCACTGCTCTACGCCGGGCCCGATGCGATGGTCACCGGCGCGACGGCATGCCGCGCTTACGGCATGCGCTACGTACCGTGGAGCGGCAGGCCCGAGATCCTGGTGCCAGCCCATGTTCAGCGGGCCCGGATTGCTATCGCGTCGATTCGGCGCACGAGATCCCTGCCGGCTCCGCGCGACGTCCGCTCATTTCCGTGCGCTCCGCCGGAGCGCGCCGCCGTCGACGTCTGTCGTGACACGCGCGAGCTCCGCGCGGTGCGAGCCGCGCTCTGCGAAGTCGTCCAGCGGCGCCTCACCACGCCAGATGAGCTGACGGTTGTCTTGGCGTCGGGGCATTCGGCCGGTAGCGCGCTGCCCCGGCGCGCTGTCGAGGACATCGTTGCCGGCTGCCGGTCCGCGCCGGAGTGCGAGCTGCGTGACCTGATCCGGAACAGTACCGTCCTGCGCGAGCCGCGCTGGAACGAGCCGCTACCCGATCCGCGGGCCGGCGATATGAGCCCGGACGGTTGCTGGGAAGAGGCTCGGCTCGTGGTCGAGGTCGACTCGGCTGAGTGGCACCACTTCGGGGATGCGCCCGAGCTGACGGAGCGACGCAGGGCCCGTTATGCCTCGCTCGGGTGGATGGTGCTCCCTGTGTCCCCCCGCCGAATCCGGGACGAACCGCACGCAGTGTTGCGTGAGATCGAGTCGGCGTACCTTGCTGGCCTTGCCCGGGCAGCGTGATCGATCAGTCCTGCTGGCGGCCGCCGAGGTGCTGGGCAAGAAAGCGCTCCGCCGCGGCGTAGAAGCGCTCCCGGCTCTCGGGCTTGGCAAGTCCGTGTCCCTCGTCCTCGAAGAGCAGATACTCGTAGTCGATCCCCTTCTCAGCCAGGGCACCGACGATCTGTTCGGCCTCGGCCACCTTGACCCGTGGGTCGTTCTTACCCTGTGCCACCAGGATCGGGATCGTGATGTCGTCCACCCGGGAGAGCGGCGATCGCTCCCAGAGCAGGTCGCGCTCGGTCTCCGGGCTGCCCACCTTGGCGTGCATGAACGCGATCTGCGGCTTCCAGTACTCCGGCACCGACGCGAGCAGCGTGAGCAGGTTGGACGGGCCCACCATGTCGACGGCGCAGCGGAACACGTCCGGCGTGAAGGCGGCGCCGGCCAGAGCGGCGTAGCCGCCGTACGAGCCGCCGTAGATCCCCACCCGGGCACGGTCGATCCAGCCGAGCCCGACCAGGTGGTCGACTGCGTCGAGCAGATCGGTGTGCATCGCCCGGCCCCACTGCTTGTCGCCGGCGTTGCCGAATGCCTTGCCGTAGCCGGTCGAGCCGCGGAAGTTGACCTGTACGCACGCGTATCCCCGGTTCACAAGCCATTGCGCCTCCGGGTCGTAACCCCAGACGTCGCGGGCCCACGGTCCGCCGTGGACGTTGACGACCGCGGGCAGGCCGGCCGGTTCGACACCGAGCGGAAGTGTCACGTACCCATGCACCTCGAGCCCGTCACGGGCCGCGAACGCGAACGGCTCCATGACCGCCAGTTGGTACGAGTCCAGCGCGGGCTTGTGGGCGAACAGGAACGTCAGCTCGCCGGTGTCCCGGTCGTACACGTGGTAGTGGACCGGTCCGTCTGACGGCGTGTCGGTGACCAGCCACCGCCGGTCGCTGCGCTCGGCCCGCGAGATACCGACCTCGCCGCGCAGCCGCGCCCGCAGCGCGTCGACCTCCGCGCCGAGCGCCGAATCGAGATGCACCCACTCCTCGCGGTCTTCGAGGAAGACGACCGACTGAGGCTCCAGCGTCTCGGGGTCGGAGAGGACGCCGGCGACGTCGTACGAGGCGTTCTCAGCCAGCACGGTCTCTGTCCGGGTGGCGAGGTCGACGCGGAGCAGCCGAGCGGCGTTGACTCCCACGCTCGAGAGCAGGAACACCGACGAACCGTCACGACCGAATCCGAGGAGGTCGGTGGTGGCGACGTCCTGCGGTGCAATCTCCAGCCAGGGGGTGTCCTTTCCGGTCTGGTGGTCTCGGAGGCACACGACGGCTCCCGCGTCCTCCGTCATCGCCACGCCGCCACGCACCCTGAGGTCCGAGTCGACCAGCCAGCCGGCATATCCGGGGTTGACCTCGACCTTCTCGAACGTTCCGGTGTCGAGGTCGAAGCGGTAGACGTCGTGCAGGGCCGGGTCGTCGGCGTTCAGGCCGACCAGCATGGTGGTCCGGTTCCAGCGGTTGTGGCCCAGGATCATGGCGTGGACGCCCTCGCCGGGCGTGACCAGGCGAGACTCCCCGGACCCGAGGTCGAGCGCGTAGAGGCGCCAGTCCTCGTCGCCGTCGGTGTCTTGCAGGTATACCAGCGTGCGGTCGTCGTGGCAGAACACGAAGGTGCGGACGCCCCGGCCCCGGTCATGGGTGACCGGCTTCGCCGCCGAGGGGTTGTCGGCCGGACCGATCCAGACGTTGAGCACGCCTTCCTCGGGCGCGATGAAGCCGAGCAAGGTCCCGTCCGGGGACAGCGCGGGTGCGACGCGTTCCGGGTTGCCGAAGAGCACGTCGCGAGGGATCAGGGGCACGGCGTCGTAGGTCACAGGTCCGATCCCATCACGTCATCGCCCGCCCGCGACGGCCGGTGCCGTCGTCTGGACGTAGCCTCGATGCCCGTGCTTCGCTGTCCCACCGCCGTCGCCGCGCTCGCGGTGGCCGTGCTTCTCGCCCTGCCCGCGTGCTCCGACGACGACGCCGGCAACGGCGCCGCGCCGGACCCGTCGCCGACCTCCTTTTCGCCGACGACAACGACCGCGCCACCGCTCGGCCCTGAGCTTCCCGACGATGACAACGTGCGACGCGCGCTGGCCGACTACTACGCCGCCGTCAATCGTGCGGTGGCGAACCGCTCCGTGGCAGAGCTGGATGCGGTCTCGACACCGGACTGCCCGTGCCGTGATCGATACGAGCAGGTGATCGACCGGATGAACGAGCAGGACGTGCGCGCGTCGGGCTATCTCTTCACGGGTGTGGCGACCGGTCACGTCGCGCTGAACGGCGAGAGCGCCACCCTCGCGGCCATCGACACAACGGAGGACTACGAGATCGTCGATGCTGCTGGAACGGTCGTCGACCAGGTCGGGCCCGACCAGGTCGTCGTTGTGTACACGTTCACGCTGGTCGACGGCGATTGGCTGGTCTCCGCCGCGGACGTGCGTTCCTAGCAGCGGGGGCTCACGAGGGCTCGGGACTCCACGACGGGCCTGTGGGCAGGCTGTGCCAGAAGGGTCCTGCGCTCGATAGCCTCGGCCGGTGAACGACCGGTCCAGTTCGGCCGACGCGACGCGGGTGCGCGAGCTGCTCGCGTGCGCTGTCGACGCCCTCGGGGGCGACGAGCGGGCCGGTCAGCTCGAGATGGCCGAAGCGGTGGCTTCCGCGTTGGACTCCGGCGAGCACCTGTTGGTCCAGGCAGGGACGGGCACCGGCAAGTCGCTGGCCTATCTGGTGCCGGCGCTGCTGCACGCCGACCAGACCGACACGCCGGTCGTCGTCGCCACCGCGACGCTCGCGCTGCAGGCGCAACTCGTCGACCGGGACCTGCCGCTCCTGGCTCAGGCGGTCGAGCCGGCCCTGGGCCGGCCGCTGCGCTGGGCGACGCTGAAGGGCAGAGCGAACTACGCCTGTCTGCACCGGGTGCGCGAAGGCGTCCCGGACGACCAGGGGGAGCTGGTCCCCGTCGTCGACGGATCGCTCGGTGTGCTGGGCGCCGACGTCGTCCGCGCTCGAGTCTGGGCGGAGGAGCAGGCCACGAGCGCCGGCCCGGGCGACCGGGATCGGCTCGAACCGGGTGTGAGCGACCGGGCCTGGGCGCAGATCTCGGTGACCGCGCGAGAGTGCCTCGGCGCTGCGAAGTGTCCGTACGGCGGTGAGTGCTTCGCCGAGCGCGCTCGGGCCAGGGCAGACGATGTCGACATCCTGGTGACCAACCACGCACTTCTCGCGATCGACGCGCTCGAGGGCATCCCTGTGTTGCCGGAGCACGACGTCGTCATCGTCGACGAGGGGCATGAGCTGGCCGCGCGAGTCACCGGGATCGCGACCGCCGACCTGTGGCCTGGCGTCGTCGACCGGGCCGCGAAGCGCGTGCGGTCGTTCGTCGACGATGGCGACCCTGACGAGCTGCGCGATGCGGGGGAGGAGTTGCGGCGCGCGCTCGCGGACGCCGAGCCAGGCCGGCAGGACGTGCTTCCGGACGCTCTTGCGGCCGCCGTCGTCGCGGTGCGCGACGCGGGTCGAGCGGTGCAGTCCGCGATGGCGGGCGCGCGTGGCGAGCGCGAGGTCGACGGGGAGGCTGGGCGCCGCGCGGCCAAGGCGTTGGTCGACGACGTGTTTGCGACCGCAGAGCGCATCGCAGAGCACGCCGAGCACGATGTCGTCTGGGTGGAGGAGCGCGAACGCGGCACGCGACTACTGCGGATCGCGCCGCTGTCGGTAGCCGGGCTGTTGCGCGACCGGTTGTTCAGCTCCGCGACGGTGGTCGCGACCTCCGCGACCATGGAGCTGGGCGGCTCGTTCGACCCGATCGCCCGTTCGTACGGGCTGGTGGGTGACGAACCGCCTACGTGGCGCGGTATCGATGTGGGGTCTCCGTTCGACTACGGCCGGCAGGCCATCCTCTATGTGGCGCGGGAGCTCCCACCGCCGGGGAGGGACGGTCTGCGCCCGGAGGCCGTCGACGTGCTGGCCGAGCTCGTGGCCGCGGCGGGTGGACGGACCCTGGGGCTGTTCTCCTCGAGGCGCGCTGCCGTCGACGCAGCGGAGGCGCTGCGATCACGGTTGCCGGAACTGACGGTGCTCTGCCAGGGCGAGGACGTCGTCCCGACCCTGGTACGCCGGTTCATCGAGGACGAGCAGGCGAGCCTGTTCGGGACCCTCTCACTGTGGCAGGGCGTGGACGTGCCGGGAGCGGCGTGCCACCTGGTCGTCGTCGACCGGCTGCCGTTCCCGCGGCCCGACGACCCGCTGTTCTCGGCCCGCCAGCGTGCGGTCGAGCGGGCCGGCGGCAACGGCTTCATGGCGGTCGCGGCCACCCACGCGGCGCTCCTGCTGGCACAGGGCGCCGGCCGGCTGATCCGGCGCTCGACAGACCGAGGCGTGGTGGCTGTGCTGGACCCGCGACTGGTGAGCGCCCGCTACGCGGGATTCCTGCGCGCCTCGCTCCCGCCGATGTGGTTCACCACCGAGCGTGAGGTCGTGGCCGGCGCCCTGCGGCGGTTGGCCTCCGGGCCGGTGGCCGGTGGGGCGCTGCCCGCCGCTGAACCTGCTGCGCCGGCTGTCAGTGGTTCCGCAGCGCCTTGACGAGCTGGCCCTTGTTCATCGACGACCTGCCCTCGATCCCGACCTCGCGCGTCTTGCTCGACCTGGGCACGGTCACAGCCTCCCTCTTACCGCGCCGATACCCGATGAGCGCGCCCGGAATCGTCACCGACCATCCGGTCTAGATCCTGCGCAGCACCGCGACGACGCGCCCCAGGACGGTTGCCTCGTCACCTGGGATCGGCTCGTACGCCGGGTTGTGCGGCAGCAGCCACACGTGGCCGTCGCGCCGCTTGTAGGTCTTGACCGTCGCCTCACCGTCGATCATCGCGGCCACGATCTCGCCGTTCTCGGCGACCGGCTGCTGGCGCACCACGACCCAGTCGCCATCGCAGATCGCGGCGTCGACCATCGAGTCGCCGGCCACCCGAAGCATGAACAGAGTGCCTTCGCCGACCAGCTGGCGGGGGAGCGGGAAAACCTCCTCGACGGCCTGCTCGGCCAGGACCGGGCCGCCGGCCGCAATGCGCCCGACAAGCGGCACGTACGACGGCGCCGGGCGCTGGTCGCCGCTGCCGGTGTCGTCGTAGCCGGCCTCTGCCGCACCGGGCGCCGCGCTGGCCGGATCGGCCGGCGAGAGGACCTCGAGTGCGCGGGGTCGGTGCGGGTCCCTGCGGATGTAGCCCTTCGTCTCAAGGACGTGGAGCTGATGAGACACGCTCGACGGGCTGGCGAGCCCGGCCGCCTGGCCGATCTCGCGCATGCTCGGCGGGTAGCCGCGCCGCTCGACCGCGTCGCGGATCACCTCGAGCACCCGCCGCTGGCGGGGCGTCAGACCCACGGCGTCCTCGGCGTCGGGGAAGGGATGGACCGTGCCATCCGGGCCCGGTCCTGTTCCGCGCTGCGTGTCCACGCCCGCCTCCTCTGGCGTCGGCGCCGGCCTTCCGGCGAGTTGTGTCATGCCTGACGGTAGCCCCACGCGCCGACACGATCAAACACCTGTTCGAACGTGTCTCGACTTTGTCAGACCCCCGGTGTAGAACTCGTACATGCGTTCGATCGAACGACTGTTCGACGTGAGGCACGACGTGGACCAGTAGGTACGGAGGCGGACATGACGATCACGCTCCTTCCCCCGGCACGCCCGACGGCCAGGCTCGTCCCTGCTCCTTCGCAGCGGCCGTTGCGCGTGGTGCGCCCGGTCGAGGAGGCACCGCCGGGTGCGGTCCCGCCGGTCCAGCCGCCGCGTCGGCACGCCGGCGCGCAGCCGCACCGCCGGTCGGCCCTGCGGCCGCGGGCCGTGGCCTGCGAGCAGTCCTACGCCGCCGACCTGCACGGATCGCGGCTCACCCGACGTGGGCGGCTGGTCGTGACGGCGGTCTGGTTGCTGCTCGCGGCGTTCGCGGCGGTCGGGATCCTGCGGCCAGGTTTGGCGGCGGATCCAGCCCCGGAGGGCACGACCACGGTCGTCGTCCAGCCTGGCGACACGATGTGGGCGCTGGCCAGGGCCCTTGACGCGGAGGCCGATCCGCGGGCGGTCGTCGACACCATCGTCGAGCTCAACGGGCTGCGCTCGGGAGCCGACATCCACCCCGGCGACGTCCTGCTGGTGCCCGCATCGCGGTAGCTTCGGCCCGTGGTCGCGGCGCCGGGGCCTGCGACACGCCGGTGGAGAATCCGTGCCGGTGCGATGACCTGCGGCGATGACATTGTCGCAATGGGCACGGCGATTCGGGTTGCAAAGAGGTCGCCGGAACCCTAGCGTTTCCCTACATCTAGTAGTTACACTTGTGTAAGTCGTCCACAAGTTGTGGTCCTGGACTCACAGGTTCTCCCCAGGGGATCCACAGGTTTCTCCACGGATCCTCGCCACGGAGCCGAGCAGCGGGCTCACACACGAGCGGGCGGCCGCTCTAGCCGGCATGTCGAAAGGGGATCGCGGTGCACTGTCCGTTCTGCCGTAACCCGGACAGCCGGGTAGTCGACAGCCGCACGGCCGACGACGGCACCGCAATCCGCCGGCGTCGGCAGTGCCCGGAGTGCGAGCGGCGTTTCACTACCGTCGAGCAGGTCACGCTGGCCGTCGTCAAGCGGTGCGGCGTCACCGAGCCGTTCAGCCGCGAGAAGGTCATTGCGGGCGTCCGCAAGGCCTGCCAGGGCCGCGGGGTGGGTGAGGACGCCCTTGCCAGGCTGGCCCAGCAGGTCGAGGAGCGGATCCGCTCGTCCGGCTCGGCCGAGGTGCCGAGCAACGAGGTCGGTCTCGCGATCCTCGGCCCGCTGCGCGAGCTCGACGAGGTCGCCTACCTGCGCTTCGCCAGTGTGTACCGGGGGTTCGACAGCCTGGCCGACTTCGAGGCCGAGATCACCATGCTGCGGGCCGAGCGGGGCGAGACGGTCCCGGAGCCGCAGCCCAGAGTCCACGGCCGCTGACCGCGGCCGCCGCACCAACCGCACGACGAATGTGACCAGATACGCAATGCGACCCGGGTCAGTGCCCGGGCGGGGGACATCGACAAGGGAGCAGGCATGACCGACACGGTGAGCGGCCAGGGTCGAAACGGCGGCGGGGCCAAGCGCGCCGGCCAGCCGAAGACGCTCGACGCGGCGCGGGGTCTCACCATCGACCGGATCTTCACCACGCCGGGGATCCATCCTTACGACGAGGTGACCTGGGAGCGACGCGACGTCGTCCAGCAGAACTGGCGGACCGGCGAGACCGTGTTCGAGCAGCGCGGCGTCGAGTTCCCCGACTTCTGGTCCGTCAACGCCTCGACCATCGTCACCAGCAAGTACTTCCGCGGCGCCGTCGGCACCGACGCCCGCGAGTGGAGCCTGCGCCAACTCGTCGACCGGGTAGTCAAGACCTATCGCAAGGCCGGCGAGGACCACGGCTACTTCGCCTCACCCGACGACGCAGAGGTGTTCGAGCACGAGCTCGCCTGGATGCTCGTCCACCAGGTGTTCTCGTTCAACTCGCCGGTCTGGTTCAACGTCGGCACGCCGTCCCCACAGCAGGTCAGCGCGTGCCAGCCCTACGACGCTTTGGTAAGCACACCGGCGGGCCTCGTGCCCATCGGCAAGCTGGTCGAGGACGACGCAGTCGGTATGAAGGTCTACGACGCACACGGGCTCACCAGCATCGTGGCGACGAAGGCCAACGGCGTGAAGGACGTGTTGCGCCTGCACACGAAGGCGGGCTACACCCTCGACGTCACCGCCGACCACCTGGTCTGGAAGACCACCGGTGTAGGCGCCGGACGCTTCGTCGAAGCGGGCACGCTCGAGCCTGGCGACAGCCTCGAATGGCACCGCAGGCCGGCTCACGGTGAGTCCGAGATCGGTACCCTCGAGATCGCCGAGGCCGCGCTGGCCGGATGGCTACAGTCGGACGGATTCGTCGGGCAGTACCAGGGGACGAACAGTTCGCTGACGATCGAAGCGATGACCGTCACCGATGCCGAGCTCGCTTGGGTCACCAGGGCCCTGGACCAGGTGTTTCCGGACGTCCACCGCCATGAGCGCGCGGTCGACACCGTCGACGAGCGCCTCGACTGCCGGCGGACGCGCCTCTATGGGAATGGGCTGTCCGATTTCGTAGCAGCATGGGATCTGAAAACGCGTGGCACAGAGATGGTGGTGCCCGAGCGGCTTTACACCGCATCGCTGCCGGTTGTCGCCGCCTACCTGCGAAGCATCTTCCAAGCAGAAGGCTACGTTTCGATGCGAGAGCGGTCGAAGCTCGTGGCCGTCGACATGATCTCCGAGGAGCTCATCCGGGGGGTGCAGCGGCTTCTGCTGCGCTTCGGCATCTTCGCCCGTGTCGGGTACAAGGCGGACTCTCGCGAGAGCCGCAAGGGTTGCTGGAGCGTTCGGATCCAGAACGCGGGCGACCGAAGGATCTTCGCCGACGAGATCGGCTTTATCGACCCATGGAAGGCCGACAAGCTGGAGGCCAGCTTTGAGATGCCGGGCAGAGGCGCTGGTGATGTCAAGCGCCTCGAGGTCGCCCGGATCGAGGATCGCGGAGCGATGGAGGTCTACGACATCCAGACCGAGAGCGGCGAATACCTCTCTGGCGGTCTGCGGGTGCACAACTGCTTCATCCTCGCGGTCGACGACTCGATGACCTCGATCCTGAACTGGTACCGCGAGGAAGGGCTGATCTTCAAGGGCGGTTCGGGCGCTGGGCTCAACCTGTCCCGGATCCGGTCCAGCAAGGAGCTGCTCTCATCCGGCGGCACGGCGTCGGGCCCGGTGAGCTTCATGCGCGGCGCCGACGCCAGCGCCGGCACGATCAAGTCCGGCGGCGCCACCCGGCGGGCCGCCAAGATGGTCGTGCTCGACGTCGACCACCCCGACATCGAGGAGTTCGTCGAGACCAAGGCGCGTGAGGAGGACAAGATCCGCGCCCTGCGCGACGCGGGCTTCGACATGGACCTCGGCGGCAAGGACATCGTGTCGGTGCAGTACCAGAACGCGAACAACTCCGTCCGTGTCTCCGACGAGTTCATGCACGCGGTCGAGGATGGCGACGAGTTCAGTCTCCGGGCGCGGCTGACCGGCGAGGTCATCGAAACGGTCGACGCGAAGAACCTGTTCCGCAAGATGGCACAGGCCGCCTGGGAGTGCGCCGACCCGGGCATCCAGTACGACAGCACGATCAACGACTGGCACACCAATCCTGAAACCGGACGAATCACCGCAAGTA
>Ga0184612_10001040_pt1 | contig 13329 bp, 8 predicted proteins | sample PLM3_60_coex_FD_133163 | JGI IMG/M metagenome (GOLD analysis project Ga0184612, IMG submission 133163) | Groundwater sediment microbial communities from an aquifer in East River, Colorado, USA - PLM3_60_coex | ecosystem: Environmental > Terrestrial > Soil > Riparian zone | place: USA: East...
CGCCGTACACGCCGAACTGGAGCTCCTTCTCCTTGGAGACCCCGCGATAGTTCCGGATCACGGACAAGGTGGGGAAGTCCCGCAGGCCGGTTTTGGGGTCGAGCGTCGTGATCACGCAGCGGGGGACCGGCTCGCCCACGCGGACCTCGGCCTCGCCGATGCGAACCCGCCGGCCAGACCAGCCGTCCTCCTCATGTGGCTCGCAGCCCTCGATCTCCACGAGCATGCGGAATCGCCCGGGGTCGATCGCACGGTCCCGGCCGCCCTGCCGGCTGAGTTCCGCGACCGAGGCCAGCGATACGAGCGTGACCGGACGGTCGTCGGTCGCGTCTCCTGGTCTGTCCACCCGCGCCAACCGGATGCTGTGTCCGGCATATCGGGACAGGGCTTCCTCCCAGTCGCCCTCCACGAGATGTGCGGGGGCGGGGCGCCCGTAGAAGTCGACCGTGAGCGACTCGCCGTTCGGTGCGGCGCGTCCACTGACCACGATGCCCTCGGGCATCCGCAACGACAGGTGGTCCCGTGCCGCGTCGTACTCGGCTCGGATAGGGATGAGCGGCGTCTTTCCCGTGCCCGAGAATCGGCGTCCATCCTCGCCGACGAAAAAGAACTCTCGGTTGCCAACGGCGCCGTAGCTCTCGAGCATGATGCGTTCCGGGTTGTGCAGGGCGGTGGACTTCACCGGGGTGACGTTCAAGCGCGCGACGGTCGGCATCCGGCCCACGCTACCACCCCGCGACGGCTCAACCCGTCCTGAGGATGCCGAGGTACACGGCCGCGGTGGATGCGCGCCCGCATGGCAGGGCCCACGCTCGCCCGTGGTACGGTCGCCACGATGGACGCGCCGGCGCTTCATCCGGACCTGGAGCCCATCGCGTTCCTTCTGGGGACATGGGTAGGCGAGGGAGATGGCGACTGGCCCTCTTCCGGCCCCTTCCGCTACGCCGAGGAGATGTCCTTCGAGCATGTGGGCGAGCCGTTTCTCCTGTACAACCAACGTAGCTGGGCCGACGGTGGTGAGCCTCTCCATTTCGAGCGAGGGTTCGTGCGCCCGACGGGCGCCGGCCGGATCGAGCTCGTGCTGGCGCATCCCTTGGGTATCGTTGAGGTGTCGGAGGGGTCCGTGTCGGCGAATGCGATCGACGTGGCCTCCACGACCGTGGCCGTCACCGGGACCGGTTCGCCGGTCACCGAGCTCCGCCGGCGGTTCGAGCTGGAGGGCAACCTCCTTCGCTACGAGCTCGAGATGGCCATGCGCGACGTGCCGCTCACCCGGCACCTGAAAGGAGAGCTGAGGCGGGCGACGCCCGCCGCGGAACAACGATGACCACGATGAGGCGGCGCGATGCGAGCCGAGCGTTCCTTGCCCTCGCCGTGGTCGGTCTGGCCGTCGGCGGCGTGCTGTGGGTCGCGGGCCAGCACGATGCGGCCAACATGGCGTGGGCGGCCACGACGATCGTGGGCATCCTGCCCTTGGCCTACTCGGTGGCGATGGATCTGCTGCACCGGGAGACTGGGGTCGACGTCATCGCCCTCCTGGCCATGGCCGGCGCCCTGGCCCTTGGTGAGTATCTGGCCGGCGCGGTCATCGCGCTGATGCTGTCGAGCGGGCGATCGCTCGAGGCGTTCGCCGACGCACGCGCCCACCGGGAGCTCTCGTCCCTCCTGGAACGCGCCCCACGCACGGTGCATCGGTATGCCGGGGACGAGCTCGAGTCGATCCCCATCGGCGGGGTCCGGCCGGCGGACGTGCTGCTGGTGAAGCAGGGCGAGGTGCTACCGGTGGACGGCTTCCTGGTCTCGGAGAACTGTGTGCTCGATGAGTCGGCCCTCACCGGGGAGTCCCGCCCGGTCGAGCGGAGCAAGGGCGAGGCGCTGCGAAGCGGCGCGGTGAACGCCGGCGCGTCGCTCGCCCTCCGGGCAACCGCCACCGCCGAGGAGAGCACCTACGCCGGGATCGTCCGGCTCATCGAGGAGGCCGAGAAGCAGAAGGCACCCTTCGTCCGCCTGGCCGACCGCTACGCGCTCGTGTTCGTTCCGGTGAGCCTGGTCATCGCGGCCGGCGCATGGATCCTGACCGGCGATCCCGTCAGAGCCCTGGCCGTTCTCGTCGTGGCCACGCCCTGCCCGCTCATCTTGGCGGTACCCATCGCCATCGTTGCAGGGATCTCCCGTGCGGCCCGCCGGGGCATCATCGTGAAGGGCGGGGGAGCGCTGGAGACGCTGGCCCGCGGCTCGGTGCTGTTATTCGACAAGACCGGCACCCTGACGTCCGGCGTGCCGGAGGTGGCCGACGTCGAGGTGTTCGCCGACATCGATCTCGAGGAGCTGCTGCGCCTGGCCGCGTCGCTCGACCAGGTTTCTCCCCACGTCCTCGGGGCGGCCATCGTTCGGGCGGCGCGGCAGCGCGGTCTCCCCCTTTCCTTCCCGATCGAGGTGCGAGAGGAGCCCGGTTCGGGCATCGAGGGCACGGTCGATGGACGGCGGGTGTCGCTGGGCAAGGCGTCGTGGGTGTCGGGCGGCCGGGCGTTGCCCGCTCGGGCCCGCGACGTCCGGCGCCGCTCGGCGATGGAGGGCTCTTCCGCAGTGTTCGTGGCCGTCGACGGGGAGGTCGCCGGAGGGCTGATCCTCGACGATCCCATCCGACCGGATACGCCGCGTGTGATCCGCACCCTCCGCCGGGCGGGGATCAAGCGCGTGGTGATGGTGACCGGCGACCACCCCGATGTTGCGGAGTCGGTCGGCATCTCGATCGGCGTCGACCGGATCCTGTCCGAGCGGGACCCCACCGACAAGGTCGACGCGGTGAAGGCGGAGGGCGACGGCGGCGTCACCGTCATGGTCGGCGACGGCGTGAACGACGCGCCGGCCCTGGCGGCCGCCGACGTCGGCGTGGCGATGGGCGCTCGCGGTGCCACGGCGTCCTCGGAAGCGGCCGACGTGGTGCTGGTGGTGGACCGGCTCGACCGCCTGGCCGAGGCGATCCGGGTGGCCAAGCGGTCCCGGCGGATCGCGGTCCAGAGCGTGCTGATCGGGATGGGCCTGTCGTTCGGCGGCATGATCCTCGGAGCGATCGGTCTGCTCCCGGTGGTGGGCGGGGCACTGTTCCAGGAGGCGATCGACGTGGCCGTCATCCTGAACGCGCTGCGGGCGCTGTCGGGCGGCCGGGCCGCCCGACAGCGCGCCGGCCTGGGCTCGAACGTGGGCGATCGGTTCCGGGACGAGCACCGCGAGTTCGTGCCCTGGCTGGCCCGGATCCGTACCGTGGCCGACCGCCTCGAGTCCTACTTGCCGGTCGAGGCTCGCGATGAGCTCCAGCAGATCCGGTGGTTCCTGACCGAACGCCTTCCCCAGCATGAGGAGGAGGAGGAGGCCGCCGTGTACCCCGTGGTCTCCAGGCTCATGGGGGGCGAGGACCCCATGGGGACCATGACCCGGGCCCACCTGGAGATCGATCACCTGTCGCGGGTCTTCGTCCACCTGGTGGACGACGTTCCGCCCGAGGGCCCGGCGGTCGAGGATCTGGTGGACCTGCGTCGGGTGCTCTATGGCCTGCACGCGATCCTCCGCCTGCACTTCGCCCAGGAGGAGGAGGCGTACTCCTGGCTCGCCTCGGAGGCGCTGGAGTCCGAGGAAGCCGCGGTAAGCTAGCCGCCCCCGACGGATCGTTCCTCGGGTAGCCACACCCGGAACGACGCGCCGCCTCCCTCACGGTCCTCGACCCACGCGCGGCCACCGTGCAGCTCCGCGAGCCCCGCCGCCAGGGCCAGGTCGATCCCGCTCCCCGGAGCGAACTCGCCCCAGTCCCGCCCCGGGCCGAACGGCTCGAAGATGGCCTCCCGGAATGCCGGTGGCACCACGGAGCCCTCGTCATCCACCGCGATGAGCGCGCCCCCGTCCTGTTTCTGAACACACAGCCAGATCCGGCCCTCAGGCGGCGTGTGGCGAACCGAGTTCGACAACAGGTTCTCCACGATCCGCTCCACCTTCGCCGGGTCGACGTCCGCGGTGACGCTCTGTCCCTCGACGATGACCGCGCGGCCCTCGATCACGTCTGTCTCCTCGACCACCCGAGCGGCGAGCTCGGCGATGTCCGATGGGACGATCGTGAGCTCCAGGGCTCTATGCCCGATCCGGATCAGGTCCAGCAGGTCGCCGAGCATGCGATCGAGTCGCCGGGCGTTGTCGGAGATCCTCGACACGAGGTCCCTCGCCTCGTCGGGCTTCAGGGCCACGTCCTCGCGCTCCAGGGTGATGGCCAGTCCGAGGATCGCGGCGAGCGGTGTCCGGAGATCGTGCAGGAGCGCGCCGAGGTCCTCCAGGTCGCCTTCCCAGCTGTCGGTCATCTCGCTCCTGTGGGGGGAACGAGAAGACTCTAGTCGCTCACCCCGCCGCCGCCTCGCCGTCGGCCCGTGGGTCGGTCGCTGCAACCAACGTGCCGTCGTCGGCCACCCGAATGAGCTGAGCGTGCCCGACGCCGTCGTCCCGATCACCCAGGAGCGTGAGCGCGAAGTTGGAGTGCTCGAATGCCTCGCGGACCCACGTGGGAACGCCGGCCTCGAGCTCGACGGACCGTCCCGGGTGCAAGTCCATCCCACCCATCAGCCACCGGGGGGCCGAGAGCGCCGCCTCAGGATCCATCCCCAGGTCGAAGGCCCGGACCAGGTCCTGGAAGTTGATCTGGGGCTGACCCCCGCCGCCCATGGATCCGGTGACGGCGGCCAACCGACCGTCCCGGTGTGCCAGGACCGGCATCAGGGTGTGGGCGGGGCGCTTCCCCCCGGCCAGGCCGTTCGGCGAATCGGGGTCGAGCGAGAATCCCTGCCCCCGGTTGTGGCAGACGACTCCGGTTGAGGGCTCGAGGATCCCGGAGCCGAACCCGCTGGACAGGCTCTGGATCAGCGAGACCGCCCGCCCGGCGCCGTCGGCCGTGGTCAGGGCGATGGTGTCGCCGGCGCTTCGGCTCCCGATGCCCACCCGGCCGGCTCGAACCTGATCGCACAACGCCGCGATATGGCCCTCGTCGAGGAGCGTGCCCACGGGGACCCTGGCGTGCCGGGGGTCGGCGTTGTGCCTGTCTCTGTCCTCGGACGCGGCGGCGAACACTTCGGCAAGCACGGCTGCATCCGCGCCGAGGGGATCGGGGTCGATCTCCAGCCGTTCCGCAGCGAGCAGCATCTCCAGGAGGGCGAAGCCCTGGGAGTTGGGGGGAACCACAGAGACGTGGAGGTCCCGGTACCGGGCAGCGATCGGTGAGTCCAGCTCGGGCCGGTGCGAGGCCAGGTCCTCGAGGGCCATGGGCGAACCGGCTGCCCGGAGCCCGGTCACGAGCCGGGCACCGACCTCTCCGCCGTAGAGGACGGAGGGACCCTCGACCGCGATGGTTTCCAGCGTGGTTGCAAGGCTGGGTTGCACCACAGTGTCGCCTTCCGTGAGGGGCGAGCCGTCTCGCGCGAAGACCGCCCGCATCCCCGGATCTGCGAAAAGGCGCTCGGGCCCCCAGGCCAGGCTCGACGCGAGCGAACGTGCCACGGGGATGCCGTCTCGGGCGTATGCGATGGCAGGCCCGAACGCGCGCTCGAACGGCAGATCGGCGCCGAGCCCAGCCAGGGACGCCCAACCCGAGACGGCGCCCGGAACCGTGATCGTGAGCGGGCCGTACTCGGGCATCGCATCGTGCGTCGCCCGGATGGCCGAAGCGTCGATCGCGAGGGGAGCGGCGCCGCTTGCGTTCAGCGCGATGGTCTGTCCGTTCACCGCCTGCACCAGGGCGAACAGGTCGCCGCCCACACCACACATGTGCGGGTAGACGACGGCCAGCGTGACGGCGGCCGCCAGGGCCGCGTCCACGGCGTTGCCACCTGCGTCGAAAGCCGCGACGCCGGCCCGCGTTGCCGCCCAGTGCGGCGTGGCGATGGCGAACCGCCTCCCTGAAGCCGAGAGCGCACGCTCGTCAGTGGATGGCATCGGCGCGGCGCTCGACCAGTCAGCCCCGGAGGACGAGCCCGCGGTAGCCGTCGGCAAACCCCGCCTCCCGCAATCGGGTCGCCCAGCGCGACTCCCCGAACGGGACACCGTCGATCCGTTGCAGCTCGATCCGTCGAACCCTGGCTTCCTTAGCCAGCGAGACGAGTGCGTCGACCCACGCGTCGTCGCGCTCGGCGGCGGGGAATGTCAGGAGGCTTCGAGCCCCCCGTTCCAGGAACGCCGCCAGCTCGCCGTCCTGGAGGATCACGTACGCGCCCGCCGTCCGTGCGGGCCGCCCGGGCACGTCCGGCCACGGGAGCGCCATCCCGAAGGGCTGCGCCGGGTCCGTCGCCGCGAGGGTCAGCGCGACATCCCGCCCCTGAGGGTCGCGGAGGTCGCGGAGCCTGTCCACGGCACCGGGAAGAGCGAACTGCGCCCCGCCCAGCCCGGACACGAAGTAGCCCCGTCGAACCTTCCCCGACTCCTCCATGACCTTCAGCACGCCGTACACGGCGGCGAACCCTCCCTGGACGCCCTCGCCCAATGCGGCCTCCCTGGTCAGGACCCCATGGCGCTCCAGGAGCTGCAGGGCGCGCGCGTGCGACACCTCGGTGGGGGACGGCGCGGGCTGAAGGAGGTGGGCGAGGAGCGACCACCGTCCGGCTCCGGCGGGCGGGCCCGTCCGGCGGAGCCGGCCCGGTCTGGGTTTCGGCTTTGGCGCGCGGGGACGCCCCGACAGGAGCGAGCGAAGCGGGGCGAACGTATCGTTGGTGACCTCGCCGGCCCACACCAGATCCCACAGCGCCCTCAGCACCACGCGCTCGTCGGCCGTCCCCGCAGCCATCACCAGGTCCGGCCAGAACGAGGCGCCCCGTTCGGCCAGATGTCGGCGAAGCTGGTCGTGGACGGCTCCCGGCGGCGCATCTTCCGGCGGGCTCGGCGCGAGGAGCGGGAGCCGGTCCCGAAAGTACAGCGCCACCCGGCCGTCGTTCGCGCCGAGCCCGCCCGCCCCGACCCAGACGATCTCGCCGGCGGCGCACAGCGCGTCCAGATCCGCCGGCCGGTACCCGGCCACCCGGGCGGGAAGCGCGTCGGACTCCAGGACCGATGCGGGCACGGCCGCGCCCTGGAGCTGATCGATCGCCTCGCCCAGGGCGCCCGGCCCCTGCCGGGGTCTCGCCATGCCGTGCCACTCCGGCAGGAACCGGACCAGGGCCGCACCCTCGACAGGCTCGACCTCGCGACGGAGCGCTGCGAGCGAGCGTCGCCGGAGGGAACGGAGCACCTCTACGTCGCACCACTCGCGCTCCACCCCACCCGGGCGAAACTCGCCCCGGACGACCTTGCCCGCGGCTTCCAGCGATGCGAGCGAGGAGCTCACACGGTCGTCGGGGACACCCAGGCGCCGGGCCACGTCCTCGGCGTGGAACGGCCCGTGCGTCCGGGCGTACCGGGCCACCAGGTCGCGGAGCGGATCGTCGACGCTCTCGGCGAATGCGGCGGGCACACCGCGTGGGATGGAGGCGCCGAGGGCGTCGCGCAGCCGCCCGGCGTCCTCCACCGCGGCGATCCTGTCCTCGCCGGCGATGCGGATCCGGATGGCCCGGCGCTCGGCGAGGAGCGATGCCGTCCATCCGGTGGGGTCGGTCGACGACCGCGCCACCATCTCGTCCTCGGTCAGTTCGCCAACCCTGCGAAGCAGGTCATGCAGGTCGTCTGTGTGGCGGGCCCGTCGTCCCTCGGCCACCGACTGGAGCTCGAGCTCCAGGTCGGCCAGCGCGCTCACGTCGATCAGCTCACGGAGCTCCTCGGCCCCCAGGAGCTCGCGAAGCAGGTCCCGGTCGAGCGCCAGGGCGGCGGCGCGTCGCTCGGCGAGCGGCGCGTCGCCCTCGTACATGTACACCGCGATCCACGAGAACAGCAGCGACTGGGCGAACGGGGACGCCCCGGTCGTGTCGACCGGCACCATCCGGACCCGCCTGGCCCGCACGTCGGACAGGACGTCCTTCAGAGCCGGGAGGTCGAACACGTCCCGGAGGCACTCCCGGGTGGCCTCCAGGAGGATGGGGAAAGTCGGATACTTCGATGCGGCATGCAACAGGTCCGCCGAGCGCTGCCGTTGCTGCCACAACGGGGTCCGCTTGCCGGGAGCACGTCGAGGCAGAAGGAGAGCTCGGGCCGCCGACTCTCGGAAGGCCGACGCGAACAGCGCCGTTGCGGGGAGCTGGCGCATCACTAGCTCCTCGATCTCCTCGGGCTCGAACACGAGGTCCTCGACCGGGATCCGGTCCTCGGACTCAGGGAGACGGATGACGATGCCGTCGTCGCTCCAAAGCACCTGGACGTCCGCCGCCATTCGCTCGGCCAGTCGGGCCTCGATGGCCAAGGCCCACGGCGCGTGCACCCGCGCGCCGAACGGGGACAGGAGACACACCCGCCAGTCGCCGATCGAGTCCGGGAACCGTTCCACCACGATGGTCCGATCGTCGGGGACGGCCCCGACGGCCTCGCGTTCGTCCGCCACGTAGGCCACCAGGTTGCGGGCGGCCAGCTCGTCGAGCTTGAACTCCTCGCGCAGGCGGGCCGTCGCGCGATCGGGTGTCTCGCGCCCGATCTCGCGAGTGAGCTCGCCGAGCGCCCGGCCGAGCTCGAGCGGCCGCCCCGGCTTGTCTCCCTTCCAGAACGGCATCTTGCCCGGCTCGCCCGGAGCCGGAGACACGATCACCCGGTCGAGCGTGATGTCCTCGATCCGCCACGCTGATGCCCCGAGCAGGAACACCTCGCCCCGCCGGCTCTCGTACACCATCTCCTCGTCGAGCTCGCCGACCCGGGTCCCGTCGGAAAGGAACACGCCGAACAGGCCGCGGTCGGGGATGGTCCCACCACTCGTCACGGCGAGCCGGCCGGCGCCTTCCCTGGCCCGAAGGGCGTTCCGGTGCCGGTCCCACACGATGCGTGGGCGGAGCTCGGAGAAGTCGTCCGACGGATACTTCCCGGATAGCAGGTCGAGGACGGCGACGAGCAGCTCGTCGGAGAGGTCGGCGAAGTTCGCGGCCCGGCGCACCAGCCGGGCGAGATCCTCGACAGCCCACTCGTCGACGGCGCACATGGCCACGATCTGCTGCGCCAGGACGTCGAGCGGATTGCGCGGATACCGGGTCTCCTCGATGAGGCCTTCCAGCATCCGGTGGACCACCACCGCGGCCTCCAGGAGGTCGCCGCGATACTTGGGGAACAGCTTGCCCCGGCTTGGCTCGCCGACGTTGTGCCCGGCCCGGCCGATCCGTTGGAGTCCCCGAGACACCGAGCCCGGAGACTCCACCTGCACCACCAGGTCGATGGCCCCCATATCGATCCCCAGCTCCAACGAGCTCGTGGCCACCAGACCCCGAAGCGTCCCTCGTTTCAGGCGGTCCTCGATCTCCAGGCGCTGCTCCCCGGCGATCGACCCGTGATGGGCCCGAACGAGGTCCTCGTCGGCCAGCTCGTTCAGCTTCGCCGCCAGGCGCTCGGCCAGGCGGCGGGCGTTCACGAAGATCAGCGTGGATCGGTGCTCGCGGATCAGCTCGAGCAGGCGGGGGTGGACCGAGGGCCAGATGCTCAGGCGATCCTGGTCCACGGGGGCCGGACCCGGCGACTCTCGATCGGGGACCCGGCCCAACTCGGCCATGTCCTCGACCGCCACCACGACCTCGACCTCCATGGGCTTGCGATGACCGGCGTCCACGATCGTCACCGGCCGCGGGCCGTCGTCGGTCCGTCCTCCCAGGAACCGGGCGATCTCCTCGAGCGGGCGCTGGGTGGCCGACAGCCCGATCCGCTGAGGACTCACCCGCGTGACCGCCTCCAACCGCTCGAGCGAGAGGGCGAGGTGCGCACCCCGTTTGGTCGCGGCGACCGAATGGACCTCGTCCACGATCACCCACCGCACGCTTCGCAGGACCTCCCGGGCCTGCGAGGTCAGCATGAGGTACAGCGATTCCGGGGTGGTGATGAGGATGTCCGGAGGACGTTTGCTGATCGAGCGCCGTTCGTTGGCGGACGTGTCGCCGGTTCGCATGGCGACCGTCGGCTCGTGGAGCTGGACCCCGAGGCGCTCGGCGGCCAGCCGGATGCCGGCAAGGGGAGCGCGGAGGTTCTTCTCCACGTCCACTGCGAGGGCGCGGAGGGGCGAGACGTACAGGACCCGACACCGCTCGGGTGGCAGCGGGGTCGGTTCGCCGCCCAGACGATCCAACGCCCACAGGAACGCGGCCAGGGTCTTGCCCGAGCCCGTGGGCGCCAGGATCAGCGTGTGGCCGCCCGATGCGATGGCCGGCCACCCCTGCACCTGTGCGGGCGTGGGGGACTCGAACGAAGCCTCGAACCACGCACGGACGGCGGGCGAGAACAGGTCGACGGTCACCGCACAAGCCTACGGCGAACCCGCGACACGCTCGCGGGGACGCTTCGGTGTCTTTCGAGCCAACGACGCCGAGCCCGCCGATAGGATGCTCGACGTGACAACGGCTCGCGCCCCGTTCACGCTGGTCGTGTTGGTCCTCGCGTTCGGTCCGGCGACCCTGGGGGCAGCCGCCCAATCGCGGGAAGCGGAGAACCAGATCGTCCTGTCGGGGACGGTGGAGGTGGCTCGGGGACGGGAGGTTGCCGAGGTCGTCGTCCTGCACGGGAGTGCCCGGATCGATGGGGTGGCCCTTGGCGACGTCATCGTGCTCGACGGTGGGATCACCGTTCACGGCCAGGTCAGTGGGAGCGTGATCGCGATGGACGGCTCGGTGAGGCTCGGCTCGAGCGCCCAGGTGGGCGGCGACGTCACCGCGCGGGGAGGCGTCGTGGTCTCCGAGGGGGCGGTGGTCGATGGCCGGATCCGACAGCACGCCGCGTTCACCTGGCGGGCGCCGCTCTCACTGTTCGGGCGGTTCGCGACGTGGCTCGCGGTCACGGTGTCCACGCTCCTCCTCGGTCTGGCCGTCGTGTTCATCATTCCGAGGGGAGTCGAGGCCGTCTACGACGCCGCGCGAACCGCCCCGTACTTCGCGGCGGCCTGGGGTGTCGGGCTGGCCGTGGGGATCCCCGTCCTCGCGGTGGTGGCCATGGCATCGCTCGTGGTCCTCCCGCTCGGGCTGGCCCTGGCGCTGGCGATGGCGCTGGCTGCATTCGCCGGCTACGGGTTCGCGGGCTACGCGCTGGGCCGCTTGGTGTGGACGAATCCCGAGCGCCAGGTCGTGGCGTTCCTGGCGGGGTGGGGCGCCCTTCGGGTCATCGGCCTGATCCCGTTCGTGAGCGGCGTGACGTTCGTCCTAGCCGCCGCGTTCGGCCTCGGCGCGGCGGCCGTCGCGACGTGGAAGGCGCGATCGGAGCAAGGGAGGCATCGGGGACGGCGCGCCGCCCTGCCTCCGCCCTTCCCCGAGGAAGCCGGCCTGTGACGCCGGGCCTCGATCGGCCGATGAGCCCCGGCGCCCCTCAGCGCCCACGAGCCCTGGATAGGAGCGCGAACAGGGCGCCCACGGCCGCGCCGAACGCGGCAGCCTGTGGGACGGTCATGAGCACTTTGGCACCGTCTTGCACCTCGATCCGAGGCGACAGGACCATCCCCACGAAGGACTGGCGGCCGAGCGTCGCGCCGCCCGCGGCGATCACGCTCTGACAGCCGCCTTGCTCGATGGACACGTCGCCCTTGGCGATGACGGGCCCGGAACCTCCCTGGTGGATCGACACGTCGCCTCCGGTCATCAGGGGACCGCACCCGCCCTGGTTGATGGTCACCTGCCCGGACGCGATGACCGGCCCTGCTCCCGCCATGGTGAGGTGGACGTCGCGCCCACTCACCATCCCGACCAGGGCCCGATCCAGGGTCACGTCGCCCGCCGCTTCGATGGCCTTCACCACTCGTACCGTGCCGTGTCCGTTTGCCTCCACGATGTACCTCCCCACGTTCGTCGGTGTCGCTCACATCCTATGGAGGCCCAGGCCGGACCACCTCCCGCTGGCTATCCTTGTGGACCGTGAGCTCGACCGACCCGAGGGACGTGGCGAAGGATCCGTCCCGGCCCAGGTGCTTCCTGTGCGGGCGTCTGACGTTCGATCCCGACAAGCGGGGGCGACAGTGGGTTCGTGCCGCCGTGGGTGGCGAGCAGGTCCTGGTGTGTCCGAGCTGCCAGGAGGACCGTCCGGACTGGGCCGTTCAGCTGGACCGATGCGAGGTCTGCGGTGCCAGCAGGCTCTCGGTGATGCTCGGCCAGGTCGTGTGCCGGGCTTGCGGCCACGTCCGGGGCGAGTCGGTGGAGCCTGCGTGGCTCTCGGGCGCTTAGCTCAGCGGTAGAGCGCTGCCCTTACAAGGCAGAGGTCGAAGGTTCGAACCCTTCAGCGCCCACTCCGAGTTGTGAGGGCCCCAGGCATGGACGCTGACCACCCGAATGCCGTGGATATCGAGCGCCTGCGCGGAGGGCGTCTGGCTCGCCTCCAGGGCGCGATGCGCCGCCACGACGTCGAGGCGTGCCTGCTGTTCAACGAACCGAACATCAGGTACGCGACCGGAGCGTCGGCCATGCCCGTGTGGAGCAACACAACGTTCGTCCGATGCGCGCTCGTCCCGGCCGAAGGCGTCCCCATCCTGTTCGAGCACCCGAACTCGATGCACCTGTTCGGCGAGCTCGAGGCCGACGTCCGCCCGATGCACGCGTGGGAGTTCACCGACGACGTCGGTTCGCACGCGGCCACGTTCGCTCGTCAGACGGTGGCCGCCATGCGGGAGCTCGACGTGTCCGATGATCGACTCGCGATCGATCGACTCGGCACGCCGGGGTTCCTCGCGTTCCAAGCCGCCGGGATCTCGATCCTCGATTCCGCGATGGTCACGATGGAGGCGCGGGAGATCAAGACGGCCGAGGAGATCGAGGTGCTGAGGATCGGCGGTGAGCTTGTGATGGGGATGCTCAGCGGTCTGGAGGACGCGGTCCGCCCCGGGGTCACCGAACGCGACCTGCTCGCGGTCCTTGCCGCCACGTTGCTCGCCGGCGGCGGCGAGCACCTGGCCACGAATACGGTCTGCTCCGGCCAGAACACGAACCCCTGGCGTGCCGAGGCAACCGCCAGGGCTCTCGAGCGTGGGGACCTCGTGTACGTCGACACTGACGCCGTGTGTCTGGGGGGCTACTTCTTCTGCGTCTCCCGGACGTTCCTGTGCGGCGATTCCGCGCCCACGCAAGAGCAACGCGATGCCTATCGAGCATCACACGATTGGTTGGGGCGATGAAGGACCTCGTGCGCCCCGGCGTGACGTGTCGGGAGCTGGCCGAGCGAGGGCCACGTCTTCCCGACCGATACCTGCCGCAACGGTACGAATGCATGATCCACGGGATC
>Ga0184612_10001041_pt1 | contig 13321 bp, 12 predicted proteins | sample PLM3_60_coex_FD_133163 | JGI IMG/M metagenome (GOLD analysis project Ga0184612, IMG submission 133163) | Groundwater sediment microbial communities from an aquifer in East River, Colorado, USA - PLM3_60_coex | ecosystem: Environmental > Terrestrial > Soil > Riparian zone | place: USA: East...
ACCGCCGGCCATCGCCGGCCGCATCGCCCGATCTGATCGCCACCGGCCGGCTCGACTTCCGGGCCCCCGACGAGACCCGGTTTCCAGCGTTGTGGATCGCCCGCGACGCCGGCCGGATGGGTCCGCGCGCGTCGGCCGCCCTCATCGCCGCCGACGAGGTCGCGGTCGCCCGCTTCCTCGAAGGCTCGCTCGGGTTCACGGGCATCCCGGCGCTTCTCGAGGCCGCCATCGCGCGGTTCGGGGGAACCGCCACGCCGCACCCGGACGTCGAGGAACTCGTGGCGCTCGACCGTGACGTCCGAGCCGCCTTCACCTCCACCCGCTTCGGAGCACCTGCGTGACCGGTTTCTTCCAGTCGATCATCACGATCGCCCTGTTCATCCTCATCCTCGGTGGGCTGGTCGTCATCCACGAGATCGGGCACTTCGTCGTCGCCCGGCTCGCCAAGGTCCGTGTGCTCGAGTTCGGGATCGGGTTCCCGCCGCGGGCCAAGGTCATGCGCTCGAAGGGCGAGACCTTGTACACGCTCAATTGGCTGCCGATCGGTGGCTTCGTGAAGCTCGAGGGCGAGGACGGCAACGCTGCGGACGACCCGCGCTCGTTCGCGTCGCAGCGGTATCTGACGAAGATGACCATCCTCGTGGCCGGCGTGGCCATGAACGTCGTCCTTGCGTTCGCGATCTTCACCGGCATCGCGTGGCTCGCCTCGCCGCACGTCGGCATCCGGTTCTTCGAGGTCCAGCCTGGTTCGCCCGCGGCGACCGCCGGACTCCAACCAGGAGACGCGATCATCGCGGTCGACGGCCAGCGCTATCAGTTCATCACCGGACCCAGTACCCTCGTCGACCTTCGGCAGCGAGCAGGGGAGACGGTCGTCCTGACCATCATCGACTCGAGTGGTGATCACCGCGACGTGACGGTCACGCTGCGGCCCGAGTCCGAGATCATCGAAGGCGTGCAGGGAGCGCTCGGCATCTCCTCCAACAAGGACAAGCCGTTCGAGGCCTACTTCTTCGGCGAATACACACAGAACGAACTTCCGACCGCGATCAGGATCGGCGTCGAGCAGACGATCCGCTGGATGGGGCTGATCGTGGGCGGCCTGGCGACGCTCGTCGGCTCGGTGGCCAACGATCCGACCGCGCCCCCGCCGGTCGCCGGACCGGTCGGCATCGCGACGCAGATCGGCGACATCTTCTGGAACAGCGGGCCGATCATGCTGCTCTATGTGGCAGGCATCCTGTCCGCGAACCTCGCGGTCGTGAACATCCTGCCGTTCCCGCCGCTCGACGGCGGGCGGATGCTGATGATCACGCTCAAGCGCTTCCTCGGCGCCCGGATGAGCCTTCGGGCGGAGCAGCTGACCTACATGGTCGGCTTCGTCTTCCTGTTCGCGTTCATCATCTGGGTCACGGGGTTCGACATCGTGCGCGGCCTGGGCGGCGGATCCTGATCGCGCGATGAGCTCCCCGGACGCCCTCCGTCCGCGGCGTCGCCCGACGGTCAGCGTCGACGTCGGCGGCGTCCTCGTGGGCTCCGCGCACCCGGTCGTCGTCCAGTCGATGACCAACACCGACACCGCCGACGCGGACGGCACCGCGATCCAGGTCGCCCGCCTGGCGCACGCCGGGTCGCAGCTCGTGCGGGTGACGGTCAACTCGGACGAGGCGGCTGCCGCCGTCCCGGAGATGGTCCGCAAGGTCCGCGGCCTGGGTGTCGACGCGCCGATCGTCGGCGACTTCCACTACAACGGGCACAAGCTGCTGGTCGACCACCCGGAGATGGCGGCGTCGCTCGCCAAATATCGGATCAATCCCGGGAACGTCGGGGCGAAGCGACACGACGAGCACTTCGCGACGATCATCAAGGTCGCCAACGACAACGGCGTGCCGGTCCGGATCGGGGTCAACTGGGGGTCGCTCGACCAGGCCATCCTGACCGAGCTGATGGATGCCAATGCGGCCACCGCCGAACCGCGTGACGCCCGCGACGTGATGATCGAGGCGATGCTCGAGTCGGCGATGCGCTCGGCCGAGCTGGCCGAGGCCACCGGGATGCGCCACGACCGGATCATCCTGTCGGCGAAGGTCTCGGGCGTCCGCGACCTCGTCGACGTCTACCGGCTCCTCGCCGCGCGCAGCGACTATCCGCTGCACCTCGGGCTGACCGAGGCCGGGATGGGCGACAAGGGGATCGTCGCCTCGACGGCCGGGCTCGCGATCCTGCTCAACGAGGGCATCGGCGACACCATCCGCGTGTCGCTCACACCCGAACCCGGGGCGCCCCGCGAGCGCGAGGTCGAGATCGCCCAGCAGGTCCTCCAGTCGCTCGGATTGCGCTCGTTCCTGCCGCAGGTGTCCGCCTGCCCCGGTTGTGGTCGGACGACCTCGACCTACTTCCAGGAGATGGCCCAGCAGATCCAGGGCTATCTCAAGGAGCAGATGCCGCTCTGGCGCGAGACGCATCCGGGCGTCGAAGAGCTCCGCGTGGCGGTCATGGGCTGCGTCGTCAACGGCCCGGGCGAGTCCAAGCACGCCGACATCGGGATCAGCCTGCCGGGCACCTTCGAGGAGCCCGTCGCGCCGGTCTTCATCGATGGCCGCCTCGATCGCACGCTGCGTGGCGACGGGCTCGTGGCCGAGTTCATCGAGATCCTCGATGCCTACGTCGCGCAGCGCTATCCGTCCGAGCCGGCGGTCGCGCGACCCTGACACGAGTTCAGGTGCCCGCGCTCGCGGGTTTGGGCGGGTATTCGAGGGCGCCGATCCCGTGTTCGTCGCACACCACGAGGGCGGGGGGCACGTGCCCGTCGACGATGTCGATCGCCTGCTGGCCACCGCGCCATTCCGAGGCCGTGATCCGGATGCGGAACCCGTCGGCGCCCCAGATCTCGCGCCCCGGACCCTCCCAGTGGCGGTACGCGACGCTCTGGTCGTAGCGGACGGTCATCCGGTTCCCGTCGGGCGTGAGATACATGACCCCGTCATCGCCCACGACCAGGCGGTCCTTTCGCGCCTTGGAACCGAACGGGAGACCGGGGGCGCGGAATTCCCGACCGGTGACCGATGTGGTCGACCAGGCGGGATAGGCGTGGAGGCCCGAATCGGACGGCGTCTCCGTGCCCGCGAGCACGAGCAGGCTCCCCGCCGCGGAGCGCATCGCGGAGGCCACCGACTCCGGATCGAGGCGTTCGAACTCCTCGATGACGTCCGCCGGCGACTCGCGCGGTCGCCCGAACAGCTCGTCCGTGGCGGCGGCGTCGAGGAACGACATCCGGCCGCCCGGCAGGCGGGCGTTCTCGGCGAACCAGTCGGTCTCGCGCCGCAGCTCCTCGGTCGTGGCCCCATCACGCTGCAGGGCGGCGATGATGTCGAGCAGCTCGCCAAGCACTTCCCCTGTGTGCTCGGGCTGGCATTCGGTCGCAAGCGTGCAATGGGTGGTCTCACCGTTCAGCGGCTCGTAGTCGAGGCCGACGTCGTAGATGCGGCCGCGTTCGAAGCGGAGGGTCTCGCGGGCCCGACGGGCGATGATCGAGAGGGCCGTCGTCGACGCCGCGGACCGTGCCGCGAGGTACGAGAGTGCGACCCCGGGACCGCCCCAGCTCGCGTGGGCGGGCAGGGTCAGCCCGTCGATCGGGTCGAGCGCGACCGGCGGCCGGCGAGGGCCATCGGGCAGGGACAGCCGGAGGTGATCGGGTGGTGGGCCGCTGAACCAGACGGCCGCATTCCCGGACGTGAACCGTTCCGCGGCCCATTCGACCACGGGATCGGGTCCGAGCCATCCCAGGCCCAGCTGCTGCTGTCCGACCAGGCCATGGCCGCGGTAGCCGTACCGGAAGTAGCGCAGCGTCCCGCCGATCGAGTTGCCCTCCTTCTGGGCCTCCTGCATCAGGATCCCGCGCTCCATGCCGACACGGTCCCGTGGCAGCGAGGTCAGCGACCGGCACACCCAGGCCAGGTAGTCGACCAGCTGATCCTCCGTGCCACTCGCGTGGAAGACCGTCCTCGTCGGGGTCACGAAGCCGTTGTGCGGATAGGCCTGCTGCGTCAACGGGGCCAGGGCCAGGTGTTCGACGAGGTGGGTGATGCCGCCGAGCGCTGCCGGTTCGTCCGCACGGCCGACGCGGAACATCATCGACGCTACCCGAGGCCCGTCGACCTCGGTCCAGAAGACCGGTACGCCATCGACGACGTTCTGGTGCAGCTCGTAGGCTTCGACCACTCCTCACCCCAGAACATCGACCGACCGTGGGGCGGGAAGGCTACCATCACGACGAGGGGTCGTTGAGCCGTCCACGCTCCCGGGTGTATACTTCGCTCCAACTGAACGGCCGCTCCGTGACGTGGGTGACCCCCACGTTTCTTTTTGAGCGTCGCCGTGGAACATCGCACAGCGAACGGAGGTCATCGTGAGTCGAGACTTCGTCGGTGCCCTCCTCCAGCTCAACGCCGAGAAGCAGATCTCTCGAGAGCAACTGATCGGAGCCGTCGAGGACGGCATCCAGTCGGCCTACCGGCGGGTGGCCGGTGATGAGGACATCCACGTCCGGATCGATGCCGAGACGGGCAAGATCCGCGTCTTCCGCGCGCGCCGCGTCGTCGGCGAGATCGAGGACGAGTTCACGGAGATGACCGTCGAGCAGGCCCGAGCCATCGACCCGACGGCGGGCCCCGGCGACCTCGTCGAGACCGAACAGCTCGATGGCGACGTCTTCGGCCGGATCGGCGCCCAGACGGCCAAGCAGATCGTCCTGCAGCGGATCCGCGAGGTCGAACGGGACCAGGTCTTCGACCAGTTCGCCAGCCGTGAGGGCGAGCTCATCACCGGCACCGTCAACCGTGTCGAGCCGCGCGCGATCATCCTCGATGTCGGCAAGAACGTCGAGGCGATCCTCGCCACGACCGAGCAGTCCGCCCTCGAGCACTACCGGATCGGGCAGAACGTCAAGGCGTTCGTCCTCGAGGTCCGTCGCTCCACCAAGGGCCCGCAGATCTTCGTGAGCCGGACGCACAAGGGCTTCCTCAAGCGCCTGTTCGAGCTCGAGGTGCCGGAGATCCACAGCGGCACCGTGGAGATCAAGGCCATCGCGCGGGAAGCCGGCAGCCGGTCCAAGGTCGCGGTGGCCTCGCGCCAGGACGGTCTCGACCCGGTCGGTGCGACGGTCGGCCAGCGTGGCGCGCGTGTCCAGGCCGTCGTCGCCGAGCTGTCCGGGGAGAAGATCGACGTGATCCCCTGGAGCGACGACGCGAGCCTGTTCGTGGCCAACGCCCTGAGCCCGGCCCAGGTCATCTCCGTGGACATCGACGAGGAGCACCGCATCGCGAGCGTGACCGTCCCGGAGCGCATGCTCTCGCTCGCGATCGGACGGGAGGGCCAGAACGCCCGACTCGCCGCCCGCTTGACAGGCTGGCGGATCGATATCCGCAGCGACGTCTCGGTCGCCGAGGCGAAGGCCGCGGCCGCGGATGCCGTGACCCCGTCGGCGGGTCAGCCCGACGCGCCCGAGGGGGAGGCGAAGGAGTCGGGGTCCGAGCCTGCTGCCGTACCGGCGCCGAAGCCGAAGCGCGTGACGAAGAAGGCCGCCGCCGCCGCAGTCGAACCCGTCGTGGCCGCCGCCGCCGCAGTCGAACCCGTCGCGGGCGCCGCGGCCAAACCCGTCCCGGCCAAACCCGCTGTGGCGGCGCCCGCCGGCCCGGCCGAACCCGTCGCCGCCGTGGCCGAACCCGTCGCGCCCGCCCCCGAGCCGACTGCGGCGCCCGCTCCCGAGGCCGCCGTCGCAAAGCCGAAACGCGCCTCGAAGAAGGCGACAGTTTCCTCAGGGGAGGTGGCGTCGTAGGGCGGGGGGCAAGGGCCGGCGCCCCGCGGCGCGTCCCGGATCGAACTTGCGTCGCGTGTCGGACGGTCCGTCCGAAGCGTGAGCTCATGCGCGTCGTTCGGACCCCCGCCGGCGACATCGTCCTCGATGAAAGCGGCCGGGCCGCCGGTCGTGGGGCGTACGTCTGCCGATCCGCCGACTGCCTCGACAAAGCCATCACCAAGGGCGCCCTGAGCAGGGCGCTCAAGACCCCGCTCCCGGACGACCTGCACACGGCGCTGGCCGGGACCCTGACGACCATGAATACGACCATCGAAGGAGGAATCCTTGGCCAGGAGTAGGAGCGGCACCCGCGGGCGTCGCGGACCCCGCAAGCCGCCGCGCCGCGACGGCACGTTCAACGGGTCGGGCGTGCAGACCCTCGATCCCCGCGAGCGTGGCGCCATCGAGCTGCCCGGCACGATCACCGTCAAGGAGCTCGCGGAGCTGCTCGGGGTCAACCCGGCGGACATCATCCGGGAGCTGATCAAGAGCGGGATCTTCGCGACGATCAACCAGCTCATCGACCGTGATACGGCATCGCTGGTCGCCGGCGAGCTCGGCTACGAGGTGGCCGAGACGGAAGCCTCGGGCACGGCCGGCGCCGATGAGACCGATGGCCTCGTCGCGGAGGCGACCAAGGAGGTCCTCTACGAGGAGGACGACCCGTCGCTCCTCCAGCCGCGCGCCCCGATCGTGACCGTCATGGGCCACGTCGACCACGGCAAGACGAGCCTCCTCGACGCGATCCGGACCACCGAGGTGGCCGCGGGCGAGCGGGGCGGCATCACCCAGCACATCGGCGCGAGCGAGGTCGTCAAGGACGGCAAGCGCGTCGTCTTCCTCGATACGCCCGGTCACGAGGCGTTCACGGCGATGCGCGCCCGTGGCGCGAAGGTCACCGACATCGCGGTCGTCGTGGTCGCCGCGGACGACGGGGTCATGCCCCAGACGCTCGAGGCGATCAGCCACGCCAAGGCGGCCAAGGTCCCGATCATCATCGCCCTCAACAAGATCGACAAGCCCGACGCGAATCCGGACCGAGTCAAGACCGAACTGACCGAAGCGGGCATCGTCGTCGAGGAGTACGGCGGCGACGTGCCGCTGGTCCCGGTCTCGGCCAAGACCCGCATCGGCCTCGACGAGCTCATCGAGATGATCCTGCTCGTCGCGGACCTCCAGGAGCTCAAGGCCAACCCGAAGCGCTCCGCGATCGGCACGATCGTCGAGGCGAGACTCGACAAGGGTCGCGGTCCCGTTGCCACGGCGCTCGTCCAGACCGGGACGCTCAAGGTCGGCGACATCATCGTCGTCGGTGAGACGTTCGGTCGCGTTCGCGCGCTCGAGAACGACAAGGGCAAACGCGTGACGAAGGCCGGCCCCGCCACCGCAGTCGTCATCCTCGGGCTGTCGGACGTGCCCCAGGCCGGCGACATCCTGCGCGTCGTCGACGACGAGAAGGAAGCTCGGACGATGGTCGAGTCGCGCAAGGCGGCGACCGCGGCGAAGGGCGGCGAGGGGAGTGGTCGCGCGACCCTCGAGGACCTCTACAGCCAGATCCAGGCCGGTCAGGCCAAGGAGCTCCGGATCATCCTCAAGACCGACGTGTCGGGGTCGCTCGGTGCGATCACCCACGCGCTCGAGCAGCTCGACCAGGACGAGATCCGGCTCAATGTCCTGCTCGAGGGCGCCGGCGACATCACCGACAACGACATCATGCTCGCCTCCGCCTCGGACGCGATCATCGTCGGCTTCAACACGAAGATCACCGAGACCGCCCGCCGGGCCGCCGAGGCCGAGGGCGTCGACGTCCGGCTCTACGACATCATCTACAAGCTCACCGACGACGTCGAGGCGGCCCTCAAGGGCCTGCTCGAGCCCGAGGTGGTGGAGGTCGTCGAGGGCCGAGCCGAGGTGCGGCAGGTCATCCGTGTCGGCAAGAACACGGTGATCGCCGGTTCGTTCGTCACCGACGGCCGGATCGTGCGCGGCGGCAACGCCCGCATCTGGCGAAGCTCCAAGGTGATCGCCACCGATCGGATCGAGTCCCTGCGACGCTTCCGCGACGATGTTCGCGAGGTGGCGACCAACTACGAATGCGGTATCGGCCTGGCGAACTTCCACGACATCCTCGAAGGCGATGTCATCGAATGCTTTACGTCGCAGACGGTCAGCAGAGTTGCTGGCTGAGAACTGTGGGTGCTCGGGACCCCGACTGCGTGTCGGCGTGCAAACGTCCCAGGCGAAGGCGCCCGGCAGCACGCGAGCGAGCGCACCTCAAGGTGCGTGAGCGAACGAGCGGACCGGGCAACGCGCGGATGGGGCGCCTGGACGTCGACCGATGAGTCAACGCACAGACCGGGTGGACGAGCTGCTGCGGCAGGAGATCGGGGCGATCATCGCCAAGGACGTGGCCGACCCGCGGATCGGGTTCGCCACGGTCACGTCGGTCGAGACGACGCCGGATCTGCGCCACGCGAAGGTCTGGGTCAGCGTCATCGGGCAACCGGTCGAGCGCGATGCGGCCGTGGGGGCGCTTCGCCACGCCATGCCGTTCATCCGCCACGAGCTGGGCACCCGGCTGCGCCTCAAGCGGATCCCGGACCTCCATGTCCACGTCGACGACACCGCCGAGCGCGGTACCCGGATCCTCCAGCTTCTCGCCGAGCTCGAGACCGGGACGATCCCGGATCCCGACGCACCCCTGGCCGAATCGCTTCCCACGCCCGTCGCCCGGCTCCACCAGAGCGACGACCTTGCGGAGGAGCCTCCATCGGCGGTGCTGGTCCCGATCCCGGCTCGCCCGCGCGGGCGCCGCCCTGGTCCGCGGTCGTCGACCCCGCGCACGGCCTCCGGGCAGCACAAGTCAACGGGCAAGCCCTCCCGGAAGGCCTCGCACAAGCCCTCCCGCAGGGCGTTCGAGTGACGGTCGATCTGACGCCCTACCTCGACGCGGTCCCGCAGGTCGTCATCGACCGGTTGCGCGGCGCGCGGCGGGTGCTGGCGGTCGGCCACGAGAACCCAGATGCCGACACGCTCGGGGCCACGCTCGGGGTCGTACGGCTCGTCGAGGCGAACGGCGGTGTCGCCGACGCGGTCTGCACGGACCCGGTTCCGCCGCTGTACGACTTCATCGCCGGGGTCGAGCGCTTTCGCACCGATCCGGACCCCGCGGCGCCCTACGACCTCGTCGTCATCTCCGACTGCGGCTCGCTCGACCGGATCGGGGAGGTCGGGGCTCGCCACGCCGACCTGTTCGAGAGGCTGCCGCGGGTCATCATCGATCACCACGCATCGAACGACGCCGACGGTCAGGCCGACTGGATCGATCCGGGCGCCGCGGCCACGTGCGAGATGGTCGCGCTCCTCGCGGCCCGGCTCGGCGTCCCGCTCGATGCCGACGGCGGCGCGCTCGCCACCGCGCTGATGGCCGGGATCGTGATGGACACCGCGACCTTTGCCCATTCGAGCACGACGCCGCGGACACTGGTCGTGTCAGCAGCCCTCGTCGATGCCGGCGCGCCGCTGTCGGACATCTCGCGCCGCCTCTATCGCACCAAGCCGGACGTCCAGCTCCGCCTGTTCGGGGCCGTGCTCGACCGGCTCGAGACGGCCGACGACGGACGGATCGTGTGGTCGAGCCTGACGGAGGCAGACCTCGCCGCGACGGGCGCGGATCAGGCCCATTCAGAGGGCATCATCGACCTCCTCTCGCAGGCGGATGGCGCCGAGGTCACGCTCCTGTTCAAGGAGTCCGGGCCGGTCACCCGGCTCAGCGTCCGGACGAAACCTGGCGGCGTCGACGCCACGGTCCTCACGGGCAAGTTCGGTGGCGGCGGGCATGCGCGCGCGGCCGGAGCGACGGTGGATGCACCGCTGGCCGATGCCCGCCCACCGGTCCTCGCCGAGGCGGCCCGGCTGGTCGCCCAGCTGGCCCGCTGACGGTGGCCCGATCGTCGCTGGGTCCCGGGCTCGACGGCATCCTTGTGGTCGCGAAGCCGGCCGGCCCGACGTCGCATGACGTCGTCGCGCTCGTCCGGCGGCTGGCCGCCACGAAGCGTGTCGGTCACGGCGGGACTCTGGATCCGTTCGCCTCGGGGGTGCTGCCCGTCTTCCTCGGACACGCCACGCGGGTGGTCGAATACCACCTCGGCGACCGAAAGGCGTATCGCGCGACGGTGTGCTTCGGGGCGTCGTCCTCGACGGACGACCTCGAAGGCGAACTGACGCCGTCGGACGGCCCGGCGCCGACGCACGAGGCGATCGAGGCTGCACTCCCCGGGCTGACCGGCACGATCTCGCAGCGCCCACCGGCGTACAGCGCCGTCAAGGTCGGGGGTCGCCGGGCCTACGCCCTCGCACGGGCCGGCGAGACCGTCGAGCTCGCCATGCGCGAGGTCACGATCCATGCCCTCGACATCGTGGCCTGGGACGGCGCGGACCCCGACCGCCCGATCGCGGTCATCGACGTCGCGTGCTCCGCGGGCACGTACATCCGGGCGCTCGCTCGCGACCTAGGAGAGCTGGTCGGCAGCGCCGCCTACCTCGGCGCGCTGACGCGGTCGGCGTCGGGGCCGTTCACGCTCGACGTCGCCACCTCGCTCGACGAGATCCGGGCCGCGGCCGCCGACGGTCCGGACGGCCTCTTGCCGTTCCTGCGCCCGCTCGACACCGGCCTCGACGCCTTCCCGGTCGTGACCCTCGCAGCCGACGAGGTGGCCGCTGTCGCACGCGGCCAGTTCGTTCGACCCGCCGCGGGCCTACCCGCCCCGGCGGATCACTACCGTCTTCGTGACCCGGACGGCACGCTCGTCGCGATCGCGACGGCCTCGGCTGGTCGCCTCGCGCCGGACAAGGTCTTCGTCGCGCCGGCCGGTCGACCGGCCGTTCCCGCCGGCTGACGGCTCGATGTACGTCGTCCAGGGGATCGATGAGCTCCGACCCCAGCTCGGCCCGATCTTCGTCGTCGTCGGGGTGTTCGACGGCATGCACCTCGGTCACGCCTACCTGCTCGAACACCTCGTCGCCGAATCCGCTTCGCGGGATGCCCGCCCGACCGTCATCACCTTCGACAGCCACCCCGACGAGGTCCTGATGGGCACGGCGCCGACGCTGCTGCTCGACCCCACGGAGCGCCTCGAGCGGCTCGAGGCCGCCGGCGTGGCAGTCACGATCGTCCAGCATTTCGATGAGGCGTTGCGCCAGACCCCGTACGACGCCTTCGTCGAGCGGATCCGCAACCGCGTCGGGCTCAAGGGCTTCCTGATGACGCCGGACGCGGCGTTCGGGTTCGAACGCGGTGGGACGCCGGCGACGCTGACGGAGCTCGGCGCCCGCGATGGGTTCGAGGTCGTCGTCGTGCCGCCGTTCACGCTCGACGGGCAGGACGTCCGGAGCTCGGTGATCCGCCAGGCGATCGTCGCGGGCGACCTCGCGACGGCGGCGAGGCTGCTCGGCAGGCCGGTGACGATCTCCGGCTCGATCGGCGGCGCGGTCGACGGTCGGGCTCGACTCGACTTCCGCCTGCCGGTCGCCCTGCCACCCGACGGCGACTATGCGGTCCAGGTCGATGGCAGGCCGCTCGCGCTGCGGATCGTCCGCGGCGACGCCTATCTCCTCGGGGAGATCTCCAACCGGCGCGTCACGGTCGTGCTCGGCGGCTCCTGAGGCGCGGTCAGAGCCCGGGGCGCCAGAGCGGTTCAGCCACGCCACGCTCGTGATTCTCGTAGCGCGCCATGACGAACAGCGCGTCGGAGAGTCGGTTGAGGTAGGGGAGGACCGTGGCGCCGATGACCTCGTCGTGGGCGAGGGCCGTGGCCGCGCGTTCGGCGCGCCGACAGACCGTTCTCGCGACATGCAGCTGGGCGGCGCCCGGCGACCCTCCCGGCAGCAGGAAGTTGGCCAGCGGGCCCACGACCTCATTGAGCTCGTCGATCAACCGCTCCAGCTTCTCGATGTGGCGGGCCTCGATCGTCGGGACGGGATGTCGTGCCTGGCTGGCGGCCGGCGTCGCGAGATCCGAGCCGAGGTCGAACAGCTCGTTCTGGATGGAGCGCAGCTCCGCGGTCAGACGCTCGCGCAGGCCGGTCGCGAGCGCCACGCCGATCTGCGAGTTGAGCTCGTCGACGGTGCCGTAGGTTTCCACCCGCTGGGAATCCTTTGACACACGCTGGCCACCGGCCAGGCCGGTCATCCCTTCGTCGCCGGTCTTCGTGTAGATCTTCGTCAGGCGTGGCATGGCGCTCCGTCGGGCCGTCGTTCGGCCTCGGTAGGGTACCTCGCTATGCTGGGTCGAACGAGTCGAGGTGGTTGGGCGCGACCCGACCGGCAGGGAGGACAGCACGATGCAATGGGTCACCCGCGAGCATCCCAGGACGGACCGCGTAGCCTGTCCATGGCTGATCCGTACATTCATCGATCCTGATGCCGCGATCGTCTACGTGCCCAGCGACGACGTGCTTGCCTTCGCGGACCGCGAGGGCGCGATCTCCTTCGACGCGCCCGGGGCGACGTACACGCACCGCGACGGGATGTGCTCGTTCGAGACGTTGATCGACGAGTACAAGCTCGATGACCCCGCGCTCGCCGTCATGGCCAGGGTGGTCCACGGTGCCGATGTCGCCGAAGACGTGAACGTCACACCCCAATCTGCCGGACTCGGCGCCATCGCCGACGGATTCGCGCTGCTCGATGTCGACGATCAGCGCCAGCTCGAGCTCGAACTGCCGGTGTACGACGCCCTCTACGCCTGGGCGCGCCATCAGGTCACCGGCGCGTGATCTGCCATGGCGTTGACCCGGGCACCGCACCCGTTGTTTCTGCCAGATACCCGCCGGGAGACTGGTAGGCGACTCGGCGTCTGGCTTCGGGTGTGACTCGCGCCCGCCCTGAGCGTGAGGTCGCGCTTGGAAGGCCCAGAATCGGTCAAGATCGGCCCGGATCCGTGCCTACCAACCGTACGGAGCATATCTGGCAGCGGAGCGGGCCTCGCGTTGCCAGATACCCGTGCCACGGGTGTTAGGCGGCACCACGGTCGCGCGGCCTCCCGAGTGGGGCCCGTCTGAGCGTGTGGGTACCACCGAGGTGGGCCCTAGAAGGTCCGAAACCAGCGCGGGGCCTGCCTAACACCCGCCAGGTGGGCATCTGGCACCCGCCTGGCAAACTCGTCGACAGCCAACCTCGGAATACGTCACACAAGGATGGCGCCTCGGGCACTTCCTCGACCCCGATTCACACTTCGTGCTACCATCCGCCGGTCATAGATGGAAGACATCACGTCAACACGTCGTGTTCGGAGGAACGAGTGCCGCTCGCGCGGGAAGAGAAGCAGGAGATCATCACCGGGTTTGCCACCAAGGAAGGTGACACCGGATCGCCGGAAGTCCAGGTCGCGCTCCTGACGGAGCGGATCAAGGAGCTGACCGGGCATCTCAAGAGCTTCCCCAAAGACAATCATTCGCGCCGCGG
>Ga0184612_10001042_pt1 | contig 13319 bp, 8 predicted proteins | sample PLM3_60_coex_FD_133163 | JGI IMG/M metagenome (GOLD analysis project Ga0184612, IMG submission 133163) | Groundwater sediment microbial communities from an aquifer in East River, Colorado, USA - PLM3_60_coex | ecosystem: Environmental > Terrestrial > Soil > Riparian zone | place: USA: East...
GTGATGGCCCGTATCGACACGGAGGCCGAGAAACGGCTCGTGCCCGTCTACCGGCTCGATCTCGGGCCGGTGGCGCCAGGCCCCGACGGGTAGAATCGGCGGGCCGTTGCGGGGTCGGCTAACGGCAGGACGCCTGGCTCTGGACCAGGAAGTTGGGGTTCGAATCCCTGCCCCGCAGCCTCGAAGAACCCGCTGGAAAAAGCGGGTTTTCTCTCTCTTACGTGGCGACCGCGCGCATCGTCGCAACGCGTTCGCCGGAGACCATGACGCGACCGAAAGCGCTTCCTAGCTTGCCTCCCGGCAGACGCAGGAAACGGGCCGCATCCGCGATTTCGAGGCGATGGTGCGGTGAGGATCCTTTCAGGTTTCGTTCAGACATTCTCGCTCACATTGTGATTCGTGCAGGCGACTCAAGCGGCCGCAATTCCGAGACCAACGAGTGAGGCGGCTCGACGCTCGCTGTTTGGCGACTCCATGACTCGAGATCGCTAGAACCCTCAGCATCTCTGTGCGGACCGGGATCGATCTCAACGTGCCCCCGGCCGTCGGTTCGGCGGGCAGGAGCCAACTGCGGCGAGTTCTCGTGGTCGTCGACGAGCGCAGAGGCATGAACCTTGCAGCCGTGCTCGAGAGCTCAGACTACGAGGTGCGCGTCGAACCCCATCGACTCTCGGCGCCGTCTGCCGTCCGCGAGTGGTGGCCGGATCTCGTGCTGCTCGACATGCGTCTTCACATTCTCGACGGGCTCCAAGCCTGCCGCTCGATCCGTGCCGGCTCCACTGTGCCGATCCTGATCCTGGTCGGAGGCGACAGCGTGGTCGCCCGCATCCGCGGCTTGGAGGCCGGTGCCGACGGGTGCCTGACAGAGCCGTTCTCGTTCGAGGAACTGCTAGCCCGTCTTCGGGCGGCGCTGCGGCGGACTCCGTTGTCCGTACACGACGAGCGACTCGAGGTCTGCGACCTCGTTCTCGACGTGGGGAGGCACGAGGTCAGCCGAGGCGGCCGTCCGATCGAGCTGACGGCGCGCGAGTTCGACATCCTCGAGTTCATGCTCCGCCATCCAGGCGAAGTCCTGACGCGCGCCCAGATTTGCTCTGCGGTCTGGGGCAGCGCCGACCTCGGCACATCGAATGTCATCAACGTCCACATCCATGCGCTGCGGCAGAAGCTGGATGCCGACTTCGAGCCAAAGCTGATCCACACGGTTCGCGGCATCGGCTATCGGCTCCGGCTGCCCCGACGACGTTTTGCAGCATCGCCGAGTCCCGTCTTGGCCAGCGTCCAAACACCTGCTCCAAACCCCCCTCAACCTGCCGCTCGAGGCCATACTGAGACAGACATGACAGCACCGCGCATCCTCATCGTCGAGGACGATCACGAGCTGCGCGGCGTTCTCGTTCGCGGCTTGGAGGAAGAGGGCTTTCAGAGCGAAGCCCTCGGGAGTGGGGCCGAGTTCCTCGCCCGAGCCGCGCGGTCCCTTCCGGACGCACTTGTCGTCGACATCGGTCTCCCCGACGCCGACGGGCGCGACCTCTGCAACGCGCTTCGCGCACAGGGCCGGCAGCTCCCGGTGTTGTTCCTCACGGCACGGGATGCACTCCCCGACCGCCTGTCCGGCTTTCGTGCAGGCGGCGACGACTACATGACGAAGCCGTTCGCCTTCGAGGAGCTCGTGGTTCGCCTCCGTGCCTTACTTCGCCGGAGCGGAACGGATGGGCCGCTCGAGGCATCCGGGCTTGTCCTCGACCCGGTCAGTCACTCCGCCTCGGTCGAGCAGTCCTCCGTCACCCTCACCCCCACGGAGTTTCGCCTCCTCGCGTGCCTGCTCGCCGCACCCCTTGCAGTGATACGCCGGCGCGACCTGATCAGATCAGCCTGGCCCGAAGGCGCGATCGTGCACGAGAACACGCTGGACGCGTACATCTTGCGCCTGCGCCGCAAACTACGCAGTCTGCCGGGCGCCCCGAGCATCGCGACGATGCGCAGCGTGGGTTACCGGATCGAGTGAGCTTTCGCCTCGCTCCAGCAACGGTGCGCGGGCGCCTGCTGCTGACAGTCCTCGTCGGTGTGGCCAGTGCGCTCGCACTGATGACGGTGGCCTTCAACCTCTACTTCGCTCGCAGCCTGACCGGAAGTGCCAACAGACTCTTGCGGGAGCGGGCCGAGGATCATCTGTCCGCCCTCACGACTGTCGATGGGCAGTTGCGGGAACCTGGTGCCCCCGCCAACGGTGTCATCGAAAGTCAGGTCTGGGTCTTCTCCGGGGGGCGGCTGATCGAGCGGCCACGGACGGGAGGGACGGCACAGCAGTTTGCGCGAACGCTCGCTGGTGGGCCCAGACGGGTCGTTGACGTGCCGGGCGACGAGACGCGGCTGCTCGCCGTCCCCATCGTGTCCGGAGGGAAGCGCGCTGGCACGTTGGTAGCGGGGATCTCGCTTCGGCCGTACGAGGAAACTCAGCGTGCAGCGCTCTTGGGCTCGCTCGTGCTGGCAGTCGTCCTGCTGGGCACCGTAGGACTCGCGGCATATTGGCTTCTGGCACGGGCGCTCGAGCCGGTTGCGCGAATGACGCGAGAGGCTGCGGCCTGGAGCGATCGCGACCTCGACCGCCGTTTCGCTCTCGGAGAACCCAACGACGAGCTGACTCTGCTGGCCTCCACGCTCGATGGGCTGCTCGATCGGCTCGCGGCGAGCTTGCGCCGAGAGAGGCTATTCACCGCCGAGCTGTCGCATGAACTCCGAACCCCGCTCACACGGATCTCGACGCAGGCGGAACTGGCTCTACGACGAGACCGAGATCCGGCCTCATACCGAGATGCTCTCGGTGCCATTCTCACCAGTGCTCGCCAACTGACACGGACCGTCGAGACACTCGTGACCGCCGCTCGCGAGGAAGCGGTTTCCGAGCGGGGCACGGCCGACGTCTACGACGTTGCCCTCAACGCCGCAGACAGCTGCCGCACGCTCTCGGAGACCCGAAACGTGCACGTACGGGTCTTGCAACCGGAGGTGCCGATTCGAATCGGGGTTGATGCCGACGTCGCGGAGCGCATTCTCCAGCCGGTGGTCGAGAACGCGTGCCGCTACGCGAGTCGGCATGTCGAGATCGCACTCCACCGCAACGCGAGCAAGGTCGTGGTGGATGTCGCCGACGACGGCACCGGCGTCGCGCAGGAGGAAATCGAGCGGATCTTCGAGCCGGGCGTTCGAGGAGCGGCTGCGGTACGAGCGCCAGAGGGTGCAGGCCTGGGTCTGGCACTCGCCCGCCGACTCGCACGTGCGGTCTCGGGTGAGATCGCCGTCGACACGAGCGCGGGCGGCGGGCGGTTCACGATCCGATTGCCAGCCGCGTAGACCGTCATGCGTCGGGCGAGCCAGCCATTTCGCGCGGAAAATTAACGCAGCCTGATTTTCCCTTGTAGAAAAAACGGGAATGAAGTAATTCAGGTCCTGCGCCAACAGGCGTGGCCGAGGAAGCCTCGGCGAAGTGAGGGAACAACCTGGGGAGAGGGTAATGCGGCGTCTGTACGTCCGGTTGCGGAGGGACGGCTACTTGCCTGTGCGCGCGCATTGCGCGCCGCAGTCCAACTTCGGTCTCCCGGGATCTTTCGGGCCCAAATGCTCGCATTCTGACGCCCATTCAGCGGCGAGATTCGACCTGGAAACCGCTTGGGGAGGTGGCCGGCCATGATGCGTTGGATCGTCGGGGCGAGCCTGAAGTTCCGGCTCATGACGGTTGCCGTTGCGACGGCGCTGTTGGTTGTCGGTATCAGCCAGCTGAACGACATGCCGATGGACGTCCTCCCTGAGTTCGGACCGCCGACCGTGGAGGGTCAAACCGAGGCACTCGGGCTATCCGCGGCCGAGGTGGAGCAGCTCGTGACGGTCCCGATGGAGCAGGACCTGCTGAATGGCGTCGCGTTCCTGGACGACATCCGATCCGAGTCGGTTCCCGGTCTGTCGCGGGTTCTGCTGATCTTCGAGCCCGGTACCGATCTCTTCAAGGCACGCCAAGTCGTAGCCGAGCGGCTGACGCAAGCCCATGCGTTGCCGAACGTTTCGAAGCCGCCGCAGATGCTGCAGCCCCTGTCGTCGACGAACCGCGTCATGATGATCGGCATCTCATCGAAGACAGTGTCCCCGATCGAGATGTCCGTGCTCGCTCGGTGGACGATCGAACCCACTCTGATGGGTCTACCCGGGGTGGCGAACGTGTCCATCTGGGGTCAGCGTGATCGTCAGCTGCAGGTGCAAGTCGACCCTGAGAAGTTGCGAGAACGAGGTGTCTCCCTCCTCCAGGTCATCGACACTACGGGCAACGCGCTGTGGGTGTCGCCGCTCACGTTCCTGGAAGCGTCGACTCCCGGCACGGGCGGGTTGATCGATACGTCGAACCAGCGTCTCGGCGTCTATCACGTGTCGCCGATCGTCACGGCGCCCGACCTTGCCGAGGTGTCGGTCGAGGGCGCAAAGAACACCAAGCTGCGGCTCGGTGACGTGGCCAAGGTCACGGAAGACCATCAGCCGCTCATCGGCGATGCCCTCACCGACAACGGCCCGGGCCTTCTGCTGGTCGTGGAGAAGTTCCCGAATGCCAGCACGCTGGACGTCACGCGGCAGGTGGAGTCCGCGATCGACGAAATGCGGCCCGGTCTCTCCGGCCTCGACTTCGACACGACGGCGTACCGCAGGGCCAGCTACATCGAGAAGTCGATCGACAATCTCGCCCTGGCGCTGATCATCGGCGCCCTTCTCGGCGTCCTGCTCATCGGCGCTTTGTTCTTCCGCTTGCGGACCGCGCTCATCGCCATTGCCGCGATCCCGTTGCCGCTCGTCGCTGCGGCTCTCGTGCTCTACGCGTTCGGGACGACGATGAACGCGATCGTCCTCGCGGGACTCGTCGCCGCGCTCGCTCTCGTCATCGACGACGCGGTCATCGGCGTCCAGAGCATCGAACGACGTCTTCGTGATCAGCGTCTCCAGCCGAATGGCAAGTCGACGGCTGCGGTGATCCTCGACGCTACGCTCGAAATGCGAGGTCCGAGCGCCTACGCGACGCTCATCATCGCGCTCGTCTGCGTGCCGATCTTCTTCATGGAAGGCGTCGCGGGCTCGTTCTTCCCGGATGTCGCCGGCGCTTATCTCCTCGCGCTGGTCGCATCCATGGTCGTCGCCCTGACCGTGACACCGGCGCTCTGCATCCTGCTGCTCCCTCGGATCCCGTTCGAGCGCGGCCAGTCTCCGCTCGTACGGTGGCTCAAGCACGGATACGCGCGCGCCCTGTCATGGGCGACCCGAAGACCCCGCGGCGTGTACCTCGCGACCGGTGCCGTGATCGTCGCGGCGCTCGTGGCGGTCCCGTTCTTGAGTAGCTCTCTGCTTCCGACGTTCAAGGAGCAGCAGCTGCTGATTCGTTGGAACGGCCCGCCCGGGACGTCGCTCCCGGAGATGGACCGCATCACGAGTCTCGCCAGCCGCGAGCTCCGCTCGCTCCCGGGCGTCCGGGATGTCGGCGCCCATGTCGGGCGCGCCGTGCGCGCCGATCAGGTCGTCGACATCAATTCCGCCGAGCTCTGGGTCAGCATCGATCCCGATGTCGACTACGACGCCACCGTCGCCTCGGTTCGTGAGGTCGTGGCCGGCTATCCAGGGCTGTCGGAGAGCATCGACACGTTCTCCAACTCGCGCGCCAGAGAAGTCCTGTCGCCACCTGAAGACGATGTCACGGTACGCGTGTACGGCGAGGAGCTCGCGGTCCTTCGCGCCGAGGCGAAAAGGGTGATGGAGGCCGTGTCGGGCATCGACGGCGTGGCCCGGGAGCGCATCTCGCTGCCGGTCGAGCAGCCGACGCTCGAGATCCGGGTCGACCTGGCGAAGGCCCAGCAGCACGGGATCAAGCCGGGCGACGTGCGCCGGGCAGCAGCCACGCTCATCTCAGGCATCGTCGTCGGCAGCCTCTTCGAGGATCAGAAGGTGTTCGACGTCGTCGTCTGGGGAGCGCCCGAGACGCGTGGCGACCTGACGAGCATCCGTCAGCTCCTGATCGACACACCGAGCGGAGGCCACGTGCGCCTGGGCGAGGTGGCCGACGTGCGCGTGGCGGCGGATCCGGTCGTCATCCAGCGCCAGGGCGTCTCGCGCTACCTCGATGTGGGTCTCGACGTCAGCGGCGATCGCCGGTCTGTGGCGGGCGACATCCGGGATCGACTCGACGAGATGCAGTTTCCGCTCGAGTACCACACGAAGGTCCTCTCTTCGTCTGGTCAGCCGACCGGTCGGCTGCTCGCTCTGGGCATCACCGCTGCACTCGGGATCTTCCTGACCCTCCAGGCCTTCCTGGGGAGCTGGCGTATCGCGACGCTCGCCTTCCTCACTCTGCCCGTCGCCTTGACCGGAGGCCTGCTTGCAGCTCTGGTCGACGGGGGCACGCTCTCGTTCGGCTCGTTCATCGGCCTCGCGGCCGTGCTCGGACTGGCCACGAGACAGGGCCTCCTGCTCTTCGGCCGATACCGACACCTCGAACACGCCGAAGGGGGGTCGTCCCGTTCGCAGGTGGTTCTCGAGGGCGGTCACGATCGGCTCGTCCCGATCGTGACGACTGCCTCGGCGACCGCCCTCATCATGCTGCCGCTGGTGATCATGGGCGCCAGGCCCGGTTACGAGCTCGTGCACCCGCTCGCGATCGTGGTCATAGGCGGACTCGTGACGTCGACGTGGCTCACGCTCTTCGTCATGCCCGCGCTCTACTTGCGCTTCGGGTTCGGCACCGTCTTCGAGGGTCCGGAGGCGCCTGCACGCGGGGATCTGACAACCGTTCTCGCGCCGGCATCACCAACACCGGCTCCAACCGCAAACGCCGTCGTCGAGAAAGGAGCCATGCCAGACCCGGCCTCGTAAGTCGAGCGCACGGATCCGGACTGCTCTCGGGGAGGAGAAAGATGCTGCGAAGAAACGGCTTCATACCAGTGGTGATCATCGGCTGCGCCTTGCTTGGCGCTGGCTGCGGCGGCGGGTCCGAGGAAGTGGCTGCGGACGAGCCTGCCACGGTCGAAGCAATCGAGGGCACGGACCTCTCTCGCGTCGTCCTGACCTCTCGAGCGGCGCAGCGGATCGGCGTCCGAACAGCGCCGACTCGCGGCGCAAGTGGGAATCGAACCGTGATTCCCTACGACGCGGTCCTGTACGACCCGAACGGCGCCACCTGGACGTATACGAGCCCGAAGCACCTCGTCTTCGTACGGAAGGACATCACCGTCGACCGCATCGACGGGGAGCGGGCGATTCTCTCAGCGGGTCCTGCCTCCGGGACTCCCGTCGTGACCGTCGGCGCAACCGAGATCTGGGGCGTCGAGTACGGCGGCATCGAAGAGGACTGATGAGATGAAACGTCGACGATCTCGATCAACAGCGCGCGGGGGGTTTGAGCACTGATGCGTTGGATCGTGACGGCAAGTCTGAAGTTTCGGTTCATCGTGCTGGCCGCTGCCGCCGTGATGACGGTCTTCGGCGTCCAGCAGCTTCGAGCCATGCCCGTGGACGCGTTCCCCGAGTTTGCGCCGCCGCGTGTCGAGGTCCAGACCATATCGACTGGGCTTTCCGCGACCGAAGTGGAGACATTGGTCAGCATTCCGCTCGAACAGGCGCTCACCGGCCTCGATGGTTTGGATGTGATTCGCTCGAAGTCGGTCGCCCAGCTCTCGTCGATCGAGCTCATCTTCAAAGACGGAACCGATCTCCAGCATGCGCGACAGCTCGTGCAAGAGCGAATCGAGATGATCACGCCATCGTTGCCGACCTGGGCAGCACCGCCTTTCATCATGCCGCCGGCGTCCACGACGAGCCGCGTGATGAAGATCGGCGTTTCGTCGAAGAACCTCTCCATTCAAGACCTGTCGGCGATCGCATATTGGAAGATCAGAGCGCGTCTGCTTCGGGTTCACGGTGTGTCCAATGTGGCGATGTGGGGCGAGCACCTGAAGCAATTCCAGGTCGAAGTCGATCCGAAGCGAATGCAGCGGCAAAACGTGTCGCTGAATCAGGTGATGGAGGCGACTTCCGACTCGCTGGACGCTGGGCTGTTGAGGTTTTCGGAAGGGCAATTCATCGGTACCGGAGGGTTCGTCGACACACCCAACCAGAGGTTCGTCGTCGAGCACGTCTTGCCGATCGAGGAGCCTCACGACCTCGCTCGAGTCGCAATCACGAAGTCGAATGGGAAAACGGTGCGGGTGGGCGACGTCGCGAACGTCGTGATCGGGACCCAACCGCTTGCCGGAGACGCCGTCGTCAACGGCGGGCCCGGTCTCTTGCTCATCGTCGAGAAGAATCCGTGGGGCAACACACTCGACGTGACTCACGACGTGGAAGCCGCGATCGAAGAGATGAAGCCGGGCCTCCCCGGCATCGAGTTCGACACGCAGATCTTCCGCGCGGCGAACTTCATCGACACGTCGATCGACAACCTCACGAGAGCGCTTCTCATCGGTGCCCTCCTCGTCGTCCTGGTGCTGGGCATCTTCCTTTTCGAATGGCGTGCCGCCCTGATCAGCGTCGCGGCGATTCCGTTGTCGCTGGTAGCGGCAGGGCTCGTCCTCTATCTCCGCGGAGAGACGGTCAACGTGATGGTCCTCGCGGGTCTCGTGATCGCCCTGGGGGTCGTCGTCGACGACGCGATCATCGGCGTGCAAAACATCGTGCGGCGCCTTCGTGAGCATCGCGCGGAGGGCCGGGACGGGTCCGTAGCCGCCGTCGTGTTCGATGCAACGCTCGAGGTGCGAGGCCCCATCGTCTACGCGACGGCCATCATCCTCGTCGCGATGGCGCCGATCTTCCTCCTGACGGGACTGACCGGCACGTTCTTCCAGCCGCTCGCGCTCTCCTACGTGCTGGCCGTCGGAGCCTCCCTCGTGGTCGCGGTGACGGTCACGCCGGCCATGTGCTACATCCTCCTGTCGAACACGAAGCTAGAGCGGCGGGAGTCGCCGTTCGCCCGCTGGCTCGAGCGTGGCTACGAAAGCTTTCTGGCACGAATCGTGTCGAGACCGCGCTGGGCGTACGCTCTCGCCGGACTCACGGTCGCGGCCGGAATGGTAGTGCTCCCGACTCTCGGAGAGTCGCTCATTCCCACGTTCAAGGAACGCGACTTCCTGGGGCATTGGATCACGAAGCCGGGCTCCTCCCTTCCAGAGGAGACACGCATCGTGACTCGGGCGAGTCGTGAGCTTCGGGCGCTCCCCGGCGTCAATCACTTCGGGTCCCACATCGGACAGGCCTTCCTCGCAGACGAGGTCGCGGGATCGAATTTTGGCGAGAACTGGATCGCGATCGATCCTTCGGCCGACTACGACAAGACGCTCGCCTCCATCGAGGAAGTCGTGGCCGGCTACCCGGGGATGTTCCACGATGTCCAGACGTATCTGAACGAGCGAATCGACGAGGTCTTGACGGGAACGAGCGAACCGATCGTCGTGCGTATCTTCGGGCCCGACCTCGACGTGCTCCACCGAGAAGGGCTCGAGGTGAGGCACATGCTGGCGCAGATCGACGGCATCGAGGACGCCAGCGTGGAATTTCAGGAAGGCGTGCCTCAGCTGCGGGTCAAGGTGAACCTGGAGAAGGCTCAGCGGTACGGAATCAAGCCCGGCGACGTGCGACGGGCGGCGGCCACCCTGGTGGAGAGCGAAGAGGTCGGCGACATCTTCCGAGCCGGGAAAGCGTATGACGTACACGTGTGGAGCACACCGCGAACGCGGAGTAGCGTGACGAGCATTCGCGAGCTTCCGATCGACACGCCAAAAGGCGGTCGGGTGCGTCTCGCGGACCTCGCCGACATCCAGATCAGGGAAACCCCGAACGTCGTCCATCACGAGGGGACGTCGAGAAGCATCGACGTTCTCGCGGGCGTCAGCGGACGCGATGTAGGCTCCGTGGCGGGTGACGTAGAACGCGAGCTTCAGGACGTCGAATTCCCACTTGGATATCACCCGCAACTGCTGGGAGAGTTCAAGGAGCGGCAGGCCGCAGAGCACCGCATGCTCGTGTTCGGCCTCGGGGCCGGTGTCATCGTCTTCTTGCTGCTCCAGGCATCGTTCGGAAGCTGGCGTCTCGCGACGCTCTCGTTCCTGACGCTGCCGATGGCCCTCGTGGGCGGGGTGCTGGCCGCATACCTGAGCGGTGGCATCCTCTCGCTCGGCTCTCTGGTCGGCTTCTACACGGTGTTCGGAATCGCCGCCCGCAACGGGATTCTCATGATCAACCACTTCCAGCACCTCGAGCGGTACGAGGGCGAAACCTTCGGTCCAGCGCTCGTCTTGCGCGGAGCCCGGGAACGGCTGTCGCCGATCCTGATGACGACGCTCGCGACCGGCCTGGCGCTCGTGCCGCTCGTGATCGCCGGGAAGATTCCCGGCCACGAGATCGAGTATCCACTGGCAATCGTCATTCTGGGTGGTCTCGTGACCTCGACATTGCTCAACCTGTTCGTCGTGCCATCCCTCTATTTGCGATTTGGGAAGGTTTGAGCTCCCTTCCCAAGCCTCGCAATGCCGCTTTCGCGGAGCGAGTTCCTGGCTTGAACCGGGCGCCGATGTCCTCCGACCCGATGAAACGTGCCCCCACGCCCGCGTGCCAAGAAACGGATTGCTCACGTTCCGACCCGTTCCCGATGCCCACTATCGAACGGAAACGCCCGTAATCTCGAGCGGGACAGGAGACTCGGACCACATCCCGCCACCGCTTGGCTGAACGCGAATCGGACGTTGAGGCAGCGCGACCGGGCGCTTCCTCTGGACCAGGAAGTTGGGGTTCGAACCCCTGCCCAGCAGCCTCCTGGAACCCGCCGCAAATGGCGTTTCCCTGTTTTCACGGACGGCGACGCTCTCGTCGTTCGCGGGCGCACTTGTGCCCGTTTGCCCAAACTGCGTCATTCGGGACGCACCGTGGCCACAGGCCAAGGCTCCGGGTGTGCCCCGGGGGGTGCCCTGTCATCGTTCATCCATGTTTGGTCTCTACCCTCGACGGGGATCAGACCAACGGAGGAACAAAGTGCCCAAGCAAGCGCTCCTGCTCGTTCTCTCCTCGCTCATCGCGCTCGTCGTGGCCTCGGCTTCGGCGCCCGCCGGACGATCGTTGCCGCGGCCCTCGGATTTTACGGCCCGCGTCGACAATCAGTGGTTCCCCCTCACGCCGGGTACCACGTATGTCTACCGCGGGACTGACGAGGGGCAGCCCTCGCGCGACGTCGTGACGGTCACACACAGGACGAGAAGGGTCGATGGCGCGCCGTGCGTCGTCATCGAGGACCGTTTCTACGTGAGCGGCCGTTTGGCCGAGCGCACGACCGACTGGTATTCCCAGGACAAGAAGGGCAATGTCTGGTACTTCGGCGAGGCGACCGCCAACATCGACCAGAACGGACACGTCACGAGCACAGAGGGCTCGTGGGAGGCGGGTCGCGACGGTGCCCGCGCGGGGATCTTCATGCCCGCACGTCCCAAGCTCGGGCAGTCGTTCCGGCAGGAGTTCTACAAGGGGCACGCTGAGGATCACTTCCAGGTCGTCGACCTGCAGGCGAGCGTCAGCACGCCGTATGTGTCCTCGAGACGCGCGCTGCTGACCAAGGAGTGGACACCACTCGAGCCGGGCGTGATCGACCACAAGCTCTACGTGCGCGGCATCGGCACCGTGCTCGAGGAGACGATCAAGGGCGGCAGCGAGCGCAACGCGCTCGTGTCTGTTCGACGAGGGTAGCGACCAGCCCGGCGTACCCGGACGCCCCCGCCGCGGCTCCGAATGCGGCCGTGCGAGGTCGAGCACACAGACGACGAATGGCGCGTCTGCTCGGATGGAGTCGGTCGAGCCTCACGTCTTTGGGGACAGACCCCGAAACGGTGAGCGTCTCGAGGCTTGCTGCCCGGTAACCGGGCGGTGATGCCCGGAGGCGTTTCGCGGCCCTAACGCTCGTCGGCCCTCGCCCAACTGCTCCAGCACATCGTCGGCCGTGCACTGACGTTTGGACCCAACGTGCGTTTGGCGCTTGAAGCGTCATGGGTACCCGAACCGGGAAGTTGGCGTTCGAGTCTCCGACCCACACCCGCGATCTCCGCGCGAGTTTCGCGGTGGCGCGTATCGGGACGTTGTCTCCTACGGTGACGTTCGTAGCACCATTTTTAATGATTTGTAGGGAATTCTTCCCGCGCTCGTGCCGCTTCGTGTACCGTTTCCCTTTCGAGAGACACGAGCGGCGCTCCATGGTGGAAGAGCCCGCGGCCCTGTCCCCGTCCAGGAGGTAACCGTTCTGAGAGCCCTACTCGTTGGCCTGTGCGCGTGCGTTCTCGTCGCCCAGGCCGCTGCGGCAGCGAAGCAGGACCCGCAACCGACCACCGCTCCTTCCAAGGCGAAGCAGGAGCGTTCCGCACCCACATTGGACGGACGCCTCGCGCAGAAGCTCGCGGCAGCTCGCAAGTATCGAGGGACGGTCGCGTTCTTCAAGCGGGATAGGCAGCTTCTGAGCTCCGCGACGCATCGCGAGAACGCTGCACGCGCGCTCGAGCACGCGCAACGTCGTCTCGCGCAGCTCGAGGGGACGATCGCGGCGATCAGGCGCGCAATCCACACGCGAGACGCTCGGCGACGCGCAGCGCTGCCGCCGCGGGCTGCGATCTGCGAGGTCTTCGACAGCTACTGCGATGAGGCCGTCGCGGTCGCCTGGTGCGAGTCCCGGCTGACGACGACCGCGCAAAACGGACAGTACCGCGGTCTCTTCCAGATGGGCTCGTACGAGCGGAGCCTGTTCGGCCACGGGGCGACGGCCCACCAGCAGGCGACCGCAGCGCACAGGTACTTCGTGCTCTCCGGTCGGGATTGGAGCCCTTGGGGCTGTCGCTGGGCGGCGAGCTAACAGCGACATTTTCGTCGCAAAGTGCGGCCCGTGGGGTTTCCTTTCGGGCCTCCTTCTGGTAGGTGTCCGCCTTACGTGTGGGGACAGCGGAAGCGCGACCGCCTTCGGACCTTCGATGAGGCTGCCGCGTACGCCCGCTGCCATGGCGAGCGCGACGACAACGTCCGGATCGTGAAGCTTCCTCCGCGCCGTGTGCGCTACGAAGCCGTGCTCTCGAGCGGCGAGAGCATTCGGCGCGACTTCGAGGAGCGACTCGACCTGCGCGAGCCCGAACCCACCGTCCAGACGTAGACGAGGTAAGCGCAGGACGAGGATCTCGTAGGGCGGCTTGGGACCAGATCGGGCACGGTGCACCCGGGCGCCGGATACGGACCACGGACGCTCGTTCTCCGGTCGACCGGGGATCTCCCGCAGAAAGCCA
>Ga0184612_10001043_pt1 | contig 13313 bp, 12 predicted proteins | sample PLM3_60_coex_FD_133163 | JGI IMG/M metagenome (GOLD analysis project Ga0184612, IMG submission 133163) | Groundwater sediment microbial communities from an aquifer in East River, Colorado, USA - PLM3_60_coex | ecosystem: Environmental > Terrestrial > Soil > Riparian zone | place: USA: East...
GACGTTGGTCCCGGTACGGCGGGAGAGTCGCTCGGCGACGGCCAGCCCGATGATGCCGCCGCCGATCACGAGAACCCGGTACGTCAAACCTGCCTGCCTCACGCCGTCGGTCGGATCATCCAGTCGCCGTTCCATGTCATGTCGGGCGGAGACGACCCAATGCCCTACCGTCATTGTCCGTGCGCGAGGATCGGAACGCGCGGGGCCGGCCGACGTCGGCCGCCGAGACGACGCTATCGCGGATCATGACCACGCTGGACACCAACCTGCTCGGGACGGTACATGGCGGTGTGATCATGAAGCTGGTCGACGAGGTGGCCGGCGCCGTGGCCCAGCGCCACTCCGGTGGTCCGGCGGTCACGGCGTCGATGGACGAGATGGCCTTTCTGGAGCCGGTTCAGATCGGTGACCTGGTTCATGCTCGCGGCCGGGTCAATTGGACCGGACGGACCTCGCTCGAGGTTGGTGTCCGCGTGCTCGCCGAACCGTGGGACCAGGTGGCGACCGCCAAGCGGGTCGCGACCGCCTATCTCGTCTTCGTGGCGCTGGACGCGGACGGACGACCGCGCGAGGTGCCGCCCGTGCTGCCCGAGACGGACGAGGACCGGCGGCGATTCGCCGAGGCCGAGATCCGGCGAACGCACCGGCTGGCCCGGCGGGCCGCGATCCTGCAGTCCCGCGGCAAGGACCGCGATTGAAACCCGGCAGCCGGATCCGTTACGAAAGTGACTGGTGTGAATGTTGGGGCGTACGGCGCGCCGCTCTGGCACCCGGCCGGACCAAAGCGATACTGGCGAGCGCCGAATCCGTACCAGACGTGGACTTGACGACCCGGGGGAGCCGATGGTCTCGACCGCACCGGCGCGCAGCAGCGCGCCACGGTCGAGACCGACCCAGGGCCCCTCGGTGCGCGAGCAGCGCGCCGAGGCCGCACGGTTCCGGCGCTCCCTGACACTCGTCGGCCTCTCGGTGCTGGCCCCCGGAAGCGCGCAGTTCACCGCCGGCAACCGTCAGCTCGGCAAGGTCGTGCTCCAGGTGTGGGCCGGGCTGGTCGTCGTCAGCGCGTTGGTGCTCTGGCTCGTCCCCTTCGACGCGTTGGCCGGCCTCGCCGTCCGGCCGTGGCTGCTCACGCTGCTCAAGCTGGTGCTCTTCGTGGTCGGCATCGGGTGGATCGCGTTGCTCGTCGACGCATGGCGGGTCGGCTACCCACCCGCGCTGAACCGGAAGCACCGGCTCGTCATGGTCGGCACGACGCTCGCCCTGTGCGCACTCGTGGCCACGCCGTTGTTCGTGGCGGCGCGTTACGCGTCGGCCGCGCACGACGCCGTCGTGGCGCTCTTCCCGTCCGGCGAGGCGGCGGTCGCGAGTGACGGCCGCCTCAACGTCCTGTTGCTCGGTGCCGACGCGGGCAAGGGCCGCGACGGTGTGCGCCCGGACAGCATCAACCTCGTCTCGATCGACGTCCGCTCGGGCCGTCCGGTGCTGGTGAGCCTGCCGCGCAACCTGGAGAGGGCTCGCTTCCCCGAGGACTCGGCCGCGGCGCGACGGTTTCCCGACGGCTTCACCGGCGAGGGTGAACGCACGGAGTGGATGCTCAACGCGACCTGGACCTATGGCGAGGCGAACCCGGACCTGTTCCCCGGGTCGGGCGGTCCCGGCGTGACCGCGGTGAAACAGGCAGTCGAGGGCAGCCTCGGCCTGCCCGTCCATTATTTCGTCGTCATCGACCTGAACGGTTTCCGCGACCTGGTCGACGCGCTCGGCGGCGTCACCATCCGGGTCACGGAAAGGATCCCGATCGGCCAGCAGGGTCAGGTGCTCGAGCCCGGACTGCAGAAGCTCGACGGCCACGAGACGCTGTGGTACGCGCGCTCGCGGTCCGAATCCTCCGACTACGCACGGATGTCCCGTCAACGGTGCGTGCTCGGTGCGATCCTGGACGAGGCCGACCCGTCCACGGTGCTGCACAAATTCACCGCACTGGCCGACGCGTCGACCTCGGTCGTGACCACCGACATCCCGCAGGACCAGCTTCCGGAGCTCGTCGAGATGGCGTGGAAGGCCAAGGATCTTCCGGCCACCTCGCTGCAGCTCGTGCCTCCGCTGATTGTTCCGGCGGACCCGGACTTCGGCGCGATTGCCGACCATGTCGACGAGGCCATCGAGGCGTCGCGCAGCGCGGGCTCGGAGAACGGCGACGCGACCGCGGGCGCAGCGGGTCCCGGCGCAGCGCCGGCGGCGGCCGAGTCGGCAACGGGCGACGCCACCCCGCCGGCCGCCACGGAGGACGACCAGGCACCGACGAGCGTCGACCTGTCCTCTGTCTGCTCCTAGAGCGACGGCTGCATCGGCACGGAGCGGCTCGGAGGCCGTCGTGGTCGTCACGGTAGGGTGCTCGCCGTTATGGAAGCCGCCGCCCCTCCAGGCTGGCCTCCGGTCTCCGTGATCATGCCGGTCCGCGACGAGGAACGGCACCTGGCGGAGGCGGTCGCCCACGTCCTGGCCCAGGACTACCCCGGCGAGGTCGAGGTCGTCCTGGCCGTCGGCCCCTCCGGCGACAGAACAGGAGAGATCGCCGCCGAGCTGGCTGCACGCGACGCGAGGGTACGCGTCGTCGCGAACCCCGCGGGGCACACCCCGAACGGGCTCAACGCCGCGATCGGCACGGCACGGCACGGCACGGTGGTGCGGGTGGACGGGCACGGCCTGCTATCGGCGGGATACCTCCGCCGGGCCGTCGAGGTCCTGGAGGAGACCGGCGCCGCTAACGTCGGCGGCATCATGCTGGCGGAGGGCGAGACCGACTTCGAGCGCGCTGTCGCGCGGGCCATGAGCTCACCGCTCGGCATCGGCGGGGCCCGGTTCCATCTCGGCGGGCGCCCGGGACCCGCAGACACGGTCTACCTGGGCGTGTTCCGCCGAGACGTGCTCGAACGCCTCGGCGGCTATGACGAGCACTTCGTGCGAGCGCAGGACTGGGAGCTCAACTACCGGATCCGCCAGGCCGGCGAGACCGTGTGGTTCACACCGGACCTGGTCGTCACCTACCGGCCCCGGCACACCCTGCGAGAGCTGGCCCGCCAGTTCTTCCGCACCGGACAGTGGCGGCGCGAGGTCGTCCGCCGGCACCCCGACACGGCGAGCCTGCGCTACCTGGCCGCACCGGTGGTCACCGCCGGTGTCGCTGCGGGGATCGTGGCGGGCCTGGTCGCCGCCGCCGGCGGGCCCGGCTGGCTCGCGCTCGGGTGGCTCGCTCCGGCCGGGTACACCGCCGGAACCGTTGTCGCCGGCCTGGTGGAGGGCAGGGGTCTGCCGGTGCGGGCTCGCGCCTGGCTGCCCGTCGTGCTCGCGACCATGCACACCACGTGGGGAGCCGGTTTCATCGTCGGGTCCCGCCTCGGGTCCGGTGCCCGAGCCCGGCTGTCGGCCGCGTCTGCAGAGCGGCTCGAGCCGTGAGGGTGCTGATGCTCGTCCAGTCGCCGGTCGCGAGCGACACCCGGGTGATCCGCGAGGCCACGACGCTCGCCGCCTCGGGCAAGAACGTGCACATCGTCGGCCGCGACGTGCCGGACGACTTCGTGCCTCCCGCTGGTGTCACTGTCGAGTCGGTCCCTCGAGCGCGTGGCCTGCGCCCCGAGGGTGAGCGGCCCGCACACGACTCGATCCCGGTCCGGGCGGCACGCTGGCTGCTCCTTCCCGAGCACCGCGCCCGGGTCGAAAACGCCTGGACGAAGGCTGCGGGGACACTGCTCGCGGCCGGGTCACGGCCGGACGTCGTCCACGCCCACGACTTCAACACGCTCGAGCTCGCCGCTGAACTGACCGAGATGTGGAAGGTGCCGCTCGTCTACGACAGCCACGAGCTGTGGTTCGGTCGCGCGTTGCCAGGTCGCCCGACGCCGGTGCGGCGACGCCGAGGCGCGAAGCTCGAGCAAAGACTGGCGGCGGATGCTCGCATCGTGCTGACTGTCAGCCAGGGGATCGCAGATCGACTGCGCCGAGGTGGCCTGCCGGACGTCCGCGTCGTCCGTAACACGTTTCCCATTGCCGACGTGACGGTGGCCGGGCCCTCTGGGCCCCCGCGCGGGCTGGTCTATGCTGGCCGGATAGGAGCGGGGCGGGACCTCGAGACGGTCGTCGAAGCCAGTGCTCGGCTGGCACCTCTTCGCACGCTGCTCGTCGGCCCAGTGGATGCGGGATTCCATCTCCGCCTCGCCGACGGCGTCGAGGTGAAACCTGCTCTGTCGCTGGACCAGGTCGACGTCGTCTACCGTGACCTCGGGGTCGCTGTCGTCCCGCTGGCCGACCGCTGTGACAACCACAGGTTGGCGCTGCCGAACAAGCTCTTCCATGCCGTCCGAGCCGGCGTCCCCGTCGTCGCGGCAGACCTACCGGCGATCCGGGACGTGGTTCGCGACCATCGGGTGGGAACGTTGTTCCGCCCAGGGGATGCGGGCTCACTCGTCGACGCCGTGCGCGAGCTGGTGTCGAACTACCCGGAGCACGTACAGGCCGTCCGAGCAGCGCAGCGGGCGTTGAGCTGGGATGTCGACAGCCGCGTGCTCATCGGCGCGTACCGCGACCTGATGGGCGACAACGGGTGACCAGCGCGTGACCCGCGCCATGCAGACGCCCGCGGATGGGGGATCTGGCACCGTCTCGTCTACCCTTGACCCGACTCTGACTGGGCGCACTGCGCGATCGGCGCACCGGCATCCTCACGATCATGGAAGGCACGGCGGATGACGGGAACTCGGCTCGACGAGGACTTCACCTCGTCGGTGCACGTCTACGAGCCGCACCGGTCGGGCCTGCCACGGCTTCGACCGTACGTGCGCGAACTGTGGCGTCGCCGTGAGTTCATCACCGAGCTCTCGCGCTCGACCATGAGGGCGGCTCACACCAACACGGTGTTCGGCCAGCTCTGGCTTGTCCTCAACCCGCTGCTGCTCGCGGCGGTCTACTACGTGCTGGTGACCATCCTGCGCGGCGGCGCTGACGACGACGCCGCAGAGCGGTTCGTCCACCTGTGTGCTGGACTGTTTGCCTTCTACTTCTTCGCCGGAGCGATGCAGACGGGAGCGTCGAGTGTGGTCGGGGGAGGGAAGCTGCTGCTCAACCTGTCGTTCCCGCGACTGCTGCTGCCGCTATCGGCCGTACGCACAGCCTTCTTCCGCTTCCTGCCGACCTTGATCGTCTACATCCCGATCCACCTGGCCTTCGGCCAGCCGCTGAACTGGGAGATGTCGCTCGGAGTGGCCTTCCTGGCCATGTTGACGGTCTTCGGAGCTGGCATGGCGATGATCTTCGCGACCCTGCAGGTCTACTTCCGCGACACAGCCAGCTTCTTGCCGTACCTGGTCCGGATCTGGCTGTACCTGTCACCAGTATTGTGGTTCGCGGAAGATGCGCCCGACCGGTTCGCAGACTGGATGATCATCAACCCGCTCTTTTCACTGCTGGGCGGCTGGACAGACCTGCTGGTGCGTGGTGAGATCCCGTCGGCTTCGCTGTGGATCGCCGCAGCGGCGTGGTCGCTCGCAGCTTTCATCGTGGGAAGCCTGTTGTTCATGTCGAGGGAGCGCGAGTTTGTCGTCCGTCTCTGAAGCCAGTGCAGTGACCGCAATGGCGGCAAACGGGTCAGGTGGGCCGGCCGTCCGGGTCGAGCACGTCTCGGTCACCTATCGGACTACCTTCGAGCGGACGCCGACGTTCAAGAGCGCGGTAGTTCGGCTCGGCCGCGGTGAGCGTGCCGTCAAGGTGGTGAAGGCCGTCCAGGACGTCTCGTTCGACGTCGACCATGGCACGACCATCGGGATCATCGGCGCGAACGGAGCGGGGAAATCGACGCTGATGCGCACCATCGCCGGAATCCTTCCGCCCAACGAGGGTCGCATCGAAGTCCACGGACGAGTGAGCACGCTGCTCGCACTCGGCGTCGGGTTCAACGCCATGCTCTCGGGTCGGGAAAACGTCGTCTTGGGTGGATTGGCGGCAGGTCTGTCGCGGCGGGAGATCCAGGAGCGGTCCGAAGCAATCGCGGACTTTGCCGAACTCGGTGAGTTCATCGACATGCCGATGCGCACCTACTCGTCGGGAATGTTCAGCCGGCTGGCGTTCTCCGTCGCTGTCCACATGGAACCTGACATCCTCCTGATCGACGAGGCCCTGTCCGCGGGCGACGCGAGGTTCAAACAGAAGGCCGCCGCCAAGATGAGGGAGCTGGTCACCCAGGCGCGAACCATGTTCCTGGTGAGCCACGCGATGAACAGCGTGAAGGATCTGTGCAAGGACGTGATCTGGATGCACAAGGGACGGCTCATGATGCGAGGCGCGCCCGGCGATGTGATCGACGCCTACACCAAGTTCCTCCGGGTGGGCGAGGACGCGTTCACTCTCGAGGACCTCTAGCAGCGTGCATGACGCGGCGGTCGATGTCGGTGTGCTCACCACCGGTCACGACGTCGCTGACGCGCGCCTCCACAAGGTGGTCAAGGCGCTGCGCGAGCGCGGGCTCACGGTCGAGGTGAGGGGCCTCGGCGAACGATCCGACGGTCCAGATGGCGCCCTCGTGATCGTCAGCCGGCGAGGTGGTCTCCTTCGACGTGGGCTGCGCGCGGCGGCGTTGCCGTGGAAGTCGAGCGCCCGGGTCCTGCTGACCCTCGATCCCGATCTCATCCCGGCGACGCGCGTCGTTGGACGGTTGCGGCACCGCAAGGTCGTCGTCGACGTGCACGAGGACTACGCCAAGCTCCTCGCCGATCGGGCATGGTCCAGGGGCCTGCGAGCGGTTGCTGCCCGCGCATTCGTTGGTTTCGCCACCCGACTGGCCGGCGGCACCGACCTCACCGTGGTCGCCGACGAGCACCTGCCACCGTGGTCGGCCCGGCATCGCGTCGTCGTCCCCAACCTTCCCTCGGCTGCCTTCATGCCACCGGTGGCCGATCGAGACCCTGTGCCGCGAGCTGTATACATCGGCGACCTGCGGGAGAGCCGTGGGCTCTTCGACATGGTCGAGGCCATCGGAGCTGCGCCGGGCTGGCAGCTGGATCTTGTCGGCCCGGTTGCCCATCCGGACCGATCAAGGCTGGCAGAACGGCTCGCCGCGCCGGATGTCCTCGGCCGAGTCCGCGTGCACGATCGGCGGCCGCCGAAGCAGTCATGGCGCATAGCTCAGGGCGCCTGGACGGGACTGTGCCTGCTCCATGACACACCGGCCTTCCGCGAGGCCCTCCCGACCAAGTTGCACGAGTACCTCGCGAGCGGCCTCGCGCTCTTGGTGTCTGACCTGCCCAGGCAGGCGCGCGTGGTCCACGACAGCGGCGCTGGCGCGGTTGTCGGCAATGTCGACCAGGCGGCTGAGGTGTTGCGGACATGGGCGGCCGCTCCTGCCCTGATCGACAGTCTCCAGGAAGCCGCGCGTTCCTGGTCTCGGACGACTAGCGACGCACCCGACCCGTACGCGGCGCTGGCGGATGCGATCGCCGAGCTCGCCAGGCCCTCCCGGAGCGCGGTACCGCGCTGATACCGGTTACCGCGCTTCCCGGGTCAACGGCTCGCGGCCGGATGATCCGATCTCGCGAACTGAGCCGCCGCAGAAAGGCCGAACAACGCCGGCTTCCCGGCGTGACGGCGGGCCAGATGCCAACCCGTGCGGATGCTGCCGGCATCGAGAACCACCAGGAGGTCGGCCTCGCGGGCGAGCTGACTCGCGGCCTGGTTCGTGCGCACCCTCCGCCAGAACTTTCGCGACGGTCCCCGCCTGAGCAGCCGTCGCAGGGCTCTGGTCCGCCGGGCCCGAAAAACCGGGCGGAGCCGGTGGCGCAAGCCGGCTCGGACGCGCCCGAGATTCCAGGAACGCTGCGCGGTCGTCGAAGTAGGCGGCTGGCCGGCTTGTCGGCCCGGTGGCCCTTGCTGGTCCGGCTGCGACTGTGGCATCTCGCCCGGTCCGAGGAGCAGATATCGCTGGACGAGCTCGCCCACGGGTTCGCCCGGAGGCGCCCAGGCCAGGACATCGACGATGGTCTCGGGGTGGCCGAGTTCGGCCCGAGCTCTCACGAAGTACGAAGCGGGTAGGCGCCCGGTCGAGATCAGCAGCACCTTCACGACCGAACGTCCTGAGCCGTCGGGTCGAGCCGAGCCCGCAGGGCTTCGATGCGCGGATCGACCTGCAGGTCACGGCGGAACCGCGCACCGAACGCCCGCGCGAGATGCCGGGTCTCCCGATCGGCGGTCTGGGCGGCCTCCGCAGCGGCGACCAGAGCCTTGGCGATCGAGTCAGGCTCCAGGTCATCGACCGGGAACCAGAGGGGATGACCACGGAGGACATCGCTCGCCGCGTTCATCGGGTCGTGGACAGACACCACCGGCAGACCCGTCGCGAGGTACTCGAAGATCTTTCCGCTCGTGACGTACCGCCCCGCGCCCAAGATCAGAAGCTGGACGTCGAACGTGTCATAGACATTGCCAATGTCACCTTTGGCCACCGGGCCCTCGTAGACCATTCCGTCGTCGCTGGCCTGTTCGATGATCGCGAGAAGGTCAGCCCGAATGGCCGCGTAGTACCCGAGGTAGCCGTAGAACCGAGCGGTCGACTCGGCCACGATCGTCGACTGCTCGCGGGCGCGTCTCCATCCCGCGGCGAACTCAGCCAGCGGTACCCGTGGCGATACCGTTCCGAGGTAGCCGAATACCAATGGCCGGGACCCCGCCGGCTCGCGTTCATGAACGGCCGGCGCCAGTTCGGGGTCGTAGCCGTTCGGCACGGTATGCATCTTCATCGCATGGTCGCGATAGAGCTCCGCGTGCCACTGACGGATCGGATCGTTGACGAACCACACCTCGGTCGCTGCGGCGACCAGGCGACGCTCCCAGGCCGCCGCCCTGCTGCGCGGCGAATGAAGACGGTCACCACTGAAGACGTCGAGCAGCCAGGCGTCGCGATAGTCCAAGACGTATGGCACGCGGTGGCGACGGAACAGCCGATCGGCCACGGAGAACGCGACGTGGGGATTGGCCGTGGCGACGACGAGGTCGACCGGATCGGCGGCATGAACGCGCTCCGCGGCAGCCTCGAGTGGTCGCCGCCAGGGCCCGTAGCCGACCTCGGGGAACGGCAGTTGGTCACGCCGCGACCGCAGCTTGACCCACGTCCGCGGGCTCGCCATCCGAAACCGCGACCAGCGATGAAGGTCCGCCTCATGGATCGGCCACGTGAACGGGACGCGGACGACGGTGATCCGGTCATCAACGCGGTCCTCTAGCGAGGCGTCGGCGCCGGTGTAGCGGACGAAACTCTCGCGGTCAGCGGTGAGGACCGTCACGCGCCAGCCCAACGCTGCGAAGCGGTTCGCCGTGGCGAGTGCTCGATAGACTCCGCCACCGCGGCAGGGCGGGAAACCCCAGGCAACGTAGAGCACGTGCGGAGCGCTCATTCCCGCATGACTCCTCGAGTGGAAGGGGATGCCGAGCAAGGGCAGGACCGGGACAGGGTACGACAGTCGGCGCTTCGCCAGCCGACCCGCGGCCGTGAGGAGTGAGTGGCAGATCATGCGCAAAGCCGCCCAGTCGGTTCCGCCGGGCTTGCGCGAGCCACTCGCCCGCATATATCTGGCGGTGCGCCGGTGGACGGCGCTCACACGCGGAGCCTCGCCCGGGCCACCGAGACCCGAAGTGCCCAGCAAACCGGTGCGACTCCTGGTCGGTCCGGCGAACCAGGCCGGTCAGGCTTGGGAGTGGTGCCGCGCGGCCGAGCGGACACTGCCGGGCGTGACGGCGCAGGCACTCGCAGTTCGCCGGAATGCTCTGGACTACCGCGCGGACTACGCCGTGAGTTCACAGCAGTACCGGAACCCAGCGTGGCAGCGAGAACAAGAACGCTACGTGACGACGCATTTCAGCCACGTCCTCATCGAGGCGCTGCGACCGATCCTGGGGAATCGCTACGGCCGCGATTGCCGGGGCGATATTCGAGTGCTTGCTCGGCGAGGCCTGTCGACCGCCCTCGTCGCGCATGGTTCCGAGATCCGCCTGCCCAGCCGGCATGCGGCGCGTGAACGTTGGTCGCCGTTCAGACAGGGCGGCGACCTTGTCGATCGCCTCGAGGAGCAGGCTCGTCGGCACGAGGCGATCATGCGTGACTTCCCCGGATCCATTTTCGTGTCGACCCCGGACCTGCTGGTCGACGTTCGACGAGCTCAGTGGCTCCCGGTCGCCGTGGAGGTCGATCGGTGGGCGACGACTTCGCCTGTCCTGCACCGGGCGCGGCCCCGGGTCGTACACGCGCCGTCCAACGCCTGGCTGAAAGGAACGCCGGTCATCTCGAGCGTTGCGCGACGGCTGGAGGCGGCGGGCCTGATCGAGTACCAGGAGCTGGACGGGGTTCCGCACGACCAGATGCCAGAGCTCGTGGCCTCCGCCGACATCGTCGTCGACCAGGTGCTCATGGGCCTCTACGGCGTGGCTGCCTGTGAGGCCATGGCGGCGGGACGCGTGGTGATCGGGTTCGTGGGCTCGCAGGTCCGAGGGCACGTCGAGACTGTGACTGGACGTAGCCTCCCCGTCGTCGAGGCCGATCCGGCGACACTGGGCGGCGTCATCGCGGAGCTCACGGCCGACCGGAACCGCGCTAGGGGCATCGCCGCCGAGGGGATTGCGTTCGTGAGAGAAATTCACGACGGCACCCGATCTGGGCAGGTGCTGGACCGATGGCTCCGACCAGGTCGCTGACGGGTAATCTGGACCACCGTCTGAGACAACGAGGGACGCCGGCTGAGCGGCCCCACCGAGGAGACCGCTTTCACCGTGCCAGTTCGGATCATGCCGTCAGCCGAAGTCGATGATCGCGCCACTGTTGGCGATGGTTCGTCGATCTGGCATCTCGCGCAGGTACGCGAGAATGCGGTCTTGGGGCGCAACTGCGTCATTGGGCGGGGCGCGTATGTCGGCAACGGCGTCCACGTCGGCGACAACTGCAAGATCCAGAACTACGCGCTCGTCTACGAGCCGGCTGTCCTCGAGGACGGCGTCTTCATCGGCCCGGCCGTCGTGCTGACCAACGACACGTTCCCGCGGGCGGTCAACCCGGACGGCACGGTCAAGAGCGGGGCCGACTGGGATCTGGTCGGCGTGACGCTCCGGGAGGGCAGCTCGGTCGGTGCACGGGCCGTCTGCGTGGCCCCGGTCACGGTCGGTCGCTGGGCGACGGTGGCCGCCGGAGCGGTCGTCACCCACGACGTGCCAGACTTCGCGTTGGTCGCCGGCGTGCCCGCGCGGCGGATCAAGTGGGTCGGCCGAGCCGGTGTCCCGTTGGAAGATCGCGGGAGCGGCCGGTGGCGCTGCCCCCAGACGGCTGAGGAGTACGTCGAGGTGGACGGACTGCTGACCGAGGCCGGCACCCCGGCCGCGCAGACAGAGGAGAACGCATGAACACCGGGATGATCCCGGCCGCCAAGCCGATCATCGGGGACGAGGAGCGCGCTGCGGTCGACCGCGTGCTGCGCAGCGGCATGATCGCCCAGGGACCAGAGGTCGCGACCTTCGAGCAGGAGTTCGCCGACGCCCTGGTGGGTGGCCGGACAACCGTCGCGGTCAGCTCGGGGACGGCCGGCCTGCACCTGGGGCTGCTGGCTGCCGGAGTCGGCCCGGGCGACGAGGTGATCGTCCCCTCCTTCACCTTCGCCGCGACGGCGAACTCGGTCGCGTTGACGGGGGCCACGCCCGTCTTCGCCGACATCGAGCCCGACTACTTCGGCCTCGACCCGGCTGCCGTCGAGGCGGTCGTCACCGAACGCACCGCCGGAATCATGCCCGTGCACCTCTATGGACAACCGGCCGACATTGCGGGCCTCTCAGCGGTCGCGGAGAAGCACGGCCTGCGGCTCTTCGAGGACGCCGCCCAGGCGCACGGTGCCACCTGGCACGGTGCACCGGTCGGATCGTTCGGCACGTTCGCGATGTTCAGCCTCTACCCGACCAAGAACATGACCTCGGTCGAGGGGGGCATGGTCTCGTGTGAAACCGAGGAAATCGCCCGGCAGATGCGTCTACTCCGCAACCAGGGCATGGAGCACCGATACGAGAACGAGATCGTGGGCTTCAACGTCCGGATGACCGACGTCCACGCCGCTATCGGACGGGCCCAGCTCGCGAAGCTGCCGGCCTGGACGGAGCAGCGTCAGGCCAACGCGCGCTTCCTCGACCGGCATCTCGACGGAGTGACCGTGCCACCGGTCGCCGCCGAGGCCACTCACGTCTACCACCAGTACACGATCCGCGTCGCCGACGACCGCGACGGTTTCGCCAAGGCGCTCGCGGACGAGCACGGCGTGGGCACCGGCGTGTACTACCCGATCCCGAACCACCGCCTGCCGTCGTTCCGGCTGCCGCTCGACCTCCCCGAGACCGAGAGGGCGGCACGCGAGGCACTGTCGCTGCCCGTGCACCCATCGCTCTCCGATGACGACCTGGACCGGATCGTCACCGCTGTCAACACCGTGGCGAAGGCGGGCGCCTGATGCCGAAGCTGCGGGCAGGACTGATCGGCCTTGGCATGATGGGCCGGCACCACGCGCGCGTCCTTGGATCGCTCGACGGGGTCGATCTCGTCGCGGTGGCCGACGCCGGCGGTGACCCGCACGGGGCGGCCGGGGGTCTGGACGTACTGCCGGACGTCGAGGCGCTGATCGCAACCGGCGTCGACTACTGCATGGTCGCCGTGCCGACCGCGCTGCACGACGAGATCGGGCTGACCCTGGCGGCGGCCGGCGTGCACACGATGATCGAGAAGCCGCTGGCCAAGGACGTCGAGGGTGCTCGCAAGCTGGCGGAGGCCTTCGAGCAGGCGGACCTGGTCGGCGCGGTCGGACACATCGAGCGGTACAACCCCGCGCTGCAGAGCCTGCGCTCCCGGCTCGAGGCCGGCGAGCTCGGGGAGGTGTACCAGATCATCACCCGGCGGCAGGGCCCGTTCCCGTCCCGGATCGCCGACGTCGGCGTCGTCAAGGACCTTGCCACGCACGACATCGACCTGACCGCCTGGGTGGCACAGCAGCCCTTCGCGTCGGTGGCGGCTCGGACCGCGCACAAGAGCGGACGCGAGTACGAGGATCTGGTCGCGGTGACCGGCCAGCTCGCCGACGGCACCGTCACCAGCCATCTCGTCAACTGGCTCTCGCCGATGAAGGAGCGGGTCACGGTCGTGACGGGCGAGCGGGGCACGTTCGTCGCCGACACGCTGCACGCCGACCTGACCTTCCACGCCAACGGGATCGTCAAGACCGAGTGGGACGACATCGCGCGCTTCCGCGGTGTCA
>Ga0184612_10001044_pt1 | contig 13311 bp, 13 predicted proteins | sample PLM3_60_coex_FD_133163 | JGI IMG/M metagenome (GOLD analysis project Ga0184612, IMG submission 133163) | Groundwater sediment microbial communities from an aquifer in East River, Colorado, USA - PLM3_60_coex | ecosystem: Environmental > Terrestrial > Soil > Riparian zone | place: USA: East...
GACTCTGCCCGCCACTCGGCAACGCGTGACCTGCTGCATCTCGCAGCGGCGCCCGCGCCGCCCCGCTGAACGGACGGCCGCTTCGCCGGTCGACCCCATCACGCACAGCCCTCCGAACGAAATCGCGGCGCCAGCTTGGCCGCGGCGTCAGCATTTGCCGCCGTCATGGCCGGCCGGCTGGAGGCGGCCCATTCCCGGGCGGCAGGAAAGGAGCACACTATGAGTACCTCTGTTTTGATCGGTTCGATCGTTGCCTTCGCCCTTGTGGCGTTCGGCATCGCCGGCATCCGCATCGCGCAGGAATATGAGCGCGGCGTGGTGTTCCGGCTGGGCCGCTACAACTCGGTGCGCGGGCCCGGACTCTACTGGATCATTCCGCTGATCGAATGGCAGCGGATGCTGGATCTGCGCACCAAGACCGTGTCGGTCGAAAGCCAGGAGACGATCACCAAGGACAGCGTCACCATCAAGGTCGACGCCGTGCTGTGGTACCGCATCGTCGATCCCGCCAAGGCGGTGATTGCCGTGCAGAACTACAATGCGGCGGTCTATCAGGTGGCGCTGACGACGCTGCGCAATATCATCGGCCAGCATCTGCTGGACGAAGTGCTGAAGGAGCGCAACCGCATCAACATCGCGCTGCGCGACATCGTCGACAAAGTGACGCTGGATTGGGGCGTCGAGGTCGAGATGATCGAGATGAAGGATGTCGAGATTCCCGAAGCGATGCAGCGGGCGATGGCGCGCGAGGCCGAGGCCATCCGGGAAAAGCGCGCCCGCGTCATCAAGGCGGAGGCGGAGCTCGAGGCGTCGGAGAAGCTGGCCGCCGGCGCGCAAAAGATGTCGGAGGCGCCGCTCGCGCTCGAGCTGCGGCGCATGCAGATGATCACCGAAGTCGGCGCGGAGAAGAACTCCACGACCATCATGCTGATGCCGTCAGATTTCGTCACATTGGCCCAGGGCCTGGGCAAATATCTGGGCGAGAAGGCTGCGTAGCGCTTGTTACTCCGGGGCGGGGCAATCCCGCCCCGGATCTAATCCTCACCTCTCCGCGACTACGCCAGCGCGATCGTCAACAATGCCGCCGCCCCCAGGCAGGCGGCCGTCCGCAGATGGTTCCAGGCCGTCCAAACGGTGACATAGCGGGACCAGAGGCTCGCGCCTTCGGTGCTGTCGGGTGCGACCGCCGCCAGCGCGTTGTTCAGCGGCACGTTGCAACGCATTGTCACACCGATGGAGCCGACGGGGTAGATCAGCGCGCCGGCGAGCAGATAGACCGAGCCGGGCTGGGTCCACAGCAACAATGAGACGACCGCCAGAACGGCGCATAAGATCCCGGTCCCCATAAATACCGCCATGAAGATCGGATTGATCACCGCGATGTTGATGGCCTGCATGGCGGCGATGCCTTGCGCGGACGGCAAGCGCGCCAGGGCCGCCATCACGAACACGGAAAAAGCGAAAAAGACACCGGCCATCAATCCGCTGCCGAGTGCCGCGATCAGCGTGAGAGCGGAGAGGAGGGTGGAGGTCATGGGCAAGGTCTCCACGTGTTGTGAGTACGTTCGGGTTGAATTGGTGGATCTTGGAGATATGCGTCCAGCGCGTAGCTCGCGGCACAGGGACAGCCGCTACTCTAGCGCCGACTGGGCTTCCAGCCAGGCGTCTTCGGTTTTGGCGATCTCCTTCTTCAGGTCGCTATAGCGCACCTGCAGCTCCATCAGCTTCGCCGTCGGGCCGTTGTAGATCTCCGGGTCGGCCAGCAGGGCTTCCATCGCCGCCTTCTTCTTGTTGAGCGCGGCGAGGCGGCGCTCGGTGTCCTGGGCGTCCTTCTTGCGCTGGGCGTTCTGCGCCCGCTCCTCGGCCGCGGCGCGGCGCAGCTCCTTGCGGCCCGCGGCGGTATGGCCGGCCGCTGCGGCGCCATTGCCCTGCCGCTCGCCTTCGGGCCTGGCGCGGCGCTCGGCGAAAAGCTGCTCGCGATAATCGTCCAGATCGCCGTCGAAGCTGCGCACGGTGCCGCCGGACACCAGCCAGAGGCGATCGGCGCAGAGCTCGATCAGATGGGGATCGTGGCTGATCAGCAGTACCGCGCCCTCATAGGCGCCAATCGCCTGGATCAGCGCTTGGCGCGCATCGACATCCAGATGGTTGGTGGGTTCGTCGAGGATCAGCAGATGCGGCGCTTCGCGGCTCATCAGCGCGAACAGCAGCCGCGCCTTCTCGCCGCCGGAGAGCGAACCGGCCTTGGTCAGCGCCTTGTCCTGCTCGAAGCCGAAGCGGCCGAGATGGGCGCGCAGCTTCTGCTCGTTCAGCAGCGGCGCCATGCGGCCGAGGATCTGCAGCGGCGTCGCGTCGAGGTCCAGCTCGTCGGTCTGGTGTTGGGCGAAATAGCCGACCCGCAGCTTCGGCGATTTGCGGAACGTGCCGTGCATCGGCTTCAGGCGGTTGCTCAGCAGCTTTGCCAGCGTCGATTTGCCGTTGCCGTTGGCGCCCAGCAGCGCCACGCGGTCGTCCATATCGAGGCGCAGGTTGAGATTGCTCAGCACCGGCTTGCCGGCCTCATAGCCGACGGCGAGCTTGTCGATGGTGACGATCGGCGGCGCCAGTTCGTCGGGCTGGGGAAACTCGAACTCCACCGTGCGCTCTTCCGCTACCGAGACGATCGGCTCCATGCGCGCCAGGGCCTTCAGGCGCGATTGCGCCTGGCGCGCCTTGCTGGCCTTGTAGCGGAAGCGGTCGATGAAGGCCTGCATGTGCTGGCGCTGCGCCAACTGCTTTTTCTGCGCCGCTGCGATGTTGGCGATCTTCAGCGCTCGGGTGCGCTCGAAGGTGTCGTAGCCGCCGCCATAGACGTTCAGCTTGCCTGCTTCCAGATGGACGATCTTCTCCACCACCTTGTTCAGCAGATCGCGGTCATGGCTGACGATCAGCAGCGTGCTCGGATATTTCTGCAGGAACGACTCGAGCCACAGTGCCGCCTCCAGGTCGAGATGATTGGTGGGTTCGTCCAGCAGCAGAAGATCCGGCTCGGCAAACAGCGCCGCCGCCAGCGCCACGCGCATGCGCCAGCCGCCGGAGAACTCGCTGCAGGGGCGCAGCTGCTGCTCGGCGCTGAAGCCGAGGCCGGCGAGGATCTCCGCCGCGCGGGCCGGGGCGCGATGGGACTCGATGTCGGCGAGGCGCGTATGGATCTCGGCGATGCGGTGGGGATCGTGCGCCGTCTCCGCCTCATGGAGCAGCGCCGTGCGTTCCTCGTCGGCGCGCAGCACCGTGTCGATCAGGCTGTCCGGTCCGCCGGGCGCCTCCTGGGCGACGACCCCGATCCGGGTATTGTTCGGCAGCGAGATCGTCCCGTTATCGGCGTGCAGCTCGCCGGTGATGAGCTTCAGCAGCGTCGATTTGCCGCTGCCGTTGCGGCCCACCAGGCCGGCGTGATGGCCGGCCGGCAGCATCAGCGACGCGCCTTCGAGCAGGACGCGGCCGGCGATCCGGTAGGTGAGGTTTTCGATCTGCAACATGGGGCGCGGTCATAGCATGGCGGGGTAGGGAAATGCCAAGCGGGCAACGGGTTCATTTACCCTGTCCGGACCCGGCGCCCCATTGCGGCAAGGCCCCGCCGCCGCTATAAGGCCGCGACTTTTGCGACTGGAAGGAACTATGACAATGGCCATCGAGCGCACCCTGTCGATCATCAAGCCGGACGCCACCCGGCGGAACCTGACCGGCAAGGTCAATGCGCGGCTGGAGGAGGCGGGTCTTCGCATCGTCGCCCAGAAGCGCCTGTGGCTGACGCGCAAGCAGGCCGAGCAGTTCTATGCGGTTCACAAGGAACGGCCGTTCTTCAAGAGCCTCTGCGAATTCATGACCAGCGGCCCGGTTGTCGTTCAGGTGCTGGAAGGCGAGGGCGCTGTGGCCAACAACCGCGACGTCATGGGCGCCACCAATCCCGCCAACGCCGCGCCCGGCACCATCCGCAAGGACTTCGCCGAGTCGATCGAAGCGAACTCGGTGCATGGCTCTGACTCGGCGGACAATGCAAAGGCCGAGATCGCCTTTTTCTTCAGCGGTCTCGAACTGGTCGGCTGATATCGGATCGATCCGCTGCAAACGGCAATGCCCGGCTCAGCGCCGGGCATTTGCGTCTGGGTCCGCCTGGACCGCGGATCAGGTGAGGAAAATCAGCATCCCCGCCAGAATGATGAGGGTCAGCACCACCACCGCGGCCATAAGTTTGCAGAAGCTGTGCCAGCCCTGCTGGCGCTCTTGATACATCTGGTCGAATTCAGCCATTGGATTGCTCCGCGTCGCAGCCCCGAAATTGCGGCACTTTCATAGACCAAGCGCCCCGCCGCTGGCAACAGTGCCGGATTGGGATGTTAACCGCGCCAGGCCGCCACGGTTTCGCGGACGACGGAGCCGGGCGCGCCGGCGGCGCGGGGTACAACCTTGCCGGCCCGATGCACCGTCTCGCCGCCGCCTTCGAGGATGGCCTGAACTTCCGCCGCATCCTCGGGCGCCACGATCGACACCATGCCCAGCCCGCAATTGAACACCCGCGCCATCTCGGCATCGGCGACGCCGCCGGCTTGCATCAGCCAGCCGAACACCGGCGGCAGCGGCCAGTTCCGGGCATCGAAATCGGCGGCAAGACTCTCCGGCAACACGCGCGGTACGTTTTCCACCAGGCCGCCGCCGGTGATATGGGCCAGCGCTTTGATCTTGCCGCTACGCACGGCGGCGAGACAGCTCCGCACATAGATGCGCGTCGGCGTCAGCAGCGCCTCGCCCAGCGTCTGGCCACCAGCGAAGGGCGCGGCATCGCCGTAGCGCACGCCGCTCGCCTCGACGATACGGCGCACCAGCGAGAAGCCGTTGGAATGCACGCCCGACGCAGCGAGGCCCAGGATCACATCGCCGGCCGCGACATTGGCGCCGGTAATCTCCTGGCCGCGCTCGACCGCACCGACGGCAAAGCCTGCGAGATCGTAGTCCTCGCCGGTATACATGCCCGGCATCTCCGCCGTTTCGCCGCCGATCAGGGCGCAGCCGGCGATACGGCAGCCCTCGGCGACGCCGCCGACGATCGCCGTCCCGGCCGTCACATCCAGTTTCCCGGTGGCGAAGTAGTCGAGAAAGAACAGCGGCTCCGCCCCCTGGACCACGAGATCGTTGACGCACATGGCCACGAGATCGATGCCGATGGTGTCATGCTTGGCCGCGGCGATGGCGATCTTCAGCTTGGTGCCGACCCCGTCGGTGGTCGCCACCAGGATCGGGTCGCGATAGCCGGCCGCGCGGGGATCGAACAAAGCGCCGAAGCCGCCCAGGCTGGCGGCCGTTCCGGACCGGGCGGTGGCCCGCGCCAGCGGCTTGATCGCCTCGACCAGCGCGTTGCCGGCATCGATATCTACGCCGGCCTTCTTGTAGCTGAGGCTGTTGATCGCCATTCTCCCGGGGAGGCAAACTGACCCGCCGGGGCGCTCGTTGGCGTCCGGCAGGACGATGCGCTATATAGGCGCGGATGAGCCGCAACATACTGGATAGAGACGGGTTTGCAATGGCCGCCACCTCTCGCCTGCGCGCGATTTTCGTCGCCGTTTTGCTGGCTTCCGTGGCCTTCCTGGCAATGGCGCCGCAGGCCCGGGCCGGCACCTACACCGTGTCCGGCATCCCCGTCGACGTCACGGCGGCGGATGCGTCGGCCGCCCGCGACCAGGCGATCGTCGAGGGTCAGCGCGCGGCGCTCAAGGCGTTGGTCGAGAACATGATGGGCGCGGAAAAGGCGGCGCAGATCCCGTTGCCCGATGACGCCGGGATATCGGACATGGTGCAGGATTTCGAAGTGGAGTCCGAGCGGCTGTCGACCGTGCGCTATGTCGGCACGCTGACCTTCCGGTTCCTCTCCGATCCGGTCGACCGCCTGGTCGGCCGCGCCCCGCCGGGCACGGTAGGCACCGCGACGACCATGCCGGCCGGGCCGGTACGCACGATAACAGTGAGCGTGCCGATCTCCGGCCTGCAGCAATGGATGGATTTTCGGCAGCGGCTGGTGGGCGTGCCGCTGCTGCATCGCGCCGATGTGCGCTATCTCGCACAGGACGAGGGCAAGCTGGACCTGGTCTTCAGCGGCGAGCCGCAGCAGCTGATGCAGGCCCTGGCGCAGCGGCAGCTGCAGCTTACTCAGGACGGCATGGACTGGATGCTGTTGCAACTCGGCGTGCCCGGCACCGCGAATCCGTAGGGTTCATTGAGCGAACGACCGGGCATCCTGCTGACGGCGCTGCCGAACCTCATCAGCCTGTTGCGCCTGTGCCTGGTGCCGCTGGCGATCTGGCTGATGCTCTCCGACCGCTATTTCGGCGCTTTCTGGGTATTCATCGCCGCCGGAGTCAGCGATGCGGTCGACGGCTTCGTTGCCAAGCATTTCAATGCCCGCACGACCCTGGGCGCTTATCTCGATCCGCTCGCCGACAAGGCCCTGCTGACGTCGGTCTATGTCACGTTGGGATATGAGGACCATATCGAGGATTGGCTGGTGATCCTGATCGTGTTCCGCGACGTCCTGATTATCGGCGGCGCCATCCTCTACCAGACGCTGACCCAAGCGCTCACCATGCAGCCGCTCTGGATCAGCAAGATCAACACCGTGGCCCAGATCACGCTGGCAGCGTTGCTGCTCGGACTGCTGGGCTTTGACATCGGCAACGACCACGGAATAGTGCTCGCCCTCACCTGGTTCGTTGCGGCCTCGACGGTGTTGTCGGGCATGGCCTATCTGATGATCTGGGGCGCGCGTTTCTTTCACATCGAGAGCAGCAAATGACGGCCGAACGGCAAGTCCGATTCTGGCTGATCGGGCTCGTGCTGTGCCTGATCGCGCTCTATCTGCTGCGGAGCGTGCTGCTGCCGTTCGTCGCGGGCGTCGCCGTCGCCTATCTGCTCGATCCGATCTGCGACCGGCTCGAACGCGCCGGATGTTCGCGCGTGATCGCCACCTGCATCGTCACCGGCGGTTTTGTCGCCATCACCGCGACGTTGCTCGTGCTCATCGTGCCGCTCATCCAAGTCCAGCTCATCGATCTCGTGACCCGCTTGCCGGACCTTCTGGCGGCGGTGCAGCGCTGGGCGACGCCCCTGTGGGTCACCTTCGAAGAGAGGTTCGGCGCCGGGCAGATCGACGAACTGCGCCAGGGACTCAGCGGCCAGCTCGGCAACATCTTCCGCTGGGTCGGCGTTGCCCTGCAGCAGATCCTTACCAGCGGCCTGGCGCTGTTCAATATTCTCTCGCTGGTCTTCATCACCCCCATCGTCGCCTTCTATCTCTTGCGGGATTGGGATCGTCTGGTCGCGCGCATCGATGATTGGCTGCCGCGGCAGCATGCACCGGTGATCCGCGAGCAGGCGCGGTTGATCGACCGGACGCTGGCCGGCTATGCCCGCGGCCAGGCGACGGTGTGCCTGATCCTCGGCACATTCTATGCGACGGCGCTGAGCCTGGCGGGATTGGATTTCGGGCTGGCGGTGGGTCTGATGACAGGCGTTCTGTCCTTCATTCCCTTTGTCGGCACCATCACCGGATTTGTCGCCAGCATGGGCCTCGCCATCGCGCAATTCACAGGGTTGCCCGGCGGCACCGATTGGCTGTCGATCGGCCTCGTAGCCGGAATCTTCGTCGTCGGCCAGGTGGTGGAAGGAAACTTCCTGACACCGAAGCTGGTGGGCGACCGCATCGGTCTGCATCCGGTGTGGGTGATCTTTTCGCTGCTTGCAGGTGGCGCCTTATTCGGATTCGTCGGCGTGCTGCTGGGGTTACCGGCGGCGGCCGTGGTTGGAGTGCTCACCCGCTTCGGATTGACCCGCTATATGGCGAGCAATCTTTATCACGGCGGATCGCCGCCGCCGGAAGATAGGCCCACGCCCTTGCTGCCGTCACCGGCGAGGAACGAACCGCCGTCCGGCAACTGACTGCGCCGAGGGATCGTGCCCCAACTGCCGTTCGATTTCGAGGCCGTGCCGTCCTATGCCGACGGGGACTTCCTTGTCGCTGCGAGCAACGAGGAAGCCCATGCGTGGGTCAAGCGCTGGCCCGATTGGCCGCGATCCGGCCTCGCGGTCTATGGCGCCCCCGGCTGCGGCAAGACCCATCTGGGGCAGATCTGGCGGCGCCGCGCCAAGGCGGTACAGATAACGATCGCTGACCTGGCGCGCGCCGATCCGCCCGCCGTTCTCGCCGGCGCATCGGCGCTTCTGCTTGACGATATGGCGTCCGCAACTCTGTCGCCTGGCGCGGAGCAGCGCCTGTTGCATCTGTATAATCTTCTGGCCGAGCGGAACGGGCATCTGCTGCTCTGCGCAGCGGAACCGCCGGCGCGCTGGCCGATCAAGCTGGCCGACCTGCGGTCGCGCCTCAATGCGCTGCCGGCCGTGGCCGTCCAGCAGCCGGACGACGGACTGCTGCGCATGTTGCTGGCGAAGCTGTTCTCCGACCGTCAATTGATCGTCGACGCCGAGGTCATCGAATTCGCGTTGCGGCGGATCGAGCGTTCATTCGATGCGGCGCGGCGGTTGGCGCAGGCCCTGGACCGCGCGGCCCTGACCGCGCAGCGGCGCCCGACGCTCGCGCTGATGCGCGAGGTCCTGCGGGAAATGGGTGCTCCGGACTAAGTCCCGGCTACCAGGACCTTACGGCGCCCACGTCCAGATGCAGGAAATTCTGCCGGCGATAGTAACCGACGCCGCCAGCCTCCATGGCGACCGCGATCTTCCGCGCCCGCTTTAGCGGCAGCCCGTCGAAACGCACATCGACGGCGCGGCCGAGGATATGCAGGCTGTCCTTCGCCACCTTTTGCCCCTGATGCAGCAGCGCATTATTGGTGGAACGGGAGCGATAGCCGCAGACGATTTCCAGCGGGCGGTCATAGTTCGCCTTGGTCGCGAAACCACTCAACAGGTCGAGCAACCGGATATCCATCTTGGTCACGGTTTCGTTGTGCCGATCACGGAGCAGGTGATTGATCTCCGCCAGCGCATCCGGCAGGTAGCGTCCCTTCTCGTAGTAGGGGCCGCGGAAATCTTCCGCGCTCCAGCGCGCATGCAACGTGAGCGTACGATATTTGTCGACAGCGGCCGACGCCGTATCCGGTTTGACGATCAGCGATGCCGCAGCGGCGGCACTCCAAAACAGGAAGCTCCGCCTGGGCAATGACAGGTGGTCTGTCATAGGCTTTTCCCCCCATACACTTCGGCCCCCGGTGGGCCGTTTCGTTGATCGGACGCCGACCGTGCGTCGGCTCGACGTCCCCCGATTAACGAATCTTACCTTGTTTGGTCAACGCTCTTGTTAACTATGCGTTCGCCGTCGCAATCGGTTGTCCGACCTCAAATGACCGAATCACGATGGTAAACAGGTGCTTATGTCCCGATGTTCACAAATGAGCCAAAATCGTTGACATCGTGTTAACAGCACTCAGATTCAGTTGCTGAGCAGTATCTGTTTATAATCGGCTTCAACGGCGGCCAGGGACGCGATGACCGAAGAATTCGAACTCAAGCTGCGCATGAGTCCGGAAAAGCTCGAACAGTTGCGCCGCAGTGCGCTGTTGCGCTCGCTTGCTCGCGATCGCGCGGTGACACGTCATCTCACCAGCATCTATTTCGATACGCCGGATCGGGCGCTGCAGCGCCGGGGCATAGCGCTGCGCATCCGGCAAATCGGCGACCGGCGCGTGCAGACGCTGAAGGTGCCGCTCGGTGAGACTGGCGCCATGCAGGCGCACCGCGAACTCGAGTCCGATGTGGAGGGCGATGTTCCGCAGCTCCAGCTGATCGCCGACGACGAGTTGCGCGAATTCCTCAGTCAGCCGGAAATTGCGCAGTCATTGCAGCCGGTCTTCAGCAGCGAGATCGAGCGGACCGCAGTTCCGGTGCGGCTGTTCGACAGCGAGATCGAGGTCGCGTTGGATCGCGGCGAGATAGGCGCCGGCGAACGCCGCAGTCCGTTGAGCGAGGCGGAGCTCGAATTGAAGACGGGCCGGCGCGAGCGGCTCTATGAGTTGGCCATCGCCCTCAACGAAGCGGTGCCGGTTTCCCTCGAGACCGAGACCAAGGCGGCCCGCGGCTACCGCTTGGCGGCGGATGAGGGGCCCGGTTCCTATCGCGCCGATGAAGTCGAGATGACGCCGGACATGACGGCGCGCGCGGCGTTCTCCGCCATCGCCAAGAGCGCGCTGCGGCAACTGCGTCTGAACGAAGCCTGTTCGCTGCTGGGCGAGGATATCGAGGGCGTGCATCAGCAGCGGGTGGCAATCCGCCGGCTGCGCGCCTTGATCTCCGCCTTCAAGGACACGATCACCAGGGAAACCCGCAGCTATCTCGCTCATGAGCTGAAATGGCTTCAGGGCGTGCTCGGACCGGCACGGGACTGGGATGTGTTCATCGAAGAATCGCTGGCGCAGATGCGGCAGCGCCTGCCCGAGGAGGCGTCGCTGCCGGCGTTGCTGGCGGAATCGAAGCGGCAGCGCGAGTCGGCTTACAACGCGTTGCGCGCTGCGATCGGCGGCCCGCGCTACACGGAGTTTCTCCTGCGCATGGAGCTGTGGCTCGCCAAGGGCGAATGGGAGGCGCCGAGCGCCGCCATCGACGATCCGCTCGATCAGCCGATCTCGAGCTTCGTCGTGCCGATCCTCGACAAGCGCCACAAGAAGCTGCTGAAAATCGGCGGCAAGAAGGCGCGCCTCAAAGAGGCCGAGTATCACGACCTCCGGCTCGAATTCAAAAAGATGCGCTATCTGTCGGAGTTCTTCAGCAGGCTGTTCGCCAAGAAGCCGGTGCGCCGCTATTTGAAGAGCATGACCGAGGCACAGGATCGCCTGGGATCGCTCAACGACGCGCTGGTCAGCCGATCGCTGCTGGCTCAGATCGAGGGGCCGCTGACGGAAGCGCTGGGCGACAGCGAAGCGCGCCGGGTCGGCGGTCTCCTGTTGGGCTGGCAGGCGGCCTGGATCGATCGCGACCTCGATCACTTCGAGGATGTCTGGCGCGGCTTCCGCAAGCAGAAGCGCTATTGGCGGGCGGGCGACTAGAGTCTAGTCGCCGTCGAGATCCGCCGGCGTGACGAACTGAATCAGCTTCGCCCGGTCAAGCTTGCTCCAGGCGCCGATGCCTGCTTCGAGGACCGCGAGGCCCGAGGTCGGGTACTTGTCCCGCAGCCGATGAATGGCAGCCTTGTCGCCGCTTGCGGCGAGATGGCTGGCGAGTTGCGCAAGGCCGGGATTATGACCGATGACCAGCAGTGTGTTGACCTTGGCATCGACTCCATGGATCGCTTTCAGTATCTGCTCGGACGGCGCCAGATAGAGGCTGTCGACCAGGCGCAGAGTCGTGTGCCGGCCGAGCTTGGCCAGGGCCAGTTCCGCGGTTTCCTGTGTCCGGCGCGCGGTCGAGCACAGGATGAGATCGGGAATCAGCTTCGCTTGGTGGAGGAACGACCCGACCTCGGGCGCGGCCTCGCGGCCGCGTTTGGCCAGAGGGCGATCAAAATCGGCAATGCGCGGATCGTCGCGGCTCGATTTGGCATGGCGCAACAGCAGCAGGCTCTTCATCGACCGGCTCCGAATCGCTGCGCGAAATCAATGGCTTGTTGGTGGATTCCCGGGTCAAATGTCATCGACTTGTAATAATGCTACGGAGACACTCATATACACTTGTGGCACAAGGAGACGCCACCGTGGATGACATAAAGACCGCTGCGCCGGCAACCGTCGCGATCACTGCCGAAGCAAGATATTTCAATCGCGAGCTATCGTGGCTGGCCTTCAATGAGCGCGTGCTCGAGGAGGCGTTCAATCCCGCGCATCCGCTGCTGGAACGGCTGCGGTTCCTGTCCATCTCCGCCAACAATCTCGACGAGTTTTACATGGTGCGCGTCGCCGGCCTGAAAGGGCAGGTGGCGGCCGGCGTCACCGTGCCGAGCCAGGATGGGCTGACGCCGGCGCAACAGCTCGCGGCGATCAACAGCCGCACCAGCGATCTCATGCAGAACCAGCAGGCCTGCTGGCGGCAATTGCGCATGGAATTGCGCGGTGCCGGCCTGTCCGTTGTGGAGCCGGGTGAACTGAGCACGGAGGAGCGCCAATGGCTTGACGCCATGTTCCTCGACCAGATCTTTCCCGTGCTGACGCCGCTGGCGATCGATCCCGCGCATCCGTTCCCGTTCATCTCCAATCTGGGATTCGCGATCGCGCTGGAACTGAAGGGCAAGGCCGACGGCCGCAGCCTGCGGGCGCTGATCCCGCTGCCGCAGCAGATCCAACGTTTCATCCGCTTACCGGGCCAGGACATTCGATTCATTACGCTGGAGGACTTGGTCGGCCTCAATCTCGGGCGACTGTTTCCCGGCTACGAGGTGGTCGCGATCGGCAACTTCCGCATCATCCGGGACAGCGAAATCGAAATCGAAGAAGAGGCGGAGGACCTCGTGCGGCTGTTTGAATCGGCATTGAAACGCCGCAAGCGGGGCATTGCGATCCGTCTTAAGGTGAATGCCGGCATGCCCGAGGGATTGCGGGATTTCGTCACCTCGGAGCTCGATGTGTCGCCGGCGGACGTGCATGTGGTCGACGGCATCCTCGGCATCGCCGCCACCAGCAAGCTGATCGTCGACGACCGGCCGGATTTGAAGTTCACGCCCTATAATGCCCGTTTCCCCGAGCGCATCCGTGATTCCGGCGGCGACTGCTTTGCCGCCATCCGGCAGAAGGACATCATCGTCCATCATCCCTATGAAAGCTTCGACGTGGTCGTGCAGTTCGTGCGCCAGGCGGCGCTTGATCCCTCGGTCGTGGCGATCAAACAGACGCTGTACCGCACCAGCGACGACTCGCCGATCGTCAAGGCCCTGATTGAAGCAGCCGAGGCCAGCAAGTCCGTCACCGCGATGGTGGAGCTGAAGGCGCGCTTCGACGAGGAGCGGAACATTCGCTGGGCACGGGACATGGAGCGCGCGGGCGTGCAGGTGGTCTATGGATTCCTCGAGCTGAAAACCCATGCCAAGGTCTCGATGGTCATCCGCCGCGAGGGTGCGGCACTGCGCAGCTATGTGCATTTCGGCACCGGCAATTATCATCCGGTGACCGCGAAGATCTATACCGACCTGTCGTTCTTCACCTGCGATCCCGCCCTCTGCCGCGACGCTGCGCGGATGTTCAACTACATGACCGGCTATGCGAAGCCTGAGAAGTTGGACAAGGTGGCGGTGGCACCGCTCAATCTGCGGCAAACTTTGGTGCAATTGATCGAGGACGAGATCCGCAA
>Ga0184612_10001045_pt1 | contig 13300 bp, 12 predicted proteins | sample PLM3_60_coex_FD_133163 | JGI IMG/M metagenome (GOLD analysis project Ga0184612, IMG submission 133163) | Groundwater sediment microbial communities from an aquifer in East River, Colorado, USA - PLM3_60_coex | ecosystem: Environmental > Terrestrial > Soil > Riparian zone | place: USA: East...
CGGTTCGGGTTGCGCCGTGGGTTCGGGTTGCGCCGTGGGTTCGGGTCGCGCGGCCGCTTCGGGTTGCGCGGTGGGTTCGGGTTGGTGCGGGTCCGGACCGTCCGCCGGCCCGTCGTCCGACGGAGATGACCCCTGGCTGCCCATGCCTACCTCCGGTAGTCCCATCCAGGCTAGCCCCCACCCCGGCCGTGGCTACGATGGTGGCCGATGTCCGGAGGCACGGCGCAGAAGGCGCATGCGGTCGTCGCGGCCCTACGAGCCGCCGAGGGTACGAGTCCATGGCGGCTCGACCGTGCGGCCGTGGCGGATCGGCTGGACGAGCTGATCGCCGACCCCTGGCGGATCAGGCAGGGAAACACAAACCTGTGCGGGCCGGCATCGCTGTTCAAGGTGTGGCTGGAGCGCGATCCCGTGGCCGCGGTGACGTATGGGGCCCGGCTGTTCAACGATGGCCGGGCCCAGATCGGCGAGCTGCCGGTGCGGCCCTCACCGGCGCTGGTGACGAGGGAGTTCGGTCGCGGGCGGCGCCCGGTCGACCCCCCACAGGCCGATTGGATGATGATGGCCGCGCTTCGTGACACGTCCAACCGGATCCTTCGTTATGCCGGGCAGAGCGGTGTCCGCGAGGGCGCGGCGGCGATGACGCTGCCGGGTGCGCTGGCCCGCTGGCTGGCCGCGACCGGCGAGTTCGCCAGCGTTCGGGACGAGACCAACCTGCTGCTACGCAAGGGGATCCGCCACGCAGCGGGCCTGGAAACGGGTCCGGACCGGGAGGTGTTCCTGCTTGTCGCGTCGGAAATGTTCCGTCGACCGGCCTCCGTACTCGCACGCGCCCGAGACTTCGTGGTCGGTCAGATCCCGAATCACTGGGTCATCCTCACCTCGCCGGTGGAGGTGGGCCCCCGCGGCATCCGGTTCCAGTTCTGGAGCTGGGGGAGCCACCACGCCGTCGTCGTGGCACGGTCCGCGTTCTCCCGCTGCTACTACGGCTCTCTTTCCGCAGATTGCTGATCGGTTCCGCTCCCAAGGTCGCGACCTTGCTGATTGGTTCCGCTCCCAAGGTCGCGTCCGTGCTGATTGGTTCCGCTCCCAAGGTCGCGACCTTGCCTATCGGTTCCGCTCCCAAGGTCGCGGAATTGGGATTGCGCGGGACCGGCGCGGTCTCTTAGGGTTGGCGGTACACGTGAAGGGAGGTGGTCCAAAGTTGTGTAGTAACTGGACTCGTGAGGTGGTTGTCAGCTAACCGCCGTCCTCCTGGACTCGCGCTCGTCGCGGCCGGTTGACGGCGACGGCGAATACGAGACAGCTACCCGACCCCTGGGGTGGCCAGCATTTGTCCAGCTGGCCCCGCGCTTGCGCGGAACCCCGGGGGTCGTCCATTCTTGTGATCATGGCGCGAAGCTGTCGCTGGGCGCCGATAGGGTGATTGCCGTGACTGCGAAAGCCCGCACCGGGTCGGCGACGGCCGTCGTCCTCGAGGTCGGCCAGAAGAAGGTGTTCGCGTCCGCGCTCGACTGGCCCGGATGGAGCCGGAGCGGGAAGACGGAGGAGGAGGCCCTCGCGGCGCTCGCCGAGTACGCCGCGCGCTACGCCGTCGTCGCGAAGCGGGCCCGGATCGCCTTCCCCGCGAAGGTCGCGGAGTCGTTTGATGTCGTGGAACGCCAACGCGGCAACGCGACGACCGACTTCGGCGCTCCCGCGGTGATCGCGAAGGCCGAGCGGCAGCCCACCACCGCAGCTGCGGGGCAACGGCTTGCGGCCTTGATGACCGGCGCCTGGGCGGTGTTCGATGAGGTCGCCAGCGCGGCGCCCGCGCAGCTTCGCAAGGGCCCGCGCGGCGGAGGTCGCGACCGCGACAAGATGATCGCCCACGTGCTGGATGCCGAGGCGGCGTACGCCCGCAAGCTCGGCATCAAGGAGCAGCCGCCCGCGATCGACGACCCGGCCGCCATCGAGGTGCTCCGCGAGGCCATCGCCGCGGTGATCGCCGCGCGCTCGGACGGGACAGCATTTGTGGACAAGGGGTGGCCGGTCCGCTACGCGGCGCGCCGCATCACCTGGCACGTCCTCGACCACGCGTGGGAGATGCAGGACCGCGCCAGCTGACGACGCTGGACAACCCGGCTTCGCGCCGCCGGCCGAAGCCGCGACAAGCGAGTGAGTGTGCCGTGCTTCGGGCGGCACGGCCCGCGCGAGCGGAGCGAGCGCCAGAGTTACCGTGCCGCGCCGGCCGAAGCCGCGACAGAGCGAGGGAGCTTGCGACCGAGCGGCGGAGCGGAAGCAGGCCGGCCCAAAAGGCGCGAAGCCCGCGCGAGCGGAGCGAGCGCCAAAGGTACGGTGCACAATGACCGGCGGGAGGTCCGCGATGACTCCGCTGCAGCGCTACATCGCCGAAGAGATCGCCGTCGATCACGCCGACGGGCTCATCGCTCGGCGGGAGGCACTGCGGCGACTTGCCCTCCTGGGTCTCGGCGCGGTCGCTGCCTCGACCCTGTTGGCGGCCTGCGCATCCGACGGGGCCACACCCGCTCCCACACCGGCGACGCCACCCGGCGGACCTACGCCGGGCGGAGCGACACCGACCCCGGCGGGCCCGCCCGCCGTCGCCACCGCGCCGATCACCTTCGCCGGACCGCAGGGGCGGGTGCTACAGGGCGCGTGGGCGCAGGCGGCGCAGCCGCGCGGCGCGGTCCTGGTGATCCACGAGAATCGCGGCCTCACTGATCACATACGATCGGTGGCCGGTCGGCTCGCGACCAGCGGCTACTCCGCGCTCGCCATTGACCTGCTGTCCGAGGAGGGTGGCACCGCCTCATTCGCCGACTCCGCCCAGGCCACGGCCGCCCTGGGCGCGGCGCCCGAGGAGCGTCTGGTCGCCGACATGCGGGCCGGCGTCGGGGAACTGGCACGGCGGGTGCCGGGCAAGAAGGTCGGCGCCGTCGGGTTCTGCTTCGGCGGCGGCATGGTGTGGTCGCTCCTCGACTCGGGTGAGCCGAGGCTCGCCGCGGCGGTGCCGTTCTACGGTCCGCTGCCGGACGGCGCCGACTTCGCGGGATCCAAGGCGGCCGTGTTGGCCATCTACGCCGAGCAGGATTCCCGGGTCAACGCCTCGAGGGATGCGGCGGTGGCGGCGCTCACGAGCGCCGGGTTGACCCACGACATCGTCACCTTCCCTGGCGTGAACCACGCGTTCTTCAACGACACCGGGGCGCGCTACGACGCCAGCGCGGCCGCCGCCGCGTACCAGCGGGTCCTCGACTGGTTCGGCCGGCACCTCGGATGACCGGCGGATGGCCTAAGCTCCACGGGCGCTTCCTCCGCGATGTGCTCGGCGCAGTCCGTCGGGCTCAGTGGCAGGTGGCGCTGCCACGATCGGTGAAGGACCCGCCGGCCTGCGGTACGAACTGCCACTCGTAACCGTCGGCGTGCAATGTGAGCCTGAGGACTCCGTACGTTTCCGCGTTGCGCACCTGGCTGTTCGGCCTTGGTGTGCCGAAGCCGTAGTGGCTGGCTCCGCCCGTGCCGACGACCCACACCCGGATGCCCCGGGTTGGGTCAGCCGCGCCGGCCGGGTTCTGCGGTGCGAAGCGCTCGTAGTTGTGTTCATGGCCGGTCAGCACGATGTCGGCGCCGGACTCGTAGAGCGTGGCGAAGATCGGACGCAGTTCGCTCTGCGGGCCGTGCTCCGAGCCCGACGTGAACAGCGGATGGTGCCAGTACGCGAGCGTGCACCGGTTCGCCGACGCGGCCAGGTCGGCCCGCAGCCACCGCTGCTGCGGAGAGCCGTACCCGCAGCCGCCGACGGCCGAGCAGACGGAGTTGATGACGACGACGTGCCAGGCGCCTAGGTCGTAGGAGTAGTAGCCCTTCGCCGGGTCGCCCGCGGCCGCGCCGAAGTAGCTGAAGTAACCGGCCGCGCCGGCGGTCTGGTACTCGTGGTTGCCTGGCGCCGGCCGGGTGCGGCCCTTGTGCCGTCCCCAGCTCGCGGCGTAGCACCGGGCGAAGTCCGACCTCGACCCGTTGGGATAGGCCGAGTCGCCCAGCACCGCGACGGTGCCACCGATCCCGTCGAGCAGTCGCGCCGTCGCCTCATCCCCGGACGAGTCGCAGCTGGCGACGTCGCCCGCCGCGATGAGCACGGGGTCAGCCGGAGCCTGCGTCGACGGCGCCGTGGTCCGCGCGGACGCGCTAGGGGCGGCCGTGCGAGATACCGGTGGGCGGCTCGCCGCGGCGGTTCGTTCCGGATTCGGCGCGGGGTTGGGCGAGCACCCGGCCAATGCCATCACCGCCGCGATCGCGGTCGCGAGTCGGCGGCGTGGCACACCACCTCTGCCACTCATGTCCTATCCGCGGTTTGGCGCCGCGGCGGTCCCGTGTGCGTAGAGGATGTAGCCGTTGGCGGACAGGCTGACGTTCAGCGTCAGGCCGGCCGCCGCGGCCTCGCTCGCCAGCTCTAAGGGGTGCCAGTGCCGCTTGATTACGCGAAACCGCCGGCCGTCGTTGAGCTCCCGCTCCACGACCTCGGCCCCCGGAGTCTCGGGCGGGCCGCTGTCGACGAGAAACACGCGGCCGCCCGGCCGCAACGCCGTCCTGACCGTCAGCCAGAACAGGGGCAGCCGGTCGGCCGGGACGTGCGAGAGCCAGTAGCCGAAGAAACACACGTCGAACGCTCGCTGCGGCGGTTGCCAGTCGAACAGGTCGGCCCTGACATAGGTCACCGCCGCGCGGGGCAATCTGGCCCGGTTGAGCGCCATTACCTCGGCCGACGCGTCAATCGCGGTGATGTGGCGGGCATGCCGGACGAGATGCCGGGTCCACAGACCCGTTCCGCACGCGAGCTCCAGGACCTCTCCGGCCGGCCGGAATGCGTCGAGCGCGCGCTCGACCTCGGCGACGTCGGCGAACCAGCGCTCGCGAAGGCCGGGCTCCAACTCGTAGCGACCCTCGCGGAACCACCACTGTTCGTACTCGGCCGCGCGCTGGCGGTAGTACTCCTTCTGCTCCGCGAGTAGATCCATCAGCCCATCCAACCAGGTCGCACCAGCCCGGCCTCATAGGCGAAGACCACGAGCTGGGCCCGGTCCCGCGCGTGTAGTTTGATCATGGCGCGGCTCACGTGGGTCTTGGCCGTCGCCGGGCTCACCACGAGCCGCGCGGCGATCTCCTCATTGGACAGTCCGGCGCCGACGAGGGCCATCACCTCCCGCTCCCGGTCGGTCAGAGCGTCCAGCTCGCGGGGTGACGCCGGTCGCGCCCGGCCGGCGAACTCGGCAATGAGGCGGCGCGTCACGCCGGGGGAGAGCAGCGCATCGCCGCCCGCGACCGCGCGGACACCACGCAGCAGCTCCACCGGCTCGGTGTCCTTGACGAGGAAGCCGCTCGCGCCGACGCGCAGCGCCTCGAATACGTACTCATCGAGGTCGAACGTGGTGAGGATGACGATGCGAGCGTTGCGCAGCGACTCGTCGGCGACGATGCGCCGGGTCGCCTCCAGACCGTCGACGTGGGGCATGCGGATGTCCATCAGGATCACATCCGGCCGCGTGGACTTCGCCAGGCGTACGGCCGCGGCGCCGTCGCTCGCCTCGCCGACCACCTCGATGTCGGATTCGGCGTCGAGCAGCGCCCGGAAGCCGGCGCGAACCAGCCCCTGGTCATCGGCGATCAGGACCCTGATCATGGTGACTCCCCGGGGTTGTGTTCGGGCCTAGGCGTCTGGCCCTCCTCGGGCAGCGGTATTGGCTCCGTGAGGGGTAGCGTCGCCTCGACAAGGAAGCCGCCGCCCACCCGCGGCCCGGCCGACAGCGCCCCTCCCAGCGCCTGGGCGCGCTCGCGCATGCCGGGGATGCCGGTGCCGAGGTTGTCGTGCGGCGCGCCATCGTCGTCTGTACCGTCGGGTGTGGACGCTGTCCGCCCGTCGCCGGTGTCCTCTACCCTCAGCGTGAGCGCGTCTCGCCCGTACCCGATCGTGATCGTCGCCGTGGCGTCCGGTCCGGCATGCCGGCGAACGTTCGTCAGCGCCTCCTGGACGATCCGGTACGCCGCTCGGTCCAGCTCGGCGGGGATGTGGCGCGGAGGCCCGTCGCGGCGCACCGAGGCGAACAGGCCCGCGGCCCGGGTCTCGTCTACCAGCTGGTCCAGATCGGACAGACCCGGTGCGGGGGACAGTGGCGCGGACTCGTCCTGCGGGTTCAGCGCGGCGAGCACACCACGCACCTCCCGCAGCGCCTCGGCGCTCGCCGTCTTGATGGCCCCGAGCGCCTCTCGAGCCTGCTCCGGCTGGCTGTCCAGGAGGTGCAGCGCGACGCCGGCCCGTACGTTGATCAACGATAGGTGGTGGCCGAGCACGTCATGCAGCTCGCGCGCGATTCGCAGCCGTTCCTCGCTCGCCTGCCGGCGCGACTGTTCCGCCCTGGCCCGGGCCGCCTCGCCCCGCGTACGGGCCATCTCCGTGAAGTACTCGCTGCGTGCCCGGTTCGCCCCCGCCAGGGCTAACGCGACGACCAGCCACACGGCGACCACGATCGACCGGGAAAGCGAGGGCGCGTCCAGCTCTACTCCGCCCACGCTGGGCAGGATCCGACCCAGACCCACGTAGGCGGCGTAACCGCCGGCCACCACCGCCAGCACCGCGGGCCGCTCGGCGCGGCGGACCGCGGTGAACAAGGCGACGAGGGCGGCGAGAAAGTACGGCCCGCTGGGATAGCCCGCCAGCGCGTAAGCCACGGTGGCGGCCAGCGCCACGGCGAAGGCCAGCAACGGGGTGCGGCGGCGCAACAGCAGCGCCGCCGGCCCGGCCACGAGCAGCGCGTAGGCGAGCGGGTCCAGCGCGGCGGCGTCGGCCTGCCCCCGCGCGGCAATCCTCGTGCCGATCACCTGGACCGCGCCGATGAACAGCGCCGGAAACAGTCGCGCTCCACGGTGGGGGTCGCGGTCCCACCGGTCACCCCGACCACCCCACAGCGGCGGGCCGTCCGGTCCGCGCCAGGAGTACTGGCCGCGGCCTTCGCCCCGCCAGCCGCGCGCCGGTTCGCTCTCCACACGACGAACGGTAGGCGACCGAACCCGGCGGGGCATCGTCGCTGCGCGCCTTCCGCCGTACGCCGCCCGGAGTAGTTGGGTTGGTCGCGTGCTCCCCCGGGCGTACCACGGCTGTATCCGCCCGTGCGACGACGGCGGCCGCGCGGGCGGCGAACCTTGAACCAACGAGAGCTGAGGGAGGCTCAGATGAGCACCGAATCGACGAGCGGGGGGACCGAGTCCGCCAGGGTCCGGGCATCGGACGCGGAGCGGGAAGAGTACGCCCGGATCGTGCGAGAAGCGGTCGGCGAGGGCCGGCTGGGTCTGGACGAGGGCGACGAGCGCCTGGCGAAGCTGTACGCGGCGAAGTACCGCGACGAGCTGAGCCCGCTCATCACCGACCTGCCGGAGGGTTCCGAGTACCGGCAGCATGGCGCCGGAGCCCGCCGCAGCGGTCGGGGCGAGCCACGGAGCGGTCGGGGCGAGCCACGGGGCGGTCGGGGCGAGCCACGGGGCGGCGAGTGGCGGGGCGGCCCTCCGTGGGGCCCTCCGCGAAGCGGAGCTCCGTGGGGCGGCGCTCCGTGGGGCGCTGGGTGGCGCGGCCGACGGCGGGGGCCGCGCGGGCTCTTCGTGCTCGCGCTCGCGGCGGTGCTGGTGACGATTTGGGTGCTGTCCGGCGCGGGCTTCTTCTGGCCCCTAATCCCGCTGGCGTTCCTTACCTTCGCGTTCCTTCGCGGCGCCTGCTGGGCGCGATGGTACCGGCACGCCCGCGACGAATCGGAGTACAGCGGCCAGCGTCGCCCAACGGCATAGCCAAGTGGATCGTGGAATCCTGCCATCGGAAATCCGGGGTCAGGATTCCACGATCTACATGCCAGGTCGCCAGCCAGCCTCGAGCAGAGCCGCCCGGATTTCGTCGGCAACCTTGGCCGGACGGTCGCGCACAAGCCAGGCGGGATAGCGCAGAAGCGCCTCCTCCCTTACGGAAAGGCTGTTGTGCCGATCCATGTCGCGCCACCATTCCTCGACGAACATGTGATGCGCCCCGTCGATCTCCACGCGAAGGCGCCATTCGTCGAAGTAAGCGTCGAGGTACCGCTTGCGCCCGGATTTGTCTGTACGCACGACTTGGCGGCTGGGCGTCGGTAGCCCGCCCCGTCGGCATAGCGCCACGAGGTCGAGTTCGGTGACGGTCTCCGAACCTTCGCGCGCGTCCCTGGCCGTACGGAGGATCAGCGCGCGCCGGCTGACAACCGGCATCCGGGCGAGCACCCGCTCGACGAGGTCGCCGCCGACGAGGCGCTGCTGAAAGCTGACCGCGACAATCGTGCGCGCCTCATCGTCGGACGCGGCCCATTTCGCCGCATCGACGACCGACCGCGCCGGCATCGTACAAGGTGGATCACCGACGCGGTGCTGGTCCTCGGGAGGCAAGCTGCGCGTCCGGTGCACAACGACTCCAGGGGGAGGGTCGGCATCGCGCTTCGCGGCCGGTATCAACACGTGGATACCGCGGCTCGCAAAGCGCCGTAAGCCCAGCACCGCTAGTGCGGATAAACCGCCGAGCAGCGCCACCCGGCCGGACCCAACGGCGAGTACGGCGATCCAGTTCCGCTGGTGATCCGTTATCGGGCCGTTGTGCGCCACGTAGACGCCTCTGTGGGCGGCGCGCCACCGGCCAGATCTCACTCGACGCTCGAGCGCACCTTGACTCATGTACTGCAAGGCCTGGGGTCGGCTGATAACGCCGTGCTGGCGAAAGAGGAGCCACTCGAGCTCACCCGCGTCGTCGCCGGGCGGCAGACGGTCGAGCGCGGAGAAGCCGTAGTCGGGCACGGCTCCCCAGTGTCACCGGCGGAGGACGTGGCTGTCAGTAGCCCGTCGGCGGCTGTGGATAACCGCTTGCCTGCTTGTGAATCGTGGAGTTTAGGCATCGGCTTTCCGGGGTCGCGTTTCCACGATCGACATCACTTGACAGTGTCATATGACAGTGTCATGATGGGCGGCGTGGAGACGGGATGGACGTTGGGCGAGTTGGCGGAGCGGGTCGCGCGGGCGCTCGCGGCCAGCGACGTGCGCGCGCCCAACGGTCGCGTCACCGAGGTTCCCGACGCTCGGGTGATCCGGTGGTACTCGACGATCGGCCTGGTCGACCGGCCCAGCGGTGCGCGCGGCCGGACGGCGCTCTACGGAATGCGACACCTCCTCCAGATCGTCGCCATCAAGCGCCGCCAAGCGCAGGGGCGGTCGCTCGCCAAGATCCAGGAGGAGCTGGTCGGGGCGACCAACACGACGCTGCGCAGCGTGGCCGAGCTACCAGCGCAGATGCCTGTCGCGCTCCCCGCCGAAATCTGCGCCGCCGACGCGGAACCGAGCGCCGGCAGACCTCCGCGGTTCTGGACGCAGCCGGTGGCCGCCGCCGCCACCGCGTCCCGCGACAGCTCGAGCGGTACCGCTAACGACACCCCGAGCGACGGCCGCGGTGACAGTGTCGGGGTGTTGCATGGCGTCGCGCTCGACGCGGGAGCCGTCCTGCTGCTTCCGGGCCGCCCGTCCGAGGGTGATCTCCACGCGATCCGGGTGGCCGCGCGGCCGCTGCTCGACCTCCTGGCCGCTCGTGGCCTGCTGAACATGCCCGACAGAGATGGAGCCCCAGCATGACCGTCCAGATAGTACCGATGAGCGAGACCGAGGCCGCCAAGGTCGCCGCGCCGGATGCCGACTCCGGGCTCGGAGCGCTGCGTACCGTCCGCGGCAACCTGCCGCTCGCCACGATCGACGCGCGGGTGGCCATCACGGGTCTCGTGAGCCGGATCGACATCACACAGGGCTTCCACAATCCGTACGACCTCCCGCTCGAGGCGACCTACGTCTTCCCGCTGCCGGACCGCGCCGCGGTCACGGCCATGCGGATGACGGCCGATGACCGCGTCGTCGAGGCCGAGCTGAAGGAGCGGGCCGAGGCGAGGCAGGAGTACGACCGCGCGATCGCCGAGGGCAAGCGGGCATCCATCGCCGAGGAGGAGCGGCCCGACGTGTTCACGATGCGGGTCGGCAACATCCTGCCGGGCGAGCGCGTCATGGTCGCCCTGACCCTCGTGGGACCGCTGGCCTATGAGGACTCCGAGGCGACGTTCCGCCTGCCGCTCGTGGTGGCGCCACGTTACATCCCGGGCACTCCGCTGCCCGACGCGTCCGTGGGCGACGGGTACGCCGACGACACCGACCAGGTGCCGGACGCCTCCCGCATCACGCCGCCCGTCCTGCTGCCGGGCTTCCCGAATCCCGTGCGCCTGTCGATCGGCGTGGACATCGATCCGGCCGGGCTTCCGCTGGGCGAGGTGCGGTCGAGCCTGCACGCGGTCACCCGGGAGGGCAATCACCTCGCGATCGAGCCGGGAGAGCGGGCCAACCGCGACTTCGTGCTGCGCCTCGCGTACGGCCAGAGCGACGGCGCCACTCACGCGCTCACCGTCACGCCGGACGTGAGCGGCGAGGAGGGCACATTCCGCTTGACGATCCTGCCGCCGACGAGCGCCGCGCCGCCGAGGCCGCGCGACGTCGTGCTGTTGCTGGACCGCTCCGGCAGCATGCAGGGCTGGAAGATGGTCGCCGCCCGGCGGGCCGCGGCGCGCATCGTCGACACCCTCTCCGCCGCGGACCGGTTCGCCGTGCTGAGCTTCGACAGCGTGGTCGAGCGGCCGGAGACCCTCGGCAGCGGGATGGTCGCGGCCACCGACCGGCACCGCTTCCGCGCCGTCGAGCACCTGGCCCGGGTCGAGGCGCGCGGTGGCACCGAACTGCTTGCCCCGCTCGAGGAGGGGCTGCGGATGCTGTCCACAAGCGAGAGTGGCCGCGACCGTGTGGTCGTGCTCGTGACCGACGGTCAGGTCGGCAACGAGGACCACATCCTCGGCCGGACCGCGAAGTCCATGAAGGGCGTGCGCGTGCACACCGTCGGCATCGACCAGGCGGTCAACGCCGGGTTCCTCGGCCGGCTCGCGGCCGCCGGCGGGGGCCGGTGCGAACTCGTCGAGAGCGAGGATCGCCTCGACGACGCCATGGACCGGATCCACCGCCGCATCGGCGCACCGCTCGTGACCGACCTCACGGTCACCGCCGACGGTCTGTCCTTTGTCGACGGTACGGTCGCACCGGCGCGCGTGCCGGACCTGTTTCCCGGTGCGCCGGTCGTCGTCACCGGCCGGTTCCGCGGCTCTCCCGCGGGTGGCTCCGGCAACGGCCCCGGCTCTCCCGCCGGCGCCGTCACCGTGGCCGGTCGCGGCCGCGATGGCGCCGACTGGGCCGCGCGCGTGGCCGGCGCCATCGCCGACGACAAGGCGCTGACCGCCGTATGGGCGCGCGCGCACCTGCGCGACCTCGAGGACCGCTACGTCAGCCTGGACCGCTGGGGCGGCGGAGACGATGCCGAGCCGCTCGAGCGCAGGATCGTGGAGACGTCGCTGCGCTTCGGCGTCCTGTGCCGGTTCACCGCGTGGCTGGCCGTGGACACCCGGGTCGTTACCGATGGCGGTGAGGTTCACCGCGTCATCCAGCCGGTCGAACCGGCCGCCGGCTGGGACATGCTCGCCGGTGCGCAGGCGGCGCCGATGATGCTCGCCGCGGCGATGCCGGCGCCGATGTCGCAGCCCACCGGTTTCCGCGCCGCAACGCCGCCGTTCCTCATGCGCCGCGCCTCGGCCAAGAGCCGGAAGCAGCGCCGCGACGCCGGGGCGACCGCGCACCCGGTCGCGGAGAAGCCCGCCCCACCGCCAGACGAGCTCGCCGCCGCGCGGGTCCAGGCCGCCGAGGAGGCAGCCCGGCTGCGGGCCGCCCATGCGTCGTCGGAGCGCGAGCGCCGGGAGCTTCTCGCCGACATCGGCAGTCGGCTCGACGCCATCGTCCGTCACCTCGCCGGCCACGGCGTCAGCGACGCGATCCTGCTGGCCGTAAGAGATCTCGTTAGGGAGCTCGACGCGGACCGGCCGCTCGCCGTACCCACGGACGTCTTCGAGCGGATGTGGGCACGGGCGCTGCGCGTACTCGACGACCTCGCGGCGAACCGGTCGGGGACGCCGCGCCGCGAGTTCTGGAAGCGGGTACGGTGAGGCTGTGATCAATGGACTGCATGCTCTGATCTACTCCACGGACGCCTCGGCCGACCGCGCGTTCCTGCGTGACGTGCTCGGCTTCGCTCACGTCGATGACGGCGACGGCTGGCTCATCTTCAAGATGCCGCCGGCGGAGCTGGGCGTGCACCCGACGACGGAGCCATCGCCCGGCGGAACGGCCGAGGTCTACCTCATGTGCGACGACATCGAGGCGACGGTGACCGAGCTGAGCGAGCGAGGCGTGGAGATCGCCGAGAAACCGACGGACAAGGGTTACGGGATCGAGGCGGGCATCCGGTTGCCGAGCGGGGGGGTGCTGCGGATGTACCAGCCGCGCCACGCCCTCGCCAAGGACCTCTGACTCCTCACGCCGGCATACGTAGCACCCAGCGGTACGCCTGCACGAGCCCGGTGTCGAATCCGGCCGCCGAACCCCACAGGAAGATCCGGAACCGGCGGTACATGGGGTCGCCCCACCGCCGCACCACCTCGTCGCGGGCGGCGTCGAGACGGCGCGCCCACTCCCGGCAGGTCAGGTAGTAGTTGTGCCGGTCGTTGTCGACGCTCACCAGCTCGAACGGCGACCGGGCCACGTGCTGCAGGTAGGAGTGCAGCAGTAGCGGGGAGGACTCGCCGGGGTAGATGTAGCGGCTCATGAACGTCGAGACCCGGTGCTTCGCGCGCATGGCGAGCGCGTCAAGGTAGACGCGCCCGCCGGGCTTGACCAGCTCGGCGTACTTGCGCAGCGTTGCCCTGTAGTCGGGCAGGTGCTCGGTGACGCCCATGTTGACGATCGCGTCGTAGCGGTGCGGGGCCTCGTACCGCAGCACATGCCGGCGCACGACGCTGGCCGGCAGGTCGTGCTTGGCGATGAACTCCGCGAGGTACCGCTCCGACTCCTCGGCGAGCGTCAGCGTCGTGACCTGGATGCCGCGCACGCCCGCGTGCTCGACGAACGCGCCCCAGCCGCCGCCGACCTCGAGGACGTGGTCGCCCGGCTTCGCGCCGATGGCCTCGATCGCGAGGTCCATCTTGCGCGTCATCGCGTCCTCGAGCGGTTCGTCGTCGGCGGCGAAGACGCCCTGGGTGTAGCACCTGTGCCGGGTGTCCATGAAGGTCAGGAAGAAGTCGGACTCGCGATCGTAGTGGGCCGAAATGGAGCGCCGGTC
>Ga0184612_10001046_pt1 | contig 13296 bp, 9 predicted proteins | sample PLM3_60_coex_FD_133163 | JGI IMG/M metagenome (GOLD analysis project Ga0184612, IMG submission 133163) | Groundwater sediment microbial communities from an aquifer in East River, Colorado, USA - PLM3_60_coex | ecosystem: Environmental > Terrestrial > Soil > Riparian zone | place: USA: East...
AGCTTCCGCGTCGCGAAACAGTTCGACGCAATTGTTTGCGTGTACGATTCCATCAATCACCTGCTCAGCTTCGCGGAGTGGAAGAAAGTCTTTCGCCAAGTGGCGCTACATCTTACCCACGATGGGCTTTTTGTTTTTGACGTCAACACCCTTGGCAAGCTCCAACGTCTCACCAAGGGCCCGGCATGGTCGAAAGAGTTCGACCGGGATCTGGTCATCATTAAAGTCACCGGCGGACGACGAAGTATTTTCGAATGGGACGTCAAAATCTTTGAACATCAGAAAAATAATCAGTACAAACTTTCTCACGAAACAATAAGAGAGCTTGCGCTTCCGCATAAACGGATTCTGGCTGCATTGCGAGCTCGTTTTAAACAGGTCAAAGTGATCGATCCCGGAGGCGCTCGGCCTTCCGATCAGTCAGAGCGCCTCTATTTCGTGTGCAGGAAATAACTTGAGGCGATTATGGGATTTCCGCAAACTTCTCCCTACGGCAGCTGGAAATCGCCGATTGCGGCGGATCTGGTCGCCGGTGGCGAGGTCGGACTCGAACAGATCAGACTGGATGGCGACGATATTTATTGGATCGAGCGCCGCGCTCAAGAAGGCGGTAGAAAAGTCATCGTACGTCGCTCGCCGGACGGGCGGATCATTGATGTAACGCCGCTGCCGTTCAACGCCCGCACTCGCGTGCACGAGTACGGCGGAGGCGATTATGCAGTCTTGAATGGCAGAGTAATTTTTTCAAATTTCACCGATCAGCGACTCTATCTCCAAGAGCTCGGCACCGAGCCGAAGCCATTGACTCCGCAAGGTCCGCTGCGTTACACCGACGGCCAATTCGATCGGCGCAGGAATTTTTTCTACTGCGTGCGTGAGGATCATTCCGGGCCAGGCGACGCTGTCAATTCCATCGTGCGCGTCGATCTCAACGGCGGCGACACAGCCACAACCATCGTCTCGGGGAACGATTTCTACTCATCTCCGCGCCTGAGTCCGGACGGCGCCCGCCTGGCTTGGCTCACCTGGAATCATCCCAACATGCCCTGGGACGGCACCGAGCTATGGATCGGCAAATTGAGCAAAGACGGCTTGGTGACTGAGAAAAAAACAATCGCCGGTGGCGTAAGCGAATCTATTTTCCAGCCGGAGTGGTCGCCGGACGGCGTCCTCTACTTTATCTCCGACCGAACTGGGTGGTGGAATCTCTACCGGTGGCGAGAAAACCAGGTCGAGCCGCTCTGCCCGATGGATGCCGAGTTTGGCCAACCTCAGTGGGTTTTTGGCGCTAGCCTCTACGGCTTTACATCGGAAAGACGGATTATTTGTAGTTACAGCAAAGACGGTCGTGATCACCTTGCCGCTCTAGACACGGCGACGGGAGAGCTTCGCGATATTGAGCTTCACTTCAGCGCGATCTCTCAAGTTCGCGTCGCCGGCGACTGCGTGGTTTTCATCGGCGCCTCTGCCACCGAGACAACTTCGATTGTCTCATTGGATTTGGCAGCCGATAAACTGGAAGTATTACGCCGAGCGCGAGAATCGGCCGTCGATGCGGGATACATCGCGCCGCCGCGAGCCATCGAGTTTCCCACCGAACGCGGCTTGACCGCTCACGGATATTTCTATCCGCCTCGTAACCGTGATTACGCCGCACCGGCGGATGACAAGCCGCCCCTGATGGTGATGAGCCACGGCGGCCCGACCTCGTCAAGCTCGTCGTCACTAAAATATTCGATTCAATACTGGACCAGCCGGGGCATCGCCGTTCTCGATGTCAACTACGGCGGCAGTTCCGGCTACGGCCGCGCGTACCGAGAACGACTCAACGGCCGGTGGGGCATCGTCGACGTCGACGACTGCGTCAACGGCGCGCGCTATCTCACCGCGCAAGGCGAAGTGGACGGCAATCGCCTTGCGATCCGCGGCGGCAGCGCGGGGGGCTACACGACGCTTTGCGCATTGACGTTCCGCGACACCTTCAAAGCCGGCGCAAGCCACTACGGCATCAGCGACTTGGAAGCGCTGGCCAAGGATACGCACAAATTCGAATCGCGTTACCTTGATCGCTTGATCGGTCCCTACCCTGAACGGCGCGATCTTTACGTCGAACGCTCGCCGATCCACTTTACCGATCGCGTGTCCTGCCCAATGATTATCTTCCAGGGCTTGGAGGACAAAGTCGTCCCGCCCAATCAAGCGGAAAAAATGGTCGAAGCGGTGCGCGCCAAGAAATTGCCGGTCGCCTACCTCACTTTCGAAGGTGAGCAACACGGCTTTCGCAAAGCTGAAAACATCCGCCGCGTGCTTGAAGCGGAATTGTTCTTCTATTCGAAAATCTTTGGCTTCGAACTGGCTGATACCATAGAGCCGGTACACATCGAGAACCTTTAGAAAGAAAATCAGTGCAGGTCATCCGGCACAACACCGCGGCGGAATTTCTCGCACGAGCAAAGGCTTGGCTTGAGAAGGCAGAGGTTGAGAACAATCTTATTTTGGGGATAGCGGGTTTTTTCGAATCCTATTCGGGGCAGTTGAAGGTTTCGCCGTATTTTTTAACAGTCGAGGAAAACGGAACGATCGTCGGAGGCGCGCTTATGGCTCCGCCGCGCCGTTTGGTGATAACCCGCATGTCTGGTTCGGCTGTGACAACTCTCGCTGATTATTTCTTGGCGAATGGAGCGTCGGTGCCAGGTGTGCTCGGCCCAAATTCGGAGGCGAAAACGTTTGCTGATTATTGGACAAGCCACACCGGAAAACTCTGCCGGCCAAAAATGAGCGAGCGCATCTACGTCTGTAAAACGGTGAATCCCACGAACCATGCGCCTGGACGATTGAGACCTGCAACGAAAGAAGACCAATCGTTGCTTTCTGAGTGGTGCGTTCAATTCTGCCTAGACGCGCAGATCGAGGACGAGACCGTCGATTTCCAAACGCGCTTGCCGCACAAAATTGCCGACCAGTCTTTGTTCGTTTGGGAACACGACGAAGTCGTTTCCATGGCAGGCCTCGTGCGCGAAACGGCTCACGGCATCGCGATTTCATGGGTGTACACGCCGTCACACCTACGAAAGCGTGGCTACGCGACTTCCTGCGTTGCGGCACTGACACAACGGATGCTCGATTCCGGCAAGAAATTCTGTTGCCTCTACGCTGACCTCGCAAATCCGGCGTCGAATAGCATCTACCAGAAGATCGGTTACCAGCCGGTTTGTGACGTGCAGGATTAGATTTTTGAGTAGATGTGATCTCCGATAGTATGGGGCAATATGGATGACGTAATAACGGATGTACAGCAAATCACTCCTGAATGGCTCACGACCGTGCTGCGGACAAACGGGCATCTTCATCATGAGCGAGTCGCGGCGGTTGAGCTCAAGTCGTCGCGCCAAACAATCATCTCAAACATCCATCATCTAGAATTAACCTACTCCGCTCTTGCGCCTGAACGATCTCCGTCGAAGTTGTTTTTGAAGCTCTCGAAACCAGGCTTTGATTCAGAAATCGCAGCCCGTTTCGGCAAAAGAGAAAGCGAGTATTACAATGTCATAGCGAAGAGTATGAGCGAGCCACCGAGCGCGATGTGCTACGACGCCGTGTTCTCGCCTGACACTGGTAAATCTCATATGCTGCTTGCTGACCTGTCTGAGACCCACTTCCAAACCGACTGGCCGCTTCCGCCGACGATGCCACATTGCGAAGCAGTCATAGATAGCTTGGCAAAGTTTCACGCCGCCTGGTGGGATCATCCCCAACTGGGAAAGAGCATCGGCAAGTTTCCCACCAGTGGCTCCATCGATGAATATGTTCAATCCATGGAAAAGAAGTTCGCCGGATTTGTCGACTTCTTGGCTGACCGCCTCTCGGCCGAAAGGCGCCGCTTATACGAGAGGGTCCTATCGACAGTCCCTGGAGTATGGAAAGAGCGAATTCGCGAGCACAATTCAACAGGAAAACATCTTACTCTAATCCACGGTGACGCCCATTTCTGGAATTGTCTTCATCCACGTCGGTTGGAGCAAGACAAAGCCTATATCATTGACTGGCAATGTTGGCGTATCGATACGGCAACCGATGATCTGGCGTACATGATCGCGCTTCATTGGTACCCCGAGCGAAGACGCGCTTTAGAACGCGATCTCATAAGAAGCTATTACGATAAGCTCTCACTGTATGGCGTAAAAAACTATGACTGGGATGCATGTTGGTACGACTACAGACTGTCAGCAATCGGTAACCTTTTCGCCCCCATTTGGCAGTGGTCGGCAAAGCTGTGGCCAGTCATTTGGTGGCCTCATTTGGAACGAGCGTTTATGGCTTTCGAGGATTTAGACTGCCGGGAGTTGCTGCATTGTTAGGGGCTATCACAACAATCGAAAGCCCAATCCGATCATCAGGAACCGATAATTTTTCAAACTCGTGAGCGATGCACTTGTGCAAAAATCCAGTCGGTTGAGAAGCCGAACAACAAAGCAACAGGATCTGAAGTTAGCGCGCCAGAATTACGCTGAAGAGCTCCGCGCGGTGGCCAATCTTCAATCCGAAGCGCTTGTGCAAGCGTTCGCTAAAGTTCCCCGTGAGCATTTCCTTGGACTCGGACCATGGCGAGTATTCGGTCCTAACTCGAAGTCTGCTTGGACCACCGGAGATGCTGATCCGAGGCAGCTGTACCACAATCTGCTAGTCGTCATTGATGCCGAGCGGCAGCTTAACAATGGACAACCCAGCTTTCTTGCCTTCTTAATCGAGCAACTGGAACTAAAAGAAAGAGAGCATGTAGTCCACGTCGGTTGTGGCCCAGGTTACTATACAGCGGTCATGGCGGAGGTTGTCGGGCGCCGGGGACATGTCACGGCGATCGAGATCGATTCTCAACTCTCCGCCCGAGCGAGAAACAATTTAGACTATCTGTCACATGTCGAAGTCATTGAGTCCGATGGCGGCGCCTACGATCCGGGGCCCTGCGACGGAATCCTTGTCAACGCCGGTGCCACACATCCTCGCGCAGCGTGGTTGGATTCACTTCAGCTCGGCGGTAGGCTGCTCTTGCCGCTTACCGTTGCTAACGAATCCGATACGCGTCAGTCGGGCCGGATCCTCAAAATTAGACGTCAAGTGAATGGATTTACCGCTCGCTTCATTTGTCAAACTACAATCTTCCCCTGCTCCGGCGCTCGCGATTCAGAGCTGAATGACAAGTTGAAGGAAGCATTCAAAAGAGGCTACACGAAGTCGGTGCAATCGCTCCGTCGCGACCCGCATGATGAACAGGAATCTTGTTGGCTTCACGGCAAACAGTTTTGCCTCTCTAAAACTTCGGTAGTCACGTAGCGCGTGCAATTTGACTGAGAGCCGTATGACTCAATCCGTCCACGACCCCGTTGAGACACTCCAACGGGAAATCCAGACCTGGGACGTTCCCTTCGTCGAGCTGGACTGCTTTGGCATCGGCAAGCCCGAGCGCATTGCCGCGATCGTCAATGAGTTTTGTCGAGCGCATCTCGGCAGCAATATTCGCGGATATTTTTTCTATCGTGCGAGTGTCGGCAGCACTCATGGCATCCAGCTTGAAAACGGCCGAGAGGTCGTGATCAAAGTGCGCCTACCTCCCGAAACGAATGCAGACCTAAGTTTCGATCGTGAATCGCTTGAAGCAATTAGGGATGGAAAAGGTGTCAGAAGCTTTTTTTCAGGAGCCATAACCGTGGCGGATGCTGGATTAGCAGAAACAGCCATTTAACATTACCTTCCTGAAATTCGGGACACACGCAAAATTCCGGTCTAGAGAAAAATCATGGCCACGAAGATCACCAGCGACGTTCTGGAGAGTTACTTGAAATGCAAATACAAGGCACACCTGAAACTGGCTGGGGACCAGGGAATTAAATCGGACTATGAATTGCTGCTTATAGAGTCCAGAAACCGTGTACGCCTGGCAGGTGCGGATAAACTTGTGGCTCGGCACAAGGAAGCTGATATCCTGCGGGGCGGCAGCCTGACGCCTGCGGTGATGAAACGCGGTGTGCCGCTTCTTTTGGATGTCACTGTCGAGAACGAAACGCTTTCGATCCATTTTGACGCCCTTCAGAAAGGGCCGGGGCCATCGCGGCTAGGCAATTTCCACTACATTCCAGTGTTTTTTCACGAAACTGAAAAACCCAGGAGGTTGCAGAAGGATCTGTTAGCTCTGCACGCTTTCATTGTTGGCGAGCTCCAAGGGAGACAACCCGGTAGCGGGGTTCTGATTTATGGCCGAGCGTGCAATGCCACGAAGATCAAACTGAGCCCTAATGGCGAAATTGCTCAGCGGGCCATGCGGGAAATCAGAGCAATCCAGGGCACGGACACGCCTCCGAACTTAGTGCTTAACAGCCACTGCCAGATTTGCGAGTTCCACCAGCGCTGTCACGCAGCGGCGACAGCCAAGGATGACCTCAGCTTGATACGAAAGATGAGCGAGAAGGAGATCAGGAAGTATAATAAAAAAGGCATCTTCACGATCACGCAGCTGTCATACACATTCCGACCCCGGAAGCGGAGCAAGCGGTCCGAACAGAAGAGTCAGCTTCATCACCCTGCTTTACAGGCACTGGCCATCCGGGAGAAGAAGATCTACGTGCTCGGTACCCCGGAACTGCCGCACTGCTCCACCCGGATCTATTTCGATATAGAGGGAGATCCCGAGCGTCGCTTTGCATATCTGCTGGGCATGATCATAGAGCGTAACGGGGTAGAGGATCATCGCTCGTTTTGGGTTGACACCCAGGTCAAGGAATTCCAACTGTTCAAGCAATTTCTCGACATAGTGGACCGTTTGGAGGACTATTGCCTCTACTCCTATGGCAGCTACGAGGTAGCGTTTCTCCGCCGGATGATAAAAGAATCGGGGCGGCGAGAGCTTGCCGAGAATATCCTGACTCACTTGGTGAATGTACTGTCGATCATTTATTCACACGTCTACTTCCCCACCTATACCAATGGTCTTAAGGACATCGGGAGGTATCTGGGATTCAGATGGACGGAAGCAGAAGCATCAGGCATTCAGAGTATCGTGTGGCGAAGTAAGTGGGAGGCGACCGGTTCATCTGCCTTCAAGGAAATGTTGACGACGTACAACATGGAGGACTGTACCGCTCTGAAAATGGTGACAGAGTTTCTATACGCTATTTGTCCCAAGCAGCTTTCACTGAACCAGCCCCAGTCCTGGACGCAGGACGGCCATCAGGTATCTCGGGTAGAGGAGATTGATGCGGTGTGGAACCGTCGTGAATGGTGCCGGGCACAGTTCGCCGTTCCTGATTTTGAGTTCGTCAACGAACGTGCCTATTTCGACTATCAGAGAGATAGGGTGTTCATCCGCACAAGCAAGTCTCTGAAGAAGAGCATGCTGCGCAGACGCGGCAGTAAGGGAAAAAAGAACCTCCGGGCTAATCATTGTGTCGAGATCAGTGCTCTGGAATGCCCCTTGTGCGGAGCGACAGATGTGACTCGGAGGCCGGATGGTCGGCTGGCACGCTGGGCGTCCGACCTCCGGATCAGGCGGAGCGGTATCAAGCGATGGGTAACACGTTTCACGACCAACTGGCATTGGTGTGTAGGATGCGGGGAGCGGTTCCTACCCCGGGAATACCTCCGCTTGGACGAGCACGGCCACTCGCTGAAAAGCTGGGCCATGTACGAACATGTAGCACACCGGACTAGCTTTTCGAACATCGCGGAAACGATGAAGGACTGCTTCGGAATCTCAGTATCTACACCCGATGTCTGGATTTTTAAACTGTTGCTGTCCCGCTACTATGAGGAGACCTATAAACAACTGTTGGCGAAAATCGTGGCCGGAAAAATCCTCCATGCCGATGAGACGGAGGTCCACGTCGAACGGACGGGAAAAGCGTTCGTATGGGTTTTCACGAACTTGGAAGAGGTGGTCTTCATGTACAGACAATCGCGAGAGGGAAGTTTCCTAAGTGACATGCTCAGGGACTTCCGCGGGGTGCTCATTTCTGATTCCTATGCAGCTTACGACTCCCTTGCATGCGAGCAACAGAAGTGCCTGATCCACCTCATCAGGGATTTCAATCACGATATCCAGGGTAATCCATGGGACGACGAAATTAAGTCCCTGGCCTCAAACTTTGGTAAGTTGCTGCGCAAGATTATCGCAACCGTGGACCATTATGGACTACGCCAGAGGCACCTCGGAAAGCACCGACGAGAGGTTGCGCAGTTCTTCCGCACGATTTCGCGACAGCTTTACCGCTCTGAGGTGGCTGAAGGCTACCGTAAGAGGTTGCTGAAATATCAAGAAAAGTTGTTCACCTTCCTTAATCACGACGGAGTGCCCTGGAACAACAACAATGCGGAACATGCCGCGAAAAAGTTTGCTGATTACCGCGAGATGGTTGACGGACGATTCTCAGAAGCCGGGCTTAAAGATTACTTAGTGCTGCTGAGCATCTATCTGACTTGCAAATACAAAAGGATCAGTTTTCTCAGGTTCCTCCTTTCCCAGGAAAAGGACATCGACACCTTTCGCCAGAGCAAAAGCTGGATGACATCACTCCCAACCGTCGAACTATGCCCTGAGGGTTTCGTGTTCCCCCGTCGTCGGAAGCGGGCACCGAATTGGGACCAAAAGCACGAACGAAATCGATGATGATTTCACCAAGTATTGATGAAGGCGAGATCGTTCAAAAGGAGCGTCAATTCTAGTGTCCGAAACCGAACAGCGCCACTGTCGTTCTTTTGCAGGAACAACCGGATGAAAAAAGTCGTGTCATTGAATTTGAACCCGGAAAGGTGTCAAACCCGGAAAGGTGTCAGGAGTCTTTTTCTTTAACAATGAATTACAGCGCGGTCATTTTCGATTTATTCGGAACATTGGTGGACGATTTCGTATCGTCGGTTGGCCAAATGCATTCAGAGCTGGCTGCCGTGCTCAAATTACCTGTTGAACAATTCATGCAGCTTTGGAGACAAACGGCCGAGATGCGAACACTCGGGGCATTTCAGACTGTCGAAGCTAGTATAGAATATGTTGGCGGCTTAATGGATGTGCAGGTGACCGTCGAGCAAATGGCGAAGGCTGTGGAAATTCGCTTGCGGTACACAAGGCGTGCTCTCGAACCGAGACCGCACGCAATCGCGCCGCTGGAACAACTCAAAAACGAAGGTAATAAAATTGGACTGCTCAGCAATTGCTCAATCGAGATCCCGATTCTCTGGCCGGAGACAGCGTTCGCTGACCTGATTGACTCACCTATTTTCTCCAGTAGAGAACGCCTCAAAAAACCGGACCCGCGCATCTACCATCTTGTGTGCGAACGCCTCGACGTCATGCCCGAAAATTGTCTCTATATTGCCGACGGAGAAAACCACGAGCTAACCGCCGCGGCCAAAGTCGGTCTGCATCCCGTCCTGATTCGAAACTTGTCGCGGGACAATGGTAGTGAGTTGCTTCGAGAAGCTAGAGAATGGCAGGGCGATTCTATCGGTAGCCTGACCGAGGTGCTGCAACTGGTGCGGGATTAACCAATGAAGAAGAATCGTGTCATCAAATTCGATTCGAAAGAACGTATTCTCAAAAAGGCCAGGAGTTATGTTGAATCGGTGGAAACCTTCTTTGATGAAAGTGAACAGGCCATTCCTCTGCTTCTTAAGGCGATGAAGCTGGCTGACCGAGATTTCAAACGCGAAATCATGCTGCTTCTCGGGAGCTTTGCCAAAGACGCCGTAGTTTGGCCGCTGTACGATCTGATGACCGATCCTTCCGAGAGCGAGGAAATCCGCCATGATGCGGCCATTCAGTTAAGCGTGATCGGTCCACTGTTGAAAAACTCCCAGCAGCTCGTCGATCGCTTGCTGCAAGAGATCGGCAGCACAGATGCACAGCGCAGGCTTCATGCAACATTCGCCATCGGGTGGGAGGGGAATTTTCAGGCAGCGACGTCCTTGATCGAGCGGCTCTTCGATAGCGATCCCGAAGTCCAGCAAACCGCCGTTAGTGCACTGTGCAATCTCAGGGATGACCGAATCCTGGACCTGCTGTTGGACCGGCTCAACCACGGTCCCTTCGAGCAAAAGAGGATAATCCTATTTAACCTGTGGCGATTTTATTCGAAGCGAGAAAAGGTCACGCAAGTCTACATCAAATGCCTAGAGCACGAAGATCCGGAACTCCGTTTCGATGCCCTGGTTTGCCTGGGACCGATCACTGAAGTCCGAAACCATGTCAATGTGTACCGGAAATGCCTCAAAGACAAAGACAGCCGAATACGCGAATTGGCATTAAAGCGACTCGCCGAAGAACCTACGGAGAGTGTCCTGGAATCATTGCGAGCGGAGATTAAAACCCTCCTCGATGATCCCGACATGAAAGTCAAAAGAGCTGCCGTGAAGGTTTTTAGCAAGAACCGGGAGTGAATTTGGTAGAAGTACATGGCAAGCCATCAAAAAAGTCGCCCCGTCCAAAGTTCACTTTCACTCAAGAAACGTTAATGTCGCGCTGCTCTGGAGCTTTTTGTTCATGTCGACGTCGATCTACTTCCGAACGATTTGGTCGCTACCGCCGCCGAGGTCCCGGAAAGGCTTGCCGTCGAGACCGTAAAGGCAGTGAGCCTTCCGAAGAACTGGCGACGTTACCCAGCATTAGAATCCCTCAACGACATCGGTACAACTTGGGCAGCAAAAGGTTGAACAGCAATCTTAGCCCTGCCCTCTGCTATCATTCCCGAGGAGCAAAATTATCTTCTCAACCCAGGGCACCGAGATTTCAAGCAAGTTCGCTTGCGCAGATCGATCCCGTTTCACTTCGACCCCCGCATGTGGAAGCAAGCCACGCGCGCCGGCGCTACCTTCGCAGTTGGCGCAGTTGAATGTCCCAAATATCTCTGCCAGCCTTGACGAGCTTTGGGCTTTTCAAGAATAATCAAATTGTTGGAGTTGCCGCAAAATATGGACCCCTCACAAACTAAGGAATTCCACCATCCCCAAGGCTTTCTGTCACTGGTCAAGAACATCGGGATCAAAGACAACACTCTTGATCTAACTGTAATTTATTCAACCGTCCGTGTCCGCGCGGCGGCGATGTTCACGCGCAACCGTTTTCCCGGCGCGCCGGTGATCGTCGGACGGAAGCACATCGCCAATGGCTTCGCCCAGGCGTTGGTGATCAACAGCAAAAACGCCAACGTCGCCATGGGCAAAATCGGCATCGACAACGCGATCGAAACCTGCCGCATCGTTGGCGAAGAGCTGGGCGTCGATTCTTACGACGTGTTGCCCTTCTCCACCGGCGTCATCGGCCGGCCGCTGCCGATGGACAAGATTCGTGCGGGCCTCCGCGGCATTCGCACTGAACTAAAACCCAACAATCTCAAACTCGCCGCCGAAGCGATCATGACGACGGACGCCTACCCTAAATATTTTTCTTGCCAGGTCGGCTCGGCGGTTATCGCCGGCATCGCCAAAGGCGCCGGCATGATCGAACCGAACATGGCGACGATGCTGGTCTACTTGATGACCGACGCCGAACTGCCAAAGGCGGCGATCCGGCCGATGTTGCGCCGGGTGGTCGATCGCACTTTTAATTGCATGAGCATCGACACCGACACGAGCACCAGCGACACCGTCGTGCTGATGGCCAATGGTCTCGCCGGCAAAGTAAGACTCGGTCAGTTCGAAAAAGGTTTATTGGAAGTGTGTGAATATCTCACCAAAGAAATCGCGCGTAGTGGCGAGGGTGTTACAAAATTGATCACGGTCGACGTCAGTCGCGCCAAAACCCAAGCTCAGGCGAAGCGTGTCGGGAAATGTGTCGTCAACTCGCCGCTCGTCAAAACCGCCGTCTACGGCTGCGATCCCAACTGGGGCCGCGTCATCATGGCTGTCGGCAAATCTTTTGATCCCATCATCGAGCCGAGCAAAGTGACGATCCGTTTCGGCGACACAAACGTTTTCAAAAAAGGCTCTCCGGTGGATTCCGATCTCGAAGCGCTGCGCGTCTATCTCGGCAAGTCCGAAATCACCATTGGCGTCGACCTGGGCATAGGCAAAGCCTCCGCGCGCGTTTGGGGTTGCGACTTGTCCGAAGGCTATATTAAAGAAAATGCCTACTACACGACGTAGAAGTGTTCGTGATGCGTGATCGTGTTCGTGTCGGAATAAACATCAGTCACGTACACGGCCATGAGACGTCCGATTACAAACGCGAGGGAATAGATTGATAAACCAACAACTGACTAGCTTTCTACTGAAAGGCGGACGGTTGGTCGATCCCGCGGACGGCAAGGATGGTATTTTCGACATCCGCGTGCGCGACGGCAAAGTCGACGCCATCGGTTCGAATCTCGAACCAAACGGCGCGACCGTCTTCGACGTCAAGGACCACGTCGTGACGCCGGGCTTGATCGACGTGCACTTACATTTGATGAAAGGCCTTGGCGCCTTCGGAGTCGACCCGGATATTTTCGGCGTGGGCTCCGGCGTGACGACGGTTGTCGACGCCGGCAGCGCGGGGCACACTCTGCTAAACGTGTTTCGGAATTACGTCACGAACAGTGCCAAGACGCGGGTGCTGAACTACATCAATCTCTCAACCCTCGGAGGTGTATCCGGCCCGGGCTACAGCATTCTCGCCGATCCGCGGCTCATCGATGAAGCCAAGATCGAGCAAGCCGTCGAAGCCAACCGCGACATTATCGTCGGCATCAAAATCATGGCCACCGGCGGCGCCCTCGGCGCGCAGGGCTTGAAGCCTTTGGAGCGCGCGCGCAGGCTCGGCGACTCCTTGAAAATTCCGCTGCTCGTTCACATCGGCGAGAGCTGGACCAAAGACACCGCACCGGTGCACGTTGCCGACGTGCTCAAGTACCTCCGCGCCGGCGATATCGTCACGCACATGTTTACCGTGCATCCCGGCGGCTTGCTTGACGGCAACGGCAAACTCTGGCCGCAGGTGCGCGATGCGAAAGAATCCGGCGTCTTGATGGACGTCGGTCACGGTTTGCATAATTTGAATTTCGACGTCGCGCGCAAAGTACTCGATCAAGGACTGCACCCAGACGGCGTTTCCACCGACGGCCACCGCGGCAACCGCGCCGGTCCTGTGTATGATCTGCCCACGACGATGGCAAAGCTGATGGCGCTCGGATTTTCTTTGAATCAAGTCGTAGAAATGGCAACAACGAATGCAGCTAAGCTTCTTGGACGAACCGGCGAACTCGGAACGCTCCGCGTTGGTCAGCCCGCCGACATTTCCGTATTTAAAGTTGAAGACCGAGAGTGGAAAGCAGTCGA
>Ga0184612_10001048_pt1 | contig 13293 bp, 7 predicted proteins | sample PLM3_60_coex_FD_133163 | JGI IMG/M metagenome (GOLD analysis project Ga0184612, IMG submission 133163) | Groundwater sediment microbial communities from an aquifer in East River, Colorado, USA - PLM3_60_coex | ecosystem: Environmental > Terrestrial > Soil > Riparian zone | place: USA: East...
AGGAGGGCCAGCGCGATCATCTCCGAGGTCCGGATCCACTGATCGGCGTAGGTCAGGCGAACGGGACCGGACGCCGCGTCGAACCCGATCCCCCAGCCGAAGGCCCGCTTCGTCCCGAGCGTGCGCCCCCCGGCCTGCACCCGCCACCCTCCATCATCCTGGTGCGAGACGAACCCAAAGCCGCCCGTGGACGTGCCGCCGAAGCCGCCCGGCAGGGGCTCGAGCGTCGTGGCGTCGCGAGGAGGAAGGGAAGCGATCGGCTCGAGGTCGGTGTCAGCGGCGGCGGCGGCGAAGGGGGCCGACGACGTCACGAAGGCGGGCGGGAGGGCCCGGGCATTGTCGTAGATGACCAGCCCACCGGCGGGGGTCAGGTTCAGGTCGAGCTGGGCGTCCAGCCGGACCGCGGCCGCGGCGGGGAGATCGCCTTCCCCGGCCACGATGAAGCGGATGGATAGGGGAGAAAGGAGCGCGCCGCCGTGGCTGGTCTGGCCGGCCAGGAGCTCGGTGAGCGCGCGCCGGAGGTAGTCGTAGCCCGCCCCCACCTCGGCCCTTCCCGTGTCCAGGGCGGTGATCCCGTCGCGGTCGGTGAGGGCGAAGCGGACCGTTGCCGCTCCGGCCTCCACGACGCCTCGAGGGTCGCCACCCGGCGCCGGGAAGGGGTCGCCGGCCCGCCCACCGAGCCACAGGATCCGAAAGTCCCCCGGCTCGTTCGAGACGAGCGGCCACGCCGACGGCAGCGCGTTCGGACCGATCGTCCAGTTCCCCAGGGCAGCCTGGAAGGTCTGGCCTACCAGGCCGCCGGCGAGGAGCAGCGCGACGACGCCTGCGGCTACCTGCCGGTACCCGAAAGCCTCGCGCTGCATGCCCGACCCGATCGAGGCCAATCCGTAGGCAACGACGGCTGCCTCGGCCGTAGCGGCGAGCGCGAGGTAGGCGGGGGCGTTGGTGAAGGTCGCGGGCAAGTACCCGGCGGCGGAGGCCCACGCCAGGAAGGCCCCGGCGACGGCGGCCAGCGTGGCGCGCCAGGCCCGGGCCCGGTAGCCCGGCCCCACGACGCTGAACGCGAAGAGGGCGGCGGCGGGGAGGAACCAGGCCACCGGCCAGGTCCCCGGGCCCGAGCCCGGGGCCAGCCGGGCGAGCAGGGAGAAGCTCGGTTCCCCCACCAGCGAGGAGAGCTCCGGCCCCGGCGACGTGACGATGTCCGGGACCATGGGAGCCACCAGGATGGCCGCGGCGGCGGCGGCCGCGGCGCTCAGGGCCAGGCCGCGGCCACGTGAGCGGCCCGTAACCAACTGGAGTGCGGCCAGCGCTGCTACCGGCAGGAGGATGCCGGGGAGGAACGCCACCCCGATCGCAAGGGCGGCTCCCATCCCCACCACGAAGCGGAAGGCCGACCGGGGCGAGCCCCGCCCGAAGGCGGCGTCGAGCCTGTCCGCCACCGCCGGCAGCACCGCCAGCGCCACCAGCACCTCGATCCGCCCCTCGGAGAACGCCCAGAAGACCATGGCAGAGAGGGCGTAGGCGCCCGCGGCGACCACGGAGGCCACCCGCTGCCCGGTCTGGCGAAGCATCGAGCGGTACATGACAAGGGCGGCGACCGGCGGCAGCACGGCCAGGAGGACCTTCTGGGCCAACCCGGTGCTGGCGAACGAGACCGTGGACAGTCCCCCCAGAGCGCCGAGCGCGGGGCTCGCGGCCTGGGTCCCGCCGAGCACGGTCGTCCGGAACCCCGACACGAGCTCGTGGAAGAAGCCGGTGGGCCCCGGGGGAAACGCGGTGAGGGCCCCGCCCTGAATGACCTCCGGCCCCACCAGGAACCGGAAGGCCAGGGCCATGATGCCCAGGCCGAGCGTCCACGCCACCAGGACGGGGTGCTGGCCGGCGAGCGAGGCCATCCGGGCGCGAACCGGCGGCCGCTCCGCCTCCACCTCCAGCTTGATCTGCTCCCCCAGGATCCGTTCGGCCTCCACGAACCACCTCGGGGGCCGGAAGAACTCCGACTCCATGAACCGGCGGACGACGCGGTCCGGGACCGTCCGCACCGACTGGGCACGGACCCGCCGCCGGAGCGTCGAGGGGAGGTGGCCGAGGTTCCACGCCCACGCGGCGAGCAGCTCGTAGGCGTCCTCCAGTCGTCGGGCCACCGCGAGGTACGCCAGGCGCACGGCCTCGATCGCGAAGTGAAGGGGAAGGAGCCACAGGAGGGAGAGCGCCCCGTAGTTCTTCAGCATGGAGGCCACCGCTACCCGCTCCGCCTGGTACTGGGGGCCCCGCTCGTGAGCCGCGGCCCGGCCCCCGCCGCCCTCGGCGGCGCGGTGCCGGGCCTGGGCGAGGGGGGTCATGAGGACCCGGAACCCGGCCAGGCGGGCCCGCCAGCAGAAATCGAGGTCGTCGTGGTGCCCGCCGTAGCGCTCGTCGAAAGGGCCAGTCCGCTGCCAGGCCTCCCGGGAGATGAGCATGGCGCAGGACGAGACGTAGAGGACCTCCAGGATCCGGTCGTACTGGCCCTGGTCCATCTCCCCGTCTTGGAGCGGCATGTGGGGATGGCCGAACCGGTCGGTGGAACGGCCCACCTCGCGCAGCACCCGGGGGTCGTCCCAGTCCACCACCTTGGGTCCCACGATGCCGACCCGCTCCACCCCCCGGATGCCCTCGGCCGCCTCAACCATGCGAGTCACGGCGTCGAGCGCCAGGGCCGCGTCGTCGTGCAGGACGAGGACGTAGTCGGCGGCCCTGGCCACCGGGAGGTCCAGGGCCGCGCGCAACGCGCCGGACAACCCTCGGTCCTCGGGGAGGGCGATGACCCGCTGCGGCCCCAGGGCCTGCTGGAGGATCTCGCCAGACCCGTCGGTGGAACCGCCGTCGACGGCGACCACGCCGAGCCTGGGATGGGTCTGGCCGGCCAGGGAGCGGAGGCTCTCCCTCAGCCAGCGAGCTCCGTTGCTCACCACCAGCACCACGAGGACGCTCGGGGTGCGGACGGCGTCGGCTACCGGAGAGCGATCGGCTGTCGTGGTGACCATCGGGTGCGCGTGCGCGGCGCGCAGCCTAGCACGCAAGGGACTCCGAAAACCGAGGAAGGGGGGCCGATGCGCCCCCCTTCCCGGAGAATACGGGCGAAGCCGCGAGCTACTTCTTCTTCGCGGCGGTCCGCTTCTTCGCGGTCCGTCTCTTCGTGGTCCGCTTCTTGGCCGCGGGCTTGCGCGCCGCGGTCCGCTTCTTCGCGGTCCGTCTCTTCGTGGTCCGCTTCTTGGCCGCGGTCTTCCGCTTCGCGGTCCGCTTCTTCACGGTCCGTCTCTTCGTGGTCCGCTTCTTGGCCGCGGTCTTCCGCTTCCTGGTAGCGGCTCCCTTCTTCGCGGCCGCCTTCCTCTTCGCGGTGGATCTCTTCTTTGCGGGAGACATTGTCACCCCCTTTCGATGCTCAGGACGCCATACGCTTCAGGCGTCGCCGTTCCCGCTCGCTCATCCCTCCCCACACCCCGTACCGCTCATCGCGGCGAAGGGCGTAGTTGAGGCACTCGATCCGAACGGGACAGTCAGCGCAGATCCGCTTGGCCTCCCTCGATGACCCTCCCTTCTCGGGGAAGAAGATCTCGGGATCGTGGTCTCGGCAGCGGGCCCGTTCTTGCCATGGGATGTAGTGATGCACCGCTCTCTCCCCCCGCAAATCACACGCCTGTGATTCTGAGGGATTCCTCCCCTCCTTGACAAGAGGGAATTCCTCATTTGTTGGCGCATCTCCACATACGTCTCCCGTATGGAATGTTCGACAGAGAAACCGCAGGTTTCAAGCCATTTCGGGCAGAAATTTGCCCGTCAACCCTATTGACGAGTTAGGTCAAGGTGATTGACGGAATCGCCCGTTTCGGAGCGTTTTCAGGCCCGCGCGGGTGCCGCGAGCTCGGTCGGATCCACGATCCGCGGCACGTTGAAACGATTGCGCTGCACGCGTCCGTACGTGGTCGTTCGCTCCGCGGGGACCCTGCCGATGGCCTGGATGGCTTCCTGGAACTGCAACGGCTCCATGCGGATCCCCCACTCCGCTCCGGCCATCCGACTTATCGTCTCCTCCATGAGCGTTCCGCCGAAGTCGTTCGCCCCTCCCCGAAGGATCATCTGGCACGCCTCCACTCCCATCTTGACCCACGACACCTGGATGTTGGGGATCGCGCCGTCGAGCAGGATCCGCGCCACCGCATGCATCCGACGGTTTTCCACAATCGTGGGACCGGGCCTGGCCCGTCCCGCGAGGTAGATCGGTGCGTTCTGGTGCACGAACGAGAGCGGCACGAACTCGGTGAACCCCCCCGTGTCCTCCTGAATCCTGCGGATACGGCGAATGTGGAAAACCCAGTGAGGAGGCGCGTCCACGTGCCCGAACATGATGGTTGACGATGAGCGGAGCCCCAGATCGTGCGCGGTCCTGACGATCTCCTCCCACGTGTCGGCAGGGAGTTTGCCTTTGGTCAACACCCACCGGATGTCGTCGTCGAGGATCTCGGCCGCCGTCCCGGGGATGGTCCCGAGGCCGTGGCGCCGGCACTCCTGGAGGAACTCGCGGAAGGTTATCCCCAACTTGGTGCTGCCGTTCAGCACCTCCATAGGGCTGAACGCGTGGATGTGGATATCCGGAGCGGCCGCCTTCACCGCGTCGAGGAGGTCGAAGTAGAACGAACCGGGGAGGTCAGGATGGATCCCGCCCTGCATGCACACCTCTGTGGCCCCCCAGTCCCGCGCCTCGCGGGTCCGGTCGGCCACCTCCTCCAGCGTCAGCGTGTAGGACTCCGGATCGACCTCCCGTTGCGCGAAGGCGCAGAAGCGGCATCCCACGTAGCAGACGTTGGTGAAGTTGACGTTGCGGTTCACGACATAGGTGATCTCGTTGCCCGCGGCCACTTCACGTAACTCGTCCGCCACCCGGCACAGCGATTCCAGGGCCGGCCCATCCGCCTGGAACAGCGCGAGCGCCTGGGCGTCGGTGATCGGTCGATGCCGCTCCGCCCTTCGAAGCGCCGCCTTGACGTCGGCGTCGATACGGGCCGGGACCACCTCCCGACGGGCCCACGCCCTCGTCACCTCGTTGTCGAGCACCTCGAAGTCCCCGTACACGACGGCCGCGTCCTCCCGGAGGCCGGCGCCCGGACCCTTGGCGAAGGTGAGCTCGATGGACCGGGGCTTCCACTGGACCTCCGGGTCCTGCCAGGCGATGGGCTGGGGCACGGTCCGCGGGGTGGCCAGGCCGTCGTGGCCGATGAGGGCGGCGACCGGCCGCCGCATCTTCCCCGCGAGGTAGGGGTCGGGGCGGCGGGCGAACTCTGGGTAGACGGTCAGGCGCTCCCGAAGCTCCAGGCCGCGGTCAGCGGTCCGGGCCGCCAAGACGTCGAGTGCCGGCCAGGGCTTCTCCGGGTTCACGTGGTCGGGCGTCAGGGGGGACACGCCGCCCCAGTCGTTGATCCCGGCGTCGAGCAGGCGGAGCTGCATGGCGGGGTTCGAGAGGTTCGGCGGCGCCTGCACGTTCATCCGTGGGCCCAGCAGGACCCGGGCCGTGGCCACCACGGCCAGGAACTCCTCGTCCTCGGGCTCCGCGGCCCGGTGCATGGCCGTGCCGGGCTTGGCCCGGAAGTTCTGGACGATGACCTCCTGGACGTGCCGGTACCGCCGATGGATATCCCGGATGGCGAGCAGCGACTCGGCACGCTCTCGAAGCGTCTCCCCGATGCCCACCAGGATCCCGGTGGTGAACGGGATGGCCAGCCGGCCGGCGTCCTCGATGGTCCGCATCCGTACGGCCGGGACCTTGTCCGGTGAGCCGAAGTGCGGCCCACCCTTCTCCGAGAGCCGGTCCGAGGACGTCTCGAGCATCAGCCCCATGGAAGCGCTGACGTGCTTCAGCCGAGCCATCTCCTCCCAGCTCATGATCCCGGGATTCAGGTGCGGCAACAGGCCCGTCTCCTCGATGACCTTGATCGAGGCGGCTCGAACGTAGTCCAGCGTGGAGTGGTACCCCCGCTCGGCCAGCCACTCGCGGGCGACGGAGTAGCGTTCCTCGGGCCGGTCCCCCAGCGTGAACAGCGCCTCCTTGCACCCGAGCCTCCGGCCGGCCTCGGCGATGGCCACGACCTCCTCGGGCGTGAGGAACGGTCGCTCCAGCCTCGCGGGCGGCTTGGCGAACGTGCAGTAGTGGCAGTGATCCCGGCAGAGCATCGTGAGCGGGATGAACACCTTCCGCGAGTACGTGACGGTGGTCCCGTGGCCGAGGTCCCTGAGCCGAGACGCGACGAGCATCAGCCGGTCCAGGTCTGGCCCCCGTGACGCGAGGAGCGCCTCGGCCTCCGGGAGCGACAGCGCCTTGCCGGCCTCCGCGCGCGACAGGGCACGGCGGGTGAGCGCTTGGGGCGGGAGGGACGAGTCGTCGGGCCGGGCTCGGTGGGGGGTCGCCTCCGCCATCGCGAGCGAGCCTACTACGCTATCCGCGATGCGAGTGACCGCGTTGGCGGGGGGGATCGGCGCCGGGAAGTTCCTCCGGGGACTGCTCCGCGCGGTCCGGCCCGAGGACGTCACCGTCGTCGTCAACACCGGCGACGACGTGGAGATGCACGGCCTCCATGTGTCGCCGGACCTGGACTCGGTGACCTATTGGCTAGGCGAGGCCATGGACCGCGAGCGGGGGTGGGGCCGTCGCGACGAGACGTTCCGGGCGACGGAGGAGCTCCGGCGGTTCGATCCGGGGCAGGCCTGGTTCAACCTCGGCGACCTCGACCTGGCCACCCATCTGTACCGGACGAACCTGCTCCGTGGCGGCGCCACGCTGTCCGAAGTCACGGCCCGCGTGGCCGAGCGGTTCGGCCTGGGCTGCCGGATCCTGCCGATGAGCGACGAACCGGTGGCCACCCGCGTCACGGTGGTGTCGGCCGGCGAAGAGCTGGACCTCCATTTCCAGGAGTATTGGGTGAAGCGCCGAGCTCGGGACGAGGTCAAGGCCATCCGGTACGACGGCGTCGAGGCCGCGCGCCCGGCGCCGGGGGTGCTCGAAGCCATCGAGGCCGCCGATGCCGTGGTGCTCTGTCCGTCCAATCCCATCGCCTCGCTCCGGCCCATCCTGGCCGTGCCGGGGATCGAGGAAGCGGTGGCCGCCAGGCGGGATACCGCGGTCGGCGTCTCGCCGATCGTCGGGGGCGCACCGCTCGCCGGAATGGCGGACAAGCTCATGCCGGCGGCCGGATACGCGGTGACGGCGCTCGGCGCCGCGGAGTGCTACCGCGGACTGCTGGCAGGGTGGGTCGTAGACCACGCAGACCAGGATCTGGCACCCCGCATCGAACGGGAGCTGGGCGCTCGGGTCGCGGTCACCGACACGGTCATGGCCGACGATGCGAAGGCCGAGAGCGTCGCCCGCGCAGCCCTCGAACTCGTGGGGTGAGCGTGCGCGTCGAGATCCTCCCCATCGAGGGCCTCCCGGAGGTCCGCCCCGGCGACAACATCGCCGCGCTCCTCGCGCCGAAGCTCGCGGAGCTCGGCGTCCGGCACGGCGACATCGTCGCGGTAACGCAGAAGGTCGTGTCGAAGGCCGAGGGCCGGGTGGTGTCCGACGAGGGCCAGGGGCGCACGGCGTGGGCCGAACGGGAGGCCCGCCGCATCGTGGCCCGCCGAGGGGACCTGGTGATCGCGGAGACCCGGCACGGGTTCGTGTGCGCCAACGCGGGCGTCGATTCCTCGAACGTCGCACCGGGGTTCCTCACCCTCCTCCCGGAGGACCCCGACGGCTCGGCGGAATCGATCCGCAAGGACCTGGAGCGGTCCCTCGGGGTCTCCGTCGGCGTGGTGGTCACCGACACGTTCGGCCGGACCTGGCGGAGAGGACTCGTGAACGTGGCCATCGGGTGCGCGGGCCTTCCCGCGCTGCTCGACCTTCGGGGGACGACCGATCACGAGGGAAAGACCCTCGAGGCCACCATCGTTGCCCTGGCAGACGAGGTGGCGGCGGCGAGCGGGCTGGTCATCGGGAAGGCCTCACACGTTCCGGCGGCCATCGTTCGGGGCGTCGAGGCGGACGCCCCCGCATCGCCCGCCTCCGAGCTGGTCCGGCCTCCCGAGGAGGACCTGTTTCGGGAGTCGCCGCTGCGGTCGATCTCGGCGCGGCGCACGATCCGCTCATTCGGACCCGGAACGGTGCCGCGAGAGATCATCGAGGAGGCGGTGCGGGCGGCGTGCACGGCGCCCGCACCTCACCACACGCGCCCTTGGGCGTTCACTGCCCTCGACGGCGAGCCGGCCAAGCGCGCGCTGCTCGCGGCCATGGCGCAGGCGTGGCGGGAGGATCTGGCGCGCGACGGCGTCTCGGAGGACGTGATCGCCCGGAGGATCGACCGGAGCGACGCGGTGCTCGGCACGGCCCCGGTGCTGATCGTCCCGTGGATCAGGTTCCGGGGGGCCCACCGGTACCCGGACGAAGAGCGGGCGCACGCCGAGCAGGAGATGTTCCTCCTCTCAGGAGGTGCAGCCATCCAGAGCCTCCTGCTCGCCCTCCACGCGCAGGGGATCGCGTCGTGCTGGATCTCCTCGACGTTGTTCTGCCAGGAAGAGACCCGGGCGGTCCTGTCGATGGACAACGAGTGGTTCGCCCTCGGCGCCGTGGCCGCCGGTCCCATGCCCGCGGGCATTCCGCCGCCCCGGCCCGCCCTGGACCTCGGCGAGCACCTCCATTTCAGGTGAGCCGAGCGGGAACCCCGGACGTGCGCGGGCGCCCGGGAGCCGTGCTCCCGGGCGCCCGCCGCGTCCGCTCCCTACGCCGGTCTCAGGCCAGCAGTCCGCGCACGAAGTACCAGACGAAGACGGCCGAGACCAGGTACATCAGCCAGTGGACCTTGTCCCATCGTCCCCGAAGGACCTGGATCGCCACGTACGAGACGAAGCCGGCGCCCACGCCGTTCGTGATGCTGAAGGTGAAGGGCATGACGATCATGGTGAGCAGCGCCGGGATGCCGATCGACGCGTCGGCCCAGTCGATCTCCTTCACCACCGTCATCATGAAGTAGCCCACGATCACCAGGATCGGTGCCGTCGCCTCCGGCGGGATGACCCCGGCGAGGGGCGAGAGGAAGATCGACAACAGGAACAGCACCCCGACGACGACCGCTGTCAGGCCGGTCCGGCCACCCTCCGACACGCCGGCAGCGCTCTCGATGAACGTCGTGTTCGACGAGGCCGACGCGGCCCCACCGGCGGCCGCCGCGAGCGAGTCGATGAACAACACGCGGTTGATGCCGGGCAGCCTCCCCCGCTCGTCCAGCAGCCTGGCCTCGCCGCCGATCCCGATCACGGTCCCCATCGTGTCGAAGAAGTCCGACAGCATGACCGACAGGATCAGCGCCACGGCTGTCAGGAACGGCACGACGTCGAACACCCCGGTGATCGAGAAGTTCCCCAGCAGGTCGAAGTGCGGCGTTGACACGACCTTGTCGGGGATCTGTGCGACATCGGGGCCCACGGCGGCCCAGATGGCCGAATCGCCCCAGATCTCGTTGATCACGATCGCCAGGACGGTCGTGAACAGGATCCCGATCAACAGGCCGCCTCGCATCTTCCTGGCCACGAGCGCCGCAGTGACGGCCAGGCCGACCGCGAAGGTAAGGATCGGAAGGGTCGAGAGATCGGGGTTCAGCGTGACGATCGGCGCGCCGGCCTCGGGGTGGACCACGATGCCTGCGTTCACCAGGCCGATGAAGGCGATGAACAGTCCGATCCCGATCCCGATGGCGCGCTTGAGGTCCATGGGGATGGCGTTCAGGACCGCCTCCCGGAACCCCGTGAGGACCAGGGCCGCGATGATCAGCCCTTCGACCACGATCACGCCCATAGCCTCCGGCCAGGTCAGGCCGAACGTACCGACGAGGGTGAAGGCGACGAAGGCGTTCAGCCCCAACCCCGCCGCGAGGGCGAACGGGTAGTTGGCCACCACGCCCATCAGGATCGTCATGACGCCGGCCACGAGCGCCGTCACCGTGAGGACCTGGTCGAACGGGAGCGTCGTGCCCGCGTGATCCGGGATGCTGCCGAGGATGGCCGGGTTGACGAACAGGATGTAGGCCATCGTCAGCCAGGTCGCGAACCCCGCGATGATCTCGGTGCGTACGCTCGAGCCCCGCTCCGAGATCCTGAAGTACCGATCCAGCCCCGACGTCGGGGCGATCGTCGTCGCCATGTGCGGCTCCCTTCGCACCAGCCCCGGCCTGCTCCGAGGCGTCCACTCGGGGAAGAACGGCCGAAGCATAGAGAAGGTCGGTGAACGCGCGCAACGGCGCCCGGCCGGCCTCCCGATATCCTGAGGGGTCCCCGATCGAGCATCGGATCGGGCTTCGGATGGAGGCAGGGAGGCACGTGGCGGGACGACGGACGGGGCGCACCGAGGGCCCCACGAGCGACCGGCTGACCAAGGCCGAGCGGAAAGAGGAGGCCAGGCGACAGCGACTGGAGATCGAGCGCCGGATGGCCCGCTCCCGCCGCACCCGGTGGATCGCGTTGGGCCTCGTCGTCCTCCTGGTCGCCGCCGGCTCCGCCTACTACGCGCTCCGCCCGCGGCCGGAGGTCCAGGATCCCCGAGAGTTGCTCGCCGCCGCCCCCCAGGCGGCCAGGGCGGCCGGGTGCACCGACGTTCGAGACATCGGTTCCTACCAACCCGAATCCCTGGACGGGGCCCACGTCGGCGTGCCGGGCGGCCCGCCGACCATGCCGCCCCTGTCGAGCTACCCCTCGGTGCCGCCGGCGTCGGGCCCGCACAACCCCACCCCGTGGAGCCGGGGGGTGTACTCGAGCCCGCCCCCCATCGACCAGGTGATCCACTCGCTGGAACACGGCGCGGCCGTCGTCTGGTACTCGCCCGGTGCCTCGGGCGATGAGTTGGCCAAGCTCCAGGACTTCTACCGGGACTCGTCCCACGGGCTGAAGGTCATCGTGGCGCCGTACGACTATCCGGACCAGGGAGCCGAGGGAACCCTGCCGGGGGGGTCCCAGATGGCCCTCGTGGCCTGGCACCACGTCGAGACCTGCTCGAGCATCTCGCTTGCCGCCGCGTTCGGCTTCACCGCGCGCTATAGCACCCCGCCGTACGGGAGCCAGTCCTATCTCGGCGACGCCCCCGAGCCCCAGACGCCGATCTGATGGCGAAGAAGAAGCGCAAGCAGCGGCACCGCCCGGCGGCGAGCGCCGAGCGCGATCGAACGGTGACCACCGGCACGGCCGAGCGCACCCGCTCGGCCGAGCACACCCGCTCGGCCAGGTCCGAGCGCAAGGACCAAGTCCGGCAGGCCAGGGAGACGATGATTCGCCGGATCCACCGACGCCGGGCCCTCAAGCGCGCGGCCTGGATGGGTGGGCTGGGTGTGGTCACCTTCACCGCCTTCTTCCTGCTGACGCGGGTCGGCGGCCCCAAGCCTATCCCCGAGGCAGCCCTCGCGGCCGCTCAGGCTGCAGGGTGCGCCCCGGTCCAGACCCCCGCAGCCTCCGCGCCGGGCGGCCGGCACCTGTCCCCCGGCCAGAGCTACACCTATCCGGAGCACCCGGCGACTTCGGGCTTTCACGACCCCAGCCCGCTCCCGGGGGACCCGCACGTCTACGACTCCCCCGTGCCGGAGACCCAAGCCGTCCACAACCTGGAGCACGCCTACGTCCTCATCTACTACCGTGCCGACGGGCCCGATGCCCTCCCGCAGGAGGTCGTGAGCCGCCTCGCGTCGCTGGCCGGCGCACAGGACAAGGTGATCATGGCTCCGTACCCGGACCTCCCGAGCGGGACGTCACTCGCCCTGACCGCGTGGAACAAGCTCTGGGAGTGCCCCGCCACGGTGACGGCGGACCAGGCGCGGACCATCGCGTCGGGCTTCATCCAGGCGTACCGGGGAACCAGCAACGCGCCCGAGCCACGCGCCGCCTGAGGTCCGACGTCAGTTCGCCCGGCAGGACCCCGACGCCGTGCACGTGATCTTGCCGTGCTCGAAGGTGGCGCGGGTGGCTCCGTTCTTCAGGGTCTCCACGTCGCTCGTGGGAAACCCCAGCCGGCCCTTCGGTCCGCTCTTCTTCACGTAGAACTCGAGTACCGAGCCGGACAGCACGTGAGCGCCCATCCCGGCCTTGGAGTAGATGGCGCCCCGTTGGAACTTCTGACGGGTGCCGCCGGCCACGGGCACTTCCGGCGAGGTGGGAAGCCCCGGCCGGCAGTTGGTCGCGTCGTACTTCTCCCGGATGCTGCCGGTGATCTGCCGGTTCGCGTTCACCCACACGCGGTCGTCGGGAAGGCCCAGGGCCGACCGAAGGGTTGAGCCGCTCACCTCGGCCGTCCCGGACGCTCCCTGGACGACCGTGGTGACGATCCGCCCGGACACGCCTCGGACCGTGTCGGTGAAGCCGGTGACCGGCCCGATGCCCAGCCCGAGCCTTCGGGTCACGCGGTCGGCGGGAAGAGAGAGATCCCACACGGCGTTCGGGTTGGCGGACGTGTAGTCGCCGGGATCGCACACGCCGCGCAGGTACGGGATCGGAGTCCCGCCCCACACGTTCTCGTTGTCCTCGGTGAACCCCCCGCTCGAGGACATGTAGAACGCCTGGATGCTCTGGCCCTGGTACATCACGACCTGTCCCGCCGTGGCATTGACGGCAGCCACCCACCGCTCGCCGTCCAGCCCGGCCTCCTTGTCCCACCCCGCATACACCTGGTCGAAGGAGCTCGCGTACAGCGCGCAGTTGCACCCGACCCGGTGCTGCCCGCCGGTGGCCGCCTTGGTGAACGCATAGGTTCGAGCCGCGATGGCCTGGGCCTGGAGGGCAGGGACCGGCCAGCTGCTGGGGACCTCGGCCAGGCCGTAGAGGTACTCCTCGGCCCCAACCACGAGGATCAACCGCTCGCGACACCCGGGCGGGCAGTTGTACAGGTTGAGCTCGATGAAGCCGCGGCCGTAGGCGTGCCCGGCCTCGGGGACCACCACGCGCACGCCATTGCCGTAGACCACGTAGAGGTTGTTCTCGGGACCGCCGACGTCTTCCCCGATCTTCTTTCCCGACCCGTCCAGGATCCGGTACGCCTGGCCGGCCACCTGCACCGTCCAGGTCTCGTCGGCGGGGATCGTGGCTACCACCTCGCCGGCCTTCGGGTCGCCGAGTCGCAGGTCGGCCGGTCCGCCCGCCGGCGCCAGCCGTACCTTCGCCCTGCCCTGGACCAATCCCACACGGCGTTCGGGTTGGCGGACGTGTAGTCGCCGGGATCGCACACGCCGCGCAGGTACGGGATCGGAGTCCCGCCCC